>Ga0316207_10000129_pt1 | contig 156905 bp, 146 predicted proteins | sample 6weekpyrite_MG_FD_204943 | JGI IMG/M metagenome (GOLD analysis project Ga0316207, IMG submission 204943) | Microbial mat bacterial communities from mineral coupon in-situ incubated in ocean water Damariscotta River, Maine, United States -... | ecosystem: Environmental > Aquatic > Marine >... | reverse complement strand
TCAAGGATGTCGTTCATAACGGAGACCATGCTCCGGGCGGTGTCGTGAATGCCTTTGCTGTAGGCTTGCTGGCGATCGTTTAAATTGCCGAACAGTTGCCGGTCAAGGACATCGGAAAAACCGATAATGGTGTTTAAGGGAATGCGAAAGCGGTGGGATACACTGGCAATGAATTCGGATTTCATGGTGTCGGCTGCGCGGTAGGCTTCCGCTTCCTGGCGCAGGGCTTTTTCAACTTTATCTGCCGCACTGATATCCAGATAGCGGGACAGTACGGCACCGTCCGGTAGCGGTAATCTAGCAAATTCCAGCACCGTATCGTTGGTTAGCCGCAATTGACCGTTTTCTGCATGCCGGGATAACAGCCGGGCCGCCTCGCGGTCACGGTAAAGCCGCCAGCTTTCATCGCCCCAACCGGTTTCCCCTGCGGGCGGCGGGATCATCGGACGCAGACGGTCAAGGACATCGCGAATATGAGGCGTTCCGGAAAGAGCGCCGTCTTCCAGTTGCCATAACCGGGCATAGGTCGGGTTGGATAGTTGAAGGCACCCATCGGCACCGAATACGGAAATGCCTTCGTTCAGGTTTTCCAGCGTTGAGCGCTGCACCGCATCCAGACTGTGAAAGGAACGCTCAAGGGCCAGTTTGTCGGTGATATCCTCAAACACGTGGGCAAGGCCGCCTTTGCCGGCGGGACTGATGGTTTGCCGCAAGGTGCGGCCGTCGGGCAAGTGCAGCAAATCTTCAAACGGGCTGTCAAGGTGGGTGAACATGGCCATTTGCCGGGCCTTGAAGTCAGGAAAGTCGGTGACCTCGGGCAGCAACCGTTTATCACGCAGGCGGTCAAGGACATCGGCTAAAAGCGGGTTCTGACCGAGCCAGTCGTTTTCAAGTTCCCATAATTGGCAAAAGGCAGAATTGTAAAAACTGAGCCGGGCCTGATCATCATAAATGGCAATCGCCGCATTCAGGTGTTCCAGTACCGTATCCCGATTCCATGCCTCAAGTTTATGCTGGCTGTCGAGACGGTCTATGGTGGATATGTCAATGGCAACCCCGAGCGTGCCGCCGCCGCCACTGGAACCAAGCGGGATTTCGGTGATTTCCGTGAGCCGCTGTTCACCGTGACGGCTGATCAGTTGTTCTGCCTTGACCGGTAATTCCGTTTGTTGGGCCTGGGTGGCCAGTTCGGATTGGGGCAGGGTTATTGCGGTTGCGGCTATGTTTGAAAAAGCCAATGATAAATCCGGTCCCCGTAACCACACCGCAAACGGCATGGCGTCCAGCAAGGCGGTCAAATGGCGGTCATCGATGCCTGAGGTATTTGTTTTTGCGGAATTTTCCAAAACAGGGGAAGAGCCGCCCGGCAAGGCTTCGGTAATATCCCGCATCCAGACCATGTCGGCCAGCGGGGTTCCCTCATCGGCCAGCGCCCGTGTGCCAATGGTCTGGATACGCCGGGCACCGGTTTCCAGAACAATATTGAACGCGGTACCATGGGCACGTAACGCGGAGACGGATTGTTCCAGTTTTTTTAAAGATTCGCCTTCGAAACAGGCACGAATATCGTCATACCGGGACAGCGTTCCCGATTGTAAATTCAACAATACGGCCAACTGTTTTGAACAACTGATGCCCCCCCCGCCATGGTCCCATAGAAACAAACCGTCCGGGCTGGCTGCCAGAATTTCACGGGCTTTGACAGTGACCGCTTGCAGACGGATATTTTCGTCACGAAGGCTTTGCAGTTTTCGCTGTTGCCAAACCCAGAAAACCAGCCCGCCCAGCAACAAAACCCCGGTTATCACGGCAAGCGCCTTGACAGGCTCGATAGTCGCCAGAAAATCAGTCATGCCCCGAGACTAACCATTAGGCACGTCCCGAGGCAAGCCTGACTTTGGATTTTTCAGTAGCGGTATTGTTCCGGCTTGAACGGGCCATCGACGGTGACGCCAATATAATCGGCCTGTTGCTGATTGAGCTTTGATAATTGTGCGCCCAGTTTTTCAAGATGCAGCGCCGCCACTTTTTCATCAAGGTGTTTCGGCAACACATAAACCTTGTTTTCATAATCACTGTGTCGTTGCCACAATTCGATCTGGGCCAGAACCTGATTGGTGAACGATGCCGACATGACAAAGCTCGGGTGACCGGTGGCGCAACCGAGGTTGACCAGACGCCCTTCTGCCAGAATAATCAGACGTTTGCCGTCCGGGAACTGGACTTCGTCAACTTGCGGTTTGATGTTGTCCCAGGGGTAGTTTTTCAAGGCGCCGATCTGGATTTCCGAATCGAAATGACCGATGTTGCAGACAATGGCCCGGTCTTTCATGTCACGCATATGGTCAATGGTGATGATATCGATGTTGCCGGTGGTGGTGACGAAAATATCGCCGCGCGGGGCGGCTTCTTCCATGGTCACGACTTCGAAGCCTTCCATACAGGCCTGCAAGGCACAGATCGGGTCGATTTCCGTGACCAGAACCCGGCATCCGGCACTGCGCAGGCTTTCGGCGGATCCCTTGCCGACATCACCAAAACCGCCAACAACGGCGACTTTTCCGGCCATCATCACGTCTGTGGCGCGGCGGATGCTGTCAACCAGACTTTCCCGGCAACCATATTTGTTGTCGAATTTGGATTTGGTTACCGAATCATTGACATTGATGGCCGGTACGACAAGCGTTCCGTTTTTTTCCATTTCATAAAGACGGTGAATGCCGGTGGTGGTTTCTTCGGACAACCCTTTGACGTTTTTCAACAGGTCGGGGTATTTTTCATGCATCAGGGCCGTCAAGTCACCGCCATCATCCAAAATCATATTCGGCACCCAGCTTTCCGGGCCATTGATGGTTTGTTCGATACACCATATGGCTTCTTCTTCGGTTTCGCCTTTCCAGGCAAAGGTCGGGATTCCGGCGGCGGCCATGGCGGCGGCGGCCTGATCCTGTGTCGAGAAAATATTACACGACGACCAGCGCAATTCGGCGCCCAGTTCAACAAGTGTTTCCATCAAAACCGCCGTCTGAATGGTCATGTGCAGACAGCCCATGATTTTGGCGCCCTTAAGCGGTGATTTGCCTTTGAACTCTTCGCGCAGGGCCATCAACCCCGGCATTTCCGTTTCGGCAATGGCGATTTCCTTGCGGCCCCATTCGGCAAGAGATAAATCGGCAATTTTGTAATCGGTGAAAGCGCTCATGGGCGGGCTCCTGTTGTCTTGAAAAAGGCATTTGAATCTTTGTGAATTGCGGGAATATCAGGTCTTGGCGGCGGGGGCAAGGGCCGCTTTGGATCCCACGATCAAATCAGGGCGTTAAAATCGTCCAGCAAAGCGGCAATCCGTCCGCTGTCAACCTGATCCATAATCAACTCCGCACGTTTTTGCGCGCCCTCTACATTCATTTTCCGTATCCGTTGCTTGATGCGGGGAATGCTGTAAGGGGCCATGGAAAATTCACGTAATCCCAGCCCCATCAACAATGCGGTGTACCTTGGGTCACCGGCGATTTCACCGCACACCGAAACCGGGATACGGGCGCGAAGGGCCGCCATTGTGGCAAACTGGATCAGCCGTAAAACAGCGGGGTGCAATGGATTATAAAGGTTGGCCACGTGTTCGTTGGCGCGGTCGATTGCCAGCGTATACATGGTTAAATCATTGGATCCGATGGCCAGAAAATCGCTGACCGCAGCCATTGCGTCGGCGGCCAGGGCGGCACCCGGTATTTCAATCATCACGCCAACGGGTGGGACTTGATCACATTGCGGGATATTTTTTTTCTTTAATTGATTGTGTATTTTAAGCAACGCCTCGCGGAATTTCCGCACCTCGGATACGGAACTGACCATGGGCAACAAAATTCGCACCGGGCCATAAAACCCGGCCCTTAAAATAGCCCGCAATTGGGTATCCAGTATATCCCGCCGGGCCAGCGACAGGCGAATACCGCGCAGACCAAGGGCGGACATAACGCCTGAATCGATATCGTCCAATTGGGCGCTGGTGATTTTTTCCCCGCCTATATCCAGTGTGCGAATCGTTACCGGATGGCCGTCCATGGCTTTGACCATGTCTTTTAAAACGCTGAACTGCTGATCTTCCGTGGGCAGGGTATCGGTATTCATGTACATGAATTCACTGCGCAACAAACCAATGCCTTCGGCGGCGACTTCACGGACCGCATCCATTTCCATGGGCAATTCCACATTGGCGCATAAAGTGGCTTTGATGCCGTCAACGGTTACGGCTTCCAGCCTGTTTTGCCGTGCCAATCGGGAGGCGGCCTGTATTTGCGTCTCGATGCGGCGTTTGTATTTGCTAAGAGTTGCGGTGCCGGCATTGACGATAACCCGGCCCCGGTCGCCGTCCAATATGATGGTGTCGCCGGATTTAACCTGTTGCAAAAGCGTTGGCACACACAAAACGGCCGGCAGGCGCAAAGCCCGGGCCATGATCGCCGTGTGGCCTTCGGCACCGCCGGATAAAGTTGCGACCCCTTCGATGCGTTCCGGGTTAAGTTGTGCCATATCCGCCGGTGACAATTGTTCTGCAATAAGGATGCTTCCGGCGGGAACCGAAGAAAATGGTTTAACAGGTTTCCGCATCAGGTTGATAATAAGCCTGTTTCCGACTTCACGAATATCATCCAGCCGGGCCGCAAGATAGCGGTCGTCCATGGCGAGAAAATTACCGGCAATATCATGCAATTCGGCCTGTACGGCACTTTCGGCGTTCATTTGGTCGTTGCAGATCCGGGTTTCAGCGCCCCGGATCAGGCGGGAATGGGCCAGCATATGTTGATAGGCATCCAGCATGAACCCCATTTCCTCGGCCACGGTGGCGGGCATTTTCCGGGCTTTGACCTGCAAGCGTTCGATTTGCCGGACGGCCCGTTTGACCGCCAGTTGAAAGCGGACAATTTCTTTATCGATGTCACGGGCGGCAAGCTTATATTCCGGGGCTTCGGCAAGGGTTGTGTCGCGAACATAGGCGACCCCGATGGCAATGCCGGGGGAAACACCAAGGCCGTCGAGGATGATTTCGCTGTCCGTGGTTTGGGCGCGTGTCACTTTATTCCTCGCCAAAACGGTTGTCTATCAGCGTGCAAAGGGCGTCAAGGGCGGGTTCCTGATCCGGGCCGGTGGCGGTCAGGGTTATTTCCGATCCCTGGGCTGCGGCCAGCATCATCAATCCCATGATCGATAATCCGGATACGGTTTGACCGCATTTTGATACATGGATATCGGCGTTAAAGTCCGCCGCCGTTTTCGCCAGCTTGGCAGCGGCCCGGGCATGCAGGCCACGTTTGTTTGATATCAATGCTTTGCGCACCGTTTTAGCCATCCTGATTTAACAGTTGAGAGGCAATATTGATGTATTTTCGCCCCGCTTCCTGTGCGCCGATAACCGCATCATGCAGGTTTTCTGTTTTTCTTGAAGAAGCCAGTTTGATCAGCATCGGCAAATTAACCCCGGCGATGACTTCGATGTTGGCTTTGTCCATCACGGAAATTGCCAGATTGGACGGGGTGCCGCCAAACATGTCCGTCAGTAAAACAGTCCCCTGACCTTCATCTGCAGCAAGGGCCTGTTCAAGAATTTCAGTACGTCTGAGTTCCATGTCATCGTCGGCACCAATGCAGATGGTGCGAATGTTTGTTTGTTCGCCGACGACGTGTTCCAATGCCGCTGCCAGTTCTTCGGCAAGGCGTCCGTGGGTGACCAGAACAAGACCGATCATGGTTGAGTTCCCTTATAAAAAATGTGCGGTTGATGCAAAATCACAGAACTATATCCCTTATTTTACCTCTTTGTCCAAGTCCCTGTGATGAACCTGAATGGCGGGTTTGTTGGTGCTGAGAACACGGCTCAGTTTTTCCGCGCAAAAAACCGAACGATGGCGTCCGCCCGTACAGCCAAAAGCAATCGTCAAATAGCTTTTGCCTTCGGCTTCGTAACCTTCAATCAAAGTTTCAAGCATATGTGTTAAATGATTGAAAAAATTTAAAAACCGTGGATCCGTTTCGATGTAATCGGCAACGGGGCGGTCGCGCCCGTTCATGGGTTTCAACGCCGCATCGTAATGGGGATTTTTTAAAAACCTTACATCAAAAACCAGATCCGCATCCCGGGGCAGGCCGCCCCGGAACGAGAACGATGTGATAAACAGGCTAAGGCCGATATTCGATTTCAGTTGAAAATGACCGGCCAGTTGCCGTTTCATATCGCCCAGCGACAATTCCGAGGTATCAATCAACAGGTCCGCCCGTTGCCGCAATGGTTCGACCAGACGGCGTTCATGGCGAATGCCGTCGGCGATGGGGCGGTCGATGGCCAGCGGATGGCGGCGCCGGGTTTCTTCGAAACGACGGCCGAGAACAAGGTCATCGCAGTCAATAAACAGTAATTTGACATCGGCATCATCGCGCCCGGTCAGGGTTTCAAGCTGATCCAGCAACAACCGGGATGTGAAATCGCGGGTGCGGATATCGACGCCGACGGCCATGGCGTCCGGTAAATCTCCGGGGGCGGTCAGGCGTTGCAGTAACTTCAGCGGCACATTGTCGATGGCTTCGAAGCCCAGATCCTCGAGGGCTTTCAGGCCGGAACTTTTACCCGCCCCGGATACGCCGCTGACGAGAACGATAACCGGTTTTGTTTTGTCATTTTTATGTGTCATGCCGGATTATAGTGCCTGTCACCAGCTTTAAAGCAAGACCAACTTTGCAGGGTGCGGAATTTTCAAACGCATTTATTCTAAAAACAGGAAAGCTGTGGCCGAGGTATTCGGCTGCTTGTTGATCCGGCAAACGGGCGGGTTCGGCTGTTAAATCCATGATACAGGCGAGCGGACAATGGGCAGCGTGGGGAAATTTTAAAATACCCAGCCCCCGAACTTCCATAAGCCCGGCCAACGGTTTCGCCGCACGCGCCATAACCATATTGTTTTCAAGGTACAGCCGGGTTTGATCATCGGCTACCAGAACCGCGCCCCGGTCAATCAGGCGTACAGCCAGATCGGATTTTCCCGATCCCGAAGGGCCGGTTATCAGGACGCCGTGATTATCGAAGGCTACGGTGGTGGCGTGGACATAAACGCTGTCATCGGTCATGGATCAATCCTTGGCAATTCAAGGCTGAAACGCGCGCCGATTATTTTTCCGTTGCTGTCAACCCGATTGGTGGCCCACAAACGGCCCCCGTGGGCTTCGGCGATTTGCAGGGAAATGCTTAATCCCAGCCCGGAATGGGTGCCGAATTTTTCGGCTGTCGGACGTTCCGTATAAAACCGCTCAAAGATACGTTTTTCCTTGCCCTCGGGAATTCCGGGCCCCTGGTCATCAATGGTTACGGTGACCCGGTTCTGCGTTGTCGTCAGGGTGATGACGATTTGACCATTTTCCGGGCTGAAAGTAATGGCGTTGCCGATTAAATTGCTGAAGATTTGCGCCAACCGGCTTTCCATGCCTTTGACCCAGGCCGGATAAGCCGCATCGACGGTGATGTTGGCGACCAGTTCGGGTGCGCCCGCCCCCGATGGCTGATGAATGTCAACCAGAGTCTGGACCATGGCCTGGATATCGACGGTGGATGTATCGGCGCGGGACAGTTCCGCATCCAGTCTTGATGCGTCGGATATATCACTGATCAGGCGGTCAAGGCGAACGACGTCTTCCTGAATGATTTTCATCAGTTTCAACCGGCCTTCGGTATCTTCAATACGGGCGGCGGTTTCGACCGCACTGCGCAGCGATGTCAGCGGGTTTTTCAATTCATGGGCGACGTCTGCGGCAAACCGTTCAATGGCATCCATGCGTTGCCACAGGCTTTCGGTCATGGCTTTCAGGGTTTCTGCCAATTCGCCGATTTCATCATTGCGGTTGCCCAGATAGGGGATTTTATGGTGGCGGTTATGGTCAAGCCGGACTTCTTCCGCCGCCGCTGCCAGAATTAACAACGGTCTGGAAATGGTCCGCGCCAGATAAAACGACAGCAACACGGTGATGGTCAGAACGGCGAAAAAAATCTGCAATATGTTGATACGTACGTCCAACAGGGCGGCGTCGATCTTTTCCGAGCTTTTCGATAACATCAACGCGCCCAGAACCTGTTTGTAGCGCTGGATCGGAACGGCGACGCTTAACAGCAATCGTTTGCCGCCGGCATCGCGCAAGGCTTTGACATAATCGCCGCCAAGGGCGGCTTCGACTTCGGGGTAATCGGCGGCTGTCTGTGACGGATTTTCTGCGTAGCGTTGCAGTTTTTGTGTCGATGAAAACCATGATGTCAGGGTTTCAAAGGCATTGAGGAAACTCCACACTAACGGATTGGCGTCGTTTGGAGGCGGCAGGGTTTCCGAAAAAATCTGCCCCGATGTGCCGTTTAGCCGTCTGGAATCGGCGGCCAGACTGCCATCAAGGCGAAACAGCCGGGCCCGGGTCCCTGTTGTCTGTACCAACCGGCGTACCATTTGATTGGAAATGTTGGCGATGCGTTCGCGATCACCGGACATATGATCGTTGGATGTGGTTTCGGCCAGGGCCACGGCAAACATTTCCGCCTGCGTGGCCAAGGCTTCCAGTTCGCTGCTGATCAGGCTGCGCTTGTATTCATCAAGGAATAAAATACCGCTGGCAAGCACACCCAATGCCAGAATGTTAACGGCCAGAATTTTTCGTGTGATCGGCGAAATCAACGCCGTTGAAAACCGTTTCCGGCCCTTTGTTTTTCGGGCGGTATGGACGGTTTTCCCGTTGTTTTTGCTGCCGTTTGTGGCCATTGAATTCGCCTGTGCCGCCTGTTTGCCATGATCGGGCCCGCTACCGGCGGAATATTACGTGGCTTTGTAGCGGTAGCCAACCCCGTACAGCGTTTCAATTTGGGAAAAGCTGTCATCGACTTCACGAAATTTACGCCGCAACCGTTTAACATGGCTGTCGATGGTGCGGTCATCGACGTAAATATGCTCTCCATATGCCGCATCGATTAACTGGTCCCGGTTTTTCACGTGCCCGGGACGCCGGGCCAGACTTTCAACCAGCAAAAATTCGGTGACGGTTAAATTAACCTCTTTGCCTTTCCACGTGCAAAGATGGCGTGTTGCATCAAGCAACAAATCACCGCGTCTCAATGTTGAAGTATTTTTCTCGTCGGTCTCGACGTTTTCATGGCGGCGTAAAACCGCGCGAATGCGTTCCAGCAGCAAACGCTGGGAAAACGGTTTCTTGATATAATCGTCGGCGCCGAGTCGGAGACCCATGATTTCATCGATTTCATCGTCTTTAGAAGTCAGGAAAATGACCGGCAGGGTATCTGTTTTCCTGAGCTTGGTCAGGAGCTCAAGGCCGTCCATGCGCGGCATCTTGATATCGAGCACGGCCAGATCAACGGGGGTTTTATGTAATCCGGTGAAAGCTTCTTCGCCGTCGTTATAGGTTTTGACGTCATAGCCTTCCAGTTTCAGGGTGGCAGAAAGGGACGTCAGAATATTCTGGTCGTCATCGACAAGGGCGATGGTGTGGGCCATGGTTTGCCTTCCATATGTCAGTGTCATCAATGGATGCTGATGAATTTAAAAACGGATTGAACGAGAGATAGCAACCAATTGCGGCAAAATTATATCGCTATTAAGGCAAAGCGCAATCTTTTGCAGGCCGGGGCTATAAAATATTGACGGGACTTTCAGGTCTTCGTTATAATGCCCGCATGTGGTGCCCCGTTCAACGGCGATCAAAGCCGGGGGCTTGAAAGGGAACACGGAAAGGATCGACCCAAAAGGGGATCTTCAGTCCGTGACTGTCCCCGCAACTGTATGTGGCGAGTTTTGCCCGTTTGTGGTCACTGGATGGCATAAAATACCTCTGGGATAATGTCTCTCAGGTACTGTCACCGGGAAGGCCGGGCGAAATGATGAACCAGAAGTCAGGAGACCTGCCACAGCCAACGCCGTGTACCGGAAAGACGGGGAATCTTTCTGGACGGATTGACCGTAGCGGTGGTTATCGGACTAAATTTGACAGACACTTTATGTCGCTATGGAGAAAATAATATGACTCAAGTAACTATGAATTCGAGCCACCATGCCGCTCAGGAAACGGCAAAAAAATTGCCCGCTGTTTTGGCGATCGCATTTGGCCTGTTTGTAATAATGGGAGCAGGATTTGCACAAATGGATGCTGTGCACAACGCCGCCCATGACGTGCGCCACGCTTTTGCCTTTCCCTGCCATTAAAATCCGGAGTTGAAAATATGTTAACACGTATTGTCATGTCGGCTTTGCTGGCAGGGTTGGTTGCGGGTGTGGTTTCCTTTGCTACGGGAATGTGGAAAACGTCACCTATTATCGTTCATGCGGAAGTTTTTGAGCAACAGGCATCAATGGCCGAAACATCTTCGGCTTCTGAAGCCAAAGCCGATGAAGGCGAGCACTGGGCTCCGGAAAATGGTTTCGAACGCAGCCTGTGGACGTTTATCGCAGGTGTTGTCACGACGACGGGATTTGCTTTTATGCTTGTCGGAGCGATGGTTCTGAGTGGCCGTAATGTGGGCTTGAAAGAAGGCGTGATCTGGGGTCTTTGTGCGTTCGCGGCTATTTTTGCCTGGCCCTCGCTGGGATTGGCACCGGAACCGCCGGGGTTGGTCGCCGCCGATCTGGGCGCCCGTCAATTATGGTGGTTGTTTACCGTTGTTTCGGCATTAACGGCTTTGGTCCTGTTGCTTTTGAAAGACGGCGCCCTTTGGAAGGTTGCGGGCTTGTTGTTATTGGCCATTCCGTATGTGATCGGGGCTCCCCGGGTTGAAGTCTCGGCCGGGAATGTTCCTGCGGAAATAGCCAGTGAATTTGCGGCGGCTTCGTTGGTGTTGACGGCTGTTACCTTTCTGGTTTTGGGTGGCGCTTCCGGGTTTTTCTATGAAAAATTTGAACGCTATTCCCGAACCTGACCCTGAAAAAGTACAAAACCGATGGCGCGCCCGAAACCAAACCGCAAAGATTTCGTAAAAATATCAAAGTCTTTGTTGCGGGCGCGTCAAGCCGGGGTGCTGTCAACGGCTTTGGCCGGGACGGACGCAGGTGATAAAGGCTGGCCCTATGCATCGTTGGCGACGCTGGCACCCGACATGGACGGCGGCCCGGTTTTCCTGTTTTCCGAATTATCCGATCACTGCCGGAATTTGATGGTGGACAACCGTGCGTCATTGTTGCTGGAAAAAGCCCTGAATCTGAGCCGCCCGCAAACCGGTCCGCGGGTGACGGTCATGGGCCGCATGGAAAAAACCGATAATCCCCGGCACCGGGCGCGGTATCTGCGCTATCATCCGCAGGCAAAAAACTATGCGGATTTTGGCGATTTTCATTTTTATAAAATGCAGATTGAAAAAGCCCGCTTCGTCGGTGGTTTTGCCAAGGCCGTCTGGCTGCGTGGCGACGAATGCCTTACAGGTACAGATTTGGCCAATGATTTTGTCGAGGCCGAAGCCGACATTACCGGGCACATGAATGATGATCACGCAGATGCTGTTGCATTGATGGTGAAAAACGTGCTGGGACGTAAAGGACGGGGATGGCGGATGCAGGGCATCGATCCGGACGGTGTTGATTTTTCCGGGTCGACCGGTTTTGCCCGGATAAATTTCGACCAGCCATTGACAAATGTCTCGGATTGCCGCGCAGAACTGGTAAAATTGGCAAAATTGGCCGGAAATCCGTAAATATCCCCAGAAAACATGCCCTGCAGCGGTATTTGGTGTTGAGACTCCCCTCAAAGCATGTTTAACATTTTTATAATTAAACGTAACTTTAACGAAAATTTATTTTTATTGCACAAATTTTACGGGAATTGATCAAGGGTTCCTGTCAAGGAGACAATCGTGGAAAACATCGGACACAGTATCAGCCGTTTTGGTTTGCAAAACCATGGCCTGGAAAATGTCAGCAAAGCCTACTGGAATTTTATGGCTCCCGGGCTGATTGAAATGGCTGTCAAACGGGGTGAAGGCCAGCTTGCTATGGGGGGTGCTTTTGCTACGACGACGGGCGAGCATACGGGGCGCTCTCCCAATGACCGTTTTGTCGTCGAAGAAAAATCATCCGCCGATCAAATCTGGTGGGGGGATGTCAACTGCCCTATTTCGGAGCCGCATTTTGACAGGCTCCATGGTAAAGTTTTAGCGCATTTGAACGGCGGCGATGTTTTTGTTCAGGATTGTTACGCCGGGGCCCGGTCTGATTATCAATTGAAAGTCCGCGCCGTCACCGAAACCGCGTGGCATAATTTATTCGCCCGCAATATGTTTATCCAGCTGGACGCCGGTGATCTGGAAAATTTCGAACCGGATTTCACGGTGCTGCATGCGCCCGGCCTGACCGCTGACCCTGAAACGGATGGCACCCATTCGGGGGCCTTTGTGGTTTTGCATCTGGGGCGGCGTCTGGTGATTATTGGCGGCACCGCCTATGCCGGGGAAATCAAGAAATCCATTTTCTCGGTGATGAATTATTTAATGCCGCCGAAAGACGTGCTGCCCATGCATTGTTCTGCCAATGTGGGGGATAAAGGCGACGCCGCTGTTTTCTTTGGCCTGTCCGGAACCGGCAAAACCACATTGTCTGCGGACAGCTCCAGAACCCTGATCGGGGATGATGAACATGGTTGGGGCCCGGACGGCGTGTTTAATTTTGAAGGTGGCTGTTATGCCAAAACCATCAATTTGACCGAAGAGGCCGAGCCGGAAATTTTCCACACCACCCGGCGGTTTGGATCACTGGTTGAAAATGTTGCTCTGGATCCGATTGATCACAGCTTTGATTTCTTTGATAAAACCATTACTGAAAATGGCCGGGTATCCTATAACATTGATGAAATTCCCAACGCTTCAAAGACGGGTTGTGGCGGTCATCCGGAAAATATCGTGATGTTGACGTGCGATGCTTTTGGCGTGTTGCCGCCCGTTAGCCAATTGTCAGCGGAACAGGCGATGTATCATTTCCTGTCCGGCTACACGGCCAAGGTTGCGGGAACGGAACGCGGACTGAAAGAACCGGCGGCAACGTTTTCGACCTGTTTCGGCGCTCCCTTCATGCCGCGCAACCCCGGCGTTTATGCCCATTTGCTGGGCGATAAAATGGCCCACCACGAAGCCAATTGCTGGCTGGTCAACACCGGCTGGAGCGGTGGCGGCTACGGTACAGGCGAGCGTATGAAAATCGCCCATACCCGGGCCATGGTCCGCGCTGCTCTTGACGGCCGTCTGGCAGAAACCGCCATGACGGTTGATGAAAATTTCGGTGTCCGGGTGCCAAATGCTTGCCCGGACGTGCCGGATGATGTCCTTGATCCTCGGTCAACCTGGGCGGACAAGGCGGCCTACGATGCCCAGGCCAACAACCTGCGCAGCCTGTTTGAAGCCAACTTCAAGCAGTTTGAAGATGACGTCAATGATGGCGTCAACAAAGCCGCCATCCGCGCCGCTGCCTGATTGCTTAGCCCTGCAAAGTCGCTGTCAGAATGGTTCTGATGGCGGCTGCGGCTTCATCCGGGGTGGTCATGCGCCGGTAATTTTTGATCCGTTCCGGTGAAATACTGTTGACGTCTTCGGGGTATGGCGCACCGCGCACGGCGAATACGGTTTTCCCGAACCGGAGGGCCAGTTTTATTTCGTTGGCGGTGCCTTCCCGGCCACTGATGGCAACCAGAAACGCCGAAGCCGAAGCAATAATCCGGTTGCGGCTGTAATCTTTCAGGCTGTCCGATTTGTGTTCGTCGTGGGTGCCCAGATCAGTGGTCAAAACGATACTGGCATAGGGATTGGCCGCAGTGGCGTCCATCCCCGGCAACAGGGCAATACTGGTCCCGCCCGCATCCATGGCACCGCGACAGGCGGCTTCCATGACCCCGCCCAGTCCGCCGGTGATGACAGGGCGGCCACATTCGGCGACCAGTTTGGCCAAATTATAGGCCGTGCGGTATTCTTCGCCACCGGCGTTTTTGGCACCTATAAAACCGACGGGGCGAAGTGAATGGATTTGCGTGTTCATCAAGGTCCTTTTATTTGTCGCTTTGGCGGCGGCCAAAAATATCTTCGCCGCAATGGGGGCATTTGAACGTCGATTTGTCCTGATGGGTTTGATAAACCGTACGCAGAATATCCGCAGCCTCGGTATCGGTTAATCCCAGTTCATCCCGGGCATCATGCAGTTTGTCATGCTCGCGGGCATCAATGACGCCGTCGGCAATAAAATTCTCCGCCATATTTTCAAAGGCCTTGCGTCTTCTGTGCAGGGCCTGATTAAAACCGCTGGCAAGAAGTCCAGCCGGCAAGGCAACGGTTCCGACGCTGATCAGGCTGATAATGGCACCGAAAAATTTACCCGGCGCCGTGGCCGGGATGACGTCACCGTATCCGATGGTGGTCATGGTAATGATCGCCCACCATAAAGCATGGGGAATGGAATCAAAACCGGGCGTTCCAGCGGATGCTTCGACAATATAGGTGAGGCTGGCCGCCCGTATCACCAGCTTCATCAAAATGAACAATGCGGCTGATATGTTGTTGGCTTCATCTTTCAGTACCTGATACATGAGCACCACAGAAGATGAATAGCGGGTCAGCCTGAAAACCCTGAGCAGCCGTAAAATCCTTAAAATTCTGAGGACACCGATATCATCGGCAAACCAGAAAATCAGAAAGGCCGGAACGATAGCCAGCAAATCAAGGATCGCCATCGGCGATAACATGAATAACAGCCGCCCCTTGACGGGATGGGAATATTTAATGCTTTCATGTTCCACAGAGGACCATACCCGCATGACGTATTCGATGATGAAGATACCCACCGATATAAATTCGAAATACAGAAAATAGCTATTCCATCGAACCCGCACCGGTTCCATGGATTCGAAAATTACGGCAATGACATTGAGTGTGATCAGAACAATCAGGAAAATATCGACAAAGCGCCCCGGTCCGTCTTCATCGTGTCCGGCTTCCAGCAATTCATAGACCCGTCGGCGCAGGCTGGGGGCGGGTGGATCGGTTGTATCGTTCATGACAGTTAAATTATTTCAATAGATCAACTGGATGTGGGTTTGCGACCGAATTTAAAAGCCCCGACGGCCAGTGATGCCCAGCCGAGAATAAATGAAAATCCGCCAAGCGGGGTGATTAACGGAAACGGAATGGAACCGGTTAAAGCAAAACCGTATAAAGAGCCGGAAAAAAACAGGATACCGGCGATAAAAAGCCAGCCCGCACGTTTGAACCATTTCATTTGCAGATCATCAGCATTGCCGCAAAGCCAGGCAATAATGAACAGGGCAAAACTGTGCCACATATGGTATTGCGCGGCCGTCGCCATGGCCGTTGCCGCCTTGTCATCGGTTATCCCGTGGGCGCTGTAGGCCCCGGCTGCGATGGCGATGATGGCGTTTATGGCACCAAGAATGATCCAGATACGGGACGGGGTCATCCATAAACTCCTATATTATCAGCAAGAGTAGGGTTCAAGGCGGCGCAGACTTTGTAAAATAGCGGTTTCAAAATCCGTGGCCGCCGTTTCATTGTGATCCGTTCCATCAAGAAAAGACAATAAATCTTTTTCAAGTATAGCGATGGTGTTATCCGCTGAATAGCCTTGTTTGGCCCAGTCGATGTCGTGAAAATGATCGCCGAACCAGGTGCCGCCGGAACTTGTTTTCATCACACCCAAAAGCGCCTCCGGCTCCAGCTCAAGGGTTTTGGCGGAACTCAGGGCATGGCGAACGGCAACAACCGAGGCACAGGCAACAAAATTGTTGGCGACTTTACAGGCGAGACCGGACCCGACCCCACCCAGGTGGTGAATTTGATTTCCCATCACATCAAACAGGGGCATCAATGGCCGGACGTCTTTATCATCGCCGCCGACCATGAATGTCAATTCCCCGGACCGTGCCCGGTACGGCGCCCCTGACATGGGCGCATCCACAAGACGGACATGATCCGGCAGGCGGCGTTCAAGGACAGGGATGATTTTCGGACTGAGCGTGGAACAAACCACCAGCGCCCGGGGCATATTTTCGCCATTGAACAAACCCTGATCATCGAAACAAAGATCAAGGGTTTGTTTGATATCGCGAACCACGGAAATGACCGTATCGGCAATGGCGGCAAATTCTTTGGGATTTTCCATAAACCGGTCCTGAAAACCGGGAAATTCATGTTTGGGGCGGATGTCAAACCCACAGACGTCAAAGCCCGCGTTCGATAAATTTTCAGCCATCGGCAAACCCATGGTGCCGAGACCGGCCACGCCAACGGTGCCGGCAAGCGATTTATTCATGGTTTCCTGCTTTCGCCTGTGCGGCTTCAACAAAGGCTTTGAAGATCAAAAAATCCGCGTCTCCGTCTTTGATAAAAAATTCCGGATGCCATTGCACGCCGAGTGCAAAACCGGCCTCCGGGATTTCAATGGCTTCGATTACGCCGTCACCGGCCCGGGCGCTGACAATGATGTCATCCGGGATTTGTTTGATGGCTTCTTTATGGGCGGTATTGACGGGGATTTCATTACGGCCAAGGATACGGTGAAGCCGGCTTGCCGGGGCAATGGCAATGCTGTGGGCGGTCTGCTCTGCCGGGCGTTCGTTCAAATGATCAATGGCGGTGTCTATTTCCCGGTGCAGGTCCGGATAAAACGTGGCGCCATGAATACCGGCCATGACCTGCATCCCGGCACAGATACCCAGAACCGGAATGTCTGCATGCAAAGCGGTTTGGGTAATTTTGCATTCAAATTGAAACCGTGGATGCGGTGGGGACATGTCATCCGCTTCGCCATACCACTCCTGCGGAAACGGGTAATTGCCGCCGGGAGTCAACAGGCCGTGACAAAGCTCCATAATATCCGGGAAGGCTCCGTCAATATAGGGAACGGCCACGGGCAGCCCGCCTGCGTTCCAGATGGCGTCAAAATAGGCGGTGCGCAAGGCATAATGGGGCCGGGATGAAAACGTTCCCTGTTGCTGGTAATCCAGCAACACGGCGATGACAGGCCTGTCCATGGCGTTTATGGCTCCGGTATGATCAACGGCAAATGCAAAAGAGTATCATCCGATCAAAAGTTGCCGTCAACCCACAGGCTTATTCAGCCGGTTGCTGCATCCGGGCTTCGCTTTCCGCCGACAGGGGATGTTCAAGGTGATCCAGCATTTCTTTGGGGACAACCTGCCAGAATTTACCCAGTTCCAGATGCCAGTCGTTCAACAATTGCAAGGCATAGCGGGAATGGGTGCGTTTGACGTGTTGCTGAATCAGGACTTTTAAAACGTCTTCCCAATATTCCGTATCAATCCGTTGCCAGACCACATTATCCGGATTGACCCGTTGTTCAAAAAGGTTTTCCGGATCATGGACAAAGGCCATACCGCCGGTCATGCCGGCACCAAAGTTGGCCCCGACTTCGCCCAGAATAACGGCGACGCCGCCGGTCATGTATTCACAGGCGTTGGAACCGCAGCCTTCGACAACGGCCTGCGCGCCGGAATTGCGGACACAGAACCGTTCTCCGGCCTGTCCGGCGGCAAACAGTTTACCTGCAGTGGCGCCATACAACACGGTGTTGCCGATGATGGTGTTGTCCTGACTGGAGAGCGGGCTGGACACCGTGGGGCGCAAAACGATGGTGGCACCGGAAAGGCCTTTGCCGACATAATCGTTGGCATCGCCCAGAACTTCGATGGTTAATCCCTGAACGGCAAACGCGCCCAGTGACTGTCCTGCGGACCCTCTTAATCGAATTGTCAAATGGCCGCTTTTCAGTCCGGTCATGCCATATTGGCGGGTAATCATCGAACTCATCCGGGTGCCGACAGCGCGGTCCGTATTATGAACGGAATAGGTCAGTTGCATTTTTTCACCGTGATCAAGGGTCGCCATGGCGTCCTTGACGATTTGCGCATCCAGCGTGTCCGGAACCGGATTGCGGCCTTCAAGTGTGCAATGACGGGGATGGCCACCGGCATCGGCCTGAGCCAATACGGCGTTCAGATCAAGATCATCAAGATGGGCCGCGCCGCGGCTGACCTGTTGCAGTAAATCCGTGCGGCCAATAATTTCATCAAGTGACCTGAAACCCAAAGAGGCCAGAATTTCGGTGACTTCTTCGGCGATAAAAGTGAACAGGTTGACAACTTTTTCAGGCGTTCCGGTAAATTTGGCGCGCAGTTTTTCATCCTGCGTACATACCCCGACCGGACAGGTGTTGGAATGACATTGCCGCACCATGATACAGCCCATGGCGATCAGGGACGCGGTGCCGATACCGAATTCATCGGCCCCCAGCATGGCGGCAATGACCACATCGCGTCCGGTTTTGATGCCGCCGTCAACGCGCAGCTTGATGGTGTGGCGCAATCGGTTCAAAGTTAACACCTGATTGGCCTCTGACAATCCCATTTCCCAGGGAATCCCGGCGTATTTGATGGATGATTGCGGGCTGGCCCCGGTGCCGCCATCGTGACCGGATATCAAAATTACGTCGGATTTGGCTTTGGCAACTCCGGCGGCGATGGTGCCGACCCCGGCGCGGGCCACCAGTTTGACCCCGACCGAGGCATCGGGATTGATCTGTTTCAAATCGTAAATCAATTGCGCCAGATCTTCGATAGAATAAATATCGTGATGCGGCGGTGGTGAAATCAACATGACGCCGGGCGTTGAATGGCGCAATCTTGCGATTTCTTCGGATACTTTATGGCCGGGCAATTGCCCGCCTTCGCCGGGTTTTGCCCCTTGTGCCATTTTAATTTCAATTTCACGGCAGTTGTTCAGGTATTCAGCCGTCACGCCGAAACGTCCGGACGCCACCTGTTTGATGGCGCTTGACGGGTTGTCGCCATTGGCGCGCGGCTGATAACGGGCCGGGTCTTCGCCGCCTTCACCGGAATCGGACTTGGCCCCGATGCGGTTCATGGCGATGGACAGGGTTTCGTGGGCTTCGGGGGAAAGCGCGCCCAGTGAAATGCCCGGTGCCACCAGACGTTTCCGGACCTCGGTGACGCTTTCGACCTGTTCCACCGGGATCGGATCGCGGACCCGCTTGAAATCCAGCAAATCACGTAAATAGATGGGCCCCAGTTCACGGTTTCCGGCACTGTAGCGTTTATAGATGGAATAGGATTCGGAACTGACCGCCGTTTGCAGGATATGGATCAGCTTGCCGTCATGGCCGTGACGTTCTCCGGATGCCCGGTATTTATAAAACCCGCCGACCGGCAACGGTGTCGCCGCCTGAAGAAAGGCTTTTTTATGCATTTCGGTGATTTTCGATTTGATCCCGGAAAAGCCGATGCCGGAAATTCTCGATGACATTCCGGGGAAAAATTCCGCGACCAGCGCTCTGGACAGACCGACCGCTTCAAAACAATAGCCGCCCCGGTATGAACTGATAACGCTGATGCCCATTTTCGACATGATTTTAAGCAAACCCTGATCGATGGAGGCGGTGAAATTATCAATACACTGTTTGAGGCTTAAATTTTCAAACAAGCCCCGGTTATGGCGGTCAACAATGGTTTCTTCGGCCAGATAGGCATTGACGGTAGTCGCCCCGACACCGATCAGAACGGCAAAATAATGCACATCCATGCATTCCGCAGAGCGCACATTAAGCGATGTAAACGTTCTCAGTTCCTGATTGACGAGATGGGTATGAACCCCGCCTGTGGCCAGGATCATCGGGATCGGCGCCTTGTTTTCATCCATCGCCGAATCCGTCAGCGTGATGTGGGTACAGCCCCCGCGAACGGCGTCTTCGGCTTCTTGCCGGATACGGTCAAGGGCGCGGCCAAGGGCACCGCGGCCTGAATTTATATCAAACGTGCAATCAATTTCAGCCGACGATTTGCCGAGGTATTTGCTGAGCGCGGCAAAGGTGGCGTTATCGAGAACCGGAGATTTGAGCTGCAGCAAATCACACTGTTCGGGACTTTCTTCGAGAATATTACCGAGATTTCCAAGCCGGGTTTTCAGCGACATCACCTGTTTTTCACGCAAACTGTCGATCGGCGGGTTGGTGACCTGACTGAAGGCTTGCCGGAAAAACTGATGCAAACCCCGGTATTGATCAGACAACACCGCCAGCGGCGCGTCGTCACCCATGGACCCGGTGGCTTCCTTGCCGGTCTCGGCCATGGGATGCAGGATCATTTCCATCTGCTCCATGTTGAGGCCGAAACACAGTTGCCGTCGGCGCAAATCCTCGGCGTTGAACATGGGCCGTTTCAGGGTTTCGGGCTTGATAACGTCTTCAAGCTGGGTAATGGCGGAAACCCACTTGGCGTAGGGTTTGGCATCTGCCAGCTGGTCCTTGATTTCCCGGTCACGGAAAAACGAGCCTTTGCCGAGATCAAGGGCAATCATGCCGCCCGGCCCGATGCGGCCTTTTTCAATGATTTTTTCTTCGGGGATTTCAACCATCCCTGTTTCCGAGCCGACCACCAGCAAATCATCGTTGGTGACGGCGTAACGCAGCGGCCGCAAACCGTTACGGTCAAGGGCGGCCACCAGCCAGCGGCCGTCGGTGGAACAAATCGCTGCCGGGCCATCCCACGGCTCGACGACACTGTTGCAATAGGCAAACAAAGCCTGATGGTTTTCCGGCATGGTGGCGTTGCGGGAGATGGATTCCGGGATCATCAACGCCTGAACCGATGGCGCCGGACGTCCGGCACGGCATAAAATTTCATACACCGCATCAAGGGCGGAACTGTCCGAACTGCCGGCCTGAATGACGGGTTTCAGGTCTTCAAGGTCATCGCCGAAGGCCGGGGACGCCATTTTAGGCTCGTGGCTTTTGGTCCAGTTGATGTTGCCGGTCAGCGTGTTGATTTCGCCATTGTGGGCCAGCATCCGGAACGGCTGCGCCAGTTTCCATTCCGGGAACGTATTGGTGGAATAGCGTTGATGATAAATGGCAAAGTTGGAGACAAACAATTCATCCAGCAAATCCGGATAAAATGCGGTCAGTTGTTCGGCAACAAACATCCCTTTGTAAATAATTGACCGGCATGACAGCGAACAGATGTAAAAATCATTGATATGATTGTCGAGCACCTTTTTTTCGATGCGGCGGCGAATAATATAAAGATCGGTTTCATACTGTTCGTCGCTGTAGTCGGCTTTTTTACCATGGGCCGCATTGGCAATCATGATCTGTTCAATCTCTGGCCGGGTGGCGTTGGCTTTTTCGCCGATGACGCTGATTTCAACGGGGACCTGTCGCCAGCCATAAATTTTATATCCGGCGTTGAGAATTTCGGTTTCAACGATCGAGCGGCAGCGTTCCTGGGCACCGAGATCGGTCTTCGGCAAAAAGATCATACCGACAGCAAGGCGGTCCATGGGGTCCGGTTCATGGCCGGTGGCGCGGATGTTTTGCTCGAACATGGCATAGGGGATCTGTAAATGAATGCCGGCACCGTCCCCGGTCAGACCATCGGCATCAACGGCGCCCCGGTGCCAGACTTTTTTCAATGCGGCAATGCCGGCTTCGACCACGCGCCGGTTCGGCAGGCCGTCCGTTGACGCCACCAGACCGACACCGCACGAAGCGTGTTCGTGCGCGGGATCATAGCATCCGTTTTCATGCAGGTGGCGGGCGTTTTCAAGCCATTGGCGGGTGGCGGTTTCGCCTGGCGTTTGTGTGTTGGAATTATCCATTATTGTGTCCTTGAGCTTCAGGAAGCTTCAGCCATTTGCAGGCTTGTTCGGGTGATGTAGTCGTCAATGCGGGCGGCGGCTTCGCGGCCATCGTGGATGGCCCAGACAACCAATGATGCACCGCGGCTGATGTCGCCTGCGGCAAACACGCCGGGCAGGGACGTCTGGTATGTGGCGGCATCAATTTTCAGCGTTGACCAATCGGTCGTCGCCAATTCCGGCTGATCGAATTTTTCCGGCAAATCTTCAGGCTCGAATCCGAGCGCCATAATTACCATATCGGCATCGATGGTGAAATGGCTGTCGGGAACGGGTTTGGGTGTTTGCCGCCCCGAGGCGTCGGCGATGCCCAAATGGATTTTGTGGGCGCGAATTTGCTGAACATGGTCATCACCGATCAAGGCCACCGGGGCGGCCTGCCAGATAAATTCGACGCCTTCTTCTTCGGCGTTGGCAACTTCCCGGACCGACCCCGGCATGTTGGCTCGGTTGCGGCGGTACAGGCATTTAACGGTTTTCGCACCCTGACGGATGGCGGTGCGGACACAGTCCATGGCGGTGTCGCCACCGCCGACAACAACCACTTTTTTGCCGTTGGCGTTGAGCGCACCTGAATGATAGTCTGCCACATCGTCGCCAAGGCCGACTTTATTCGACGCCACCAGATAATCCATGGCCATATGCGTGCCCGCCAATGTGCAGCCGGGCATGGTAATGGTGCGGGGTTGATAAACGCCGGTTGCGATCAGCACCGCGTCGTGGCGTTTTTGCAAGTCTTCGATGGAGGCATCAACGCCCACTTCAAACGACAGATGAAAATGGACACCGCCCTGTTGCAGCAATTCTGTCCGTCTTGCAACGATGTCTTTGTCCAGTTTGAAATTGGGGATGCCGTAAATCAAAAGCCCGCCGATGCGGTCCTGACGTTCATAGACATGGGTCTGGTAACCCAGCCGCCTCAGTTGATCGGCGGCGGCAAGCCCGGCGGGGCCGGATCCGATAATGCCGACGGATGCGGTTTTTTCAGTGACCGGCTGCGGTGGTTTGACCCAGCCATTTTCCCAGGCCGTGTCGGTAATGTGTTTTTCAATGGCACCAATGGTGACCGTGGTATGTCGGGATTGCTCCAATACACAACTTCCTTCACAAAGTCGGTCCTGGGGACAGATACGGCCACAGATTTCAGGGAACGTGTTGGTGGCTTGCGATGTTTCATAGGCTTCTTCAAGGCGGCCTTCGGTAGCCAGACGCAACCAGTCGGGAATGTTGTTTTGCAGCGGGCAATGAATTTGACAATAAGGAATGCCGCACTGTTCACAGCGTGATGCCTGCTCTGTTGCCGTTTCTACGGAAAAATCCTGATAAATTTCGTTGAAATCGCGACGGCGTTCGGCGCTGGTGCGTTTATCGGGCATGGCATGGCGCACGGTCGTGAATTGCTGCATTTTATCAGACATAACGGTTTTCCCGGATCAAGAACATGGTGTTTTTCTATACATGCACGGCTCCAAGGCAAAAGGCAAGGGGAATTAGGGCAATAATGATTACCTTTTTTAATAAACGCTGTGGATACGCAGGAAAAAATGCGCTTAGGGGGTTAAAATTATGGGGCAGCAATAAATATTAGTCCCAATAATGGACTAAATCAGCATTGGTGAACGTCTTTTGGAAATGATATAAGACGCATTCTGTTCATCCGTGGATGAAAACATGGATACAAGATAACGAAAATAAAGTAAGGGAGGGTGCGGGTGCCGTTGTTTCATCTCTCGGTAATCGCTCTGGTACAGGGCTTTACCGAATTCTTGCCGATCAGTTCATCGGGTCATCTGGTTTTGGTTCCGGTTTTTACCAACTGGCCGGATCAGGGCCAGACCATGGATGTGGCGGCTCATGTCGGCACCCTGTTCGCGGTGATGGCCTATTTATATAAAGATGTCTGGACCATGGTGGTCAGTCTGGGCCTGTTGTTAAAGGGCCGGACATCGCCGGGATTGCGTCTGATCGGGTTTGTCATCCTTGGCACCTTGCCGGTGATCGCTGTCGGATACGCCATGAATATCTATTTTCCGGACGGTATTCGCGGCATCGAGGTGATCGGCTGGACGACGCTGGGTTACGGTATTGTTTTGTGGATAGCGGATACCATTGGACTGACGGTGCGCCGCATAGACCACTTGAAATCAAGTGATGTGGTGATCATTGGACTGGCGCAATGTCTGGCATTGGTTCCGGGGACCAGTCGTTCCGGCATATGCATGACGGCGGGGCGGTTGCTGGGCATGGAACGGGCCGAAAGCGCCCGCTTTTCCATGTTGTTATCCATGCCGGCCATTTTGGGGGCCGGAATATTAAAAGGCTGGGATGTCTATAAAGCCGGTGAACTTACGTTATCCAGCGATTTGGTTGTGGTTGCCGGTTTATCCTTTTTGGCGGCACTGGTGGTGATTATATTGCTGATGAGCTGGCTCAGGCGGGCGAATTTTACGCCGTTTGTCATTTACCGGATTATTCTGGGCGCGGGTTTGCTGGCTCTGGCTTATGGCGTCGGCGGCTATTTTTAATAACCCTGTGCCAAGTCAACGCGGTTTTTCAGGGGTTGCCCCGATTGAAAGCGCAAAATATTGTCGGCGATCACGTCGGCGGCGGTTTCAGGCAAGGTCAATGAGGCAATATGGGGCGTGATATCGATTTTTTCATGGTGCCAAAACGGATGTTCGGGCGATAACGGCTCATTATGGAAGACATCCAGTGCTGCGGCGGATAAATGACCGCTGTCCAGGGCTTCGATCAAATCCTTATCAACCAGATGCCCGCCGCGGGCCGGGTTGACGAGAACCGCGCCCCTGGGCAGGGCGGTAAACAGGTTTTTATCCAAAATGCCCCGGGTTTGGGCCGTTAACGGCAACAAACAGACCAGACAATCGCAACGCCTGAGAAAACGGTCAAGCTGATCCTGTCCATAAAAACTGTGTAGTCCGGGGAGCTGTTTTTTCCCGCGCGCCCATCCGGCGACGTCGTAGCCCAGGTCAATCAATCGCTTTGCCGCATCCCTGCCCAGTTGACCCAGACCCAAAATACCAACCCGGTACTTGGCGGCGGCGATTTGCGGTAACGGTGACCATCTGCAATCTATCTGATCCGCCGCGTACTGGTTGAAATTGCGGTGGTATTTCAAAACCTGATACAGCACGAATTCGCTCATGCCCCGGGTCAGACTGTCATCGACAAGACGGCACAGGGGAATGTGGTCCGGAAAATTTTTGTCTTCAAACAGAAAATCAACCCCGGCCCCAAGACTGTGGATAAATATTAAATTGGGCAAGGATGCCAACAAGCCAAATGCAGGTTTCCAGACAACGGCCATGGTGATGTCGTTGATGTTTCCGCAATCGGGCCAGATGCGCACGTCGGCACCGGCAATACGCTCTTCAAGCATGGATTTCCACGCTTTGCCGTCATCGGTTTCAGATACAAATAAAATCGCCATCAATGATCCTTACATGGAAACCGCACCACTGTGATCGGCCTTGAGATCAAAAGCCGCTGTCATCAGGGCCTGTGTATAGGGCTGCCCGGGATGTTCGACAATCTCGGATGTGGTTCCCGCTTCTACAACCCGTCCCTGGCGCATGACAATGATTTTATGGGAAACGGCACGGACCACTTTCAGATCGTGGCTGATAAAGATATAGGCCAGTTTGTGTTTAACCTGTAAATCGCGCAACAATTCGACGATTTGCGCCTGAACCGACAGATCAAGGGCACTGGTGGGCTCGTCAAGGACAATCAGTTTGGGTTTCAGGATAAGTGCCCGGGCGATGGCGATGCGCTGGCGTTGCCCGCCGGAAAATTCGTGGGGGTAGCGGCTCATGACATCACGCTCCAGATCCACTTCGTGCAAAGCCGTGGCAATCAAATCAAGGCGCTGCTCAGCGGTATCGGCCAGTTTGTGAACCAATAATCCCTCTTCGATAATTTGCCGGATGGAAAGCCTTGGGTTCAATGACCCATAGGGGTCCTGAAAAACGATTTGCATTTCCCGGCGCAGGGGCCGCAGTTGCTTTCTTTTCAAGCCTTGAAGGGGTCGGTGCATGAATTGCAGCGCCCCTTCGGAGGTTTCAAGGCGCAACAAGGCACGGCCAAGGGTGCTTTTGCCGGATCCCGACTCGCCGATAATGCCAAGGGTTTCACCTTCCCGGACCTGCAATGAAATGCCGTCGACGGCTTTGACAAAGCCGACCGTGCGTCTGAGCAGTCCCTTTTTGACGGGGAACCAGACCTTGATGTTGTCGGCATGGATAATTTCAGGGGCAGTGCCCGAAAGTAACGGTGCCTCGCCCTTGGGTTCGGACGACAGCAGATGCCGGGTATAGTCGTCGCCGGGTTGGGTGAAGACCTGTTTGACAGGGCCGGATTCCGGGACTTCACCGTCGTGCATCACCAAAACCCGGTCAGCAATCCGTCTGACAATGTTAAGGTCATGGGTAATGAATAAAATCGCCATCCCCAGTTTTCTCTGGATATCCTGCAGAAGCTCGAGAACCTGTGCCTGCACCGTTACATCAAGGGCCGTTGTCGGTTCATCGGCGATCAGCAAATCGGGATCATTGGCGAGCGCCATGGCGATCATGATGCGTTGTTGTTGACCGCCTGAAAATTCATGGGGGTAGGCGTCAAGTCGACCGATGGCTTCTTCAAGACCGACCAGCTTCAATAATTCAATCACGCGCTCGCGGGCGGCGGATTTAGTAATTTTTTTATGCAAAAACAAGGCTTCGCTGATTTGTTTTTCAATGGAGTGCAATGGGTTAAGCGATGTTAAGGGTTCCTGAAAAATCATAGCCACCCGGTTGCCGCGCAAACGCAGAAGACGTTCTTCAGGGGCACCGATGACAGGTTCACCGTCAAAGACAATCTCGCCCTTTGGATGGTGCGCCGTGGGATAGGGCAAAAGCTGCATGATCGATAATGCGGTCACTGATTTGCCGGACCCGGACTCGCCAACCAGTGCCAAAGTTTCGCCCTTGTCGATATGAAAGGACACGCCACGAACGGCATCGGTTTGTTTGTCACCGTGACCGAATGAAACGTGTAAATCGTTGACCTGTAAAAGCGGGTTCATATAAATGTACTCTCTTGACCGTGTTATCCGGAAAACGTTTTACGGGGATCAAAGGCGTCGCGGACGGCTTCGCCGATAAACACCAGCAATGTCAGCATAACAGAAATGGTGATAAACCCGGAAATGCCAAGCCACGGCGCCTGTAAATTGGCTTTGCCCTGATTTAAAAGCTCGCCAAGGCTGGGTGATCCGGGCGGCAAACCAAAGCCGAGAAAATCAAGGGTCGTCAGTGCGGTCACCGATCCTGCCAGCGTAAACGGCATAAATGTAATTGTAGCCACAACGGCGTTGGGCAGGACGTGTTTATAGATAATCTTGATATCGCTGACGCCAAGGGCTTTGGCGGCCTTGACAAAATCAAGGTTGCGGGCGCGCAAAAACTCGGCGCGGACTACCCCGACAAACCCCATCCAGCCAAATGCAAGCAACAATATCAGCAGCCACCAGAAATTGGGTTCGACCACGCTGGCGAGAATAATCAGCAAATAAAGTGTCGGCATCCCGGCCCAGATTTCAATAAAGCGCTGGCCCAGCAAATCTGTCAGACCGCCGTAAAAACCCTGTACGGCACCGACGGAAACGCCGACTATGGCGCTCAGAACGGTCAGGATAAATCCGAACAACACCGATATGCGAAATCCGTAAATCAGGCGGGCGACCACATCGCGGCCCTGATCATCGGTGCCGAACCAGTTTTCTGTACTGGGCGGGGCCGGGGCCGGTACCGGTAAATTCAGGTTGATGGTGTCGAATGAATAGCGGATTGGTGGCCAGATTATCCAGCCTTTTTCATTGATCAGGTCCTGAACGAAAGGGTCCCGGTAATCGGCTTCTGTCAGAAACTCGCCGCCAAATGCCGTTTCCGGGTAGGCCTGAAAAACCGGCACGTAGAATTGATTGTCGTATTCGACGAGTAACGGTTTGTCATTGGCAATGAATTCGGAAAACAGACTGATGACGAAAAAAAACAAAAACGCCCACAACGACCAGTAACCCCGTCGGTTGCGTTTGAAATTGGACCAGCGTCTTTGGGCAATAGGGGATAAGTTCATAACCGCTATTCCCGGCTTTCAAAATCAATGCGGGGGTCAACAAAATGATAGGCGATATCGTTGATAATCTGCATCAGCAAACCCAGCAGTGTGAAAAAATAAAGGGTGCCGAACATGACCGGATAATCCCGCTTGATGGCGGCTTCAAAGCCAAGCAGACCCAGGCCGTCAAGGGAAAATATAATTTCGATCAGCATGGCCCCTGTAAACAGAATGCCGATGAAGGCCGATGGAAATCCGGCGATGACGATCAGCATGGCATTGCGGAAAACATGACCGTAAAGCACGCGTTTTTCCGTCAACCCCTTGGCCCGGGCGGTAATAACGTATTGTTTGTTGATCTCTTCGATAAAGGAATTCTTGGTCAGCATGGTCAATCCGGCAAAACCGCCGATGGTCATGGCGGTTAACGGCAACACCATATGCCAGAAGTAATCCTTGATTTTACCCAATGTTGATAAATCATCAAAGTTCGGTGAAGTCAGTCCACGAAGCGGGAACCAGTCGAAATAACGCCCACCGGAAAACAGCACAATCAATAAAATGGCAAACAGAAAACTGGGCACGGCATTGCCAAAGACAATGACGCCTGAACTCCAGATATCAAACCGGCTGCCATCGCGGACGGCTTTGCGAATCCCCAGCGGGATGGAAATCAGGTAAACCAGCAATGTGGTCCATAAACCGAGCGAAATCGATACCGGCATTTTGTCGATCATCAGTTGGGCAACGCTGCGGTCCTGAAAAAAACTGTCGCCAAAATCAAAGGTCAGATAATTTTTCATCATCAGCATAAACCGTTCGGACGGTGGTTTATCAAGGCCAAAGCGTTTTTCAATATCCTTGATCAGATCCGGCGACAACCCGCGCGCACCACGGTAGCCGGACGGGCTACCATTGCCGGATGATGTGTTTGAATTGTTGGCTGACGACATGGTCTCGCTTCCGGCCTGACCGCCAAACCGGGCCGTGGCATCAACGCCGTCACCGGCTATTTGTGAAATCATTTGTTCCACCGGACCGCCCGGAACAATTTGCACGATGGCAAAATTCAGCAGGATAATCCCGAACAGGGTCGGGATGATCAACAACAGGCGGCGCAGAATATAGGCGGTCATGGCAGATATTTATTCCGTTTTGGCTTTGCCTTTGCGGGCCCGGTCATTGGGCAGCCGTTTTTCAAGTCCGGTATCAATCCACCATGCGTTAAACTGGTTGCCGCGTTTGGGTGTTATTTCAGGGCGGCCGAATTTATTCCAGAACACCAGTCGGTCATAGGGGATATGCCAGTTCGGCACGACATAGTAATTCCTTTGCAAAACCCGGTCCAGCGCCCGGGTCGCGGTGATTAAATCCGTGCGTGAGGTGGCGCTGATCACGTTTTCGATCAGTGCATCGATGGCTTTGTTTTTGATGCCCATAAAGTTGCGCCCGCCTTCGATATCGGCGCTTTTCGATCCCCAGTAATTGCGTTGTTCATTTCCCGGGGACAATGACTGGCCATAGCTGGTTACGATCATGTCAAAATCAAAGGTATCCAATCGGCGCCGGTATTGTGATGCGTCAATGGTACGGACCCGCATGGTGATACCAAGTTTTTTCAGGTTTTCCGCAAACGGCAAGGCGATACGTTCAAACAGCGGACTGACCAGCAATACTTCAAATTCAAACGGCTGCCCGGTTTTTTCATTGACCCGTTTGCCGTCTTTAATGACCCACCCGGCCTTTCTGAGGATCCTTGAAGCGGTGCGCAGATTGCCCCGGATATTGCCTGAACCGTCTGTTTTCGGGGGTTGATAGCTTTTCGTAAAGACTTCATCCGGGATTTGCCCGCGCCATGGTTCAAGTAGTATCAATTCGTCCTTGCCCGGCAGTCCCGTCGCCGCCAGTTCTGAATTGTCAAAATAGCTGCGGGTGCGGACGTACTGTCCGTAAAACAGGTTTTTGTTGGACCATTCAAAATCAAAGGCATAGCCCAAAGCCTTTCTGACCATGCGGTCTTTGAAAATTTCACGGCGGGTGTTAAAGGCAAATCCCTGCATTCCGGCGGAGCGGTTGTGGTGAACCTTGATTTTTTTGATCCATCCTTTTTTCACCGCCGGCAGATCATAGGCCGTAGCCCAGTTTTTCGATGATGATTCCGAGCGGTAATCGTATTCCCCGGCTTTGAAGGCTTCCAGCGCGACCGTCATGTCGCGGTAATAATCAAAGCGGATGCGGTCAAAGTTATAAAGCCCCTTGTTGACGGGAATATCCTTGCCCCACCAGTCGGGATTGCGTTTGAAGGTAATAAAACGCCCCGGCTCAAAGGTGTCAATACTATAGGGCCCGCTGCCAAGGGGCGGGGTCAGCGTGGTCTTGTCAAATTCCCGGCTCGCCCAGTAATGCTTTGGCAAAATCGTCATTTCACCGACAATCAGCGGCAGTTCGCGGTTATCGCCGGGTTTGAAATTAAAGCGCACCGACCGTTCGCCGGTTTTAACGACGTCCTTGATACCGCCATAGTAAAACCGGAAAAACGGCGAGCCTTTGGTTGTCAGGGTGTTAAACGTCCAGATCACGTCTTCGGGTGTGACCGCTTTACCGTCCTGCCAACGGGCCTGTTTCCTGATCAGAAATTCCGCCCATGAACGGTCTTTGGGGACGGTAATTTTTTCTGCCAACTGTCCGTATTGGCTAAAGGCTTCATCGGCGGCGGATGTCATCAGACTTTCATACAAAAACCCCAGTCCTGTCGCCGGATTGCCCTTGATAATAAAACTGTTGAAACTGTCGAATGTGCCAATGGCGTTGAGGCGCACTACGCCGCCCTTGGGCGCGTCCGGATTGACATAATCAAAATTTTTAAAATTTTCCGGATATTTCAGATCTCCGTGCATGGCGATGCCGTGGCTCGATGGAATGGCGCTGTCCGTGGCCGCCGTGACGGCTGTGGGCAAGGTTGTGAGCAATAACACCAGCATCATCTGAAAACGTCGCGACATTATGTTAAAATTCCTGTGTTTGTTATGTTTATATCCGGCCACAGTGATGAAATAAAAATGGCAAAGCTATGGCAAAGGCATTTTCAGACAGTCAAGGGCGGCTTTATGCAGTGTTTTGTCCCCTGCGGCAATGACATCGCCACCGGATTCCATATTCAACGGCTTCCCCTGCCAGTCGGTTATGATGCCGCCCGCGCCTTCGATGATCGGCACCATGGCGGCAAAGTCATAGGGCTGTAACGTATCTTCGCAGACGATATCGGTCCAGCCGCTGGCCAGCAATCCATAGGCCTGGCATTCGGCACCGTAAATGGCGCGGCGGCATTTTGATTTCAGATTTTCAAAGCCGGGAAAATGTGTCGGTCTGAACATTTCGGGCGATGTGGCATAAATCCATGCCGTGTTTAAATCCGGACAGGGACGGGTTGTGACGGCTTTATCATTGAACGTGGTCGCCCGGCCTTTGGCCCCGGTCCAGCGTTCGTTCAATGCGGGCATGTCGAGCACGCCGAGTATGAATTTATTTTTATGAACCAGCGCAATCAGGATGCCGAATAACGGTTTGCCGGTGGCAAACGCTTGCGTGCCGTCGATGGGGTCAATGATCCAGACATATTCTGCATCCAGCCGTACGGGATCGAATTCTTCGCCATAAATGCCGTGTTCGGGCCATGTTTCCCCGATCAGTTCCCTGATGATCCGTTCGGCTTCGCGGTCGGCTCTGGTGACCGGGCTTTCGTCTGTTTTGCTGTCGATGACCAGACCGGATCTGAAGTATTTTAACGTTACGGGACGGGCCGCATCGGCCAGACGACCGGAAAACTCTATAAGCTCATCCATGATCCGGTCCGTCATTGCAATGTTCAGGGCAGCGGGACAGGGTTGGAACTGAGTGTTCTTAAAAACGCCAGCACGGCGGCGCGGTCTTCGGGTTTGTTAAAGCCGCGGAAGCTCATTTTGGTTCCCGGTGCAAAAGTTTTCGGACTGGCCAGAAAGGCGTCAAGCTCGGCAAAGCTCCAATTCCCGCCTTTGTCTTTCAGGGCGTCTGAATATTTGAAGCCGGAAACCGCAGTTTTATTGCTGCCCAAAATACCCCACAAATTGGGGCCGACTTTGTTTTTGCCGCCATCAACGGCGTTGTGACAGCCCGCACATTTTTTGAAAAGTTTCGCGCCCCGCGCCAGATCAGCGGTTGCCAACAATGCCAAGGCGTCCTTCATCGGCTCCGCTTCGGCGGTGGGGGTTGGTTCCGCCTGTTCGCCGGCCTCTGTGTCCGAGGCGACAACATAGGCCGGTTTTTCGAGCGGTTTGCTCGCAACCAGCATATTTCCTGCGTAGTTGGCCCCGAAAAGAACCCAGGCGGTGATGAGCAGGGCAAAACCCAATTTTTCCAGTATGGAATAACCTTTGTGCGTAGAATGAGCCATTTGTACGGTGTCCTTGTTTTTGTAATCTTCAATTGTGACGGCGTTGCCAAACATCCGGGAAGGAATGTAACGACCTTGAAGCCCGCTATCAAGGCTGGTGTAGAAGGTAAGGTCAGGATATGCTCCGTCCATGTTGAATTGACTGTCTATGGATACGAAAAAGATGAACCCGGTAATTCTTATCCCGGCGAGAATGGCGTCCACCCGTTTGCCCGGCAAGCCGTTGGCGGATATTGACGGCAAACCGATGATCGTTCAGGTCTGGCAAAGGGCCATGGACGCCGGATTGGGGCCGGTCTGTGTGGCCGCCGCCGAGCCTGGAATCAAAGCCGCTGTCAGCAATGCGGGCGGAAATGCCGTATTAACCGACCCGGATCTCCCGTCGGGGTCGGACCGCATTTATCAGGCTTTGCAACAGATCGACGGGCAGGAAAAATTTGATTGCGTTGTCAATCTGCAGGGTGATTTGCCGACCCTTGATCCGGGTCTGATCAAAGCCGTGCTGGAACCGCTTGAAAACAGTGCCGTCGACATGGCCACACTGGTCGTTGAAATCAACGACGATGCGGAAAAGCACAATCCCAATGTGGTCAAGGCCGTGTGTGCTTTTGGCCCCCGTGAAAATATTGCCCGCACCCTTTATTTCACCCGGGCAACGGCGCCGTGGGGGGAAGGCCCGCTTTACCATCATATTGGTATTTACGCCTACCGAAGGGCGGCATTGAAACGGTTTGTCGGATTAAAACCGGGCTTGCTGGAACGCCGGGAACGGCTTGAGCAGCTGCGCGCCCTGGAATCGGGCATGCGCATTGACGCCCGCCGCGTTGACACCGGGCCTCTGGGTGTCGATACTCCGGATGATCTGGAAAAAGCCAGACATTTTTTTCAAACGAAACGCGTTTAAGGACGAACATTATGGCCGCTGACACACATCAGAAAATAGCTTTTCAGGGTTGGCCCGGGGCCAATTCCGATATGGCGTGCCGTAATGTCTACGGTGATATGGAAACATTGCCGTGTCCTACGTTCGGCGACGTCTTTGAGGCCGTCCGTGAGGGTCATGCCGATCTGGCAATGATCCCCATTGATAATTCGGTTGCCGGGCGGGTTGCCGATATTCATCATTTGTTGCCGGATTCGGGGCTTTACATCATTGCGGAATATTTCTTACGGGTGCGGCATTATCTGTTGGGGGTAAAAGGCGCAAAATTAAGCGACATCACCCATGTCCACAGCCATATTCACGCCCTCAACCAATGCCGGCAATTGATCCACGATATGGGACTGAAACCGGTTGTTCACGCCGATACCGCAGGCGCTGCGGCGGATATCGCCCGTCTGGGGGATAAAACCCAGGCCGCGATTGCATCGCCGTTGGCGGCTGAAATCGATGGTCTGGCAACGTTAAAGGAAAACATCGAAGATGCGGAACACAACACCACCCGGTTTGTCATTATGGCCCGGGAACCGGCGCAGGTTTCCCCGGATACACCCGATTTGATGACCAGTTTCATTTTCCGGGTCCGCAATATCCCGGCGGCTCTGTACAAAGCCATGGGCGGTTTTGCCACCAACGGCGTCAATATGACCAAACTTGAAAGTTATGTCCGAAGCGATTTTGTCGCCGCCCAGTTCTATGCCGATGTGGACGGCCACCCGGAACAGGACAGCCTGAGGCGGGCGATGGAAGAATTGCAGTTTTTTTCCCATGAGGTGAAAATTCTGGGCACTTACCGCAAACATGAAGAGCGCCGCATCATGGCCGAAAATGGAGTTTGACCCGGACTTTCGGGTTTAACCGTCAAGCCAGTCGTCAATCAGGGTGCGGGAAATGGAAACCGGGCGCGGTAATTTCAACACCCCCGGTGTTTCATCCCCCCATTGGCTGAAATGGCGGATTTGGTCGCGGCTGAACCAGCGGGCATCGGCGATTTCTTTTTCATCCCGGGTGATTTTCTGATATTTCGCGGTGGCGATAAAGCCCAGCATCAGGGACCCCGGAAACGGCCACGGCTGTGATCCGGAATAGCGCACATCATCGACAATGACCCCGACTTCTTCGAAAACTTCGCGCCGGACGGCTTCAATCAGGCTTTCACCCGGTTCGACAAACCCGGCCAGTGTGGAAAATTGCCCGTCCGGCCAGTTGGGGCTGCGGCCCAAAAGACAGAGCGCTTCACCGCTCGCCGGGTCCCGGCTTTCAACCAGCATGATCACGGCGGGGTCGGTGCGCGGGAAATGGGTTTTGCCGCAATCGGGATTTGTGCATTGGCGAACATGTCCGCCTTGACTGGATTCGGTTTGATGACCGCAGGAGCCACAAAACCTGTGCCGTCTGTGCCAATGCACCATGGCGCGGGCATAAGCGGCGCGGGCGATGGTTTCCGGTTTGTTGACGCTGTGACAATGGGACGCCACATCACGCAAATCCATAAACCGGGCATCGGTATGGTTCACCAATTTTAGCGCCTGATCTTCGTTCAGGTGAGAAACATCGACAGCTAACCACGGCAAAGATGTATTTTCGGGCTTTTGTTCCAGACCGAGGAAAACCGTTTCGCCGGATTTTTGCAAAATGTCCTGTGTCTGGCTGTCGTGGGTGGGCAGGACCCGGAATGAAGTTGACGACAGCGTTTCGACCAATGTCCGGTTGCGCCACAACAGCACATAACAGGTCTCGGAAATTCGGCATTGTTGCTCAAGCCAGCCTTGTTGGCCGCGTTTATGGACGGCGCGGTCAAGCCCGGTTCCGGCAAAATCAAGAGGATCATCCATGCCCGGTAAAGTGCCATATGTTGTGCCCAAACGGCAACCCCTTCCGTGAAAGCTACCAGATATCGGTGAAATAATGAATTGCGACTGGAATTTCCACCGATAATCTGCGACACTCTCGGTCCTGAAACGGAAAGCAAAGATTTTGACGAAACAGGGACAGCACCGCTTGGTAAAAAAATCTGTACGCAGGATTGCCATCGCCGTGGCGGTTGTGATGCTGGCGGCGGCGTGTGTGCGTCAGGGCGTGCCTGTGGTCAATGCCCTCAAATGCGCGGAAGTCTCACCGAGAGCCTTGAAAAAAATCAACTGGACGCGGGTTCCCGAAGTCAACGTCCGCATCCGCAACGACCAGTTTGAACCGATGGTGATCAAACTGCGTCAGGGCTGGCCCTATATCATGAAAATCCGCAATCGGGACGCCGGACCGCATGTCTTTAACAGCTATGATTTTTTCACCAACGTGGCGGTTACCAAAATCACCCTGAACGGCAAACGCATTGAACGGAACTGTATCGCCGCCATTCGCATCGAAGCCCGGGAAAGCGCGACCATCCGTTTTGTCGCCGCCATTGATGGCCGTTATGAATTCGAAGACAAGGATTTCGATTTGCCGTTTGTTTTTTCAAGCGGTGCTGCCGGGGTCATTGAAATCGAAGAACGCCGCCCCGCTGCTTCCAGTCAATAAAATGGCGTCATTGTGAAAAATATAACGGTATTTACCGGAACGGGGTCTTGGCCTGAAGGCACAGGGTTGATATAGTGCGCCCCGGAAGGTTGGTGCCGGACGTGCTCCTCGCCAATCCGGTCAGGTCCGGAAGGAAGCAGCCGTAACGAGTTTCGGCGCGGGTCGGTATCCAGCCTTCCACCTTTTTCAGGCACCTTTATTTTCGCCTTAATTTTCAGGGTAACCGGGTATATGGCCGAAACGTCTGATTCTTCCGATCACAATCAACAGCAAACAGACGGCGAGGGTACGGCCTATCGGGTTCTGGCCCGCAAATACCGGCCACAGACGTTTTCAACACTGATCGGTCAGGATACGCTGGTCAGAACGCTAAGCAACGCTTTTCGTTCCGGTCGGTTGGCGCACGCGTTTATTTTAACCGGTGTGCGCGGGGTCGGAAAAACGACGACGGCCCGGATTATTGCCCGTGCCTTGAATTGTACAGGTGTGGACGGGGACGGCGGGCCGACCACGGAGCCGTGCGGGGTGTGTGACAATTGCCGGGCTATCGGCGAAGACCGCCACGTGGATGTGCTGGAAATGGATGCGGCCAGCCGCACCGGGGTTGATGATATCCGCGAACTGATTGATGGCGTGCGTTACCGTCCGACATCGGCGCGCTATAAAGTCTATATCATTGACGAAGTTCACATGCTGTCGAAAAATGCCTTCAACGCGTTACTGAAAACCCTGGAAGAGCCGCCCGAACACGTCAAATTTATTTTTGCCACCACCGAAATCCGCAAAGTTCCGGTGACGGTGCTCAGCCGCTGTCAGCGTTTTGATTTAGGTCGGGTTGATGAAGAAACCCTTGTCCGGCATTTTGCCGCCTTGGCGGAAAAAGAAAACATTGAAATTGACGAAGCCGCCGTCCGTCTGGTGGCCCGCGCCGCCGATGGTTCGGTCCGCGACGGATTGAGCCTGCTGGATCAGGCTTTTTCCGAAGCCGATGGCCGCATTGACGAAACCCGCATCCGTACCATGCTGGGGCTGGCCGACCGGGCGTTGACCTTTGATCTGATCAAAAATGTGTTGTCGGGAAATATTGCCGATGCGCTTGCATCCTTTGCCGCCCAATATGACGACGGTGCCGACGTCGTCTCTATGGTTGAAGACATGCTGGAAATCCTGCATTGGCTGACCCGTATCAAAGTGTCGAAAGCGGTTCTGGACGGCACCCACATCCCGGAAATTGAAAAAACCAAAGGTTTGGAAATGGCGGACGGTTTAAACATGGCCCATCTGGCCCGGGCCTGGCAGATGCTGTTGAAAGGTCTGGATGAAGTGCGCCGGGCGCCGTCACAGAAACAGGCCATGGAAATGGTTCTGGTGCGTCTGGCCTATGCGTCGGATTTGCCAACCCCTGAAGAAGCCTTGCAAGCGCCGCCGCAGAAAAAAACGCCTGAACAAAAGCCCAAACAAAACCTGGAGCCGTCAACGCAACCTGCTGCACCATCACCATCGCCTTCTTCTTCGGGGTCGGCACAGGCATTGCGTCCCCAGCCGACACCTGAAGCTGCACCGGAAGCGGATGAACACGAAAATGTGCCGCAAAGTTTCAAGGCGGTGCTGGCGCTGGCCGATGAAAAACGCGACGGCATGATGCGTACCCATTTGTTGAACAATGTCCGATTGGTTCATTTCGAAGTCGGGCGCATCGAATTTCAGCCGTTGCCGGGTGCGCCTGCCGGATTGGCCGGACAGTTGTCCGAATTTTTAAACACACACACCCCTGTGCGCTGGCTGGTTGCGGTCTCTGAAAACAAGGCGGATGGCTTGACGCTAAACGAACAACGCCAGGCCGATAAAGACGCGCTTTTTCTTGAAGCCGAACAGGAAAACCTTGTCAAAGCGGTCAAGGACACATTTCCGGGCGCCAAAATTATTGATATCGATGTGCTGAAAAAGCCATCATCTGCAAAGGATCAGGTATAAAAATGACGTGTCAACTTCACTATTTTCCGGGCAATGCCAGTCTGGCTCCGCATTTGTTGCTTGAAGAGATGGCCCTGCCGTTTGAATTAAAGCTGGTGGACCGCAAACAGAACGCGCAAAAAAGTGCGGATTACCTGAAACTCAATCCATTGGGCCGGATTCCGGTGCTGGTCGATGGTGATTTGGTGCTGTTCGAGGCGGCGGCCATTTGCCTGCATCTGGTTGATTGCCATTCGGAACACAATCTGGCCCCGGCCATGGGAACGCCTGAACGCGCCTTGTTTTACAGGTGGATGATGTTTTTGACCAACACGGTGCAGTCCGATTTCATGATTTATTTTTATCCCGACCGTCACACCACCGATCCAGATGGGGCCGGTGCGGTGAAACAGATGGCGGAAAAAAGACTGGGCAATTGGCTTTCCCATATCAATGATGAATTGAAGGGCCGGGATTATTTATTGGGCGAGACATTTTCCGCCGTTGATTATTTTCTGTTGATGTTGTGTCGCTGGTGCCGGAATCTCGGTCATCCACCCCGGGATTACGACCGTATCGGTCCCTGCCTGAAACGCATTATGGCACGGCCCGCTGTGGCACGGGTGATGGCATCTGAAAAAATTCAGGAACCTTTTTGTTGATAATTATTTTCCCGCATTGTGAATAATGGCATTTGCCTGTTCGTTTTTATCCAACGGCTCGAACAATGTTTCACAATATTCAAACATTTGTTTTGTCACCTGAAACTGAAAGGTGTCCGTTTTACGGGCGTTTCTCTCCTCCACTCTTTTCCAGCGGGTGGCTTTGTCAACGTTGAAATAATGGATGACAATGGCGTCGCTCGATTTTGCCAGTTCCTGCTGAACGCGTTGTCTTTGGCTGCGGGCAAAAAAACCCAGATCCAGAACGACACTGATACCCAAGCCCAATAACTTTTTGGTTTCAGTTAAAATCTGGGCCTCAATACGCTGTGTTCGTTCCAGGGCCCATTGATATGTCATCGGCTCGGGCCGCTCCATCATGTAAAGGGTGTTCATCCACTCATCACCCGCGAACACGTGGGCGTTTTCAAGGGTGGCCAGTTCGGTTGCAAATGTGCTTTTCCCGGCCCCCGTATTACCGACAAGCAAAAATGTTTTTGCCATAATTCAATCCTTGTATTAATGCGTTTGGGAACGATTGAGAGGAGTTTGTTAAAGCAGGAAATCCTGATGGCATGCCGCACCCCAGGCGTCCATAAAAGCCAGTAAATGCGGACGCGCCTTGCCTTCGACCTCGATCATGGCAATGACGTCGGACAGGGCTTTGTTGTGGTTTTCCGTTGTCAGTGTGCCTTTATGATGCATGAAACGTAAATACAAAAGATAGGTGTTCAGTACATCGGTTTCGCAATAATCCCTGACCGCATTGATTTCACCGTCATCAATCATGCTGGCCACATCCGAGCCATCAACACCGAATTTCCCCGGAAGCCCCAGAACCGAGGCCACTTCGTTCAGTTTGACACGGGCCGAGGCGCCAAAATCCGATAGCGTTTCCAGCAAATCGCAATGCCAGTCGGTGGAATAACGGCTTGTGTAGCTGTTCCATTTATCGCCTGCGTTCCATAACCATGGTGCGCTGATACCATGGGCCATGGCCCGGTATTTCAATACCGGCAAATCAAACGAGCGGCCATTGAAGCTGACAAGCCGTGGTTTCAGGCGTTCGAAATAGGAAAAAAATCCCTGCAACAGTTTTTGCTCGTCAAACCCGGCTTCGCCACCGCTTCTGAGCTCGCGCATGTGATAGGCTTCAAACGGGCCTTCGCGTTCTATTTCTGCTTCCAGAAAGGAAATGGCGACGACCTTGTGAAAGGGCTGGCGTGGAAAATCGCTCCTGCCCGAAGTGATCACCAGATGATAGCGTGACAATTCTTCGCGCCTTGCCTGAATATCCGGGTCGTGAAACCCGGTCAGGTTGGGAACGGCGTCCGTATCGGGGACGGTTTCAATATCAAAAACGAAAAGGGTATGGTGCTCCATGGTGTGAATGTTATACATGGGCTGGGAAAACATTGATACCGGTATGTCGCGGGTCCATGCAAATTTTTAAAGCAGCAAGGAAAACCACAAAGGAAAAACAATGAGTATGAAAAATCTTGGGCAGATGATGAAACAGGCCCAACAGATGCAATCGAAAATGGCCGATATGCAGGCCTCCATGCTGGAACTGGAAGTCACCGGACAATCCGCCGCCGGCATGTGTCAGGTCGTGCTGAACGGCAAAGGGGAAGCCAAATCCCTGAAAATTGACCCGTCACTGGTGTCCGGCGATGATGTGGAAGTGATGGAAGATTTGATTTTGGCGGCGTTCAACGATGCCCGCGGCAAGGTCGATGAAGCCATGAAAGAGAAAATGTCCGAACTGACCGGCGGCTTGCCGTTGCCACCCGGCTTTCAGATGCCGTTCTAGGGTTTCTGGACAAACCATGATTTCACCGGATATTGAACGCCTGATCCAATTATTGTCGAAATTGCCGGGACTGGGTCCACGCTCGGCAAAGCGCGCCGCTTTGGCGTTGCTGAAACGGCCCGAAGGCTTGCTGATGCCGTTGGCCCGGGCCATGGTCGATGCCGGGGAACGGGTCGTTCGTTGCCAAACCTGCGGCAATCTTGACACCGATGATCCGTGTTCATTGTGCCGTGATGAAAAACGCAACAAGGCGCAGATTTGTGTCGTCGAAGACGTTGCCGATTTGTGGGCCATGGAACGAACGGCGGCGTTCAAAGGCCGCTATCATGTGCTGGGCGGGGTATTGTCCGCACTGGACGGTGTCGGGCCCGAAGACTTGAATATCCCCGGCCTGATGGCCCGCGCCCGTGATGACAGCCTAAGCGAGATCATTCTGGCAACCAGCGCCACCGTTGACGGGCAAACCACGGCCCATTATATCAACGACCGGCTGGCGGAAAACGCGCCCCACGTCAATGTATCGGCCATTGCCCACGGCGTTCCGGTCGGTGGCGAGCTGGATTATCTCGACGACGGTACCATAGCACAGGCTTTAAAAGACAGAGGCCCAGCCTGAATTTACCCGGACTGATTTTAACCGTCCTGATCAATTTGTTTGGGCGTGGTTAACGGTGGTTCCAGATCCTGATCCGGGCCATCGTCGGAAAATTGCAGGCTGTCGATTTTATGTCCGCGTTTGCTGATTTTTTCCGTGGAGACGCGAATGTCCCTGATATCGCGGGTCGCCTGATCAAAATGGCTTTGCAGATTTCCGACCCGTTTATCAAGGCGGGTAATGTCTTCCAGCAATTTGCCGACCTCGGTCTGGATGACACCGGCCTGTTCACGCATGCGGGCATCTTTAAGAACAGCACGGACCGTGTTCAATGTCGCCATCAACGTCGCCGGGGAGACGATCCACACCCGCAATTTAAAAGACTGTTCGATAACGTTTCTGAAATTTTCATGCAGTTCGGCATAAATGGATTCGGAGGGTAAAAACATCACCGCCGATTCCGCCGTTTCCCCGGGAATGATGTAACGGCCATGAATATCCCGGATATGCTTGATGACATCGGTTGAAAACTGCCGGATAGCCGCGGTTTTGGTAGCGTCATTGTCGGCGCTTTTCAGGGCCTGAAAACTTTCCAGCGGAAACTTGCTGTCAATGGCGATGGCCCCCGGCGGATTGGGCAGTTTCAACAGACAATCGGCGCGTTTGCCGTTGCTCAAGGTGACCTGAAAACCATAGCTGTCCGGTGGCAAGGCGGCGCGGACAAGGTCCTGCATCTGAACCTCGCCAAAGGCACCGCGGGCCTGTTTGTTGGAAAGAATATCCTGCAGGCTGACCATGTTTTCCGACAACGCCATGATGTTTTGCTGGGCACGGTCAATAACGGCCAAGCGGTTTTCAAGGTTTTTAAGGTTGCTTCCGGTTTTTTCCGCACTGGCCATCAAACCGTCACCGAGACGCTTGCCCAGATTGTCGAGGCGATCGTTTAACCCGGTCTGGCTTTGTTGCAATCGTCCGCTCAGTTCTGATTGACGCGCCGCCATGGCTTCGGTGGTCTGGTGCAACCGGGCCAGTTCGTTTTGTGTGTTCTGTAAAAGCTCGGCCTGTAATTCGGTTTTGGCGATGTCGGCTTTCTTCTGCGCCTGCAACAGATAAATCAAAGCCACAATGATCAGGGCAAGCAGGATCAGGGCAATCATCATCGGACTGGAAATTTCGTTCATAATGTTCCTTATATCAAAAGGCCGATTATAGCCCCGGTCAAGGCGGTCGAAAGCGCACCGGAAACAATGGATTTCGGCCCCAGCCGAGCGATTTCCCCGCGCCTTTCGGGGGCCATTCCGCCAAGACCGCCGACCATGATGCCAAGGCTTCCTAAATTGGCAAAGCCACACAGTGCGTAGATCATGATCAGTTTCGAGCGTGCGTCAAGAACGCTTTCCGGCATGTTGGCCAAATCAATGTAGGCCAAAAATTCATTAAGCACGATTTTAATACCAAACAGACTGCCTGCCGCCGCTGTCTGATCCCATGGAATACCCAGCAACCACATGACGGGTCTTAAAGCCCATCCCAGTATGCGTTCCAGTTTCAGGGGTGCGCCTTGAATATCCGGCAATAAACCGAGAATTTGATTCGCCAGACTGACCAGCGCCACCAGCACGATCAACATGGCGATGATAGACAACAGCAATTTCATGCCGTCCATGGTGCCTTGCTGAATGGCATCCATGGCCCCGGTCGCCGGGCTTGACATGACCCGTTCCGGGGTTGGGGCTGCAACTGCGGTTTCCGGCACCATCAGCTTGGCAATAACGATGGCCGCCGGTGCGCTGATGACCGAAGCGGTTAAAATATGACCCATGGCACCGGGGATAACCGGCTCCAGAATACTGGCATAAAGCACCATCATGGTGCCGGCGATGGTTGCCATCCCCGACGTCATGATCAAAAACAGCTGGCTCCGGGTCAGGGATTGGACACAGGGTCTGATCAGCAGCGGGGCTTCGATCATGCCGACGAAGATATTGGCGGCTGTGCCGACCCCTTCGGCACCGCTTAAGGTAAAAGTCTTTTCCAGCACGCGGGCAAAGGCGCGGATGATCCTTGGCAGAATGTTCCAGTAAAACAGCAACGCCGACAAGGCACTGATGACCAGAACCAATGGCAACGCCTGTAATGCCAGAATAAAGCTGGCCCCCGGATAGGGTTCATCGAACGGTAAATTACCACCGCCCAGATAGCCAAAAACAAAAGCCGTTCCGGCCCGGGTTGCGCTTTGCAAGGCAATCACGGCGCCGTTCAGTTTTAAAAAAAACGTCTGAAACAAAGGGATTTTAAAAAGCAACGCAGCCAACAGAATTTGCAGACCAAGCCCCAGCGCCACAAGACGCCATGAAAACCGGGATCGGCTTTCGCTGATCATCCAGGCGAACGCGACAATGGCAATGATGCCTGTAAGACTTTGCCAGATCAAAAGCGTTTCCCCCGGTTTTCAGTGACCCTTGATGCAAAGGTTTTAACAGATGCCCGCCCGCTGTCAAAGCCGGGAAAAACCATGCGCTCTTGACGGGGTTCTTCACGGGCACTCTTGACGGGGGCTGTGATAAATCCTACTTCAAGGGACGAACGCAGAGTTTTTTTTATTATCGGGTATTTCTTCATGGCCTTGCTTCCTGTTTTTGTTGCTCCGGACCCGCGCCTGAAAGCGCACACCGAACCGGTAGACGGTGTTGATGATGATTTGCGCCAATTTTTGGACGATATGCTGGAAACCATGTATGCCGCCGATGGCATCGGCCTGGCGGCAACCCAGGTTGGCGACAGCCGCAGCGTTATCGTCATTGATGTGGGCGGCGAGGATGCTCCGGCACCGTTGCGCATGGTCAATCCGGAAATACTCGACGTCTCAGATGAAGTGAACCTGCACGAAGAAGGCTGTCTGTCGGTACCCGATTATTATGCCGATGTGGAACGCCCGGAAAAAGTAACCGTGGCCTATCTTGATGAATTTGGCGAACGTCAGGAATTAACGGCGGATGGCATCCTCGCCACCTGTATCCAGCATGAAATTGATCATTTGAACGGGATTTTGTTTGTTGATCATATTTCTGCATTGAAAAGAAAAATGATCCTGCGCAAACTGGGAAAAGCCAAGCGCCTCAGCAAACCGGCCCCGGTTTGAAATTGAATTAAACGGATGAATGGAAACCAAGGCCATGACGGCGGCCCCGCCTTTGAAGATTGTTTTTATGGGCAGTCCGGACTTTTCTGTTCCGGTGCTGGCGGCTATCCGGGATGCCGGTCATGATATTGTAGCTGTTTATTCCCAGCCGCCGAGACAGGCCAAACGCGGGCAGAAAATTCTGAAATGTCCGGTTCATGCCCGTGCCGAAGAATTGGGGCTGCTGGTCAGAACGCCTGAAAATTTCAAAAACCCGGAAACGGTTCAGGAATTCAAGGCTTTGAACGCCGATGTGGCGGTGGTTGTGGCCTATGGCCTGATCCTGCCGCAAGCGGTTCTATCCGCACCCCGTCTGGGATGTATCAATGTTCACGCATCATTGTTGCCAAGGTGGCGCGGTGCCGCCCCGATCGAGCGCGCGATTATGGCAGGCGATACGGAAACCGGTATTTCGATCATGCAAATGGACAAAGGTCTGGATACAGGACCGGTGCTGGCGGTTGAAAAAACGCCGATCAATATTATGACAACGGCTAAGGACCTGCATGATGAACTGTCCCGCATCGGGGCTGGGTTGATCGTTAAGGTCCTCGGGCAATTGGCCACAGGAGAATGTCAGGCCACGCCGCAACCGGATGACGGCGTGACCTATGCGGAAAAACTGAAAAAACAGGAAGGACGCCTTGATTGGGCGCAACCCGCGGAACAATTGCAAAGAAACATTCGCGCCCTCAATCCCCGCCCCGGTGTCTGGTTCCCGTTTCATGGTGAACGCATCAAGGTGCTGGATGCGAAAATACCGGAAAAATGCTGCAATATGACGCCGGGTTACGTGGTTGATGATGACTTGACGGTGGCCTGTTGCCGGGGTGCGCTGAAATTATTGACATTGCAACGCGCCGGGAAAAAACCCGTGAATGCAAAAGACTTTCTGCGCGGGTTTTCCTTGCCGAAGGGCACGCATTTGAAATAATGTGCCGGAATGAATTTGCCGGAAAGTCCCTCCGCGTTGCTCCGGTATACTTTCCGGCAGTTTTCAGGAAAGTAAATTTTGAGAAAACCATCTTGAGGCGGCTCTGCGCTGGTTTTCGCTTATTGGTTTCCGGGTTGAGCGTGGATTTTGGAAAAAGCCTGTAAATTCTATAGATTTTCTCCGCGTTGCTCCGGTTGGCAGGATTTAATCAAGGCCGGACAGCATCGGTGCGGAATCTTCAATCTCTTGAATATTGTCAAGTCCCTGCTTCATTTCCGAAAGAATGAATTCTGCCCGTCTTCCGGGACCGCCCGCCGTGCGATTGGGAAACAGTTTGATCCATGCATCCATTTTTACGGTCAGTGCACACAAAACGCCGCCGATGGTGGTGTGATAGCTTTTAATCAATTGTTCCACTTTGCGGAAACGGGCAGCGGAAATATTGTCCCACATATGTTTGGTGCCGCGTTCAAAATTTTCAAAGCGTCCGGTGATGGCCGCCATTCTCTCGTTGATGGTCGATTCCAGCAAATTGATGGTTTGCATTAGATTGGCATCATTTTTGTAGTGAAAATTATCCCGCAAATCGCCGATTGATTCCAGAAAACCTGTAATTTTGGGCTCCAAGTCATCAAGACAGCGCCGATAATAAGACAAAGACAGAAAAATATCGCCATAGTCTTCCATAAAAACCGGAATTTCATCCATTTGAATTTGCAGCTTGTCGGCCATCACTTTCAGTTTTTTTCGCGCTTCCTGAATATTGGGGTCGCGGAACAGGCGCAAGACATCGTCAAAATCCTGTAATGACATGTCCTCGTCACCGTACATTTGTAAAATCAGGGGCCGGGTGAAATCTTTCATATAGCTGGCAAGTTGCTGGTTCATGGTCGGCGACAGTTTCAGGTGTTCCTGATCATCGACTTTAATACCCAGTTGCCGCAAGGATAGCCGCAATGAAAAAACATCATAACTCGAAAGGGCGCCGAGTTTGCGCATGATCAGCAAATCCTGCGGCGGTTTATGCGGATTCCAGCCGAATTCGTTGATGAGGTCCTCGACTTTTAATTGCCCGCTGCCGGTTTCGCCGTCGGAGAAAAATTCAATCACACTTTCAAGCCTCGAATTCTTGATCAATCGGGCTCTTTTAAGGGTGCGGTTTTCCAGCGGCAGGATCGACAGGGCCAGGGTATGAAGCGAATCACGGTCCTGATCGGTGATGATGTTTTCTTCTTCGTCAGCCATATGTTTTTTCCGGTCAGGCGATCAATGAAGTCAAATTCTGTAAAAGCGCATATTTTCTATAGACGAAAAATCCTAGCAGGTTATTAACAACAATAAAACACGCCAATTCTTCCGCTTGTTGCGGGCCTTGGTGAATGACATGAATGAGAAACGTCCGAATATTATTTTTAAGGATACGAATCATGCCGAAATACCGCATCGTTATTGAATACGATGGTCGTCCGTTTGTTGGCTGGCAGCGACAGGATAATGGACTGGGTGTACAGCACGTGCTTGAATTGGCCGCCGGGCAATTAACCGAAGCGCCCGTGACCGTTTATGGTGCCGGGCGCACGGATGCGGGTGTTCATGCAAGCGGTCAGGTTGCGCATCTGCATCTGGACCGGGATATGACCGCACCGAAACTGATGGCCGCCTTGAATGCCCATCTGAAACCGCACCCGGTTGCGGTAGTTGATGCGGCGTTGGCGGATGAAGATTTTCACGCCCGTTTTTCCGCCATTGAGCGCACCTATTTATACCGCATCGTCAACCGGACGGCCCCGTTGACGTTTGACCTGGGGCTGGCATGGCGGGTGCCGGAAAAACTGGATGCAGCTGCCATGGACCGGGCCGGCAAGGTTTTGTTGGGGAAACACGATTTTACCACCTTCCGGGCATCGCAATGTCAGGCCAAATCGGCCCTGAAAACACTTGATCAACTGGATGTTGTCAGGCGGGATGATCAAATATATGTTCACGCAAGGGCGAGATCATTTCTGCATCATCAGGTCCGCAATATGGTCGGAACGTTGCGTCTGGTTGGCTGCGGAAAATGGACAGATGTTGATGTTCGTGATGCTTTGCTGGCCAAAGACCGTCGCCGGGGTGGGCCGACGGCGCCGCCGGACGGGCTTTATTTAACTTCCGTTGGCTATTGAGCCGGGCATGCGTTGTTGTTAGTGTAACCTTATGAAGAACATTCAGTTACGTTTGAACGGTGATCAGGGTCCGGACGGCCAGCAAAAAACGCCGGTGATGGGGATGTTTGCCGTTGGTTTCGGTTTGCTGGGCATTTTTGGTCCGGCACTGGTTTTTGTGCCACTGACATTTATCACGGCCATTATCGCCATCATCATGGGCCAGGGCGTGTGGGGGTTTATCGCATTGTTGCTGGGCATCGCAGGGGTGCTGTCATCGCCGTTGTTGCTGGGTATGATCGGGCTTGGTTATTTTATCAATTTCTTTGACTTTACGGCGATGATGGACCCTGTGTGGGATGTTTTCAACTCTGTTTAAAGTCGGCTAAAGCCGGGTTTTTTCCTGAACTTCAAGCGCGATTTCACAGGCCTCAAGGCCATGGCGTTTGATCAGTTTCTGTTTTTCTGTTTCATCATTCAGGGCCTTGAACAGGTCGTGGAACAACGTGCGCAGAAATAATTTCAAAGCGCCCGGCGTCATTTCCCAGCCTTTGTCTTTGTTGTCGCTGGCTTCGGGCGGTGTCAAATGGCCGTTAACGAGGTCGGAAAACCACTGGGCGCGTTTTTCAAAATCGTCGAAATGCCGGATGATGGCGATCATCGCATCAAACCCGATGGTTTGGACGCCAATACGGCCATAAACATCTTCCCAGACAAAGGCAGCGCCTTTTTCAAGGCGGGTGTTTTCAACTTCACCCCGGCATTTTTCCTGAAATTCCTCGACCACGTCCGGCCCCAGCATCATTCCGATGGCCATGAAAAATCCAGGCAGCATGCGTCTGGAAACGCGGTTGAAATCGCTTGGCGATCCTTCGGAAAACAAATGGGAAAAATTTTTGACCATTATTCGGTCAAAGGGAAAATCGCGTTTCTGTTCCCAGTTGGCGCGTTCGCGGGCGCGCACATAGGCTTCAAAACTTTGTGAAAAAATCTGGCTTAATGCGGTGGTTTGGCGGCGGAATTTGTTATGTAACTGCTCGATGCCGTCCACGGAAAGATAGCCGCCATTACGGTCGGCCTGGCTTTTCATCTCGCCAACGATGCTGCTGACAATGGTTTCGGCCAACACCATGCTTTGTTGATCCGGATTGATCCTGATGGAACCATTGCCCGGTTTTGGTTTTGGTATAGGGGGGTGTTCGGCTTTCAGGGTGATCGGCTGGTTTGACGGTTTTTCAGGCGGAGAGGCTTCGGACTGTTTTTTGGGCACCGCCGGGGGCCGGGTTCTGTCGCCGACAAAATCTATCACCCGCGGTTTGCGTCTGTTTTTCGTTTTGGACGTGCCGACGTTATCAGACGTGGTTGCGCTGACTGTATTGCGGGGATCAATTTTTTCACCCGTCATAAGGACTTCGGAAGTTTTGCGTCTTGCCATTCAGATTATATCCTTGGTGATTATAAAAATTATCATACGCTGTTTTGCCGGGTGTTGCCAACCGTCCGCTTGTGAATGATAAAGAAAACCTTGGCAGTGCGGCGTTGACAGTCAGGATCGCAGTTTCTACTTTGGCCGCTCTGAACAGGATGAAATGATAAATCAGGGGCCGGATGACACATTCCATTACAATTGCTTTGGCACAGGTTAATCCCACCGTTGGCGACATCGACGGAAATGCGAAAAAACTGGATGAAGCCAGACAGGAAGCCGAAAATCAGGGCGCCGATCTTGTTGTCGCCGGGGAATTGGCGCTGGCGGGTTACCCGCCCGAAGATCTGGTCCTGAAACCGGCATTCCAGCAAAAAATATCCGAAGCCATCGACGGGCTCGCCAAAACCACGGCCCACGGAGGTCCGGGGGTGCTGGTCGGCGCTCCATGGGTCGAAGACGGAAAACTCTATAACGCGGCTGTGTTGCTGGATGGCGGTGAAGTAAAATCCATCCGTTACAAACATGCATTGCCCAATTATGGCGTGTTTGATGAAAAGCGGGTCTTTGCCCCGGGCCCTTTGTCAGGACCGGTTAATTTTCGCGGCATTCGTCTTGGCATCATGATCTGTGAAGACATGTGGGTGTCCGAAGTTGCGGAATGTCTGTCGGAAACGGGGGCCGAGCTTTTAATCGTGATGAATGGTTCGCCGTTTGAAATGGATAAAACCGATGAACGGTTAAGTTACGCCGTTGCCCGGGTAACGGAAACGGATTTGCCGTTGATTTATGTTAATCTGGTTGGCGGTCAGGACGAACTTGTGTTTGACGGCGGATCGTTTGCGTTGGCGTCTGATCGCTCTCTTGCCGCCAAACAGGTGATGTGGCGCGAACAGGTTTTGCCGATATTCTGGCGGCGCAGTAATGCCGGATGGGCGGCATTGCCGGCACCGATAACGCCGGAGCCTGATGAAGACTGTAAAATTTATCAGGCGATGGTCTTGGGCTTGCGTGATTATGTTGATAAAAACAGATTCCCGGGCGTCATTCTGGGTATGTCGGGCGGCATTGACAGCGCTCTCAGTGCCGCCGTGGCGGTTGATGCCCTGGGTGCGGACCGGGTTCATCTGGTGATGATGGCATCCCCCTATACCAGTAATGAAAGCCTTGAAGACGCGGCAAAGTGTGCGGAAATGCTGGCTGCAAAACTGGACCATATGGATATTGCCCCGGCGATGGAGACATTTTCGGAAATGCTGGCCCCGCATTTTGCAGGCCATGAACAAGGCGTATCGGAAGAAAACATCCAATCAAGAATCCGTGGCTTGCTGTTGATGGCCCTGTCCAACAAACTGGGTCATATGGTGCTGACGACGGGCAATAAATCGGAAATGTCGGTGGGCTACGCCACGCTGTACGGCGATATGTGCGGTGGCTATTCGGTGTTGAAAGACGTCTATAAATCCAAAGTGTTTCAACTGGCGAAATGGCGCAATGAAAACCGCCCTGAAAACAGTTTGGGGCCGGATGGTAGTGTCATGCCCGATAGGGTCATCAGCAAACCGCCGTCTGCGGAACTGAAGCCGGATCAGACCGATCAGGACAGCTTGCCGCCCTATGATGTGCTCGATGCGATTTTACAGGATTTGATCGAAGGCGAAAAATCATTGGCGGACATGGTCGCCGCCGGTCATGATAAAACCATCACACAGCGTATCTGGAAAATGCTGGATACCGCCGAATACAAACGCAGACAGGCCCCGCCGGGGGTCAAAATTACCCGCCGGGCTTTTGGCCGGGACCGGCGTTATCCCATTACCAACGGATTTACGGATCAGATTTGATGCCCCATGAAATTTTTCTCCATAATACCCTGACCCGGAAAAAAGAGCTTTTCAAACCGCTGGACCCGGAAAAAGTGGGCATTTATGTGTGCGGGCCAACGGTTTATGATTATGCCCACATCGGCAACGCCCGCCCGGTCGTGGTGTTTGATGTGCTGGTCAGGTTGTTGAGAAAAAGTTTCAAAAAAGTCACCTACGTTCGTAATATCACCGATGTGGATGATAAAATAAACGCCCGCGCCATTGAAAATGGTGAAAGCATTGGCGAAGTGACGGAACGCACCATCGGGATTTTCCATGATGACATGAAGGCACTGGGTGCCTGTAAACCTGATTTTGAACCGCGCGCCACCGAATATATCAGGGAAATGATCAAAATGATCCAGACCCTGATTGACAAAGGCCATGCCTACGAAGCCGAAGGTCACGTCCTGTTCAGCGTGGCGACGATGGCCGATTACGGTCAATTATCAAGACGTGATATGGACGAAATGATCGCCGGTGCCCGGGTTGAAGTGGCGCCCTATAAAGAAGACGCCGCCGACTTTGTCCTCTGGAAGCCGTCGCCGCCGGAATTGCCGGGCTGGGACAGTCCGTGGGGACCGGGAAATGGCCGCGGTCGTCCGGGTTGGCATATTGAATGTTCGGCCATGAGCAAAGCCCGTCTTGGCGACACATTCGATATTCATGGCGGTGGTCAGGATCTGATTTTTCCCCATCACGAAAACGAAATCGCCCAAAGCCGTTGCGCCAACGACACCGACTGCATGGCCAAAGTGTGGATGCACAACGGCTATTTGATGAGCGAAGGCGAGAAAATGTCAAAATCCCTTGGCAATTTTTACACCGTCCATGAATTGCTGCAGGAATTTCCCGGCGAAGCCATTCGTTTGCTGTTGCTGAAAACCCATTACCGCAAACCGCTGGATTTTACCAAAGACGGATTGCGGGAAGCCCGCGCCGAGCTTGATGGTTTTTACGGTGCTTTAAGAAAAATAAAGGATATGACCCGCGCTGAAGTCACGGATGAGGATGTGATCGCCTCGCCGCTGGGTCAGGCGTTGGCCAATGACCTCAATACCTCCGATGCCATCCATCATTTGCATGGAATTCTGGGAATTTTAAATATTCAGTTATCCCGCAGCCAGACAAAACCCGAAGATTTGGCCGAAACCAAGGGGAATTTATTGGCGCAGGCGAAATTGCTGGGACTGTTGCAGCAAGACCCCGAGGACTGGTTCAAATGGTCAGGCGGGGGCGGTTGCGAAAATGACGATAAAGCCATTGATGACCTTGTCGAAGAACGCCTGCAGGCGAAAAAAGACAAAGACTTCAAAACCGCCGATGACATCCGGGAGCGGTTGAAAGATATGGGCGTCGTTGTTGAAGACGGCCCGGACGGCACAACCTGGCGCCGGGGTTAACAGGCTTGAATTTAGCCAAAAGCGCGAAACCGGCGTTTGATTTCATCCTCGCTCATGTCTTCTGAGATGTTTTTCATGTCTTCGACGTCTTTTTTGCGGCGTTTTATCCCCGTCCACCGTTCGCCCGATGGCAAAAGAGCAACAGGTGACGTTGCCAGTTTTTCGGATAATTCAATAAATAAATCAAAAGCCGCCCGGTAGGCCCGCAATTCCAGATCGATAAAGCGCATGCTTGGGTCACTGTCAAACCGCACGGTTTTGATAATCGGCCCGGCGTCCACGGACGCGGTCATGATGTGGGCGGTGGTGCCAAATTGTTTTGCGCCTTCATAAACGGCAAAGCCGGCGGCGCCTGATCCGGGGTATTCCGGTGGCCCGGGATGAAAATTATAGGCATCCCCTTGAAAAATCTCAAGAATACCCTTTGGTACAATGGTGCCGTTGATAAAGGATATCAGCCGCAAATGATCATTTTCCCCGTCAACGGCGGCATTTTTTTCCAGATCGTCAAGGCTTGGGGCGTGAATGATATCCAGATCGCCGTTATGGCTTTTCAGGACATCGCTTAAAGGCCCGGCTTCGACGTCTCCGGTCAATAAGATGATTTTAAGGGTTTTGCCGGGTTTTGTCATGAATTGGTAAAGCCGGATGGTTGTCGGGGAAAGCCATGATACGGCATAGTTTTGAACAAAAGATGAAGAAAGCACACGATATCAGATTGCAAAATCACAAAATGAATACGGTATCTGACTTTCCGGGCGCAGATTAACATGATCGAAGCCTTGACGGGACAGTGGCGGTGTTTGATACTTCCGGGTGGTTTGTGCGAACCTTGAAAAACAACAGGAAAAGGGTTGCATTTTGGTTGAGATGCCCGGTAAAAATCGCTTTAAAAGACGCAAAAATTTGTATTAGGTCATGTTAAGTTGATTTAAATGGATAATAAAATGCCGTCCGAAGTGGAACTGAAAAAACTGCTGGCACGCTCCCAGGAACAGATGGAAGCCCTTGACAGTGCCAACCAGTCACTTCTGGAAACACTCAGCCATGATTTGCGCACCCCCCTGAATACCATTATCGGTTTCGCCGATATGATGGATCAGGAAATTCTTGGCCCCATGAAAAACAGCGAATATCGCAGCTATGCCGAAGATATCTGTAAATCCGGGCGTTCGATGCTGGAAATCCTCAATGATTTGCTGGACCGGCAACGGTTTGAGCGGGTTAAAAAAACAGAAAAAGATTTTCGTCACATTATCGAACTGGCCCCGGATTTGATCTGTGTCTGCCGTGACGGTCTGATCAGAATGATCAATCCGGCGGGTGCCAATATGTTGGGCGTGTGGCCCGTAGAAACGCTTTACGGCCGGCCGTTTACGGATTTTCTTGATCCGGAATTCCATGAAATGTTTAAAACCGGCCTTAAATCGCTGGTGAACGAACAGGGCCGTGTTCCGGTCAAATTAAAACGCAATGATGCCGTTGATGTGGATGTGGAACTGGCCGCCGTTGATTACCGTGACGAAGATGATGAAAACAGCGATGACGTGATGTTGATGGCACGGGATGTGAGCGAACGCAACCGCTCTCACCGCGCTTTGGCCGCGCGCGAAGAACATATCCGTAAAATCATGGACACCGTTATTGATGGCATTCTGACCGTTGATGACAGTGGTCGCATTGAAACCGTCAATCCGGCCGTTGGCAGAATTTTTTATTATGACAGTGACGATTTGATCGGGCAGCAAATCCAGTTGTTGACGGAATTTGATATCATTCATTTTTATGACAACAGCAAACGTACGTCAGACCGGCAAGGGGCGCTGTCATCCGGGATGCGACAGGAAATTATGGGGCGGCGTAAAGACGGCACGTCCGTACCCATTGATTTATCCATTAGCGCGTTTCGCGATGGTTCGCGCCGGGTTTTCATTTGTACCGTGCGCGATATAACGGAGCGAAGACTGCATGAAGAACATTTGCGCGCCCTGATTACCCAGGACCCGTTAACAAAAATGCCCAACCGTTTGTTGTTCAATGAACGCCTCGAAGTGGCGGTTTCCCGGGCGGACAAGCGCGGTCACAGTATTTCCGTATTGTTTGTTGATCTGGATAATTTCAAAAATATCAACGATGCCCTGGGCCATATTCTTGGTGATAAAGTCATTCAGGAAGCCGGCAGACGGATACAGGATTGTGTTGGTGAAGACGACACCGTCGCCCATATGAGCGGGGATGAATTCAATGTCTTGCTGTCATCGGTAAAAGATCAGGAAGAAGTGTGCATCGTTGCCGATAAAATGTTGGCCTCACTGCGTGAGCCTTTTATGATTGACGGCAAGGAAATTTTCACATCCGGCAGCATCGGTGTGGTTATGTACCCGGATCAGGCATCAAGCCTAAATCAATTGATGCGCCATGCCGACACGGCGGCCAACAAAGCCAAAAAAGAAGGCCGCGATAATTACCAGTTTTACAGCGAACAACTGAGTGCTATTGTTGAACGCCGGGTGGCGATCGAAAGCGCATTGCGCCGGGCTTTGGAAAACGATGAATTTGTTATCTATTATCAGCCAAAAATCGATCTGGAAACGCGTAAACTGGTCGGCGCCGAAGCCTTGCTGCGTTGGGACAGTTCGCTTTTAGGCCGGGTTAACCCTGATGAATTCATCCCCGTTGCCGAAGAAACCGGTTTGATCGTGGCCGTTGGTGAGTGGGTGTTGCGCCGGGCCTGTAAAGATGCGGCCCATTGGCAGGATTTAAGCCCCGATCCTGTTCATGTCGGGGTCAATTTGTCGGCAATGCAGTTTTTGCAAGGGGATCTGGCCCAGAAAGTCGAGCACGCGCTCACGGAATCCGGCCTTGATCCCCGGTTTCTGGATCTGGAATTGACCGAAAGCATGTTGGTCATGAACCCCGAAGAAACCATCCGCACGCTTGATGTTCTGAAAAGCAAGGGTATTTCCATTTCCATGGATGACTTTGGCACCGGGTATTCCTCGCTCAGCTATTTGACGCGGTTTCCCTTGGACAGCCTGAAAGTGGACCGCGCCTTTGTCATCAACCTTCCGGATGATCAGGATGCCGTCGCCATTGCCAAGGCCATCGTCAGCATGGCGCAGAATTTAAACCTGAATATCGTTGCCGAAGGCATAGAAACCGATGACCATGTCCATTTTCTTCACGGTCTGGGCTGTAACATCGGTCAGGGATATTTGTTCAGCCCGCCCATTGAAGAAAAGCATTTTCTGGAAATGATCCGGAAAAATGATTTTAGCGGTGGAAAATAATCTGTCATAAAAACAGACTATCGCTTGAGCCGCCCCGGGAAATTCGTCATTGTGCGGTCATATCCAATCAAAAACGAGCACGTCAATGACAGATAAGTCTTTTAAACAGACCCCCCGGCGTATTTATATTTACGACACCACCCTGCGTGACGGCGCGCAAACGCAAGGGATTGATTTCAACGCCGCTGACAAGGACATGATCGCCCGTGCTCTGGATGATGTTGGCATTGACTATATCGAAGGCGGCTGGCCCGGCGCCAACCCGACAGACAGCGCTTTTTTCACCAATCCGCCACCTTTAAAGAGGTCAAAATTAAGCGTGTTCGGCATGACCCGGCGTCCGGGCCGCAGTGTCAGCAATGACCCCGGTTTAAGACCGTTGCTGGACGCGGGTACGGATGTGATCTGTTTGTTCGGCAAAACCTGGGATTTCCATGTGACCGAGGCTTTGGCCACCGATATCCATGAAAACATCGACATGATCCGTGAAAGCGTGGCGCTGGCTTCAACAAAAGCCAAAGAAGTGATCTTTGATGCGGAACATTTTTTTGACGGTTATAAAGCCAACCCGGAATTTGCACTGGATTGTGTCAAGGCCGCCGCCGATGCCGGGGCCAGATGGGTGGTGTTGTGTGATACCAACGGCGGCACCCTGCCGGATGAAATCGCAACCATTGTCACCAAGGTCGGCAAACACATCGCTTTTGACAGGCTGGGTATTCATACCCACGATGATACCGGCAACGCCATTGCCGGGGCGTTGGCGGCGGTCAATGCCGGTGTCTGTCAGGTTCAGGGCACCCTGAACGGGCTGGGTGAACGTTGCGGCAATGCCAACCTGATATCCATCATTCCGACGTTGATGCTGAAAATGGGTCATGAAACCGGGTTAGGCGTGGATGATCTGAAAAAACTGACCCACCTGTCGCATTTGATCGATGACCGTTTGAACCGGGCACCGGATCAAAGCGCGCCTTATGTGGGGGCGCGGGCCTTTGCCCACAAAGGCGGCGTCCATGCTTCGGCGGTTGAAAAAAATCCCCGTACCTATGAACATATTGATCCGCAATCCGTCGGCAACCAGCGTCATGTGGTGGTTTCCGATCAATCGGGCCGGGCCAATATCATTGCCCGGTTTCGTGATATCGGGCTTGATGTGGACCCCAAACACAAAGACGTTGGCCGTCTGGTTGAACTGGTCAAGGAACAGGAATATGAAGGCTATGCCTACGACGGGGCCGAAGCCAGTTTTGAATTGCTGGCACGGCGCACGCTTGGCAAAGTTCCGGATTATTTTCGTTGTTCCAGTTTCCGGGTCATTGATGAGCGGCGCTGGAACCATGCCGGGGAATTGATTACCATCTCCGAAGCCACGGTCAAACTGAATGTAGCCGGAACGCCCTATATGACCGTTGCCGAAGGCAACGGGCCTGTCAATGCGCTGGATGCCGCCATGCGTAAAGTTTTAACGCCCATTTTCCCGGTGCTGAAAAATCTGCGTCTGATGGATTACAAGGTGCGTATTCTGACCCCCGGCGACGGTACCCGCGCCATAACCCGGGTGGTGATTGTCACAGCCGACGAAGATGACAATCAATGGTCAACGGTGGGTGTCTCTGCCAATATTATCGACGCGTCCTATAACGCGCTCCGCGATGGCATTGTCTATAAACTGTTCAAATCCGGGGCCGTTGACAGCCACTCAAACGATGAATAAAAACGCGTCCTTCCCTCCGGTCATTATTCTCGTCAAGCCGCAATTGGGCGTCAATATCGGCATGGCGGCCCGGGCCATGCTGAATTGTGGCCTGGATCAATTACGCCTTGTCAGCCCGCGCGACGGCTGGCCCAATGATCAGGCTCTGGCGGCATCGGCCGGGGCCGAACAGGTGATCCGGGATGCAAAAATTTTCACAAACCCCGGCGAAGCCTGTGCTGATTTACAGAAAGTGTACGCGACCACGGCCCGGCCCCGGGATATGACCAAACGGGTGGTGACACCACGACAGGCGGCGACGGAAATCAGGGCGTGTCAAAATCAGAATATTAAAACCGGCGTGTTGTTTGGCCGCGAAGCCAAAGGATTGAACAACGACGATATCGCGCTTTCCGATACCATCATCAATGTGCCCTTGAATGCGGATTATCCGTCATTGAATTTGGCGCAGGCCGTGTTTGCCGTGGCTTATGAATGGTTGATGGATGAAGACGACACAGCACCGTCACAGTTGGTCATGCCGAAATCGACCCGCCCGGCCAACAAACAGGAACTGAGCGGATTGTTCGAACATCTGGAACGGGAACTGGATGACTGCGGTTTTTTGCGGGTTCAGGAAAAACGCCCGGTGATGGTGCGTAATCTGCGCAACATGCTGGGCCGGGCCGATTTAACCGAACAGGAAGTCCGCACTTTGCGCGGCGTCATCAAGGGCCTTTGCCGGGGTCGCTGATTCCGTCTTAACGCAGGGAGGCGGCGATGTTGCCGCCATCAACGGTCAATACGGCAGCTGTTGTCGATCTGGCTTTGGCCAAGGCGACAAAAGCGTCGGCGACGTCTTCGGCGCTGACTTCTTTTTTCAATAAATTGCCGCCCATGTAATCATCCGTTGATACCCCACGGGCTTTTGAGCGGGATTTGATCATCTCGCTGGTCAATAATCCGGAACGGATGCGATCGGCATTGACCGCATTGGCACGAATGCCCAGATGACCGTAATCGAGCGCGTATTGTTTCATCAAAAACAAAGTGGCCGCTTTCGGCAGGCCATAGGGGCCGAAATTCTGCCCCGGGTTGACGGCCTGTTTTGATGTGTTGAATAACAAACACCCGCCCAATCCCTGTTCACGCATGACTTTAACGGCCATGCCGGCAATGCGTTGATGGGCCCAGAAATTAAGTTCGAAACTCTGTCTTAAAACGCTTTCATCGACGTCGGCGATAGCTCCTTGCCATGCCGCCCCGGCGTTGGAAACAACGATATCGACAGCGCCGAAATCGGCTATAACCTGATTGAAAGCCGTGTTCAGTGATTTCTCATCGGTGATATCGCAATTGTATCCGATGCCGCCGGTTTGCCCGGCTGTGGCATGGGCTGCATTTTTATCACGGTCAAGGATGGCAATGGCGGCGCCTTCGGCGGCAAACGCTTTGGCGGTGGCGGCACCGATGCCCGACCCGCCACCGGTGATCAGCACCACTTTTCTTTGCAATGGTTTTTCCTGTGCTTTGCCCAGTTTGGCCTGTTCCAGCGACCAGTATTCCAACTCGAACAGCTCGGCTTCGGAGATGACCTGATAGGTGCCGATGGATTCCGCATCGCTGATGACAGCAATATTGGTTTCCGCCAGATCGGCGGCAATGGCGGCGGCTTTTTTTGAATTTCCCAACCCGAACAGGCCGACCCCCGGCACCAGCACCACACGCGGACTGGGGTCAAGCTCGGTTTTTTTAACTTTTGATGCGGTGTTGCAACGTTTGAAATAATCATGGTAGGCGGATTTGTATTGATCCATGGCTTTGCTTAAAGCCGATTTGAAACGGTCTTCTTTGTCGGCTTCGGGAACCGGTGCGATCAACGGCAAAGGCTTGGTGCGGATAACATGATCCGGCGTGACCGTGCCTTGCTGGCTGATGCGTTTCAGGCTTTTGGCGTTCACATAGGCCAGAATTCCGGCGTTGCTTCTGAAATCCATCATCAAGGGTTTGCCGCCGTCCGCTGTCAGGCCACGAATGATCGGGGCAATATGGGAAACGGCGCTGATTTTTTTCGGTAACCTGACGGGGCTGAGGGCGTTTTTGCCGAGTGCTTTGGATTGCTGTTTGATGGATTTTTCGGCCTTGCTGACGGCCCGGATCATCCGTCCATAAGCTTGTTTGGCGCTGTCGGCAAAGGTAAAGATACCGTGTTTCAAAAGAATAAGCCCCAACACATCGGGGTTTTGCTGATAAACTTCAAAGGCTTTTTTCGCCAGATCAAAGCCCGGCATGATATAAGGCACCAGCCCGAATTGTTTGCCGAAAACCTTTTCACAGACGACATCGCCCATAACCTGGTCGGTCAGGGCCAGCACGGCGTTGGCGTGGGTATGATCAATGAATTTGTGCGGCAAAAATGCGTGCAGTAATGTTTCAACCGATGGATTGGGGGCCTGACTGTCCAGCAGATTGCTGCGCTGGGCGTTGACCATGTCTTCGTCGCTGAGCTTTTTTAATTCAAGCATTTGCTGCAAGGGCTGCAATCTGACCGCAGGCAGTCCCGCCGGTTCGATGGTATCCAGATCCCAGCCCGAGCCTTTGACACAAAGCACATCGACGGTATTGCCCATGACGTCTTTCATGGTGGTTTTCACCGACGTGTTGCCGCCGCCATGAAGAACAAGTTTATGTTCCCGCCCCAGCAAACGCGACGTATAAACGCGCAAAGCAACGTCTTCATTGACGCCCTGGCGGGCGTAGTGATCGATCATTTTTTGCGCATCTTTATCGGACCATGCGTTTTTCATATCCGTCTCTCCCTCAATCCGGTTTGCTGTCCCCGTATAGTTCCCGAAGCCCCTGTTTTGACGCTTTGGCTACGCCCCGTTCGGTAATCAGGCCGGTGATCAGGCGCGCCGGCGTCACGTCAAAGGCATAATTGGCGGCCTCGGTTTCGGCGGCGGTCACGTCAACGGTTGTGATCCGTCCACCCTGGTCCCGTCCCTGTATGCGGGTGACTTCATCGGGGCTGCGTTGTTCAATGGGAATATCACGGATGCCGTCATCAATCGTCCAGTCAATGGTCGGCCCCGGCAAAGCCACATAAAACGGAACCCCGTTGTCATCGGCGGCCAGTGCTTTCAGATAGGTTCCGATTTTATTGCAGACATCGCCCGCCGCCGTGGTGCGGTCGGTGCCGACAATGACCATATCAACTTGCCCATGCTGCATTAAATGTCCGCCCGCATTATCGACGATCAGGGTATTGGGAACACCGTGGCGTCCCAGTTCCCATGCGGTCAGGCTGGCGCCCTGATTGCGGGGCCGGGTTTCATCGACCCAGACATGAACCGGGATTCCGGCGTCATGGGCTTTGTATATGGGGGCCAAAGCCGTTCCCCAGTCAACGGTTGCCAGCCATCCGGCGTTGCAATGGGTTAAAATATTGATCCGCCCCTGATCCGTTGCGGCAGCTTTTTTTGTCTGGATGTGGCGGATGATCTCAAGCCCATGATCACCGATGGACGAACAGATTTCAACGTCATCATCACATATGTTTGCGGCTTTTTTATAGGCGGCGCGGGCGCGTTGCCGGGGCGGCAACGGTTTTAATACTTGATCCATTTCATCCAGCGCCCAGCGCAAATTGACCGCCGTCGGCCGGGTTTTGTATAAAGCGTCCCGTGTGTGCGCCAGATTGCCGTCCGATGGGTCTGCATTCATGGACAAGGCCACGCCATAGGCCGTTGTTGCGCCAATCAACGGCGCGCCCCGGACCAGCATATCAGAGATGGCGCGACAGGCATCGTCCAGCGTTTTCAGATGAACGGTTTGAAATTCGTGGGGCAGGCGGGTCTGGTCAATGATATCAACGGTCCGGCCATCGGCATTCAGCCAGATGGTGCGGTAGGGTTTGCCGTCAATTTTCATGCCTCCCCTCCGTTCAGGACCCGCCCGGCGACGGCGTCCAGTTTTTTCACCATGTCCGGATTGCGGGCCTCCGGCGCTGTGATAATGGCGTTCTCCAGCGCGCGCTGGCATCCGGCCTCGCAAACATCCGTTTGGTTTTGCAAAACCGGTGTCACCTGTTTGACCAGCTTGCGGGCGTTGTCGGCATTGTTCAATAAAACCGCAATGATGGCTTCGACGCTGACGTGATCATGGTCCGGATGCCAGCAATCAAAATCGGTGATCATGGCAACGGTGGTGTAACAGATTTCCGCTTCACGGGCGAGTTTGGCTTCGGGCATATTGGTCATGCCGATGACATCGCATCCCCATGTCCGGTACAGATTGCTTTCGGCCAGTGTGGAAAATTGCGGACCTTCCATGCATAAATAGGTGCCGCCTTTTTGCACCGGAACGCCGATTTTTTTGGCCGCTTCGAAAACCCCGTCTCCCAGTCTGGAACAGGTCGGGTGACCCAGCCCCACATGGGCGACAAGGCCCGTTCCGAAAAAACTTTTGGCCCGGGCAAAGGTGCGGTCAATGAATTGATCGACAATAACGAATGTGCCGGGGGGTAAATCTTCGCGCAATGAGCCACAGGCCGAAACCGACAGAATTTCCGTGACCCCGGCGCGTTTCAGGCAATCAATGTTGGCGCGGTAATTAATTTCGCTGGGCGGGATGCGGTGACCGCGGCCATGGCGCGGTAAAAATACCATTTTCTGACCTGCCAGTTCGCCAAACAGCAAGGCGTCGGACGGTTCACCAAAAGGGGAGGATACTTTCTCCCAGCGGGGATTTTCCAGGCCGTCAATATCATACACGCCACTGCCGCCGATGACGCCAATAACGGGTTGAATGTGGTTCGTCATTTTATCTTTCGCCCCCCAGATTGTTTGTCCTGCCGATATTTTCAGGTTTTGTCCCGGCTTTCAATTTTTTTCCATTTATAGATGGTCAATGCGGCAAATAACGGTGCGCCAAAAGCGGCTGCCAACACAAAATAGTTAAACACGTCAAACCATGCCACCAACGCCAACAAAAATAACACGTTATCGAAATCAAAACCGGCAAACCCCGGATAAGCGCGATCATCCGGGTCGTCGTTGATGCTGTCCATTTTCTCCGCATAATATTGTGCAACCAAAACCGCAGTGCCACCAATGACCCCGGCGATGGCGCCCCAGACCCCAAGTTCCGTTCCCAGCAATCCCATGCCGCCGCCGACAAAAAACAGGGATGTGACAATCATGTCACTGAGCATATCAAAACGGTGCCCTTGGGCGGAAATCTGCCCTGTCAGACGTGCAAGCTCGCCATCCGCATGATCAAGCAATGCCGAGACGATCCACACCCAGCCGCCCCAGATAACCAGATTTCTTTCTCCGCTTGCGAATAACGTACAGGCCGCGATCCCGGTGGTCAGCCGTGCCCACGTCAAATGGTTGGGGGTCACCGGCGTTGCCGCCAATGGCCGGACCAGCATCAAGGCCAGTTTGTGGGGCCATGTCCGCCCCAGTTGGACTTGGGACGCGTTCATGGCAAATCTCCGAAACGGATGGCTCGGGCATTTGAATGGGCAAGATCGGCTTTTACATCGGGATGGACAAGGGCGGCCAGTTCCTGATCAAAATTAAAATCCGACGCTTGTGGATCAAGCCCCGGCCAAGGCCCCGTAGCCGGGTGGGTCATGATCTCGGTGACGCCGGCGGGCAGATTGTTGATAAAGCCCGACAAGGTTTGTGCATGAATACGCCCGGTTTCATTGAAGCCCAATAAAATATCATTGTGACGTATTTTTTTGAGCCGCAATTTTTGTTTGATGCGCCTGATCCATGGTTTCAGGTAAACGGGCGCGTTTGTAAAATCGGGCAGACGGACCGCAGACAGTGCGAAATCCTGACCGATGTTCAGGATCATATCCAGCACCGTCGGGTGCATGTGCATATGGTTATGGGTGTTGACGTGATCAAGGGTCAGTCCCAGTTCGGCAAAGGCTTCAAACTGGGCGCGGATTTCCGCCTGCATTTGCCGACGGATAGGGGCCATGAAAAAAAAGCCGATCCCGGCTTTGACAAGATTGGATTTAAACTGTCCCCGGCTATCTACCAGACCCGGGATTTGAGCGGCCGGTAAAACAGGCGTGCCACGGGTCAGGGCGATATGCAAACCAACGCCAAGGTTTGGCAGGGTGCGCGCGCGCCTTGCCGCATCTTTGGCATATTTTTCCCCGACCATGATTGATGCCGCCGTTAACACGCCCTCGGTGTGGGCCCGTTCAACGGCGTTGTTGACTTGTTGGGAAAGGCCGAAATCATCGGCTGTGATAATGACCAGTTTGTCTGTCAAGCTGCTTCCTTGCGGCCCCACAGGAATTTAAAAAATTCTTTGCCTTCGCGGAGCTGGCGTTTCATGACGGCGGGGTCTTTCAGCATATCCCATGTCAGTTGCGCCATTTTGCCGGGGCGGAAATAAAACTGTTTGTAAAAAATTTCGACGGCTTCGAAAATTTCCTGTGAATTCAGATGGGGATAGCTGAGCACACTTTCCTGGGTGCCGTCATCGGTGACCAGATCGCTGGAAACGTTATCGGTCTGAAGCCAGCCGTTCTGTTTGGCCTGATCATATAAAAAAGTTCCGGGATAGGTGGCGGGCAAGGAAACCTGAATGGTTTTCGGATCGATTTCCTTGGCATAACGGATGGTTTCCTGAATGGTTTCCTTGGTTTCGCCGGGAAGTCCCATGATGAAACAGCCGTGAATAAGGATGCCGAGATCGTGACAATCTTTGGTAAAACGTCTGGCGAAATCAAGCCGGATGCCTTTTTTCATGTTGTTGAGAATTTTCTGATTACCCGATTCGTAACCGACCAGCAACAGCCGAAGCCCGTTCTGTTTAAGAATTTCAAGCGTTTTCCGGGGCACATTGGCTTTGGCATTGCACGACCATGTGACGCCCAGTTTGCCGAGACCCCGGGCCAAGGCTTCGACGTGTTCGATGTTGTCGGTAAGGGTGTCGTCGTCAAAGAAAAATTCTTTCACTTCCGGGAACTGCTCTTTGGCATAGGCGATTTCAGCAACGATGTTTTCCACAGACCGGGTGCGGTAGGTGTGCCCGCTGATGGTTTGCGGCCATAAACAGTACGTGCAGCGTGATTTGCAGCCGCGCCCGGTATAGATCGACATATAGGGATGCAGCATATAGCCGTTGTAATAATTTTCCGGGTTGAGAAACTGTTTATAAACCGGCGTCACCCATGGCAAGCTGTCCATATCATGAATGGTGTCGCTGGGACCGGTGAAGACAATGGCGTCCCCGTCCCGGTAATACAGGCCCTTGATTGCGTTCAAGGGCTCGCCCTTGCAAACCGACTGCACCGTGAAATCGAATTCCTTGTCACAGACAAAATCTATCGCCGGGGAGGCGTTCATGGCGGCTTCCCAATTTGTCACCACATGGGCGCCGCAAAATCCGATCAATAAATCCGGGTTTTTCAGTTTGAAAGCTTCGGCAACCTGAACATCATTGTTGAATGTCGGTGTCGATGTGTAGACAATCAGGATTTCGCGGTCTTTGGCCTGATCGACAATATCATCCAGATGCACGCCGCTGGCCGGGCCATCAATCAGGATTGATCCGGGAACAAGGGCCGCCAGTTGCGCCAGCCACGTCGGATACCAGAACGATGTTACTTCGCGTTTGCATTGATAGCGGGACCCGGCACCACCATCAAAACCTTCGAACGAGGGCGGACTTAAAAAAAGCGTTTTTTTCATGGTCTTTGTGGTTCCTTGATGACCGGATGGTCCTAATGACCGGATGGTTTGTTTGCGGGTGGCTCGGTGGTTAATGCGCCACCGGTGCTGACCTCGCCTTTGTCGTCCCGCCAACGAATACGCCGTCCCGTATAGCACATTATCCGGACCGCAAAAGAAAGCAAATCGCGCGGGATAATCAAAAAATAGTCAGATTCAGAAGAATTGTAAATAGCCCGGCTGCTGATGAAGACCAGCAATATCCGCACCGGCAACGCCAAAACAAACGGAATGGCGGCATAGGAAAACGGCTCTGTGACGGACAGCAACAGGCTTGCAATAACCCCCCAAGGTACGGCGTCGGTTAAAAAAGTCGAGGCGTAGCCGAGCGGCTCAACGGCGCGGATGGTCCGGGCCCAGCGCAGTTCGTGATAATAAAGACTTTTAAGATTTTCTTCCTCAACCACATTGTCGACGACCACCGGGGCCAACATGATCGGGCGTCCGTCATCCCGTATGCGTTTCCCCAAAATGTAATCATCGGCCAGATTCCCCACCAGCGATTTAAGCCCGCCAATGCTTTCAAGCGTATCCCGGTGCACGGCCATGGTGGCGCCAAAACAGTTTTTCACAGGCCCGAAGGTGGCGGGGATCAGCGCGGACGGCAAAAACCAGTGATTGATAAACATGGCTCCCAATATGGACGCCCATCCCGGCGCCGGGGTGGCTTTGTACAAACAGGTGACCAGACCTTTGAAATCGGCATCGAAGGCTGAGATAACACGGCTCAGGTAATCCTTATCCACGCGCATGTCGCTGTCGGATATGACGAAAATATCGTGGCTTGCGTGGGCTACCATATGCATAAGATTGGAAACCTTGCGGTTGGCCCCCAGAATGTCTTCGCCAATGACCAGTTTTGACGGAACGTGGCGGTGGGCTTTGATGACTTCCTGAATAATCGGGATGGCCGGATCATCTTTGCGTTGTACACCGAACAGAATCTGAAAATCCGGATAGGTTTGACGGTAAAAGCTGATCAGGTTTTGTTTTAATTGATAATCCGTGCCGTAAACGGGTTTGAAAACCGTCACGCCCGGTTGTTTTGAAACCGGGGCGGGCGTTTTCAGCGTGCGGGCAAAAACCATAACGGCGTAACAGGCCAGCATCAGATAAACCGATGACAATGCGGTCAATATGATGGCGGCGGTTGTGAAAAGTTCAACAACCATCATGGGGCGGCCTTGTCAGCGGCCTTGCGGCGACGGAAAAAATGTTTGCCTTCGGCGTGTTGCCATATCAACAGACCGGGAAGGTCGAAAATTAATTCCCGTAACCGGGTTGCCAAAGACATCGCCAGCGCCAATTCGGCGGGCAAGCCAATGAAGGCGCCGAATACGACGTAGGCCCCTTCCTGTAATCCATAGGCGTTGGGAACGACAAAGGCGATATCGCTGATGGTTGATGTCAGGCTTTTCAGGAAAATCGCTTCCATGACTGTAATCGGGTGACCGAGAACCAATGCCGCGACCCAGACCTCGGCCGATTGTAAAACCAGCATGGCCATCCGCCATAATAGCGATGCCCAGAACCGGGAACGTCTCGAATAGCAGTCTTTGACAGCCTGATCGATTTTACCGGCACCCGGTTTGAGACCATCAAAAAAATCCATGCCGGTAATTTTATGCAGCGTATGCGTGGTGCGGCTGAACAACCCGGCCTGTTGCGCCAATAAAAACAAAGCCACCGCGCCACCAAGGACGGCAAATCCGATCAGAGCATATTTGGCAAGCAGCAAATCAACGGAATAATTTACCAGCAAGCCAACGCCGATAACGCCCCAGATAATCAGGGCCAGAACCTGTATGGTTTTATCAACGACAACCGATGCGCTGCTGGCGGATTTGTCATAACCCCACTGGATCAGCATCCGGGCCTTGACCACTTCGCCACCGATCGAGGCCACCGGAAGCAATGTATTGATGGCCCGGCCCATCCACAATGCCATGAACAGATCACGGTATTTGGGTTCTTCTTTGGCTTTGAACAAATACCGCCACGCTGTGGTGCCCAAAAAAACCGAAGGCGACCAGGCCAGGACGACAAACAACAGCGGCCAGCCCGAAGCCATGAATAAACCCAGAATATCCCCGGCCCCTTGCCAGACAATCAGCGCCGTCAACAGCAGCAATCCGCAAAACAGACCGATAATGGAAAACAGTTTGATCACAACGCACCTGTCATTAGGGTTCAGCACCCCTCAATAATCCACCCGGGGCCAAGTTGCAAACCGCCTTGCTTGTTGTTTATACAAATTTACGTTAGGGGAAGAAGCTAATCAGTCTAAGGCGGTACCATGTTACTTTCCATCGAAGTTGATCGCCATGCGGAAAAACCGGTTATACGCCCGGATGGCATTTTCCCGTTTTCGCGCATGGGCGGCTATTATCTGTCCCTGTTGGTGATCCGGTTGCCGCTTAGCGCCAATCAGGTGACGTTTATATCCATGCTGGTCGGTTTGTCCGGGGCAGGGCTGCTTTCATTGGGTGATGCCTTGCTTAATATTTATGGAACCTTGCTGCTGGTGCTCTGCTATATGCTGGATTACTGCGATGGTGTCGTCGCCCGGCTTAAAAACCAATGTTCGCCTGCGGGGGCGGCGTTCGATGATTTTGTTGACTGGCTTGTGGATACGGCGATTCTTGCCTGCCTTGGCTGGGGCGTGACCCGGTCTGACGGCAATGACCTGTGGATGTGGCTGGGGTTTGCAGCCGCCCTTGGATCAACCGTTGATTATGCTATTGACTGGGTCCGCATCAACCGCTTTCGCCAACCTGAACAGAAAGACGATGTTGAAGACAATGATGGTGCAGTACCTGAAACTTTCAAACAAAAACTGTTTTATTATCTGCATACCGCCAGCCGTGCCGAGTTTTGTTTTATCCTGTTGGGATTGGCGGTCTTTGACGTGATGTGGGTAATTTTACCATTGGCGGCCATTGGCGCACAGGCGTTCTGGTTGGGGGATTTATTCCGCAAACGCGATTGATCAGCCCGCCCCTGTCCCATACAGCCAGTTGACAATCAAAACGGCGGCGACGATGCCGGCCACATCGGCCATCAGGGCGGCGGCCAGCGCATGGCGGATGCGGCGGATGCCGACGGCGCCGAAATAAACGGCCAGTACATAAAACGTGGTTTCGGTAGAGCCCTGAAAAGTGCTGACCAGATAGCCGATGTAGCTGTCCGGACCGATGGCCGGGTCCTGAATGATCGAGGCCATGATGCCATAGGCCCCCGACCCGCTAAGCGGTCTTAACAATGCCATTGGCAAGGCTTCGGCGGGCAAACCAAAGGCATCGGTGACGAGGCTCAATGGACGGATCAGCAAGTCCATGGCCCCTGATGCCCGGAACATGCCGACCGCCACCAGTATGGCCACAAGATAGGGAATAATTCGTAAAGCCACCTGAAAACCGTCCTTGGCCCCTTCGACAAAGGTTTCGTAAACGGGGACTTTTTTCGCCATGCCAAAGCTCAATAAACCGATCATCAATCCGGGAATGATCCATGGCGCAATGCTGCGGCCATATAGAATGGTCAAGGGCACCAGCGTTATAACGGAAACGAGCGCAATCACGGAAACCCATAATGGATATGTGCCGTTATCGTCTGCCGGTAAATCCGAAGTCTGGATATCTTCGGCCATATCTTTGCTTGTCGGCGTTTCTGTTTTATGGCCCGATGTTTTTGGTTGAGGCCAGCGGTTTTGCAGGAATTTAACGGCCAAAATGGCAACCGTGGTGGAAATGATGGTGGCGAACAATGTGGTCGGCACGATTCCCGCCGGATCGGTCGATCCGGCGGCGGCGCGGATGGCGATCACACCCGTTGGCAACAAGGTTACGCTTGATGTGTTGATAGCCAAAAACAACGCCATGGCATTGGTGGCGGTGCCTTTGTCGGGATTAAGCCTGTCCAGTTGCTGCATGGCGCGAATGCCAAACGGGGTGGCGGCATTTCCCAAACCCAGCGCATTGGCGGAAATATTCATGATGATGGCGCCCATGGCCGGATGATCGGGCGGCACATCCGGGAACAGGCGGATCATGAGTGGTCTTAACGTTTTGGCGATGATGACCAATAATCCACCGCTTTCGGCCACCTTCATCAGGCCCAGAAACAGCGCCATCACCCCGACCAGACCGATCGCCAGTGTCACCGAACCGGCGGCCGCGTCAATCATCGCTGCCCCCAGCGCTTCCATCGGGCTGGCTGCCGCCGATCCGGTCCATGTGAATTGGCGAAATCCGGCGACGGCAAAAGAAATCGCTACCAGCGCAAAAAAGATGGCGTTCATGAAATAACGCGCCCGACGGCCTGTTGCCAGCCTTGGTAAAGCGTTTCCCGGTCACGGTCCGTCATGGTCGGCGAAAACGCTTGATCCAGTCCCCAATGATGGCTGACGTCATCAAGTGTGGAATACATTCCGGCCCCCAGTGCGGCCAGATAGGCCGCGCCCAGAACCGTGGTTTCAATGATTTTCGGCCGCTCGACCGTGACGTTCAGGGTATCGGCCAGAAACTGCATCAACCAGTTATTGGCCGACATGCCGCCATCGACGCGAAGTTGTTGGATATCGACGCCGCTGTCATCCATCATGGCGCCGATTAAATCCCTGGTTTGATAGGCGACGGCTTCCAGCGTGGCGCGCACGATGTGATCCCGCCCCGTTCCACGGGTCATGCCGACAATCGCCGCCCGTGCGTCCGGGTTCCAGTAGGGCGCACCAAGCCCGGTAAAGGCGGGCACCAGATACACCCCGCCGGTGCCCGCTGTGGTGCTGGCAATGGCTTCGCTGTCGGTGGCATGTTCGATCAGTTTCATTTCGTCGCGCAGCCATTGCACGGCGGCCCCGGCCATAAAAATGCTGCCTTCCAGTGCGTAAGTGACGTGACCGTTTAACCGGTAGGCAACGGTGGCCAGCAATTTATTTCTGGACCTGGGGATTTTATCGCCGGTGTTAAGCATGACAAAACATCCGGTTCCGTATGTGCTTTTGATCATGCCGGGTGTGAAACAGGCCTGTCCGATGCTGGCGGCCTGTTGATCCCCGGCCATACCCGTGACCGGGATCTGAATATCAAACACGCCGGGGGCGGTGATGCCAAAATCACCGGCACTGTCCCGAACTTCGGGCAGCAGTGATTTCGGCACCTTGAACAATTCAAGCAATGCATCGTCCCAGGTTTGTGTTTGAATATTGAACAGCATGGTGCGGGACGCGTTGGTGGCATCGGTGGCGTGAACGTTGCCACCCGTCAGGTTCCACAGCAAAAAACTGTCGATGGTGCCGAAAGCCAGCTCACCATTGTTGGCCGCATCCCGGGCGCCATCCACATGGTCCAGAATCCACGCGATCTTCGTCGCCGAAAAATAAGGGTCCAGCAACAATCCGGTTTTTTCCGTGACCATGTTTTCATGGCCGTTGTCTTTCAGGGTTTTACAGGTTTCGGCCGTGCGCCGGTCCTGCCAGACAATGGCGTTATAAACGGGTTTGCCCGTGGCCCGGTTCCAGATGACGGTGGTTTCACGCTGGTTGGTGATGCCGATGGCTTTGACATGGCCGATGTCCTCGCCCAAATCCCGGGTCACATGGCGGCTGCTTTCAAGCACGGCTTGCCAGATTTCATTTGCGTCGTGTTCAACCCAGCCGTCGCCCGGATAAAATTGCTGCAACTCGATCTGGTGGCTGTGTAAAGCGTGCCCCGTCTGATCAATAACAAGGGCGCGGGTGCTGGTTGTTCCCTGATCAATGGCAAGGATTAAGGACGGATCGGACACGGGCGCCTCGCTTTCAGAAATTGACTTTGTCTTTGTTTTCCATGATCAAACATTTCAATCTATGTATCAATAGGATAAAGATATAATTGTTATGGCTTTATTAAGCACATTTTTCTTTAAAGGAACAAGTCGATGACAGAAGACATTCTGAAACAACGCGCCCTTGAATATCACCGTAACCCGACTCCGGGCAAGTTGTCGGTTGTGGCGACGACACCGTTGGCGACGCAACGGGATTTGGCGCTGGCCTATTCGCCGGGGGTGGCGGCGGCTTGTGATGCCATTATTGACGATGCGGCCGAGGTGGCGACGCTGACCGCCCGGCAAAATCTGGTCGGCGTCATCAGCAACGGAACGGCTGTTCTGGGGCTTGGCAATATTGGACCGCTGGCGGCCAAGCCGGTGATGGAAGGCAAAGCCGTTCTGTTTAAAAAATTTGCCGGTATCGATGTTTTTGATATTGAAATTGACGCCTCCGACCCGGACAGGATGGTTGATATCATCCGTTCGCTGGAACCCACATTTGGGGCCATCAATCTGGAAGATATCAAATCGCCGGAATGTTTTCAGGTCGAAAAACAGTGCCGGGAAAAAATGAATATCCCGGTTTTTCACGATGATCAGCATGGCACGGCGATTGTTGCCGGGGCGGCGGTTCTGAACGGTATGCGCCTGATGGGGAAAAAACCCGAAGACATCAAACTGGTGTCAACCGGCGGCGGCGCGGCGGGGATTGCCTGCCTGAATTTATTGATCGGGCTTGGCATAAAGCGTGAAAATATTTTTCTGGTCGATCATGTTGGCGTCGTCTTTAAAGGGCGTACAAAGGAAATGACCGCTGAAAAGCAAGCCTACGCACAGGATACGGATCTGAGGACGCTTGACGATGTTATCAAAGGGGCGGATATGTTTCTGGGCTTGTCGGCGCCGGGCATCCTAACCGCCGATATGGTCAAGAAAATGTCGGCGAAGCCCTTTATTCTGGCCCTTGCCAATCCGACACCGGAAATTTTGCCGGATGTGGCGAAATCGGCGCAGCCGGGCGCCATCATCGCCACCGGGCGGTCCGACTTTCCCAATCAGGTCAACAATGTTCTGTGTTTCCCGTTTATATTCCGGGGCGCGCTTGATGTCGGAGCGACCACCATCAACGAAGACATGAAACTGGCTGCTGTTCATGCCATCGCCGATCTGGCCATGGCCGAAAGCACCGATGTGGTCGCCAAGGCGTACCGCGGCGAAAGCCTGACATTTGGTCCGGAATATTTAATTCCGAAACCGTTTGACCCCAGATTGATTATGAAAGTCGCTCCGGCTGTGGCCAGGGCGGCCATGGCATCGGGCGTTGCCAGTAAACCGATTACCGATTTTGAAGCCTATCACGATCAACTTGAACGCTTTGTTTTCCGTTCCGGGGTGTTGATGAAGCCGATGATCGAACGCGCCCGGAAAAATCCGAAACGCGTTGCTTTTGCCGAAGGCGAATCAAAACGGGTGCTCAGGGCTGCGCAGGCGATCATTGATGAAAAAGTTGCCTATCCAGTGCTGGTCGGTCGCCCGGAAGTGATTAAAAACCGCATAGAAAAACTGGGCCTGCGGATCAAGCCGGGGGTTGATTTTGAAATTACCAATCCGGAAAACGATCCCCGCTATGACGATTACTGGCGCGGCTATCACGCCCTTATGGAACGCGACGGTGTGGCACCGGATCTGGCGCGTACCATTATCCGCACCAATACCACGGTGATCGCATCGATGATGCTGAAACGTGGCGAAGTCGATGCCATGATTTGCGGCACCTATTCCAATCATGCGTGGCATTTTCGCCATGTAATGGATGTGATTGGCCGTGATGAAAAATTCGACGGCGTCTATGCGTTCAGCACGGTGATCACGCCCAAGGGCACGTTTTTCCTGTGTGATACCCACGTGACGGAAAACCCCTCAGCCGAAGAAATCGCCGAAATGACCAGGCTTGGGGCGATGGCGGTTAAGCGGTTCGGGGAAATCCCGCGCGTTGCCTTGATTTCCTATTCGAATTTCGGCAACCGGCCATCAGACAGTTCACGGAAAATGCGCGAAGCGGTCAGAATTCTGAATAAAACCGATCCGGAATTACAGGTCGAAGGGGAAATGCAGGCCGATGTGGCCCTTAATGAAGAAGCCCGCAAGCGCATGTTCCCTAATTCCCGTTTGAAGGGGTCGGCCAACTTTCTCGTCTTTTCGGGGTTGGATACGGCCAATGCGGCATTTAATTTGTTGCGCGCCGCCGGGGACGGTCTGGCCGTCGGGCCGATGTTATTGGGGGCAAAACAGCCCGCGCATATTCTGACGGCGTCGGTGACCGCCCGGGGGATATTCAATTCAACGGTGATCGCCGTTGTCGATGCGCAAACCCGATAACGGATAACGGATAAAGCCTGGCATCCGGTTTGGCCGGGGTCGCGTTCAGTTCAGGCCATCAAGGTCCAGCGTCAATATGTCGAGCGACATATCATCGGCGAGGGCATTGATGACTTTCACCCCGGCTTCAAAGGGATCATGGGCCTGAACCTGATCCGGCAAACGGTGTTCCGGATTTAATACACCTTCAAAGTCTTCAAAGTTTTGCAATGTGGTAATCATGGCTTTTGTCTCCTGTTGCTGCATTTGTACGGGCTCCGGTGTCGGAGCCTCAACAGAATCAGAGCAATTTTCATGCCAAAAATAGGTGCGCGGGCGCGAATCATATTTGCTGTTTTATTGTGACTGGGGCGCTTTTGGTAAGGAAATCTTCATAAATATCAATAGAATATGGGGGTGCGCTTGACGGCGTATGAATAAAAGGGATTTAATAAAATCGTTGACATAATTATGGTTCATAACCAGTACATAAATTTATGGGCGACAGTGTGGGGATTGGCAAACAAGTGAATAGATCAGGATACGGGATTGCCGTGCTTATGCTGGCAACGGTTTTGGGCTTTGCCAATAGCGGACCGGCATTTGCGCAAACGGCGGGCAAGGAACAGGCTCTGGGAAAAGAGCTGCAGGTTCTGCTAAAAGACCACAAAAGGATAAAAGCCGCCGTCGCCGATCTTGAAGCGGCCAAACAATCGGCAATGGCTGCCCGGGGAGACTGGTTCCCGACTTTTGACGCCACCGGCAGCTGGGGCTATGAACGTCAGAACAAACCCTCGGGTACGGATGATACGGCGGCCCCGCCGAAAGAACTGAACCTGACATTGACGCAGCAATTATGGGACTTTGGCTCCAGCAACGCCAGCATCGACAGCGCCGATTTATCCGTTGACCAGGCGCAGGCGACGCTGGATGCGACCAAGCAGGGCCTGATGTTTGAAGCCATTTCAGCGCATTTGAATGTGATCAAGGCCAAACGGTTGCTGGACTTTGCCGAAGGTTCGGTTGCCAACATCAAGCGTCAGGCCGAACTGGAAGACGCCCGTGTCCAGCGGGGGTCCGGCTTTTCAACGGACGTGTTGCAGGCCAAGACAACGCTGGCCGGGGCCGAAGCATCGCGGACACAGGCCCAGGGCCAGTTACGGGCTGCTCTAAACCGCTACCGTGCGGTGTTTGGCCGGGTACCGGATGATATTTCAAAACTGAAAATGCCCAGGGTTCCTGTTGAACTGTTGCCGAAAAGTCTGGATGAAGCCGTTGAATTGTCCCTGAAAGGCAATCGTCAGTTACAGGCCACCGGCATTGCCGCCGATATCGCCGAGAAAAGCGTTGTCCAAACCAGAGCCGATGAGTTTTTCCCGACCCTGAACGCCATTGCCCAGCGAAACGAGAAAGTTGATCAGGGCGGAACCCTTGGCCATAAAACGGAAAATATTATCAAAGTCGAGTTGACCTATTCTTTGAATTTGGGTCTGACCGCCAGAAACACATTGAAAGCATCGGAATTGTCACAATCTGCGGCGACAAACCGGTACGGTGATGCCCGTGACCAGGTCGAAGAACAGGCCCGCAACGCATGGGACAGCCTGCAAACGGCCAAGGAAAATGCCAAACAGTTAAACAATCAGGCAAATATTGCCGCCGCCTTTCTTGAATTGGCGCGCCGGGAACGTCAACTGGGCAACCGCTCGTTGATTGATGTCCTGTCCGGTGAAACCGCGTTGATCAATTCCAGCAGTCAGGCGGCGTCTGCGGAAACGGATGTGGATATCGCATCCTTTAACTTGCTCAACATCATGAACAAATTAACCCCGGCCATGTTTGAATAGCCTGAACGGCACGGAGGGAGTTTTCCTTTTGCTCGCGGTACTTGCTTTGTTATGGGTTCGTTCAGCAAAAGATTTTCGCGGGTGTGAGGACGCGCACAGACAAGCCGGGACAGATTGCCTAAATTGTGGATAAGGTATACAATTTAACAAACGCTGGAGTTTGTTATGAACGATGTGACAAGCGGAACAATGCCGGGTAGCGATGACGCCCATCCCGAAGTGGCGCAAGCTGCGGGCGCGCTGTCCATTGGCCGGGTTGACGTTTCAAACGGCAATGTTTTTATCACCCACACCGATGGTAGCCGCATTGCCGCCGATCAGGGCACGGCTATTTATCAGGGGGACGTGATTGAAACCTCGGCCACCGGATCCGTGGGAATCGTTTTTTCCGATAATTCAACTTTTTCACTGGCCGAAGACGGCCGTATGACCATTGATGAAATGATCTATGATCCGGGCAGCAACGAAGGCAGCGCGGCTCTGGATATTGTTCAGGGTGTTTTCACCTATGTTTCCGGGCAAGTTGCAAAAACGGCCGTTGATGCGGTGACCATTTCAACGCCAACGACCACCATCGGCATTCGCGGAACGTCGCTGGGCGGTAAAGCCGCACCCGAAGGCCAGCCCAACACATTTACATTGTTTGCCGATCCCGATGGTGGCGTAGGTGAAGTGACGTTAAGCAATGCGGTTGGCAGCCAGACCCTTAATCAGGTCAACCAGACAGCGCAGGTTGCCAGTGCCTATACACCGCCGCCGCCGCCGGTTGTCATGCCGGCATCGGCAATATCAAGGTTTTATGGCAGCGCGGTCAATGCCCAACCAACGCCACCGGCCCAGAATGATCAGGGTGGCGACGGTGGAAACGCCGATGGTGGCGACGGTCAGGGACCGGTTGACGGTGAAGTGATTGACGGTGCCCCCGCCGATGGCGAAGTCGTTGACGGCGCTCCCGCCGATGGCGAAGTGGTTGATGGTGCCCCTGTTGACGGAGTGGGCCCGGATGGCCAGCCCTTGGACGGTGCGCCGCCGGAAGGGGCCATTCCCGGTGAAGTTATCGCAGCCGTTGCCGGTGAAGTTGCCAATTTGGCCAACGTTGACGAAGGTGCCATTGAAGATGTGGCCCAGGCCGCAGCCGATCAGGCCTTGCAGGATGCGCTGGCATCGGGTGCGCCCCCGGAACAGGCGGCCGCCATAGCCGGACAAGCGGCCCTGCAGGCAGCCCAGGCCGAAGCCCGTTCTCAAGGCATCACCGAAGCTGAAATCGGTGCCGCCAGTCAAGCGTTTGAAGCGGCACTGGCAAGCGGGGCCTCGCTGGATCAGGCGATGGCAGCGGCGGGCGAAGCCGGCGCCACGGCCAGCACCCGGTTTGAAGTTGCTTTTGAACAACAGGTGGCAAACATAACTGTCCCCGGCGCCGGTAATTTCGGTCCCGGCGGCCCCGGCGGTCCTGGTGATTTTGGCCCCGGAGGCCCGGATGGCGGTCCCGGTGGCCCGGATGGCGGCCCCGATGGTGGTCCCGATGGTGGTTTTGGTGGTCCGGGATTTTTCGGCCCCGGTGGTCCGGGTGATTTTGGCCCCGGTGGTTTTGATCCGTTTGGGCCGGGCGGCTTTGATCCCTTTGGCCCCGCTGGTTTTGATCCCTTTGGGCCGGGTGGAGAGTTTGGTTTTGGCCCCGAGGGATTTGGAGAATTTGGCGATCCGTTCGCCTTTGATTTTTTCGATCCATTTTTTGATTTTGGTCCCATATTCGATGAAGGCGTTCTGGTTCTGGGCGGTGACGACCCTGATGAGCCCCCTCCGGAAACAGTTTTCGATGAAATCATTACCGGTTTCACCACCGGGGATGACACCGTTTTCGGCAGTGAAGTCACCACCCGGTTTGAAATGTCGGTGTTTGGCGGCAATGATGCCCTTGATGGCGGTGGCGGAACCGATGAAGCGGCATTTTTGGGCATTGATAACCTGAAAGCTGTCTATAACGCCAACCTGACCGACCCGACCATTACCCTGACCGGCGGCGTCACGGGAGTGATCACATTAACGTCGGTTGAACAATTGTTCTTTGATGACGGTGAGGAAGGTCTGGTGCGATTGGGACAGGACAGCACGCCATCCGGTTTTGGATATGTCGGGGCAGGAACGTCCGGCAACGATACCATTACCTTTGTCGATGGGACCACCATTGGTTCGCACACCATTGACAGCACCAATACTACCGTTCTGGGATCGTTGATTTTCGGCAAAGGCGGCGATGATACTTTAACCGGTTCCCCGGGCGGGGATTTTCTGTTTGGCGGTGCGGGCAACGATACCCTGAACAGTTCCGCTGCCGCCAGCAGCAGTTCGGATACGGACAGCTTTGTCGGCGGGGCCGGAAATGATACGTTTGTGGTCTCCACAGCCGGACATATTCGCATCAGTGATGGCGGTGGCGGCTTTAATTACGCAAAATTTACCGGCGGCGAATCCGACGGGGTGACGGACACGGGAACGGATACATTGCAATTGGGCTCGGCATCAAGTGGTCAGACTTTCTATCTGTCTCCCCTTGCCAGCACCAACACCGGCATTGAAATTCTGGATATTCAGGAAGTCAGCACCACTGTCGTCGGCAACGGAGACTTTTTCAGCGACTTGACGACGATTTCATCGTCTTCGACCGGTGGCGTACTGGAAAGCGTAAACGGCAGTATTGATCTAAGCGGCGTGACCACAAGTTCGGGCATCAATGGCCTGACCGCGTCCAGCAGCGCCATTTCAGCGGTCAATCTGACCGATGCCAGTGACAATGTCGGCCGTACCCTGACCGGAAACAGTAGCGGCAATACCATCAGTGCCGGTGGCGGCAATGATACGTTGTCCGGCGGTGGCGGCTCGGATATTTTGACGGGTGGAACCGGAAACGATTCCCTGACAGGGGGAACCGGATCGGATAAGTTTATGTTTACCGGAGATACAGCGGCCAATCTGGGAACGGATACAATTTCCGATTTCAGCGGCACAATCAATTTCTCCGGCGCAACCGGAAACGCCGATACATTTGTTCTAAGCGCATCCAATTTGAATCTCGGGACCCTGTCCTACGAAGAAATCACTTGGGACGGCACCAATATTTCGGGAGCCCTTAGCGATAGTTCGGCCAACATAATTGTTCTTTATGGTGCGGCGGGAACCGGGACCGGTGCGGCGGCAGCCGTGGCGGCCAGTAATTCAAGTGCGACGACGGGGATGATTCTGTTTCCGGATTCAGCCAACAGCAATAAATTGACCATGATGTACAGTGATAACATGAATACGGATGGTACGGAAAGCACGTTGGCCGTGATCGATAACGCAACCAGTGTCAACGCCGGGCAATATCTTGACAGTGCCGATTTCAGCCTGACAACATAAAAAAACAACGACCTTTTGTCCAAGGCTCTTAACAGTTCCTGTAAATGCGGTCATACTCGGTGTAATAAGTTTTCCGCCGAATAAAGGGTGACCATGAAAGAACTGTTTGCAAGATTGTTATCAAGGCCGTTTCTGTTTGCTGAAATGCTGTTGGCATCGTTGTTGGCCAATGTGCTGGCGCTGGCCATGCCGTTGTTCGTATCCCAGGTTTTAAACCGCTATGTGTCCCAAGGCGTCGATGCCACATTGGCAACCCTGAGCGCAGGTGCGATAATCGCAATCATTTTCGAATTCGCTTTCAGGCAGGTCCGCTTTCGCATGGCCGCCAACATCAGTTCAACCTATGACCGGGTGGCTGCGGTTGGCGTGTTTGACACTTTATCAACGATTAAAGCCGCCGCATTTGATCAATTGTCACCGGGATTGCGACAGGAACTGATCGGCGGCGCCGATAAATTACAGGCGGCTTATTCGCCGGCCAATATCACGGCTATTCTCGATGTGCCCTTTGCCTTGCTGTATATTGCTGTGCTGTTTGTGATCAGTCCGGTTCTGGCCGTGGTTGCCGGGGTTTTTATCGCCGTCACCTTTCTTGTCAGCTTGCTGACATTCCTGACTTTGCGTGCGCCGACGCAGGCTTTGCAGCAGGCTTCCATTGGCCGGGCGGAACAAATCGGTTCGGTGTCCCAGTCAAGCGATACGGTTCGTGCCTATAACGCCGGGCGAATGCTGCGGCGGAAATGGCGGGATATGGTCGACGCGGTGCAAGGCTTGCAGAAAAAAATCGCCATCCGTCAGGGCCGCTCGCAATCTTTTTCCCAAAGCGCACAAGCCTTGCTCGGTGTCAGCATCATTGCCACGGGGGCGGTGCTGGTGGTTGCCGGAAAACTGGATGTGGGGGCCATGATCGGGGCCAATATTCTGGCGTCAAGAGCATTGGGTCCGATTGTGCGCCTGGCGGCCATCAACGAGCCTTTGGCCAAAGCCTCGCAAGCGGTCAAATTGTTTATTGATTTTTCCAAACTGCCACGGGAACGGGAACAGGGAACGACGCTTAAAAACTATCATGGTGAAATCGAGTTTCAGGACCTGGCCTTTGGTTATTCCGGATCGAAAGCACCGTTGTTTGAAAGTATTAACCTGAAACTGGAACCGGGAACGGTGCTGGTGTTTACCGGCGGCAACGGTTCCGGGAAAACCACCATGGCCCGTTTGTTGGCAGGGTTGATTGAACCGAGCCGGGGCAAATTGTTGATCGATGGCGTAGATTTGCTGCAAATTGCGCCGGATTGGTGGCGCCGACAGATTTGTTACATGCAACAGGAGCCGGAGTTTTTAACGGCCTCGATACGCGAAAATCTGGAAACCAACAATCCGGAAATAAACAGCGATGATTTGACGGAGATTATTGAAGAGGCCAAGCTGTCAAGATTTATTGATCAAAGTCCCGATGGTCTGGATACGGTGATGGCGCGCAATGGAGCAGATTTGTCACTGGGGATAAGGCGCCGGATTGCCCTTGCCCGGGCGTTGGTCACGGACGGCAAGGTGTTGATCGTCGATGAGCCGACCGAAGGTCTGGACAGTGAGGGGCGCAAAGCCGTTGTCGGTGTAATGAATAAAATGGCAAGACAGGGGCGCACGGTCATAGCGTTTTCCACGGACCCGGAAATCATCAAGTCGGCGCCGAATATTGTTGATCTGGACGTCAAGCCGGTGCCACAGCTGGTGCGTAAAAAACCCGGGAAAAAAGGAGCCGGGTCATGAATGCACACAATCCTTTTAAGCCAAGCAAAGCTGAAAAAAAACAGGCCGACTGGCTGGTTCAGCTTTTCTTTTTGTTGTTGATCGCCATGGTCGGCGCGTTTGCGGGGTGGGCCTATTATGGCAAACTCGATGTTGTCAGCACCGCCGTTGGCGAGGTGATCCCGTCAACGCAGGTTAAAAAGGTCCAGCATCTCGAAGGCGGGATCGTTCTGGAAATCATGGTCAAAGAAGGCGAGGCCGTTAAAAAAGGCCAGCCATTGGTCAGTCTGGAACCGACCCAGAGCGGAGCCGACGTGGATGAGCTGAGCGCCCGGATTTCATCACTGGAAGCCGACATTGCGCGCCTAACGGCGGAAGCCAACGGTCAGGATAAATTACAGTTTCCACCCGGGTTCGAGGCACAATATCCGCAATTGGTGGCGCAAACCAAAGCTTTGTTCAACACCCGCAAACGCCGCATAGGTAATCAGATTGACGGGCAAAAAGCCAAAATCGTCGAACGGGCCGAAGAAATCAGTGAAATCTCCGTCCGCATCAAAAACAATAAACAGGGCCTGAAGTTGCTCAACGAACAAATTGAAATCAGTAAATTATTAATGAAAGACCAACTAACCAACCGTATGCAGCATTTGAATTTACTTAAAGAAGCCTCCGATCTGGATGGCCGCATACAGGCCGATCAAGCATCATTGAAACGGGTGCGTGCGGCATTGGCCGGGGCAAAAAACAAATTGGCCGCTATTCGTCAGTCGTTTTTTGAAAAAGTGCAGAAAGAACTTGAAAAAAAACGCCGGGAAAAAAATGAATATTCGAGCCGGGTTAAAAAGTTCGAAGATTCACTCAGGCGCACGGTGTTGTTATCGCCGGTTGCGGGCGTTGTCAAAACGCTCTATGTGGCGACACGGGGCGGCGTTGTCCCGCCGGGCGGCACCGTTGCCGATATTGTTCCCGCCGGGGACAGGCTGGTGATCGAAGCCAAGTTGCCGCCCAACGAAATTGGCTATGTTCATGGCGGACAGGAAGCACTTATTACGCTGGCATCGGGGGATGCCCAGCGGTTCGGCAATATCAAAGGCAAAGTCGTACAGGTCAGCCCGGACACGCTGGAAACCAAAGACGGCCAGCCCTATTACAAAGTCCGGCTGGAAACGGAAAAAACTTTTTTCGAACAGAAAGGAAACCTTTATAAACTGGTGCCGGGGGTACAGGTTCTGGCATCAATCCGTACCGGGCAAAGAACCATACTGGATTATTTGATCAGTCCTTTCATGCAGACATCGACAACCGCTTTGAGAGAACGATAATGGGGAGATGTAAAAAAACAGGGCTCTTTGCTGTTGTCGTTTTCATATTGATCGGGGCGCCGGTTGTGGACATGGCAGCCAGCGACAGCGGGATTGTGACGGCGTTAAATGCGCCTTTGGAAAACGTGCAGTTGTCGTTGGGCAAAAATTTAAAAATCGGCAACAGTCTGGAATCCGGAACGCGGGCTGTTGAAGACTGTTTTGAAAAAAAATCATGGCAATCTGTGTTTTGTATCGAAGCCATCGATTGGGATAATGATATCTCGGCTTTGTTTTCAGTCCGGAGCGGAGCCTATAATGGACAGAAAAGCATTGTCCGTTACCGGGACAAAAAAGTCACCGATGTCTATCTGTTGTTTCAGCAAAATAATTTTATTGACGTCCTGAAATGGATTCAGAAAAAATACGGCCCGCCAACGGAACGCCAGATCAGGTGGGTACAGGTGATGGCGGCGCCAAAAATCGCCAATTCGGTTTATCGCTGGAAAACCATTGATAAAAATGGCGATGCCCAGGACGTGCTGGAAATCCGCTCTATCGATGATTTGCGCCAGACTTTCCCGGATTTACGTTTTGGTGCGCTTCGGTTGCACCGTTCGGGTGCGCCTTCAATGTTTAATGTGATTTCCATGACCGATTTGCTGGTTTTGAACAAACGTCGTTTGAGCCAGTAATAAATCAACAAATTTTGACTTGGCATATCCCCTGTTGGATGCTGATATGCGGGTTGATTTTTGGACCAGGCAAGGAGATTTTGATGGGCTGGCACGGACGTATTCTGAATGTGGATTTAACCGCTGGAACCTGCGAAGAAGAAGCGCTTAACCGGGAATGGGCCGATGCCTATCTGGGGCAGCGCGGTTTGGGCAGTAAATATCTGATGGAACGGATGGATGCCAAAGCCGATGCCCTGTCGCCTGAAAACGTGCTGATTTTTGCAACCGGCCCCTTGACCGGGACGGCGGCATCGACCAGTGGCCGTTACAGTGTCATTACCAAGGGGGCGTTGACGGATGCCATAGCCTGTTCCAATTCCGGCGGATTTTTCGGCGCTGAACTGAAATTCGCCGGCTGGGATATGATCATCGTCAAAGGCCGGGCCGAACATCCGGTTTATCTGAATATTCAAAATAACCGGGCTGAATTGCTGGATGCCCGTGATTTCATCTGGGGCTGTTCCGTTTGGGAAACCGAACAGCGTTTGCACGCCCGCCATCAGGACCCGTTATTGCGCATCGCATCCATCGGGGTCGCGGGTGAAAAACTGGCCCGCTATGCCTGTATCGTCAATGACCGTGACCGTGCGGCGGGCCGTTCGGGGGTCGGTGCGGTGATGGGATCAAAAAACCTGAAAGCCGTTGCTGTGCGCGGCACCAAAGGGGTTACGGTTGATGACAGCACTAAATTTTTACAGGCGGTCACGGAAACCCGGGCCAAGCTTGATCATAGCCCGACACAAAGGCGGCTGTCGAAATACGGCACCATGGCGATGATGGACGTGACCAATTCCTATGGCTCGCTTCCAACCCGCAATAACCGCGATGTGCAGTTTGAAGGCATTGCCAAAGTCAATGTCAAAGCCATGCACGAAGTGCGTAAAAGTGACGGCAAGGCCAATCTGGTCGGCAACAAAGCCTGTTTTGGCTGTACCCTCGCCTGTGGCCGGGTTGCCAAAATCCGGGACGATCATTTCTCGGTTCAGGGCAAAAAAGACAGTTACAGGAAAGCCATTGGTGGACTGGAATATGAAAGCGGATTTGCGCTGGCGCCATGGGTCGGGGTCGATGATATCGAGGCTGCGACCTATGCCAATATGATCTGTAATGAACAGGGGCTGGATCCGATTTCCTTTGGCGGCACGGTGGCGGCGGCTATGGAACTTTATGAAATCGGGGCCATTACAAAGGATGACACCGGCGGTATGGATTTCTCGTTTGGCAATGCCGAAGCCCTGGTAATGGCCGCTGATCTGGTCGGTACCGGGGACGGTTTCGGGGCTGATCTGGGGTTGGGTGCAAAAAGGCTGTGCCAAAAATATGGTCACCCGGAATTGGCAATGGTTGTCAAAGGACAGGAATTCCCCGGCTATGACGGCCGGGCCATGCAGGGCATGGCGTTGGCGTTCGCCACTTCGCCACGTGGGGCGTGCCATATGAAAGCCAGTCCCTATACGGATGACTTTACCCATGTGCGCCCCGAAGGCAAAGCCGAAATTGTCATGACGACACAGAACAAAGCCGCCATTGTCGACTCGACCGGGCTTTGCGCTTTTCCCGGCGGAACCTGGGACTTGAACGATTATGCCAAACAGGTGGACGGGGCCTGTGCCGGTGACTGGGACGAAGCGCGGATGATGGAAACGGGCGAGCGGATTTTCAATCTGGAAAGGTTGTTTAATTTGCGTGCCGGTCTGACCGCCGGGGACGACACCCTGCCGGACCGGATTTTAAAAGAAGCCGCCAAAAGCGGTGCCGGCAAAGGCCGGGTCGCCGAACTGGACAAAATGCTGCCGGAATATTATCAGCGCCGTGGCTGGTCGGATGCGGGAGTGCCTGAAAAAACCACGCTTGAAAGGCTGGGGCTGGATTGAAAATCCGCGTCAAACTGATTTCAATGGACGGGGTGGCACCGTCGTTGCTGGATGAATGGGGCGAAGGCAATATTGATGTCCCCGCCGGGGCCACCGTTTGTGACGCCTTGAACGCATTGGGGATTGCGCCTGATACCGAGGCCCTGACCATGGTTGGCGGTGATGCGGTGGCTTTGCCTTTGCGCGCGACACAGATTTTACACGACGGTGACGAATTGACCCTGTTCCCACCCATACAGGGCGGCTGATAAATTTGATTTACTCCTTAAAATAATACATGATAACGATTTGTTTCTTTAAAATAGAAGTTACAGGATCTTGTATTGGGCAAAAGACAACGAATTCGTGACCCCATTCATAATTTAATCGAATTTGATGATGTCGAATTTGAACGCACGATGTGGGACGTTATCCAGACACGGCCATTTCAGCGATTACGCAGGGTGCGTCAGTTGGGTTTTTCTGATTATGTTTATCCGGGAGCCACACATTCCCGGTTAGCCCACAGTCTGGGTGTCTTTCAGACAGCCCGGAAATTGATGGAAATTATCAAGCGTCATCAGGGGGACTTAAGGTATGAGCCACGAAAAGCAGACACAGCCCTGGCAGCGGCATTGGTACACGATGTTGGTCACGGAATGTTCAGCCACGCTTTTGAAGATGTGGGTAAAAAACTTGATCTGAAAATGGCGGAGCATGAATTGGTTAGTGACGCGTTGATCCGTGAAGGTGAAATTGCTGATGCTCTCAATAAAAACGGCAGTGGTTTTGCCAATGATGTCGCTGAAGTCATCGGCAGCCCACCCAAAAATTTATATGGCGCAGTCGTTTCCAGTCAATTTGATGCCGATCGGCTGGATTATATGCAACGGGATCGCATAATGACAGGGGTTCAGAATAGTGCCATTGATTTTAAATGGTTGATGGCGAATATCGAAATTGCCGAGGTGTCAAAAGGCGTTGATGATCTTGATGCAGGAAAAATAGAAACATTTATTTTGGGCCCGAAAGCTTTATATGCAGCCGATACATATGTCTTGTCGCTGTTTCAATTATATCCGACGGTGTATTTCCACAAGGCTACACGGTCAGCTCAAAAAATGTTCACGGCGTTAATGATACGGATCATAGAATTGGTCCGGGACAACGGGATTGAAAATACAGGTTTGCATGACCGCCACCCCATTTGCCGTTTTGCAAAAAATCCGGATAGTATAGATAATGTTTTGAATTTGGATGATACTGTTTTTTGGGGAGCGTTGCCTTTATTGGCCGAAGCAAACGATCCTTGCATCCATAAACTCGCAACCCGGTTTCAGAGTCGTAATTTATACAAATGTATTGATGTGCGGGAAAAACTGTTTGATAAAATGGAGATCAAGTCAGACTTATCAGGAAATGAGCTTAGGGATAAATTAAAACAATTAAAGAAAAATATTCTGACGCTTGAAAAAAGATTTGATGAATGGTCAGAAAAAAAATCATGTGATGAACCGCTTATCCTGACGGATACAGGCCAACGGGATATGTACGCGACATTATCTGAAAAAAAAGGTCCATGGAATCAGATGCGTATCAGAAAAAACGGCGCGGTTATGGATATGGTAGACAGTTCTTCAATCGTACGCAGTGATGAAAAATTTGAATTTTTCCGGGCCTATGTGAGTTCAGGAGATGGTGAAGCGGCCAAAGAAATAGAACGATCCATTGATGGCATTTTAAAGGGAGGTTGAAATGGCTGAAAATGAAAATTACGAATGGCACCGCGCGGCTTCAATCGTTCGCGATGCAGGTGGTATGATTGTGGGGCGGACAAAACTGCAAAAGATTGCTTATTTGCTGTACCTTGCCGGGTACGATGACGGCTTCAGGTTTTCGTATCATCATTATGGTCCCTACAGCGAAGATTTAAGCGAAGCTATTCGGGCGGCGGAAATTTTTGATTTGGTCACAGAAGAAGAAAGAACGGCCGATTGGGGCGGCAAGTATTCCATTTATACCGCGATCGAGGCTATAGGTGCGGAAGATAAGCAATCCCCACGGGGTAAGCTGGCGTCAAAAGCGGTTGAAATGAATTCAATCGAGCTTGAACTGGCGGCAACGGCAGCATATCTGGCTTCCGAGGAAAATATAGATGATCCATGGCAGGAAACGGAAAAACGAAAACCGGAAAAAGCCAGGGACGACCATCTGGAAAATGCCAAAAAAGCCTATCAGGAACTTTGCCGGATAAATACCGAAATACCTCTTCCTGAACTTTCTGGCTGATTTAATTAACGTACGCGGTTTTCCGGACCGCGGCCACGGAAGGCATCGATAAAGGCGGCGACGGCAGGTAAATCAAAAGAATCAAGCGTCAGTTTTTTGCGCCATGCCGTGACAACGGTTTTGCCCTCCAGTTTCGGGGCGTGAACAAAAATTACACCGTCCCAGAAACCGTTCAGTTTTTTTGATTGCTTGAGAATGAAATTTCCCTGTTTCGGGCCGACCTTGCCGAAATAAACAACCACATTGCCGTGTTCAAGAGCATGCACCAATTGGGTCGGGTCTTGCGGTTTGTTGTAAAAACCCGCAGCCACAGGCTTGGTGGCGTGTGTGCCCGATGTGGGGAAATCCGAAGAATATTCATGTGTTTGCCCGGGGTTTAAATGGTTTTGTCCGTCATCCGGCATATCTTCGACTTTTGCCAATGCGGCTTGCCCGTCTTTGATCAGTTGTTGTAAATCGTTATTGGCAACAACCGGACGCCCTCCCCAAACAGCAACAAGTAAAAAAGCAGCAAGCGAAAGCAAGGTAAACAACGATGTGAATTTACGGACAATCATGGACAACTCCGGAACGTATTGAATGAAAGACAGACAGCACTTTTGACGATTGCATGAAAAAAGTAAAGCGGCAAAGCCGTCAATGTTCCGTGAAGGCAATTGGTATAATCCATGCCTCTGGTTCGTACAATGAAAGAAATGGTGCCGCCAGAAGGAATCGAACCTTCGGCCTCACCCTTACCAAGGGTGCGCTCTACCCCTGAGCTATGGCGGCACAATAACAGGGAAAGCGCGCGCAACATGCCACAGGCAAAGGTTCTCTGCAAGCACGCAAACGGGTTTTTTATTTGCCCGCCCCGGCACCCTTGACCCGGCCCCGGCGCAACCGTTACAAAAGGGGTCATGACGGATTATAAAAACACACCGGACACGCCCTCAAACCCGCAGGGGAGTGAGGGTAAAAAATCTGACAGGCAAAGCGCGCGCAAGCAACGCGAATTGCGCCTTGCCAAAGCGCTCAGGAAAAATCTGTCCCGGCGCAAACAATCGGACGTAAAAACGCCAGAATAGTGTTCAGGCCCATCTTTTTGCCATAATATCAGGTGATGTCTTGAGGCCCGGGCCGACTTGTTCTACTAAGCAGACCCACATACAAACCCGGCGACTTTTTCAGGAAATTTCATGGACCAGATCAAAATTCAGGGAAACCGGCCACTGCACGGCACCATCCATATCGGTGGGGCGAAAAACGCCGCGTTGCCGTTATTGGCAACCACCTTGTTGACCGATCAGGCCATCACATTGTCCAATTTGCCGCATCTGGCCGATATTTCCTCAATGGCCGGGTTGCTGTCGGAACTGGGCGTGCGCATCACCATGAATGGATCGGCCAAAAACAACGGCCATTCGGGCCGGGTTTTTACCTTGCAGTCAACGGATGAAACGGCGACCACCGCGCCCTATGATCTGGTCCGGAAAATGCGCGCGTCGGTTCTGGTGCTGGGTCCGATGCTGGCACGCCGGGGCCACGCCCGGGTGTCGTTGCCGGGCGGTTGCGCCATCGGCACCCGGCCCGTTGATTTGCATTTGAAAGCATTGGAGCAACTGGGCGCGGAGATTGCCATCAACAAAGGCTACGTCGATGCCCGCGCTGACAAAGGCCTGACGGGAGCCAAAATTATTTTCCCTATGGTCACCGTTGGCGGTACGGAAAACCTGTTGATGGCGGCCACACTGGCAAAAGGTGAAACCATTCTGGCCAATGCCGCGCGCGAGCCGGAAGTGGCCGACCTGGCCCACTGTCTGGTGCGTATGGGCGCCCGCATTGACGGTATCGGTACCGATACGTTAACCATTGCCGGCGTTGATGCCTTGCACGGATGCGAGCATGCGGTGATCCCCGACCGTATCGAAACCGGCACCTATGCCGCCGCCGCCGCCATTACCGGTGGGGATATCCTTTTGAAAGATACCGACGCCGCCACCAACAGCGCCACCATCAACGTACTGACTGCAGCCGGTGTCGATATTTCGGAAACCGATCAGGGCTTGCGCGTTAAAAGTACCGGCGCACCGTTACAGGGGGTTGATATTTTGACCGAACCCTATCCCGGGTTCCCGACCGACATGCAGGCCCAGTTAATGGCGTTGATGGCAGTTGCAGATGGTGCATCCATGGTTACCGAAACCATTTTTGAAAACCGTTTTATGCATGTCCCCGAATTATGCCGGATGGGTGCCGATATCAATGTCCATGGATCATCGGCCATTATCCGCGGCGTCAAACAATTATCCGGCGCCCCGGTGATGGCAACGGATTTGCGGGCATCGGTATCATTGGTGCTGGCCGGATTGGCGGCCCGCGGGGAAACCACCATCAGCCGGATTTATCATCTCGACCGGGGGTATGAACGGCTTGAAGAAAAGCTCAAATCCTGTGGTGCCGAAATCGAGCGTGTTCAGGGATAACAGACTGGTTTAAAGCGGGAAAACACTTTATCAATAGCAACACTACGGCAAGATGCCCGCCGTTATGCTTGAGACCCTGAGGAATCCGATCCGTGCACAAACAACAGAAACTCGTTCTTGCCCTGCCCAAAGGCCGCATTTTAAAAGAGGTGATGCCGATTGTCCGCCGCGCCGGGATTGAGCCGGAAAGCGATTTTGACGACAGCCAGTCAAGGAAATTGCGTTTCACCACCAATATCCCGGAACTGGATATCATTCGCGTGCGCAGTTTTGATGTGGCCACCTTTGTTGCTTTTGGCGCGGCTGATCTGGGCGTGGCCGGAAATGACGTGCTGATGGAATTTGATTATCCGGAAATTTATGCGCCCCTTGATCTGGATGTAGCCCATTGCCGGATTTCCGTGGCCGAGCCCGAAGCCATGATCGGAACCGATGATCCCAAAACCTGGAGCTCGGTCCGCGTTGCCACCAAATACCCGAATTTAACCAGCCGTTATTTTGCCGCCCGCGGGGTACAGGCCGAATGCATCAAACTGAGCGGTGCCATGGAATTGGCCCCGCAACTGGGGTTGTGCCGCCGGATTGTCGATCTGGTGTCATCGGGGGCGACGTTGAAAGCCAACGGGTTGGTTGAAATTGAACAGATTGTCGATATCACGTCGCGTCTGGCGGTCAATCGCGCTGCCTGGAAAACCCGGCCCGAAGTAATCAACAACTGGATCCATGCCTTCAGAGAGGCCCTTGATGGTGCATAGATTAAATACCAGCGATGCCGGTTTCAAAGCTGCCTTTGATGATCTTTTACAGATCAAACGGGAAACGGATGTCGATATCAACGATACCGTAAACGCCATTCTTGAAACCGTACGCGACCAGGGCGACGACGCAATATGTGATTACACCCGTCAATTTGACCGTTTTCAGGTAACGCCGGAAAGTTTGCCGATCACCGCCAAGGAAGTCGATGACGCATTTACAGAATGCGACGGAGAAACGCTGGACGCCTTGAATTTGGCGGCAAACCGGATCACGGATTTTCACCGGCGCCAACGACCGGATGATCTGGATTTCACCGATGAAGCCGGGGTCCGTCTCGGTTACCGCTGGACGGCGGTCCATGCGGCGGGATTGTATGTGCCGGGTGGCACCGCGTCCTATCCGTCATCGGTGTTGATGAACGCGCTCCCGGCCAAAGTTGCCGGTGTCAAACGCCTGGTGATGGTGGTTCCGACCCCGGACGGTCAGTTGAACCCGTTGGTGTTGGCCGCCGCCCGCATCGCAGGTGTTGATGAAATTTACCGTATCGGCGGCGCACAGGCCATCGCCGCGCTGGCTTACGGGACAAAAACCATTCGCCCCGTTGATAAAATTGTCGGCCCCGGCAATGCCTATGTGGCCGCCGCCAAACGACAGGTTTTTGGTGCCGTCGGCATTGATATGATCGCTGGGCCGTCTGAAATCCTGATCTTGGCGGACGGCAAAACCGACCCGGCCTGGGTGGCGGCGGATTTGTTGTCCCAGGCCGAACATGACAAGGCCGCACAATCGATTTTAATCACCCCCGATGCCGGTTTTGCAAAATCTGTTGAAGTTGCCCTTGAAAATCATCTGATGACCCTTGACCGCGCTGAAACCGCGCGTAGCAGCTGGAACGATTTCGGTGCTATCATTATTGTCCGTGATCTGGATGAAGCGGTGCCATTGGTCAACCGGCTGGCACCGGAACATCTGGAACTTTCCATGGACAATGCCCGCGAAATGGCCGCAAAAATTGACAATGCCGGGGCGATATTTTTAGGCCACTATGTTCCCGAAGCCTTGGGCGACTATCTGGCCGGACCCAATCATGTATTGCCGACGGCCCGCTCAGCGCGGTTCTCTTCCGGTTTGGGCGTGCTGGATTTCATGAAACGGACATCGATGATCGAATGCACGGCCGAAGGCCTGAACGTCATTGGCGGGGCGGCGGCAACGCTGGCCCGGGCCGAAGGGCTGGACGCCCATGCGTTGTCTATTGATATCCGCAGCAACCGGAAAAACGGATAACGGCAATGAGCGAACAAACGGAACGCATTGCCGAGATTTTTCTTGACGAGCGCAACGTTATCCGCCGCCGCCCCGAAGTCGAACACGAACGTAAAGTGGCCATTTTTGATTTGCTGGAAAACAATTCGTTTTCACCGGCGGAAAACACATCCGGGCCTTATAAACTTTACCTCAGTATCGAAGACAACCGGCTGCATTTTGATATTCATGCCATGGATGACCATCCGATCAAGCTGGAAGCCTTGCCGATCAGTTCTTTCCGCCGCATCGTCAAAGACTATTTTCTGATTTGTGAAAGCTACAACCAGGCCATCAAAACATTGCCGCCGTCACAGATCGAGGCCATCGATATGGGGCGGCGTGGTTTGCATAATGAAGGCGCGGAAATTTTACAGGAACGACTGGCCGGGAAAATTGATATCGATGACAGCACGGCAAGGCGTTTGTTTACGCTGATTTGTGTGCTGCATATCAAGGCCTGAGGTCAAAATGGGCGATTTACCTTCTGCTGTTTTATTTGCCTGTACCATGAATTCGATCCGTTCCCCGATGGCCGAAGGAATTTTGAAATTTCTTCACGGCACGCGTATTTATGTTGATTCTGTCGGTGTCCGTGAAGCCGACATTGACGGTTTTGCAATCACGGTGATGGATGAAATCGGCATTGATATTTCACGTCATAACGCCAAGACCTTTGCCGATCTGGAAGACGACTATTTTGATCTGATCATCCCGCTGTCCCCCGAAGCCCAGCACAAAGCCGTTGAAATGACCCGCGTCATGGCGGTGGATATTGAATTCTGGAACACCCTTGACCCCAGCATCGTTGACAGTGAAGACCGGGACCTGAAACTGCAAACCTACCGCGCGGTGCGGGATCAGTTAATGGACAAAATCAAAACCCGTTTTCCCATGCCCGGCGTGGCCGATATTTGACTTTTTTAAACAAAACCCTTGACCCGGGGGCAAGGAAACGCAATTTAAAGGGCACTTCGTTTTAATTGACCAGAGATGAGAATGGCTAAAGAAGAACTTCTCGAGTTCAGCGGTATCGTTACGGAACTGCTTCCCAATGCGATGTTCCGTGTTGTGCTTGATAACGATCATGAAATTCTTGCCCATACTGCGGGCAAAATGCGCAAACACCGTATTCGTGTTCTTGCCGGGGACCGGGTCAATGTTGAAATGACCCCCTACGACCTGACCAAGGGTCGGATTACGTTCCGGTTCAAGTAACCCATCATGGCTGAAAGCCGCCTGATACTTGCATCGGCGTCGCCCCGGCGCGTGCAATTGTTGGCGCAAATCGGCATTCATGCCGATATTGTCAAGCCCGCGGATATTGATGAATGTCCGTTACCGGGCGAGCTTCCGCGCCACCATGCCAAGCGTCTGGCCTTGGGCAAAGCCGGAAAAATTTCTGAAAAATACACATCCGGGTTTGTTTTGGCCGCCGACACCGTGGTCGGTTGCGGGCGGCGCATCCTTGATAAAACCGAAGACGAAAATCAGGCCAGACAGCATTTGAAACTGTTGTCCGGACGCCGCCACCGGGTTTATGGTGCGGTCTGCCTGATCACGCCGGAGCAAAACTGCCTGATCCGGCAAGTGCAAACGGCGGTAAGCTTCAAAGTTTTACATGATGACGAAATCGACGGCTATATCAAAAGCGGCGAATGGCAGGACAAAGCCGGAAGCTACGCTATCCAGGGCTTGGCCGCCCGGTTTATCACCAAAATTTCCGGATCCTACAGCAATGTGGTTGGCTTGCCGCTTTATGAAACCGCGTCCTTGCTGGAAGGGGCCGGATACATCAAACCGGGACACAGTCCGTGCCTGCCATCGACACCCTGATCATTGACAGCGTTCCCGGCGAAACCCGCGTATGTGCGATAAAGCGGGACCGCCTTTATGGTTTTACCCTTGACCGCCCCGAACAGCGCAGCCGTATCGACCAGATTTTTTGCGCCCGTGTTTTAACCGTTGATGACCGGTTGGCCGCCGCCTTTGTTGATTTGGGAAACGGCTCAAGCGGTTATTTACCGGTCAAAGACATCGTCCACGGTAAAGTCAGGGAAGGCGACGGATTTATTTTACAGGTCACCCGCGACGCCGCCGAAGACAAATCCGTCAAGGTCACGACCAGGGTCACTGTCGGCGGATTTTATCTGGTTTTGACGGCCCATTCCCCGGGGCTGCGGTTCAGCCGGAAAATCAATAAAACGGATCGCGCCCGGCTTCAACACTCCCTTGAACCCGCCATATCCCCGCAACATGGCTGTATTGTCCGCAGCAATGCCCAATCCGCAACGCCTGAGGCCATAGCAGGCGAATATCAAGGGTTATTGTCCCGCTGGCAGCAATTTAAAGATACATGCAAAACCGCATCGGCACCAAAGCTGTTGTTTGTCCCGCCGGTTCCGGCCATGGCCCAGGTGCGTGATTATTTTTCTCCGGATTTAAAACGCATTGTCTGTAATGATGCCGGACAATTAAACGATATCCGACAAATGATCGCGGCGTTTGACAGCCCCCATCAACCGGAATTGATATTGTCCGGTATGGCTTCGGATGGTGTCGACCGGGATGCCCTCAATGATCAGATCGACAGCATTATGTCCGATCATGTGACCTTGCCCTCGGGCGGCAGCGTTATTTTCAGCGAAACCCCGGCGCTGGTGGCCATTGATGTCAATTCGGCAAGCGATAACCGTGGGCCGCGCGCCACCAATCTGGAAGCCGCAGCAGAAATCGCCCGTCAGACCCGTCTTCGTCATCTGGGCGGACAAATTATCATTGATTTTATCACCATGAAGAAAGCCAAAGACCGGGACGATGTGGAAACGGCATTGAAAAAAGCGTTTCGCCCGGATCCGCTGAAAACGTTTTTTGCCGGTTTCAGCAATCTGGGCCTTTATGAAATGACCCGCAAACGCGCCGGAAAATCCATCCATGAACTTTTATCCACCGACAGGGCGGAAATCCCGTTCAGCATGCGGACAAAAGCCATCAACGCCTTGCGTGATGTGCTGATCAACGCCCGTGCCCGTCCGGGTGCCCCCTACCGGATTGACGCCGGTGACGATGTCATTGACGCTTTGCAAAACCGTCTGAAACCGCTTTTACAGGAAACCGAAGCCTTGCTTGGCGCGCCGCTGTTATGGCCCGGCAAGGATACGCTAACGGCCAAGGATAAAGACCATGAATGACAGCGCCAATGTTATCGCTTTGAAACCGGCGAAATGCCCCAACTGCAACAAACCGGCCAACGTTGAATACCGCCCGTTTTGTTCAAAACGCTGTGCCGATGTGGATTTGGGCAAATGGCTGAACGAAAGTTACCGCATCCCGTCCGATCAACAAGCGGGGCTGGATGACGACGGTTTTGGTGATGAATAACGGCGTAATATGTGCGGCCACGGGTATTTTCACGGCCAATTTTTATTTTTCCTGAAACACCGCTTGCCATATGGGGACGCGTTGTTTATGACACTTATCGCTTGCTTGTTTTCTCAAGCATTGCCCGGATAGCTCAGTTGGTAGAGCAACGGACTGAAAATCCGTGTGTCGGTGGTTCAAATCCACCTCCGGGCACCATTTCCCTTTAAAAAATACAATGATTTTGGCCCGGTTTCTGAGTTGGGGCAAAGGACGATTCTGCAAAAATTGCCTGTTCGGGCAAAATTATTTAATATTTATGGCTATACGGGCATTTATTATTCTGTAGAATAGCCATTGAATGGACAGAGGTGATGCCACCGTAGCCAGCCAATCCGCAACGGATGCGCCGATACAGGATATTGAACGATGCCGGGACAACGATCAGGAATATATCCGGACACCCAAAAACAGGGATTTTACGCATCTGTTGAGCGCCATCGCAAGGTCGCCGTGGATGTGGTTTTCCGAACCGTCCTGAATTCAGTCGTCGGGTTGCCGTGATGGCCGGGACCAACGGAGACGTTAACATCGGCCGTTTTGATGTGGCCATTATCGGTGCGGGGGTGGTCGGCTGTGCCATGGCGCGGCGGTTTACGCTGGATGGGGCCAGGGTGATTGTACTGGAAAAGGCGCTGGATGTTCTGGCGGGCGCGTCAAAAGGCAACAGCGCCATTCTTCACACCGGGTTTGATGCTCCGCCTGGGTCGGTTGAACAGGCATGCATTCAACAGGGATACGCAGAATATCATGAAATATCCGCTGACTTGGGCCTGCCTGTCCTGAAATGTGGTGCCCTCGTGCTGGCGTGGGACAATGATCAACTGGAAAAACTGCCCGGGCTGATTGAAAAGGCGAAAAAGAACGGCATTGATGATGCCGTCATGCTGGGCAAAGACGAAATCCGGCGACGCGAACCGAATTTGTCAGACGATGTTGTTGGTGGTTTTGAAGTTCCCGGTGAATGTCTGATTGATCCGTGGACGTCAGCCCATGCCTACCTGTTGCAGGCCTTGGCAAATGGCGCTCGGCTGTCACGGGGCAGCGAAGTCCTTGGCGGTGAATTTGACGGTACTGAATGGGTTGTCAAAACCGGCAAGGGGGACGTTCATGCGGCGCGGGTCATCAATTGTGCCGGCTTGTTTGGTGATCTGGTCGATGAGCGCCTGACCGGCCATAAAAAATTCACAATCACACCGCGGAAAGGCCAGTTTGTTGTTTTTGATAAAACCGCCGCCGCGCTGGCCAGCGCCATTATTTTGCCGGTACCGACGAAGACAACCAAGGGCATCGTGGTATGCCGGACGGTGTTTGGAAATTTGCTGGTGGGACCCACAGCCGAAGATCAGGAAAGCCGGGTCGATGCGTCGACAGTGGCAGAAGTTTTAAAGGATCTCAGGTCAAAGGGCATCCGGATGTTGCCGGAACTTGAAAATCACGAAGTGACGACGGCCTATGCCGGTTTGCGTCCGGCAACGGAATTTCAGGATTACCGGATACAAAACCTGCATGGGCGAAATTACGTTTCGGTTGGCGGAATCCGTTCAACCGGACTGAGTGCGGCGCTGGGGATTGCACGCCATGTGCGCGAACTATTCGAGAAACAAGGGCTTTCATGGCAACCGCTGCGGTCCCCGGTTGTCCCTGATCCGGACCGCTTGTCGAATTACCATAAACGGGACTGGGAAGAACCCGGTCATGGCGGCATTGTTTGCCACTGTGAACTTGTCAGCCGCCGCGAAATAGAAAAGGTTCTGTCGGGATTGATGCCGCCTTCGACGTTACAGGGGCTGAAACGGAGAACCCGTGTCGGGATGGGACGGTGCCAGGGTTTTTATTGCAGCGGAGAATTGGCAAAAATAACAAACGGTCATTTTGAACAACCCATCGCGGTGAAATATGATGACCGTTAAAACCGGATTGACGGAAACCTGTACGGTTGCCGTGGTTGGCGGCGGTACCTCGGGTCTGGCGCTGGCGGCTGAATTGAAACGCCTCGGTGTTGACAGTGTTGTCGTTATTGAACGCGAACAGACGGCCGGTGGCATACCGCGTCATTGCGGGCACTATCCGTTCGGTGTCCGTGAATATGGCCGTCTGTTAAGGGGGCCGGATTATGCCCGAAAGAACGTTGAAAATGCCGTCAGGCTCGGCGTGGATGTTCGGGTAGATACCACCGTAACCGCCCTTCATCCCGGAGGCAGGCTAAGCCTGTCAACCCGCCGTGGTCAGGTTGAACTGAACGCCGGGCGCGTTGTTTTATGTACCGGCGTTCGCGAAAGCAGCCGCGCGCAACGTTTTATCGGTGGTGACAGACCGATGGGTGTGATGTCAACCGGCGCGCTGCAATCGCTGGTCTATCTGCAGGGCATGCGCCCTTTCAGGCGGCCTGTGATTCTGGGCTCGGAACTGGTTTCCTTTTCAGCCATTGAAACCTGTCGGCATCTGGGGATCAGGCCTCTCGCCATGATCGAGGAGCAAAACCGCATCATCGCGCGTAAAACCCTGCAACCTTATTTGACGTTTCGTGGTGTTGGGCTTTATGTCAACGCTGTGCAGCCAAAAATTATCGGACGCGATCAGGTTGAAGCCATTGAATTTACCGATCCGGCAGGTCATTTACAGAGGATTGAAACTGACGGGGTCATCATTTCCGGGCGTTTCAGGCCCGAGTCCGCGCTGTTGCGCCAAAGCCATCTTGAGGTTGATCCCCATTCCGGCGGCCCCGTTATCGATCAGTTCGGACAGTGTTCCGATCCGGCTTATTACAGTGCGGGAAACCTGTTGCGTCCTGCGGAAACGTCGGGTTGGTGCTGGCACGAAGGCGTCGCCACGGCAAAGCGGATATTTCAGGAAATATCGGCGGCTAAATACGAAATCAAGGGTTCGGCCCGTTTCAGAATCAAGGATAAGGCGATCGGGTACGTGGTACCGCAGCGCTTGAGTCTATGCCGTCGTCCGGGTGGGATGGACAGACTGCAAATCGGGCTGAATGAAGCGGTCAAAGGCGACCTTGAGGCCACCAGCGAAGGCCGGTTGCTGTGGAAAGGCCGCATCCATTCGCGCCCGGTTCGCCGCTGTCTGATGCCGTTACCCGATATCATAGACAACCTGTCCGGAACGGATGTGGAATTGTCCGTTCAACGGCGGCGCATATATAAAGATCGGGTGTCATTCAGAGGTAAAAAATAATGATATCAATTTCTGAATCAGGCATTGGAACGGGGTGTTTCGAATAAAGCGTGCAGTTTATCAAGTCCAACGGGTTCTTCGTTTTGCATGGCGACAACCGCAAGGCGGGGGGCCAGATGGTCCCGGACCTTGGAGATTTGTGCCCTTTCCGACAGGGCCCGGCGGCGCAACAATGGATGCCCGGTAGCCGACACCGACAGGCTGGAGTTAATGATCCAGCCCAGTGGATGGATCCCCGCACGGCGAAGGTCATTTTGAAGTTGCCCGGCTTCCAGAACCGGGGTTGTTTCCGGCAAAGTCACAATGACAATACTGGTCTGATCAGGGTTCTGAAGCCGCATCATCGGCGTCACCAGTTTGCTTTGATGTCCGCCGGATGAAGAATGCCTGACAATATCCCGGTGGTATGAACCTGTGGCATCAAGTAAAAGCAAGGTGTGCCCCGTCGGCGCCGTATCCATAACGACAAACTTTTTTGCGCTTTCGCGAATGGCCCGGGAAAAGGCCTGAAAAACGGCGATTTCTTCGGTGCAGGGCGAACGCAGGTCTTCTTCGAGAATGGCAAGTCCTTCGGCATCAAGGTCTTTGCCTTTGCTGCTGATAACCTGTTGGCGGTAACGCTCGATTTCCACTTCGGGGTCAATCCGGCTGACGGTCAGGTGCGGCAATTCTTTGTCCAGCGTGTCGGCAAGATGGGCCGCAGGATCCGTCGTCGTCAGCAATACATCGTGACCGCGCGTTGCAAGTTCTGTTGCAAAGGCCGCGGCCATGGTGGTTTTGCCGACCCCGCCTTTGCCCATAAACATGATCAATCCTTTGCCGCGCGGCTCCATATCATCAATCATGGCTTTCAAAGTCGGCAGGTCAGTCTGTGGCGTGCTTTCATCCTCCAATGTAACGGCCCCGGCTTCGTTGGTGCGGAACCGCCTGAGCGCTTCCAACCCGACCAGATTTTCAGAACAAAGCGGAAAAGTGCTGCGCGGAAGTTTGGCAAGTTCGCTGTCCATTGATGCAATGGCGGCCTGATCTTTTTTCCTTAATGCGGTTGCAAGGCTGTCCGGGTTGTCGTCATCAGGCATCAGCCCATTGATGGCGAGGTGCTGGTTTTTTATACCGATACCAGCAAGTTCCCCGGACGTGCGGGCCAGTTCCGCCATGGCCGATTGACGCGGGCGGGCAACCAGAATTAACCGGGTCAAACCCCCGTCGCCAAGCCGGTCAACGGCAGCGGCGTAGCGTTCCCGCTGTTTTTCAAGTCCGGCCAGCGGGCCAAGGCACGAGGCGTCACCGGTTCCCGTTTCCAGAAACCCGGTCCAGGCGCCCGGTAATTTCAATAGCCTGATGGTGTGCCCGGTGGGCGCCGTGTCGAACACGATGTGATCATAATTGCGGGCAAGACCGGCATCGGTCAGAAGGCCTGTAAATTCATCAAAAGCGGCGATCTCTGTGGTGCAGGCACCGGACAATTGTTCTTCGATGCTTTTCAGGGTTTGTTCCGGCAGGACGCCTCGCATGGGTCCGACAATCCGTTCGCGGTATTGGAGCGCGGCCTGTTCCGGATTGATTTCGATGGCGTCAAGGCCGGGAACATTGTTAACGGGTGTGATCTGATTGCCGATTTTTGTATCGAATACCTGCCCCACATTGGATGCCGGGTCTGTGCTGACAACAAGAATTTTTTTGCCCGAATCGGCAAGGTCAAGGGCCGTCGAACAGGCCAGCGAGGTTTTGCCGACGCCGCCTTTACCGGTAAAAAAAATAAATTTCGGGAGATTATCAAACACGGTTTTGTCCTGACGTTATGAATAATTGATTGACTGCAGAGGCAGGGTTAACGGCAACCGGTGCTGGCCTCGGCGCATCCGCATCCACCGCTTGAAGTGACGTTTTCGGAGGGGTCTATTTCCGCTTCAAGTCCCGTCATCGCTGATAACTCCTGTCGGGGCGGAATGCGTCCGCTTGATGCCAGCTTGTCATCAATCAGGATAACAGGCAGTCCTTCTTCGCCGGACTGCTCGAGGATGGCTTTGACAGTGCCGTTTTCGACAAACACGCCCGGTTCCTGCGCCAGATTAAAACGCCGGACTGTAAGACCCTGTTTTTTCAGCCACTCGAGGTCACTTGCAAATTGAGCCAGTTTCGGGTCAACGGATGGGCCGCAGACGCCGGTCGTACAGCATTGTGGCGGGTCATAAACAGTAACGGTAATCATCATGGTTCCTCGTTTCGGGTGGGCTTGTTTCGTTATATCGGCAATCGCCGAAATGTCAAATTGATATTTGAATTATCTACGGATTGCACGCATTATCAATTGCAAAATTCCATATTCCGGGTAATAACGTCATATGGATCAGGAACACGCTATCGAAACATTTACGGCCCTTGCCCAGGAAACCCGTCTGTCAATTTACCGGTTGCTGGTCAGGGAAGAGCCCCATGGCCTGCCGGTCGGAGAGATATCCCGACGCCTTGATATTGTGCCGTCAACGCTGTCAGGGCATCTGGGCGTATTGAAACGGGCGGGGTTGCTTAAATCCACCCGTCACCAAAGAGAAATTCACTATGCTACCAACCTTGATGCCATGGGCGATCTTGTCCGTTTCATGCTCGAAGACTGTTGTGACGGCAAGGTCGAAAATTGCGGCGAAATTGCATCATTGATCGGAAATTGTACCTGAATTTTCGCCGGATATACAAACTGCTATTATATATCTTTCATCAATCGCAAGGCATCATAAATGGCGGCGTGGGTATTGCGGGCGGAAACCGCATCGCCGATCCGGAAAAGCTGAAACAGGCCGTCCGGGGTTTTGTTCGTTTTCTGGGCTCGTCCGCCAACAAGGGCTTCGTTGTCGACAGCACCCAGATTGGTAGATAGCGGTTTCAAATCGAAATAAAGGTCATCAAGGGGAATGGTGCCATGATTGATCACGATCTGGTCAAAATGACGCGGTTTGCACATATCAATGTAATCGCTGCCGATCAACGCTTTCAGGCGGTTGCCGTCCTGCTCAACACCCATCAGACGGTAAGTAACGCTAAAGGTCACATCTTTGTTTTGCATGGCCCGCATATACGGTACCAAATTCATCGCCATCACTTCGGGGGCAAAACTGCGGTCCGGTGTCATGATCTCAACCCGGGCACCGGTGGCGGCTATTTTTTCAGCAGCCTGTAATCCGGCGTGGTCACCGGCATCGTCAAATACCAGTACATCCTGACCCGGTTTGACGTCGCCGGATATGATATCCCAACTGGAAACAGTCAGTTCGTTGCCGGTTTTCAATATATCCTGATGCGGCAAACCTCCGGTAGCGATGATGACGACATCAGGTGACCGGGCGATGATATCTTCGGCCTCGGCCCATCTGTTGAAACAGAATGTGACACCCTTGTCATGACATTGCGACATGCGCCAGTCGACGATGGAAATCATTTCACGCCTTCGGGGATTTTGGGCCGTCAGGCGAACTTGTCCGCCCGGGTCGGATGCGGCCTCGAATACGGTAACAATGTGTCCGCGTTCAGCGGCGACGCGGGACGCTTCAAGCCCTGCGGGTCCGGCGCCGACAATCGTTATTTTTTTAACCGTTTCGGCAGCGTCGATATCATGCGGCATGGTCAGTTCCCGTCCCGTTGCCGCGTTGTGCATGCAAAGGGCATCACCGGACTGATAAATGCGGTCAAGGCAATAGTTGGCACCGACGCAGGGACGGATATCGTGTTCCCGTGCTTCGTTAATTTTTCGCACAATATGTGGATCGGCCATGTGCGGTCGGGTCATGCCAACCATGTCCAGTTTTCCCGAAGCAATGGCATGGCGGGCGCTGGCGACATCGCTGATGCGGGCGGCGTGGAATGTGGGCATTCCTGTTTGCTTGCGGACTTCGCCGGCAAAATCCAGATGGGGTGCGGTTTTCATTCCCTGCACGGGAATTACGTCGGTCAGTCCGGGGTCGGTGTCAATATGACCGCGAATGACATTCAGGAAATCGACCATTCCGCTTTTCTTCAGCAGTGCGGAAATTTCAAGGCCCTGTTTTGCCGAAATGCCGCCTTCAAGGGCTTCGTCAGCGGTATAGCGGATACCGACAATATAATCATCGCCGACGCGGGCCCTGATTTCGCTGAGGACATCCATTGTAAAACGCAAACGGTTTCTCAGTGAACCGCCATAAGGACCGTCAAGCGTATTGGTCAGGGGCGACCAGAATTGATCCATAAGATGTCCGTAGGCCTGTAATTCTATACCGTCGAGCCCTGCGGCTTGCATGCGTTCGGCGGCATCGCCGTAATCGGAAATAATGCGTTCAATATCCCAGTCTTCGAGTTTTTTGGGAAAAGCCCGGTGTGCGGCTTCGCGGTTGTGGGACGGCGAAACCGCTGGCAGCCAGTCGCCTTTGTTCCAACCGGTGCGTCGCCCAAGATGGGTAAGCTGGATCATCACCGCGCAGTCATGCTGATGACAGGCGTCGGTCAGTTTTTTCATCCACGTTACGACTTCGTCCCTGTAGGCGAGGATGTTATTGAAAACCGGCGGGCTGTCTTTGGAAACGACGGCGGACCCGGCTGTCATGGTCAGGGCGATGCCCGCTTTTGCCCGTTCTTCATGATAGGCCCGGTAACGGTCTTTCGGCATACCGTCTTCGGGATAGGCCGGTTCGTGACTGCTGATCATGATGCGGTTTTTCAGCGTCAGATGTTTAAGCGTATAAGGTTGCAGCAATGGGTCTTTGGACATTTTCAACCCCTTGATCAATACCAGCCGTCTTCCATGGATGACTTCCGCAGCGTGATAAATTCAATCAGTTTTTCATTTATATCATCATTGATGGGCGGTGCCTGATAGTCGGCCAATGTGTTTTTCCACAACCGGTTGGCACGAACCATGGCGTCTTCCCGGCCATTTTCCGACCAGGTTTCGTAAGATAAATCGTCGTTCATTGCGCTGTCCCAATATGCGGTTTCATAGTGGGAAAGTGTGTGGCTGCTGGCAAACAAATGTTCGCCCGGTCCGCCTTCGGCCAGGGCATCAACAGCCAGCGTGTCCTCATTGACGACAACACCGTCAAGATAAGTATGAAGCAGAGCGCAAACATCCGTATCCAGCATAAATTTTTCATACGACATGGATAACAGGCCGTCGAGAAAACCGGCCGCATGCAAAATATAATGGGCCCCGCATTGAACGGCGGACATCATTGACATCATCGCCTGTGTCATGGCCTGTGCATCCGGTAATTTCGATGTCGAGAAATTCCCGGCGCAACGCAAGGGTAATTTCAGGCGCCGGGCCAACTGTCCCATGATCAGACTGCCAAGGGCCGGTTCCGGGGTGCCAAAGGTCGGGCTGCCGGAACGCAATGAAATGGTAGAAAAAAAAGATGCGAGAACAGCCGGTGCCCCGGGTCGGACAAGCTGGGTCAAGGCGCAGCCAACCATCGATTCGGCGAGGCCCTGGGCAATCGTTCCGGCCATTGTTACCGGAGAAACGGCCCCGCCCAGCAGGAAAGGAAGCAAGATGGAGCCCTGATTGGCCTGGGCATAGGTGCGGATGCCTTGGGTTGTCACCCCGTCCCAGACCAAAGGCGATGTTGAATTGAAGTTGCCCATGATAACACAATTGTTGTCAACAAATTCCGCTCCAAACAGGATGCGGCTCATTTCGATGCTGTCTGCGGCCCGTTCCGGTGCTGTTATCGACCCCAGAAAAGGCCGGTCCGAATACCGTATATGGGCATAAACCATATCGAGATGTCGTTTGTTGACCGGGATATCCGTTGGCTCGCAAATTGTACCACCGGAATGGTGCAGCCATGGACTGGACTGGGCCAGTTTCACAAAATTTTCAAAATCATTCAGTGTGCCATAGCGCCGCCCCTGATCCATGTCCATGACAAAAGGTGAGCCATAAGCGGGGGCAAAGACCACCGCATCGCCACCGAGATTTACGGAATTGGCAGGGTTGCGGGCATGCTGGGTGAACCGTTGCGGTGCCGTTTTCAATATTTCACGGATCATCCCGGGTTCGAATTTAACATTCCAGACGTTTTTTGAAATGGCAGTGACATTTGCGCCTGCCTTTTGAAACAACTGCACGGTTTTATCATCATCCCGGAATTCAATGCCGATTTCGGCAAGCATTCTGTCGGCACCGTTTTCGATGCGGATAAGGTTTTCCTCATCAATAACATCGTAAGCGGGGATTTTCCGGGTGATGAAGGGCGTTTGTAAATGCAGGTTTTGCCCCGGATGGCCCGAACGCGGGGACCGGCGGCGTGCGCGCCTTCGTTTTGGTGCGGTGTGTAAATCCCGGTCGGTCATCACAGGTCGCCTTTTACATGCGGATAATAACAATGTTTGTATTTGAATGTTTAAAGGTATTTACATCAGCACATTATCAAACTTGACACTAATGTCAATTTAATTAACTGGAATGTCGATTATAAAATTGTAAACGGCTGTTTTTTCTGTTAACCGATAGAGTTATGGCGAAAAGCAACAGCAAAAAAACCAGCGGTTGGCGGGGGTCAGAGGATCTCTGGCTTGACGGTGCCTATCAAATGCTGGTGCAGTCCGGTGTCGAGTCTGTAAAAGTGATGCCCCTTGCAAAAAAACTGAAGCTGTCACGGACAAGTTTTTACTGGCACTTCGAGGATCGCGAGGCGCTTTTGGCAGCATTGATCCGGCGCTGGAAAGAAAAAAACACGGGAAATCTTGTTGCCCGGTGCAAGGTCTATGCAGAGAGCATTACCGAAGCCATTTTAAACTTGTTTGATTGCTGGGTTGATCCGGAATTGTTTGATGCACGGATGGACTTTGCGATTCGAAACTGGGCGCAACATTCTCCTGACTTGAAAAAACTTCTGGAATTTACGGACAAGAAAAGAATAGATGCCATCCGGAATATGTTTTCAAGGTTCGGTTTTGACGATCAACAGGCCGAGACCCGCGCCCTGACCATATATTACACACAAGTCGGTTATATCGCGATGATGGTTGATGAACCACTGGAATACCGGTTAAAAAAAATCCCGGCTTATGTGGAAACCTTTGCCGGCAGTCCTCCAACGGATTCGGAAATTTCACGTTTCATGGCACGACATCAAAGCAGGTGAATGCGCCATACTAATCTGATCCGGACTATTCAGAAAGTCTTGAACCCCACGGGGAATAGGGTATTTTATCACCATGCCTATTGAAAAACTGATTGACGGTTTCAAATCGTTTCGTGAAACCTATTATGAACAACAGCCCGGATTTTACCAGTCACTGGTGGATCATGGACAGCAACCGGATGTGATGGTCATCGCCTGCTCCGACAGCCGGGTCAATCCGTCCATTATCGCAAAAGCCGGTCCCGGGGAACTGTTCATCCTGCGCAATGTGGCCAATCTGGTGCCGCCATATGAGCCGGACAGTCATTACCACGGCACCAGTGCCGCCATTGAATATGCGGTCAGGGATTTGGCCGTTGAACATATTATAGTGCTTGGTCATTCCCATTGTGGCGGTATCCGTTGTCTGTGCGAAGGTAGCGGACAAAAACCGGACCGGGAATTTATCCATGACTGGATGTCCATCGCCGTTCAGGCCAAAGATGAAGGATTGCATGATGAAAGCCGGTTGCGACAGGTGGAACGACAGGCGGTCCGTGTTTCGTTGCAGAATTTATTAACGTTCCCCTGGGTAAAAAATCACGTCGAAAATGGTAGCCTGCAATTGCATGGCTGGTGGTTTGATCTGGAAAAAGGCGCACTTTTGGCCCATCAAAATGACGATTGGGTTCAGGTCACAGATTGACATGACGGCGGATTATTTTTTGGTTCTGGCAATCATTGCCGTGTTGTCGGTTGTGCAGTCACTGTTCGGTATGGGCATACTGGTTTTTGGCACGCCAACCCTGTTGTTGATGGGCTATGATTTCAACCAGACGCTGGGACATTTATTGCCGGCTTCGTTTGCCGTGTCATTGTTGCAAATCGTCACCGCCGGTGAAAACCGGCCCCGGATTTCAAAACAGTTGTATGTGATTTGCCTGCCCGGCATTGCGCTTGGGCTATGGCTGGCTGAAAATACCTTTCTGGCGGCAAAGATCAATATGATGGTCGGTATGGCGTTATTGTTGTCGGCGGCTCTTCGTGGTTGGCCACAATCAAGAAAATGGTTCCGGATTTTGCTGGCCAAACAGTTCCCGGCCTATCATCTGGTCATGGGCGTTATTCACGGCCTGACCAATCTGGGCGGGGCTTTGCTCGCGGTTCTGGCCAGCGAAACGGCCCATGAAAAACATGCCATACGTTATACGGTTGCCAGTTATTATCTGGCTTTCAGTGTGGCGCAGATGTTGTTTTTAACCCTTGTTATGGGTCTGGGTGCAAGTTTCGTTGACAACTTACCCGGCGTTGGTGTTTCAGCCATCGTTTATATGTTGGTGGGAAGGCGGGTTTTTACCCGTGCCAGCCCACAGGTTTTTCATCATGCGTTGACGTTTTTTATCGCAGCCTACGGTGTTGTGGTTTTATTGAAATCCTGAAATCCATCACAGGATTGCCACAATGTTGGGTATTTTGGGGTCAAATATGATCTTGATTAAAAAAAGTTACCATTATGAGAGGCCCCAATGCCATCACAATCCATGGAAAATGAAAACAGACGACAATTTAAAGCCGGATGGAAAACACGCCATTTCGTGGTATTGATCATTGCGGCGCTGGGGACTTACGGGTTTGAAGAAGGAAGGGCAAACTGGGCAGAAATGCATCGCTGGAACCGGGCATTTGGCGATATGAGTTTGTTGATGGTGGCTGTAACCATGGCCGTGGGTCCCTTGGGACGATTATGGAAAATCTTTCAAGGCCTGTATCCATGGCGGCGGGAGCTGGGTATTTACAGCGTGATTTTGATGATCGTGCACACGGTGATTATTCTTGTAGGCTGGGTTGAATGGGATTTTTACAGGCTGTTCGGCTATGAATATGTGCCGCAAATCTTTAATTATGTCATGGATAAACAAGGTTTCGGACTTGCAAATGCCATTGGTATTATAGCCTTGCTGTATGGAATTGTTTTGGCTGTGGCTTCCAATGACTGGAGCCAAAAATTACTGGGTGGCTCGGCGTGGAAATTTTTACAGCAAGGGTCGTACGTTCTGTGGATGCTAATCGTCGTTCACACGGCATATTTTCTGTATCTGCATTTTCAGGACTATCATCGCCGGGTGCCGGAACCGAACTGGGCGCAAATACCTTTCGCTGTGCTTGTCGGGGTGGTGACGATGTTGCAATTGGCGGCATTTCTGAAAACATGGAAAGCCAAAAAAAACCATAAAACGGGCGGCATGGCGCGGGTTTAAATGATGACGGTAATCGGGCAGGCATATACAATTCTGGCTGAAACCAGCCTGAAACGCTATGCCGGGGCCTTGTTGGTGATGGTGACATCATTTGCTTTGATGGGGACCGTTGCGGCGTTATGGCAAAACCCGGTTTTCATTCGCATGACTCCGGTGGGGGACTGGGAATTGATATTGCTGGCTTTAGTCGCTGTTTTCAGCGGGGCCTTCGTTATTGTCAGGCGACCTTTTTGTGATACCCCCGGATCGGAAAACACCGCCACCGCCGGAGGTGTGGTTGGCTTTATCGGACTGGCCTGTCCGGTTTGCAATAAAATTTTATTGCTCGTTTTTGGCAGCGAACTGCTTTTAACTTATTTTGATCCGGTTCGGATTTATTTGGCGGCTCTGGGCGTGATTATTATGGCCTGGGTTGTTCTGCGTGAATGGCGGCTCAGGTTCAGACCCGATGCAAGGGATGAAAAAGCAGTCGTGTTATCCTGAAAATTCATCAATGGCGTCGGCACCGTCTTCGGCATAAAAATCAAGGAAAAAATGATTGGCTCCGTCAATGACTTTCAAGGTTATTTTCTCACCGTCGGCCAGCGGACGCACGGCTTCGACAAGGCCTTTGACAATGGTGTCTTCACTGCCGGCGATAACCAGTACGGGAACCTGAATTTTCGACAGCAATGAAGGCGTGTCAAAACGTTCATCGGGTTTGTAATAGGAAACGAATGAACGTGCCGAAACGGTTGCGTTTTTACAGTACAGAAAGCCGGTGTTTTCCATCAACTGATCGCCCCGGCCCGCTTTGATTAGCGCTGTCGCTTGTTCAAGCGGTTCGGACAGGGGGACGCCGTTTGATTTTTCATATCCGGTTTTGGCGCGGTCTTTGTTCCAGACCATCGGCGCCAGCAACACGACTTTTTTAAGGGCCGGGTCTTTGTTTTCAGATGCGAACCACGCCGTTTGATTGCCGCCTCTGGAATGGCCCATCAAGGTGATGGATTGAACGCCTTTGGATTTCAGCCAGTCGATCCAGACCTGAATTTCCTGTAAGGCACCTGTGTGCCGGTGGCGGTGCGGAACGCTGCAATCATAAGCTCCGGTGCGGTTGCTGATGCCAAGACTTAATGTAATGGCCAGCGAATTGTAACCGCGTTCCCTGAGCGCGGCTTGAAAAGCCCGGATGGTTTCCATGGCGTTATGACCCAGGGTGCCATGGGTAATCAGAATAATATCATCATCGATTTTTCCGCCGTCTTTCAGCACCAGATTGGCATTTAGCTGTTTGCCCTGCCACTGGGTGTGTACCGATGTTTGCGCGGCAACATCGGGCGTTGCCAGCAACAGGATGATTGCAAATAAAAAAGGCAGGGATTGAACGGGATTCATTTGGCAGACCTTTCCTGTTTTGTCGCTCTGAAAATATATAGGGAAATCCTTGAATTGTAAAACTTCACCTTTTCATCAGACACTGTTATAGTCATGCCGCCGGTTGAAACCACCAGGGTTGTCTTCTTTTTGAAATTGTACAATTGTTGATATAGCCACGATCCGGGATAGAGACATCAAAACAATCAATAACCGGACCGGAAAAACCGTGGGAAGGAAAAGGACTTGAATGAACAGGTTGCGCATTCCGATTTAATCAAACAAAGCCTGGAATACATGTCCCAGGGTGTCAGCGTGCTTGATAAAAATTTATCGGTTGTTTTGTATAATCAGAAGTTTCTCGAATATCTGGATTTTCCGGAAGACTTTTTTTACACAGGCATCCCGTTAAAAGACGTTTTCAGCTTTAATGCCGAACGCGGGGATTATGGCGAAGGCGACGTGGATCAACTGGTTGAAGAGCGAATGCAACTGGCGCGAAGGTTCGAACCACACTGTTTTGAGAGGACCCGCCCCAACGGCGTGGTTTTAAGAATTTCCGGCACCCCGTTGCCGGATGGCGGGTTTATCACGACCTACGAAGATATCACAAAGCAAAAAGCCGATGAAGAAGAATTGCGTATCGCCAAAAATACAGCCGAACAGGCCAACCGGGTGAAATCGCATTTTCTCGCCAATATCAGCCATGAACTGCGCACACCGTTAAACGCCATCATCGGGTTTTCATCGCTTTGGCGGGATCAGGTTTTTGGCCCGATCAGTCAGCCTAAATATCTGGAATATGCCGAAGACATTCATCACGCCAGTACACATTTACTGGATTTGATCCATGATATTCTCGATATTTCGCAAATTGAATCGGGGCGAATCTCGCTTGAAGACGGCCGTATTGATGTTGCTGAACTTATTCAGGATATCACAAGTCTGTTCGCCAATACGATGGCAACCGAAGGGATTAAATTGACGGTCAAACGGGATGATCCATTGCCGGACCTGAAAGGCGATCAGCGCCGCGTTAAACAGATGATTATCAATTTGGTATCCAATGCCGTCAAATTCACAAAGCGGGGCGGCGAGGTTTCGATCGAGGTCTGTGTCGATGAAACCGGTGCCGTAAACATTATCATCCGTGACAACGGCATCGGTATTTCCGAAAAGGAAAACAAGGATATCTTTGAGCCTTTTACCCAGGTTGCCGAAAGCTACAGCCGCAGCCACGAAGGTGTCGGTCTGGGTCTGTCGATTGTACAGGCATTGATGGATGAACACGGTGGCCGCGTCGCGCTTGAAAGCGTGGTTGGCGAAGGCACCGTCGTCAGACTGGTGTTCCCCCAACAACGCTCTCTTGGCAACACCTGATACCAGCTTGAAAAGGTTGAAAAAACCGTGTTTGTTGTCTAAAATGGTGGGCCTTGAATGTTTAGGGCTTTGTTTTTATAGCCTTTTATAAATTGATCAGGTTGTTTTATGGCTGAAAACATTACGTTAAACGCCGCGATTGTCGCCAGAACCCGTATTGCCCAGGAAGCACAGCGGACCGCGCGCGCGGATTTGACGAAACGGGATAATGCCCGCGCATTGGCTGATGTCAATGCCCGCAATAGAATCCGTCAGGAAGACCTTAAAATTCAGGATGCCCGGTTTGAAGACGCCACGGTTGATCTGGCCCGGCAAAGAGGCAATCAACGCGCTACCCGCGACAACCAGCTGATCGGTGATGTGGTTGCAACGGATGCCCGCTTGCGGCAAACCCAAAATGATTTAACCGCCGAATTGAATTTGGCCGAAGCGCGGCAGGCCGATGTTGAAAACACCATCCTGCAACAACAGGATAATCAGGTTCTTGACGCATCGGGCAATGTTTTGCCGCCAACAACAGAACAGGACAACACGGGCGATTTCGACGCGTTTTTACAGGCCCGGGATCTGCGTTTGTCAGATGTCCAGCAACAAAACCGTGACCGCGACGTTCAAAGCCAAATCGACACCCGGTTGGCCATTGACCGTATTCAGTCCCCGGATACGGCGGCTGTTTTGACGGACGGGGGACAGGCGTTGCCAACGGGCTCTTCTGATTTAGGGTCAGAGCCCGCACCGCGCGGCGTACTGGTTGATATCATCAGCTAACAGGATATAATTCCTGATCTTTGCGTCTCACATCCCGTCTTTCTGATGCTCGAAATCAAGACAAAGCAAAACCTCATTGCATATTTCGCCACGCTTAAGCGGCATCCGCACTTGCCACCACTTGACGAACTCCTTGTCTTTCCAGTCGTGAATACCGCTTAAAAAATAGCGCTTGCCCGTTTTCAGAACCTGATCATTCAGTTTATGAAGCTCTTTCAGGGCCGGGCCGAAGCTCATTTCCGACATCAGCGTTCCGGTCCAGTCCTTGTTATAGGTGGTACATGTCGTGGTTCCGGTAAAAATAATACGGTAATCGTTCAGTTTTGGTTCCCGCCGATAAATCAGAATATTGGGCCAGAACAGACATAATTCCCGGGATTGAAGTTGTTTGAAATCAAGAATTCCGGACCCGGTTACAGGCGTGATCGCATCCGTAAATTTTCTGATCAATGGCCTTAACGGGGCTTCCGGGCAATTTAGATTGAGCAAAACCGGTTTCCAAAAATTTTCAAAGTAAAATGTTAACTGGTTTTTATGGGAATTTCAAATGACGGAAAAAGGGATGGTTTCAGGCCGTCATAAAAAAAACCCGCTTCAAAGAACGGGCTTTTTTAAATCGGCTTAGATACGACAAACTGCAAATGCAGTTATGTATGGTAATAAGCGGTGATGATCAGCGCGAATAATATTCGATCACCAGATTGGGTTCCATCTGCACCGGGTAGGGCACATCGGCCAGTTTCGGCTGATTGAGGAACGTCCCTTTCATTTTGCCGTAGTCGACTTCGACATAATCCGGCACTTCGCGTTCGGCGCTTTCGATGGCCAACAACACCATCGGCAATTCCTGCGATTTCTTGCGAACCTCGATAACGTCGCCGTCTTTGACCAGATAGGATGCGATGTTGACGCGTTTGCCATTGACCTTGATATGGCCGTGGTTGACAAATTGACGTGCGGCAAAAACGGTGGGAACGAACTTCATGCGGTAAACGACCGCATCAAGGCGGCGTTCCAGAACCCCGATCAGATTTTCCGATGTATCACCGTGGCGGCGGGTGGCTTCGGCATAGTAACGGCGAAACTGTTTTTCTGTGATGTTGCCGTAATAGCCTTTGAGTTTCTGCTTGGCCATCAGCTGGGTGCCGAAATCAGACGGTTTTTTGCGCCGTTGACCGTGTTGACCGGGACCGTAGTCACGGACGTTAACCGGGCTTTTGGGGCGGCCCCAGAGATTTTCGCCTAACCGGCGATCAATTTTGTATTTGGAACGAATGCGTTTTGACATGTGTTAACTACCTTGGTTTTTGACCGGCCATATTAAACCGGTGTTTTTTTGTCCCGGTAGGCATTTAAAAAGCGCCATGCTTGATAAATACGGGGACGCAAAATATTTAAATGCGCCCCGCGTTCCCGGGAATGAGCGCGCGGATTATAGGCAAATCCAGAGCCTTGTCAAACATCCAGATTTGATGGCAGAAAAGCCAAGGCAAGCCCCGCTTATGACGGCGACAATTCCGTGTCCCAATACAGAAAATCCCGCCAGCTGTCATGCAGATAATTGGGCGGGAAGGCGCGGCCATTGGCAATTAACTCGTGGCTTGATGGCCTTTTCGGTGGCCGCACCAGTTTCAGGCCGGCTTTGGCCGGGGAGTGGGCCCCTTTGGTTAAATTGCAGGGTGCACAGGCGGTAACCACATTGTCCCACGTTGTCAGCCCGCCACGGCTTCTGGGGATGACGTGATCAAAAGTCAGGGCCTCGGTCGGAAATTCGTGCTGACAATATTGACAGGTGAAGCCATCACGCAGGAACACGTTAAACCGGGTGAAGGCCGGATTGCGCCGGGCCGTGACATAGCCTTTCAGGGCGATCACGCTGGGGATGGGCATTTCCATGCTTGGTGAATGGATCGTTGTTGAATACTCCGACACCACATTGACCCGTTTCATAAACACAGCCTTGATGGTGTCCTGCCAACACCATACTGACAGCGGATAATAGCTAAGCGGGCGGAAGTCCGCGTTAAGTACCAGAGCCGGATAATTTCCTGCAAAAGAAACCATGTCTAGCATTCCTCAATGAACCCGAGGTTAGCCTACAACATTTAGTGGTTCAGGGTCCATAGGTGTCTATATTATTTATTCGTGACGGAAACCTTTCGGGAACCTGCAGGCGAAAAAAACCGAAAAAGCAATTACGTTCGCTCAAACAACGCGATTTTAATTTCACCGATGACTTTGCCCGGGTTCAGGCTTTTCGGGCATGTGTTGGTACAGTTCATAATCGTGTGACACCGAAACAGTTTAAAGGGATCATTCAGTTGATCCAGCCGTTTGCCGGTGGCTTCGTCGCGGCTGTCGGCGATCCAGCGATAGGATTGCAATAAAATCGCCGGTCCCAGATAGCGGTCTCCGTTCCACCAGTAACTGGGGCAACTGGTCTGACAGCAAAAACACAAAACGCATTCCCACAAGCCGTCCAGTTTGGCGCGTTCTTTTTCGCTTTGCAGGCGTTCGCGGCTGGGTTCCGGAGTTTGGGTTTGCAACCATGGTTCGATAGCCTGGTACTGGGCATAGGGCCGGTTGAGGTCAGGCACCAGATCCTTGATAACCGGCATATGCGGAAGCGGATAAATTTTAACATCACCCTTGATGTCGTCAATGGATTTGGTACAGGCCAACGTGTTGGTGCCGTCAATATTGAAGGCACAGGAGCCGCACACGCCTTCGCGGCAAGAACGTCTGAAAGTCAGCGTGCTGTCGATTTCGTTTTTGATCTTGATCAGGGCATCGAGAACTTTGGGGCCGCAATCATCAAGATCAAGGACAAAGGTGTCCAGTGTGGGATTGCCGCCAGCGTCCGGATCATAGCGGTAAACTTTAAACGTTTTCGGCCGTTTGGCCCCGCTGGGTGCCGGATGTGTTTTGCCCGGTTTGACTTTGGAATTGGCCGGGAGTGCAAATTCAACCATTTTTTGTCTCTCCTAATAAACCCGGGCGCGTGGCTCGATATATTCAATATCATCCGTCAGGGTATAATCATGAACGGGGCGGTATTTGATGGTCACTTTGCCTTTGTCGTCAATCCAGGCCAGTGAATGTTTCATCCAGTTTTTATCATCCCGGTCCGGGAAGTCTTCGCGGGCGTGGGCGCCGCGGCTTTCATGGCGGGCCTCGGCCGATACCATGGTCGTCACCGAACAGGCCATCAGATTTTCAAGTTCCAACGCTTCAACCAAATCGGAATTCCAGATCAGGGAGCGGTCGGAAACCTGAATATCACCCAGCCTGTCCTGGATTTTGCCGATCTCACGAACACCGTTTTTCAGCACATCATCGGTGCGGAAAACCGTTGCGTCAGATTGCATGGTACGTTGCATATCAAGCCTGAGATCGGCAACCCGGGTGCCGCCGTCGGCGTGACGCAGACGGTCAAGCCGTGACAGCGCGTAATCGGCACTGTCCGGGCCAAGGGCCGGCAAAGCCGTATCCGGTTTCACCAGCTCCGAAGCCTTGATGGCGGCGGCGCGGCCAAAAACAATAATATCCAGCAAGGAATTGGTTCCCAACCGGTTGGCACCGTGCACCGATGCGCTGGCACACTCACCGATGGCCATCAAGCCGGGGACAATGGCGTCGGGATCATCGGCCGTTGGCCGCAAGGCCTGGCCATGGTAATTGGTGGGGATGCCGCCCATGTTGTAGTGGGCAGTGGGCAGAACGGGGATCGGGTCTTTGGAGGCGTCAACGCCTGAGAAAATCATCGCCGATTCGGTAATGCCCGGCAAGCGTTCCTGCAACACATCCGCACCCAGATGTTCAAGATGCAAATGAATATGGTCCTTGTTCGCACCAACGCCGCGGCCTTCACGGATTTCAAGGGTCATGGCGCGGCTGACGACATCGCGGCTGGCGAGGTCTTTGGCCGTTGGCGCATAACGTTCCATGAAGCGTTCGCCTTCGGAATTGGTCAGATAGCCGCCTTCGCCGCGGGCGCCTTCGGTAATCAGGCAACCGGCTCCGTAAATACCGGTCGGATGGAACTGTACGAATTCATGATCCTGAACCGGCAATCCGGCGCGGCTGACCATGGCGTTGCCGTCGCCGGTACAGGTATGGGCCGACGTGCATGAAAAATAGGACCGGCCATAGCCGCCCGTGGCCAGCACGACCTGATGGCCCTGAAAACGGTGAATGGTGCCGTCGTCCAGATTCCATGCCATGACGCCCTGGCATTCGCCGTCAGCGCCCATGATCAAATCAATGGCGTAATATTCGACAAAAAATTCGGCGTTATGCTTCAGGCATTGCTGGTACAACGTATGCAGCATGGCATGGCCGGTACGGTCAGCAGCGGCACAGGCGCGCTGCACCGGGGCTTCGCCAAAATTGCGCATATGCCCGCCAAAGGGACGCTGGTAAATTTTACCATCCTCGTTTCTCGAGAACGGCAATCCGAAATGTTCCAGTTCAATCACCGCCGGAATGGCTTCGCGGCACATGTATTCGATGGCGTCCTGATCGCCCAGCCAGTCGGCACCTTTGACGGTGTCGAACATATGCCACTGCCAGCTGTCCTCGGCCATGTTGCCAAGGGCGGCACTGACACCGCCCTGGGCGGCAACGGTGTGGCTGCGGGTCGGGAAAACCTTGGTGATACAGGCGGTTTTCAATCCGGTTGTTGCCATGCCAAGTGTGGCGCGCAACCCGGCACCGCCAGCGCCGACTACGAGAACGTCGTATTGATGGTCGATTATTTCATAAGCCTTGGACATGATAGATCAGCTTCCAAAAGTCAGCCGCAGAACGGCAAAAATTGATGACAGGCCAAACAGGGCAGCGACGAATTTTGCCAGAACGATTGCAATCAGTTTATTGCGTTCGCCACCGACGTAGTCTTCAAGGACGACTTTCAGCCCCATCTGTCCGTGTTGAAACATGCAATAGATAAACAGGATCAACAGCACCGGGTTGCCGTCTTTGCCTACCCAGCTGCGAACGGTTTGATAGTCGGCCCCGGCAAGACCCACTGCGTAATAGATAAACCACAATGTCAATGGCACCAATGCAATGGCCGGCAGGCGTTCGGCCCACCATGTTGAAACGCCGTCATTGGTCGAGCCCAGTCCAAGGGCGCGGCCTAAATGCGATTGCCGTTTCATGATGCACCTCCTGTTTGGGAATAGGCCGCAATCCATGTCAGTGCGGTCAGGCTGAGTGAAACAACAACCACGACCCAGCCGCTTTTGCGCAAGGTCGGCATGTCATAACCCCGTCCCGCATCCCATGCCATATGGCGAATGCCATTGCATAAATGGTAAAAGATGGCAAAGGTAAAACCGAACATGACCAGTTGCCCGAACCATGATCCAAGCAGGGATTGGGCCCGGTTATATGCGTCTTCGCCGTATCCGGCCGATATGATCCAATAGGAAAACAACAGCGCACCGGCGGTCAATGCAACCCCGGTGAGTCGGTGCACGATTGACAGAAACGAAGTGATTTGTGGCCGGTAAACCTGTAAATGCGGGGATAAAGGACGGCTTTCAGCGGCCGTTTTACGAGTTGCCATCTTACAAGGCCTTTGCAAAAATTTAATTCAGGAATTTCAACGTATTTATACATCAAGTCGTAAACGCATGACCCTGTTTTGTCAATGTTCGCAGATGCGAAAAACACTATTTCCCCAATATTGACCAAGTTGCATGCCAAGTGAAGGCTATGACATTAAATGAACGGCCAAGTATTCAGGCATTGAATACAACATTATTTTACCATTTTTGAATGTGGGTGAAGTTGTGGGTAACTCCGGGAAAAAATGTGTTTATCAAGCCGGTTTATGCACCGTTTTATTACGCCGGGGTGAAAATCACGGTTGAAGCGATCCTTCAAAATCATTCACAATAGGACTGCGTTCAAGGTGAATATCCGATTATTCACAAAGGGTGTCGCGTTTCTTACCCGGTATTTGCCGTATGGCATCTGTTCGGGGTGTGGATAGCAAGCGCGTGGCCCGTGTGCCGGATGATATCATTATGGACGTGCGAAGCCTGGCCGGCTTCCTGAGGGCATTGGGGGTTGCGTTGTGAAACCGCGCACTTCGAAGGTTGATGTCCGTTACATGAAATGCTGATTCACGGGATTGTTTTGGCTTTGAAAATGTTTCGGACAACCCTTCCCCCCGGTGCCTTTTTTCATGTTTGTTTTTTTGCCATCAAGGCCCAGAAATCGAAATCCAGAACGCGGTCGGGATCGTTTTCAGTGTCGGGGTCGGGGGTTTTGTTTTTCCACGCAGATAACCGCAACCGGATGGCGCCCACGTTTTTGTGCCCGGGTAAATCGGCCTTATCCAGAATTTCACTGCGGGCGTAAACAGTATCTCCGGCAAAAGACGGATTGAGATGTTGCCCGCCATTGATGGCGGCAATATGAAAAGCGTTTTCAAGGCCGCCGAAGGAAAGCGCGCGGGCCATGCTGATGATATGCCCGCCATAAACAAGGCGGCGTTTGAAGCGGTTGTTTTCCGCCATGTGCTGGTCAAAATGAACGCGGGCGGTGTTTTGATACAAACGCGTTGCGGTCATGTGTTCCGCTTCTTCAATGGTTATCCCTGTTCTATGGTCAATGGTTTCACCAATGCGGTAATCGTCCCAGAAAGATGCACTGCCCGCGGCAATTTCATCGTATCCGGAAAAGTCCAGTGGCAAAGGAAGCGTTAAATCGCTTGGCGAAACGGTTTTTTGCAAATCCGGTATGACGGTTTCGGGCGCGGGGGCGTTCACATCCCGTTTGTTGACCATCACCCAGCGTACGTAACTGAGCACCTGTTCGCCCCGTTGATTTTGTCCCGTGGTGCGGACATAGACAATGCCGGTTTTGCCGTTTGAATTTTCTTTAAGTCCGATCACTTCGGACGTGGCGCCTAAGGTATCCCCGGCATAGACCGGAACACCAAACAGGCCTTCGCCGTAACCGAGGTTGGCGACCGCATTCAGGGATATATCCGGAACCGTTTTGCCGAACACAACATGAAACACCAGCAAGTCATCGACCGGCATCTGCCGGTAGCCGAGATTTTTTGCAAAATGATCCGATGATTGCAAAATAAAACGGCTGCCGTAAATGGCGGCGTAGAGCGACACATCCCCGGCGGTTATGGTTTTCGGTGTGGCGTGATTGATTATCTGACCAACTTTAAAGTCTTCGAAAAAATTTCCGGCGCCGGTTTTTGGCGGATTGTTTTCAGACGTCATGGTGTTCAGGCCTCGCCGCTTTCCAGTTTTTCGATCAGTTCCGCCATGGTGACAAGGCGTTTGGCATTTTCAATATGCAGGTTTTCGATCAGCTTGCCGTCAACTACGACAACGCCCTGTCCTTTGCTTTCGGCCTCTTTGTGGGCGTCGATGATGCGCCGTGACCAATTGATATCGTCTTCTGACGGGGCAAAGGCCTTGTTGGCGGCATCAATGGTTTTGGGGTGGATCAATGTTTTGCCGTCAAAACCCAACTCAAGCCCTTGCTGACAGGACGCGAGGAAGCCCTGATCATCATTCAGATCCAGATAGACCCCATCCAGAACGGCCAGCCCGGCGGCCCGCCCGGCCAGCAAGCACAATCCAAGAGACGTGATAAACGGCAATCTTTGCGGTGTGTGATGGGCCTGCAAATCCTTGGCCAGATCAGACGTGCCCATGACAAAACAGGCCACCCGTGGATCGGCAAAGGCGATCTGTTGGGCATTTAAGATGCCAAGCGGCGTTTCCATCATGCACCAGACAGGGATATCATTGCCGCCTGCGCCATCGAGAATACGGACCGCGTCCTGAACCATGGCAGCGGTTTCCACTTTTGGCAACAACACCGCGTCCGGCTTCATCTTCGCCGCCGCTTTCAGGTCGTCTTCGCCCCAGTTGCTGTCAAGGGCATTGACGCGAACGGCAATTTCCCGCCCGCCGTAGCCGCCTTGATCAAGGGCGTCGGCGATTTGTTGCCGGGCCAGTTCCTTGGCATCGGGAGCGACGGCGTCTTCCAGATCAAGGATCAGTCCGTCGGCTTTCAGACTGCGGCCTTTGTCAAGGGCGCGGGCGTTTGATCCGGGCATGTATAAAACGGAACGGCGGGGGCGGGCGGTTGCGGCCATGATCCTTAATCCTTTTTAAAGTGCGAGAAATTCAGGAATGAACTATAAATTCAGTTAACGTTGATGCAAGTCTCGCCGCCTGAAAAGAACAAAATAAAAAAAATTTTTCTTTTCGGGAATAAATCGGACAATAAAACCGTTATCCATCATGACAGGGCGATGAAGGTATTGTTTGTCCTGATATCAAACCGGAAAATGAAATGGATAAACACAATGAATTTTAAACCAATGAAAAACGGGGCCATGGCCATTGCCGTCGCCGTGGCAGCTGTGACGGTTACGGTCCATGGTGCCGATGCGGCGAAAAACATGTCGCATGTTCATATCGGTCACGTCATGGATGGCTGGAAAGGCACGCCCGGGAACGCAGGCTTTTTACCGACCGCCATCAAAGAAGCGGAAATTGCCAATACCCACGCCCAAATTGCCCTTAAAAAATCGGGTGACCTGAAATGGCTTAAAGTTCACACCGGCCATGTATTGAACGCCCTTGATCCGGCACTTGAAGCCCAAGGTCCGGGGTTGGGGTATGGTGTGCGCAAAGCTGCCAAAGGGACCGCCAAACACATCAATCTGGCGGCATCCAGCAAGGATGCATCCGGCAACGTCAAGGCCCACGCCGTACACGTGGCGATGGCCCCTGCCAACATCAATGGCTGGATAGATCAAATCAAAGAATTGGCAACAGGTATCAAAAATGCCAGCAATGCGTCAGAAGCCGCGCCGAAGGCCAGAAAAATTGCTGAAATCACCGGCTGGATTGAAAACGGCCATGATGCAAACGGTGACGGCGAAGCCACCTGGGTCAAAGGCGAAGGCGGTCTGAAACAGGCCATGAAACATGCCGGCTTGATGAAATCCGGTGAGGGACTGTAGAATCAGTCTTGAAATCGTCACAAGGCGGAGTCCCGAATGGGTGCATTTGAACAATTGCTGAGCGACCATTTACCCGGACTCCGCCGCTATGCCCGGGCTTTGCTGGGCGATGTCAACGCGGCTGATGATCTGGTTCAGGATACCCTGGAAAGGGCGTTGAAAAAACGTCATCTGTACCGCGAACAGGCCAGCTTCAAAGCCTGGATATATACCCTGATCCGTCATCAGCATATCGATAATTTCCGCAGCCGGGTGGTTCCCATGGCCGAATGGGTCGAAGGACAGCATCCGGCCCCGGACCGGGCCGATCAGGGCGATGTGGCCCGGGATATGACGCGGGCGCTGCAAAATATAGATGACCAACAGCGCCAGGTGGTGTTGCTGGTCGGCCTTGAAGGCATGAGCTACAGGGAAACCGCCGCGATTTTGAACATACCTGTGGGTACGGTGATGTCGAAACTGTCACGGGGCCGGGAAGCCTTGCGGCAATGGATGGAAACCCGGGAAAAAAACGCGTTAAGGACTGTCAGATGAAAACACCGGACAAAATCAGCGCCCATGAACTCAACGCCTATCTGGATGGTGAACTGGATGCGGACAGCCGTAAAGACGTTGAAAGGTGTCTGTCGGCCAATGGTGATGATCAGAAAACGCTTGCAGCCTATCAGGATATCCAAAAAGCCTTGCAGGATGAATTTGCAGACGTTGCTTCAGAACCGTTGCCGGAACGATTGACGGAGATTATTGCGGCTGCAAAATCTGCACCTGACACGGATACCGCGCCGCTGTCACAGCGCATGGGGTTTAAAATGGCGGCGGGCCTGATGTTGTTCGCATTGGGTGTGGGTTCCGGCTTGCTGTTGCGTCCCGGCAATGAAACGGTGGATGGCGGTGTTGCCTTCGCCGGCCGGGCATTGGGGGCGCATGCGGTTTTTGTGTCAGAAGTTCTGCACCCGGTCGAAGTCGGTGCCGATAATGAAGCCCATCTGGTGAAATGGTTGACCAACCGTCTGAAGGCCAAAGTCAAAGCACCGGAATTGCAGGCGTTGGGTTTCAGGCTGGTTGGCGGGCGTCTGTTGTCCGATCAGGGCGGGCCAGCAGCACAGTTGATGTATCAGCAAAAAAACGGCGAACGGGTAACACTTTATATCCGTTCCGATAATTCGAACAAGGACACCTCGTTCCGCTTTATATCAAAAAATGGCGGCTCGGCTTTTTACTGGATCGAAGGTGCGCTGTCCTATGCACTGGTCGGCACCATTCCGCGTGATCAATTATTGACCATTGCCAACAAGGTTTACAGCGATCTTCAGGGCCGGTCCCAGTCCTGAACACGTTCAATGGCGGGTGAATTTGAGGGTTGCCGTTTGACCGTTCATCAGGGGAGCCGATAAAATATTGCCTTGGACAGTAAAAGGCCCGGTTATTTCATCGCCAACCGGAATGGAGCCCAGCGTTTTCAAGGCACCGTTTTTAACGGATACGATTTCCAGAGATGTTCGCCCGGCGTTCGGCAGCAGAATTTCAGGGCGACCATCGCCATCGATATCCATAATCGCCGACAACCTTTGTTCCAGGGTTTTATTGGCGTGGTTGGAAAAACCGTAAAGGCTGTATTTTTCGCTCAGTTTTCCGGCTTTGATTTCATAAAGTGCCAAAGTCCCGCCAATATGGGGTGTGATGACAACGGCAATTTCAAGACGTCCGTCACCGTCGAAATCGGCTGTTCCGACCGGATTCAGCCAGCGTTGGGACTGTCCTATGGCCGGGGCTTCGGCGATAATGCTTAATTTTTCACCTGTTTGTGCGAGAACAACCGTCGCGGCTCCTTTATCCAGATAGGTGCGAACGGTAATGATTTCGTCTTTGCCGTCCCCGTTCAGATCAACCAACCGCAGACGGCGGTCCTCGAAGACGGAATTTTCCGGCAGAACATATTTTACGGTCTTGCCGTTGACCAATTCGGCCGTTATGGATGCGGCTTCGACAGTTTGGCCAAAAACACCGTGCTGATAACGCGCCGTTGCATCCGACAACCAGACTTTGCCGATGTTTTTGTTGCCTTCGCTGACACGGCTGTTTTGTAACTGACCCGGATTATTGGCAAGGGCCATGACCGTGGGCCGGGGTTCGGTATCCGTCATGGTTATTTGATAGTCCCATGCCAGAACCGGATGGGTCATAAGAATCAGCAATAAAACAACACGCAGCAAGATCACAAAACGTCTCACAAATAGGAACGGATCAATTCTTCGGCAATTTGCACGGTGTTCAAAGCCGCGCCTTTTCTTAAATTATCGGACACACACCAGATATTGAGGCCGTTTTCAATGGTCGGGTCCTTGCGCACCCGGCTGACAAAGACGGCGTCTTCACCGGCACATTCCGCAGGCGTGACATAGCCTTCCTCAACGCGGTGATCGACGACGCTGACACCGGGAGCGGCGCGCATGGCTTCGCGGGCTTCGTCTTCATCAACGGGGCCGTCAAATTCGATATTGATGGCTTCGGCATGACCGATAAAAACCGGGGCGCGAACACAGGTGGCGGTAACCAGAATATCGGGATCGAGAATTTTCCGGGTTTCAACGGCCATTTTCCATTCTTCCTTGGTCGAGCCGTCATCCATGAACACATCGATTTGCGGAATAACGTTGAAAGCGATCTGTTTGGGGAAATTTTCCTTGTGCTTGTCAATGGGGTCGTTGACAAAAATTCCGCGGGTCTGGTTGAACAGTTCATCCATGGCCGATTTACCGCTGCCGGATACGGATTGATAGGTTGAAATCACCAGCCGTTTGATGGGTGATAAATCATGCAACGGCTTCAAAGCCGTCACCATCTGGATGGTTGAGCAGTTGGGATTGGCGATAATGTTCTTTTTGCGGTAATCGGCCAAGGCTTCGGGATTGACCTCAGGCACCACCAACGGCACATCGGGGTCCATGCGGAAATGGGATGTGTTGTCAATGACGACGGCACCGGCATTGGCGGCAATGGGGGAATATTTGGCCGATACCTTGGCCCCCGGTGATGACAGTACGATATCCGCTTTGGAAAAATCGAAACCGTCCAGATTTTCAACCTTTAAAACATCGTCAAGCCCATAGGACACTTCCCGCCCTATGGAGCGTGAAGAAGCCAGTGCGTGGACTTTATCAGCCGGAAAATCCCGTTCCGCCATGATCGACAACACTTCACGTCCGACATTTCCGGTGGCGCCGACAACGGCAACTCGATATCCCATAATTTTTTTCCTGTCCTTGAATTGAAAGCCGTTGAAACCCCGTCTCCCCCGTCAACAATGACAAAAGGCCCACGTTCTTGCGGGCCTTTGGTTTTGCATGATTGCACGGGGCCCGCTATCCGGTGGTGGTTTTCTTGCTGGTTTTTGTGGTTGTCGTCAAGGCAAACGCCGTGGCTGCCGGGTGTGTGCATACATCACCTGTTCCGGAACTCCTTTGTTTTTTTAACGCCATGAACATCATGAAACCATATACCTTGCCATATACCTTGAATAAAAAGTTTACCCGTAATTCCGGCACCATAAACAGAAGCCCCCGGAAAAGGCAAGTTTTTATGCCGCCTGTTTATCCAACTCGGCAACCAGCGCTTCGCCCATGGTGGTGGTGGACACCAGCTGTTTGCCGTCCTGCATGATATCGGCGGTGCGCAATCCCGATGCCAGTACGTTTTTCGTCGCCAACTCGATCAGATCGGCGTCATCGGCCATATCAAAACTGTACCGCAGCATCATGGCAAAGCTCATGATGGTGGCCAATGGATTGGCCTTGTTTTCCCCGGCGATATCGGGGGCTGATCCATGGACCGGCTCGTACAATGCTTTTCGGCGCCCGGAAGCATCCGCCGCGCCCAGGGACGCTGACGGCAACATGCCTAATGATCCCGTCAACATGGCCGCGCAATCGGACAGGATATCACCGAACAGATTATCGGTGACAATAACGTCGAATTGTTTCGGATAACGCACCAGTTGCATGGCGCAATTATCGGCGTACATGTGGTTAAGTTCGATGTCCGGGTAATCGGCCCCGACCTGTGTCGCAATGCGCCGCCACAGAACACCGGTTTCCATGACGTTGGCTTTTTCCACGGAATGCAGCTTGCCCTGTCGTTTTGCCGCCAATTCAAAGGCCACCCGGCAAACCCGGTCAATCTCGCCCGACGTATAACGCTGGCTGTCAACGGCTTCGAAACTGCCGTCGGGTTTTTCGCTGATACCGCGCGGTTCGCCAAAATAAACCCCGCTTGTCAGTTCGCGGACAATCATGATGTCAAGACCGGACACCAGTTCGGTTTTCAATGAAGACGCTTCGGCCAGTGCCGGTAAAACCGTTGCCGGACGCAGGTTGGCGAACAGATCCATTTCCTTGCGCAGGCGTAAAAGTCCGGCTTCGGGGCGGTGCTGGCGTTCAACGTTATCCCATTTTTCACCGCCGACGGCACCAAACAGTACGGCATCCACATTCAGGGCCAGGTCCATGGTGTCGTCGGTCAAAGATGTGCCGTGGGCGTCATAGGCAGCGCCGCCAACCAGATCTTCTTTGACATCAAACGACACATGACGGCGTTTATCCATCCAGTCGATAACCCGTCTGACTTCGCCCATTACTTCGGGGCCGATGCCGTCGCCGGGCAGGAATAAAAGTTTTTTATTGGCGCTCATGGATGAAATCCCCCGATTGCAATGGAATGTTAAAGCCAGGGCTGGCTGGATTGACGCTGTTTTTCAAAGGTGTCGATTTTTTCAGACTGCTTCATGGTCAGGCCGATATCATCAAGCCCTTCCAGCAGGCAGTGTTTTTTAAAGCCATCGACATCAAAAGAAATGCTGCCGCCATCGGGCCCCTGAATGGTCTGGTTTTCCAGATCAATGGTCAATGTGGCGTTGGCACCGCGTTCGGCGTCATCCATCAACTTAGCCAGATCGTCTTTGCTGACCTTGATCGGCAGGATGCCGTTTTTAAAGCAGTTGTTGTAAAAAATATCGGCGAAGCTGGTGGATATGACGCACCGGATGCCGAAATCAAGCAACGCCCACGGCGCGTGTTCCCGGGACGATCCACAGCCGAAATTATCCCCGGCAACCAGAATTTTGGCGTTGCGGTAAGCGTCTTTGTTCAACACAAAATCCGGGGTTTCATTGCCGTCACGATCATAGCGCATTTCATCAAACAGGTTTTTACCCAGTCCGGAACGCTTGATGGTTTTCAGAAACTGTTTGGGAATGATCATGTCGGTGTCGATGTTGATCACATTCAACGGTGCTGCGACCCCGGTCAGGTTTGTGAATTTTTCCATTTTTTGGCTCCCTTACAGTTTCCGCACATCGCACAAATGACCGCTCAAGGCGGCGGCACAGGCCATGGCCGGGCTGACCAGATGGGTGCGTCCGCCAAAACCCTGCCGGCCTTTGAAGTTGCGGTTGGATGTGGACGCGCTGCGCTCGCCCGGAGCCAGCTGGTCGTCGTTCATGGCCAGACACATGGAACATCCCGGTTCGCGCCATTCAAATCCGGCATCGGTGAGGATTTTATCAAGGCCTTCGTCTTCGGCCTGTTCCTTGACCAGTCCTGATCCGGGAACCACCAATGCGCGGACGCCGTCTTTGATTTTTTTGCCTTCGGCCAACCGGGCAACGGCGCGAATGTCTTCGATGCGGCCATTGGTGCAGGATCCGATAAACACTGTATCAATGGCAATATCCTCGATCGCCATTCCGGCGCTCAGGCCCATGTAGTCAAGGGATGATTGTGTTGCCTGTTGTTGGCCGGGGTCGTCAAAATCCTCGGGCGCGGGGACGGTGCCGGTGATCGGGGCGACGTCTTCGGGCGATGTCCCCCACGTCACTTGCGGTACGATTTCCGACACATCAAGAATGATTTCCTTGTCATAAACCGCGCCTTCGTCACCGGGCAGGGTTTTCCAATAGGTCACGGCGGCTTCGAATTGGGCGGCTTTCGGGGCCATCGGCCGGCCTTTTAAATATTCAAAGGTTTTTTCATCAGGGGCAATCAGCCCGGCGCGGGCACCGGCTTCGATGGTCATGTTGCAAACCGTCATCCGCCCTTCCATGGATAAGTCACGGATCGCCTTCCCGGCGTATTCGATGACATACCCGGTGCCGCCTGCGGTGCCGATTTTGCCGATCAACGCCAGTATCAGATCCTTGGCGGTACAGCCTTCGGGCAAATCGCCGTTGACGGTAATGCGCATGTTTTTCAACGGGGTTTGCAACAAGGTGCTGGTGGCAAGGACGTGTTCAACCTCGGATGTGCCGATGCCAAATGCCAATGCACCAAATGCGCCGTGGGTGGCGGTGTGGCTGTCACCGCAAACGATTGTTGTCCCCGGCAATGTGAAACCCTGTTCCGGGCCGATGATATGGACCACGCCCTGGCGGATATCATCCACATCAAACAACGGTACGCCAAAATCGCGGCAGTTTTTTTGCAGGGTTTCCACCTGTATGCGGCTGTCGTCGTTTTCAATATAGCCGCCGCGCTGGGTCGTCGGCACATTGTGATCCGGCACCGCCAATGTGGCCGCCGGATTGCGCACTTTGCGCCCGGCATTGCGCAAACCCTCAAACGCTTGCGGGCTGGTGACTTCGTGAACCAGATGACGGTCAATATATAGCAGACAGGTGCCGTCGTCTTGTACGTCAACCAGATGATTGTCCCAGATTTTATCGAATAATGTTCTCGGGCGGGTATCGCTTTGCTGATGGGCCGTAGACATGGTTCATCCTCGTTTCCGGGTTGGTGTGTCTTTCCTGTTCGCGTCCGGCCAAAACATTTACATATTTGTTAAGGCCGGGTTTGGCAGAAAACGTATAGCTATTCCGCTTTGGCTTCGGCGGCTTTTTTCTGCTGTTTGGCTTCCCGGGCGCGGGCATCGGCTTCGGCCTTGGCCGCGGCGGCCAGTTGTTTTTCATTGGCGGAAACCTTGGCGGCGTACCCGGTTGTTTTTTCGGCGATACGGGCTGATTTACCGGTGCGGCCACGCAAATAGTACAGTTTGGCGCGGCGGACATCACCACGGCGGACAACATCAATGGATGAAACGATGGGCGAATACAACGGAAACACCCTTTCCACGCCTTCGCCATAGCTGAGTTTGCGCACTGTGAACGAGGCGTTGATACTGCCGTTGCGGCTGCGGGCGATGCACACCCCTTCGAAGGCCTGAATACGTTCGCGGGTGCCTTCAACAACCTTGACGTTGACGCGGACGGTATCGCCCGGGGCAAATTCGGGCACGGGTTTTTCGGTGCTGAGTTTGGCAATTTGTTCAGCTTCAAATTTTTCAATCAGGTTCATGGCTTTTTTCCTTGTGTTTGAAGTGGACTATAACCGGGTTGGTTGGAATCCACCAGCTTTCAACTTTGGTTAATGTTTAAAAGAACGGGTTTCATTATGATCCCGGTAGCGTGCCCACAAATCGGGACGGCGGTTACGGGTTATGTCTTCGGCCCGGGTTTTGCGCCAGGCCTGGATTTCCTTGTGATGACCGGACAACAACACATCCGGCACGGTTAATCCCTGCCATTCCCGGGGCCGGGTGTAATGGGGATATTCAAGCAAGCCGTCTTCGAAACTTTCTTCGGCAAGACTGTCACTACTGCCGACAATGCCCGGAAGCAACCGCACCGCCGCATCAATAATGGCCATCGCCGCCGGTTCGCCACCGGAGAGGACAAAATCACCGAGACTGATTTCTTCAGGTTTGCGCAGATCAAGCAAGCGCTGGTCAATGCCTTCAAAGCGGCCGCAAAGAAGGGTGATCCCCGGTCCTTTGGCCCATTTTTGGATCTGGCCCTGATCAATCGGGCGGCCCTTGGGCGTGACATAGACAAGCGGCAATTCGGGTCTTGCTGTAAAGGCGGCATCAATGGCACCGTCAACAACATCGGCACGCATGACCATGCCCGAACCGCCGCCATAGGGCGTGTCATCGACGCTGGCATGACGGTCATGGGCAAAATCACGGATATTAAAGGTGTCCAGCGACCACAAGCCCTCATCCAGACCGCGCCCGGCGAGGCTGGCACCGAGCGGTCCCGGAAACATATCCGGATACAGGGTTAACACCTGTGCCCGCCATGCCTTGTTGATGGTATCGGCCTTGACCATGATTTATTCCGTAACGTCCTTGTTCTTGTCTTCGTTTTTGACTTCGTTATTGTCTTCGTCTTCTGTGTCGGACGGGTCCAGCAAACCGTCTGGAACCTGTATGACGATGCGTTTGTTTTCAATGTCCACAACCGGAACCACGGCGTGTGTAAAGGGGACCATTAACGTACCATGGGGCCCCCCCGACAGTTCCAGAACATCACTGGCACCGAAATTTTCAACGGCGCTGATGTGTCCCAGCGTATTTCCCTGATCATCAACGGCTTCAAGACCGATCAGATCATGGTGATAAAATTCGTCGTCTTCAGGTTCCGGCAATTTATCCTTTTCCAGATACAGCAAAGTTCCCTTTAGGGCGTCGGCCTGATCCCGGGTGTCAATACCGCTTATTTTTGCGGTAATCATCCCTTTGGCGTGACCGGTGATGCAGATGGTAAAGTGCCGGTTGCCGCTTTCGTCCGATAAGGGACCATAAGCCGCGATGTCATCAGGATGTTGGGTAAAACTTTTAATCCTGACTTCACCTTTGACACCCCGCGGAGCGCCGATACTCGCAACAGCGATCAAGTCCGTGGTCACGTTTTTCAGCTTTCAGGCGCCGCTTCTGTTGTTTCGTCCGCCGCACTTTCTTCCGCAGGGGCTTCTTCCGCAGGGGCTTCTTCCGCCGGGGCAGCCGCGGCTTCGGCAGCCGCAGCTTTGGCCGCTTCTGCTTTTTCTTCGCGTTCCTTCATGCGTTCAACGGCGCGTGCTTTGGGCGCGTGCTGTTTGGTTTGTTCATGAATAACCGGTTTTTCAACAAGACCGAGGCCGCTTAAAAACCGGGCAACGCGGTCGGTCGGCAATGCGCCCATGCCGAGCCAGTGTTTGATGCGCTCTTCGTTGACGTTGAGGCGGTCACTGTGGTCTTTCGCCACCATCGGGTTGTAGGTGCCGACTTTTTCGATGAAACGGCCATCGCGCGGGCTTCTGGAATCGGCAACAACAATGCGGTAAAACGGGCGTTTTTTTGCGCCGCCGCGGGAGAGTCTGATTTTAAGGGCCATATTTTCTTGTCCTTGTTGTGAAGTGTTAAGTAAAAATTGTTTAAATGCTGTTTGGTAATTACGGGTGTTATCTGATTTTCGGCATTCCCGGAATGCTGCCGGCATTAGCGGACGGCATCATTTGCGACATCCCGCGCATCATGCCTTTTTTGCCCATCTTGCCCATTTTTTTCATCATTGTGCTCATTTGTTTGTATTGTTTAAGCACCCGGTTGACGTCCTGAACCGAGGTTCCCGAACCGGCGGCGATGCGTTTGCGCCGGGATCCGTTAAGGATTTTCGGTTTTTGCCGTTCTTTTTTGGTCATGGAACTGATGATCGCCTGTTGCCGGGCCAGCAATTTGTCATCAAGATTGGCTTCGGCCATTTGCTTTTTGGCTTTGGCGGCACCGGGAAGCATCCCCATCAAGCCTTCAAGGCTGCCCATTTTGCGGATTTGCGCCAGTTGTGTTGCCAGATCATCAAGGGTAAATTCCCCCTTCATCATCTTTTTCGCCATTTTTTCGGCGTCTTCGGCATCGACCACGTCCTGGGCTTTTTCCACAAGACCGACGATATCACCCATACCGAGGATGGACCCGGCAATGCGTTCCGCCTGAAACGCTTCGAGGGCATCTGTTTTTTCACCGACACCCAAAAATTTGATCGGGCATCCGGTGACCTGGCGCATGGACAAAGCGGCCCCGCCGCGGGCATCACCGTCAACGCGGGTCAGAACAATTCCGGTGACGCCGACTTTGTCATTGAATTCACGGGCCACATTGACGGCGTCCTGCCCGGTCATGGCGTCGGATACCAGTAACGTTTCCACGGGCTTGGCGATATCGCGGACCTGGGCCACTTCGGCCATCAGTTCGGTGTCGATATGCAAACGTCCGGCGGTATCCAGAATAACCACGTCATAGGCTTCAAGCCGGGCTTTCTGCATGGCGCGCCGGGTGATGGCGTCGGGTTTTTCACCGATCACGGAGGGCAGGCAATCGACTTCGGTCTGCTGGCCCAATGTGGCTAACTGTTGCTGTGCGGCGGGGCGGTAAACGTCCAATGAGGCCAGCAGGACTTTTTTCTTGTCCCGTTTTGTCAGGCGCAGTCCCAGTTTGGCACTGGTGGTGGTTTTCCCGGATCCTTGCAGACCGACCATCAAAATTGCAACCGGCGGGGTGTCAGCCAGATTGATGTCGACCGGCTCCCGGCCCAGCATGTCAACCAGTTGATCATGGACGATTTTGACAACCATCTGTCCGGGGGAAACACTGCGCAGGGTTTCTTCGCCAACGGCCACTTCGCGCACGGAAGCAATGAAATCCTTGGCCACAGGCAAGGCCACATCGGCGTCAAGCAAGGCGACGCGGACTTCGCGCAGGGCAGCATCAACGTCGGCTTCGGTCAAGGCACCGCGTTTTTTCAGGCGGTCAAAAACGCCACCCAGTTTTTCCGTTAACGCACTGAACATGTCCTTAAACCGTACCTTCGTTTTCGGGACAGGCTTCGTCCCGGTTTCTTATAAAATTCCGCCATCAAAGTTGCGGAAAACCACAACACAAAATGCGCCGGTGCGCGAAACTCGCGGAACGGCGGTGCCCGTCAAGGCCAAGGAGTTTTTAAATATCCCTTGATTTGATGGAGCGCAACATATGGCCCCGTTGTCGCGAAGTCAAGCCCGTATCGCGGTTTTTGGATGTGCCGGGTTAACAGCAATAAAAGGCAAAAAACGGTTGCGGGAATTTTTTAATATTATTCTAATTTTAGGCTTCACAAACCGGCCCAGATAAACTATAAAGTTAACAGTGTATCAATTACTCTTTTTGCTTGTGATTGGTGAAAGCTGTAACAGGACGTTGTCAGCTTGCCATCAGACGGGATGTTTATCATGTGCGTTGGGCGCAAGGCAGGTTTTGCCTGTTTATTTTTACAAGCTTGATGATGAACGGATTTAAATTCGAAAGCGTAAATCCAAACAGGAATAACCCGAAGCAAACATCTTGCCAGAAGCGATGATCTTACCATAAAAGGAACGGCGGATTTATGACGAAGCGTATGAATAATACTATAGATAAATATGTTGGGCAAAAAATTCGCGAATTCAGGGATGTGAAAAACCTTGATCTCGAAGTCCTTGCCGAAAAAACCGGGATCAATCCGAAAACATTACAAAACGCTGAAAATGGCTTGCAGGGTCTGGATATGACCGACCTCGCCAATTTAAGCCACGTTTTGAAAGTCCCGGTCGATGATTTTTTTAAAGCGATCCCGGCGATGAATAACGGGTCAGCAGAGTTTAAGGACGATTACGATGACGCCGGACGAATGGTGGAACTGTTTGTCAAAATCGAAAATCCGGCCGTGCGTCATGATCTGGTCAGTCTTATTCGTTCCCTTGGCCGTTCATTGCCGTCATAAAATCTTTGCCGTTCAGGCCGGGATAATGTCAAAGGCAATGCTGATGCGGTTCTGATCGGACTTGAAAGGGACTGTGCGGTGGTAAAAATAGGACGGGAACAAAAACAGGCTGGATGTTTCCGGCTTGAAAAAAGCCGGTTCCGGTTTATGGGCGGCCAACGGATAATCCGCCGGTTCACCAAACACGATCCAGCCTTCGCGCCCGTTATTGTCCCCTGCCATTAAATCCGGAAGCTGGACGTAATAACATCCGCTTAACCAGGCATCGCGGTGAATGTGGCTGGCTTGATGGCCTTCGTTGTTTAAAATCGTCGCCCAGGCGTTGATGGTCCAGTTTTCAGGCGGGTTTTTCAAAAACGGATGGCTTGGATCGGGTGTCAATGAATGCATGTATTCATTGACGGCGGAGGTAATCAATTTTTCCAGCGACGCCACCGGGCCTTTTTCCGATTTCATCAAATCGCCGCTTTGATAGCCTTTGGTGGTGGTGTTTTCAGAAGGCTCGAACATCAATGTGGGGTGATTGGAAACGTGGGCTGACAAGGCCCGGTTAAAATCATCCATGGTCTGAAAATTTTCCACTGCATCGAAACGGTGACGCTGGATCAGGCGATCACAATCGACAAGGTTTTGGAAATCATCGTCAAGGCCAAGCTCGCGCAATGCGACGGATTTCAAAGCCAGCAAACCGGTGTTTGATTTGGCCGTTTCAAGACCGGCCTCAATGGCGTTCAAGGCCGCTTGCCAGTGGCCGGTATCCAGATAACAAACGGCCAGCTTGCCCTGGGCATCGGCATTTTCGGGCTGCAAGGTTGTGACTTTCATGAATTCCTGCAACGCCTGTTGGCCCCGTCCCAGTTGATAGAGGACATTGGCCACATTATGATGGGCATCGGCGGAGGGCTGGTCTGTCAAAGTCGCCGTGATGTGCTGAAACGCGCTCAGGGCCTGTTCCAGCTTGCCCAGCGATTGATAAAGCAGGCCCATATTGTTCCACGCCTGCAGCATGTTGGGTTCAACAGCGGTCGCCTGTCTGAAATAGTCCAGTGCCTGATCGTTCTGACCCAGATCATAACAGGCCAGCCCGCAGAAATTCAGCACTTCCGGATGATCGGGCAGGGTGACCAGAAACTTGCGGTATAGATCAAGCGCCTGCTGAGGCTTCCCGGCTTCCTGCAAAGCCAGCCCTTTGTGTACCAGTTCCGGATCGGGTTTGGGGTTTTGCGCCATGCTGAAGCCTTGTCGATGAAATAAAATGTTGCCGGGAAATTAAAGTGGTGGTGACGTTATAGCTTGACCCCGGTTCGATGGAAAGCCAACTTTAAAGGATGAACTATGAAATAATATACCATAAATTCAAAGACACCGGATTTTTGCTCCGGGGTGGATTTCATCCCCATGCAAGCGATGACTTGCCGGACTGGGAAACGGTGGTCATGGTCGGCAACGCCGGGCCGGAAATGTGGCAAGAATTCAAAACTGCGGTAACGGAAAAAACCCGCTTAAGTAACGCCAACCCGCTGGATCACTGGACGCAGGGTATTATTTTAAAAATGGCCGGTGAATTGGGTGCATCCGCTTTGTTTCCGTTCCAGGGTCCGCCCTATTATCCGTTTCAGCAATGGGCGACGCGCTCCGGCCCGGTCAATCCGTCGCCGCTAGGGATTTTAATGCATCCGCAATATGGCTTGTGGCATGGCTACCGGGCGGCGCTGGGATTTAAGGAAAAGTTCAGCATACCTGAACGGCCAAAGTTTAAAAACCCCTGTGACAGTTGTGTGGATAAACCCTGTCTGAATACCTGTCCGGTTGCGGCGTATTCAGATAATGGCTTGGATGTGGGGAAATGCGTCGGCCATATAAACCAAATTCCGGCCGTGGCCTGTATGGGGCATAACTGTCTGGCGCGGTTGGCCTGCCCCGTTGGCCGGGACTGGATTTATGAAAAAGACCATGGAAATTTTCATATGGTTAAATTTTTACAGGCCCAAAGCGGGAACGGCAAAGTAAAACAACATTAAATCGGTGGCATTTTCCGCTGTCCGGCCCTATGTATGCGCCATAGTTAATGAATATGTTGGGTGAAACCCGTGAACGAGAATACCAAAACGCGACAAATACCGTTTGTCAAAATGCATGGCCTCGGCAATGACTTTGTTGTTATCGACGACCGCGCCGGGGAATGGCGTCTGGGTGAAGCCGAAGCCCGCGCCATTGGTGATCGCAGGCGCGGTGTCGGGTTCGATCAGCTGTTGATACTGGAAAAACCCGCCTCGGAAAATGCCGATGTGTTTATGCGTATCCGCAATCCCGATGGCAGCGAAGCCGGGGCTTGCGGTAATGGCACCCGTTGTGTGGCGTCCATCGTTATCCGTGAAAGCGGGCGCGATCACGTCCGTGTGGAAACCATTGCCGGTGTGCTCGAAGCCGAAGCCATGCCCGGTGGTTTGGTCCGTGTGGATATGGGACCGGCCTTGCTGGACTGGCAGGATATCCCTCTTTTGAAACCTGAGGATACATTGCAACTGGATATCACATCGGGTCCGCTGTCAAATCCGGTCGCGGTCAATATGGGCAATCCCCACGCGGTGTTTTTTGTTGATGATGCCGATCAGGTTGATATGAAAAAATGGGCCAGCCCGGTTGAAACGGATCCGTTGTTTCCCCATCGCACCAATGTGGAGGTGGCTCACGTCATGGACCGGGAACACATTCGCATGCGGGTCTGGGAACGCGGCGCCGGGGTCACGGATGCCTGTGGATCAGGGGCCTGTGCGGCGTTGGTGGCGGCCCATCGGCGCGGGCTGACGGAGCGCACAGCTTTGGTGACGCTGGATGGCGGTGATTTGCAAATCGAATGGCTTGAGGATGGCCGGGTGATGATGACCGGACCTGTGGAAACCAGTTTTTCTGGCCGTCTTGGAGCTGAATTATGGCGCGGGGCCAAATAAACCATGAACGCGCCCAAGGTCATTACCCTCGGTTGCCGTCTGAACGCTTTTGAATCGGAGATTATCCGTGATCATGCGCTCCGGGCCGGAGTCACGGATACGGTTTATATCAATACCTGTACGGTCACCGCCGAGGCCGAACGTCAGGCCCGGCAAACCATCCGCCGTCAACGCCGGGATCAACCGGATGCCCGGATCGTCGTTACCGGATGTGCGGCGCAACTGGCCCCTGAAAAATTCATCGCCATGGACGAAGTCGATCAGGTGCTGGGCAACGAAGAAAAACTGGAACCGTCCCGGTATCTGAAAACCGCCGATGAAGCGGATGTGGCGGTCACGGATATCATGACGGTGAAAGAAACGGCCAGCCATTTAATCAGTGGCTTCGATGGCCGGGCGCGGGCGTTTGTACAAATTCAACAGGGCTGTGATCATCGCTGTACGTTTTGCATTATTCCGTTTGCCCGCGGCAACAACCGCAGTCTGGAACGGGATACCATTGTCAAACAAACCCGGAAACTTGTGGGCGCCGGGTTTGCGGAAATCGTGTTGACGGGTGTGGATATTTGCTCGTACGGCGGCGATTTGCCCATACAGTCCACCCTGGGTGAACTGGTGCAAAAATTATTACAGGCGGTGCCGGAATTGAAACGTTTGCGCCTGACGTCGCTGGACCCGGCGGCGATGGATGACAAATTGTATGACGCCATTGCCGGTGAACCCAGGGTGATGCCGCATATTCATCTCAGTCTGCAATCCATGGATGCGATGATCTTGAAACGTATGAAGCGCCGTCACAGCCCCGATGATGCGGTCCGGGTTGTGGAGCGTATCCGTGAAATCCGCCCGGGTGTTGTTTTCGGGGCCGACCTGATCGCCGGCTTTCCCACAGAAACGGACAGCATGTTTGCAAATACGTTGCAGGCCGTAAATGATCTGGGCCTGACGCATTTGCATGTGTTTCCCTATTCCGAACGCAGCGGTACTCCGGCGGCCGAAATGCCGGGCGTTGACAAAGCCGTGCGCAAACAGCGCGCGCAGACGTTGCGGGCGGCCGGGGACAAAGCCATGGCGGCCTATATGCAAGGGATGGTCGGCAAGGACGCCCGTGTTTTGGTGGAAAGGCCGGATAAAGGCATGACCGAACATTATGTCGATGTGGCACTGGACGGGAACGGGGTTGCGGGCGACATTCTGGAAATACGGATTACAGGCGTTGTGGACGGGCAATTTACGGGTCAGCACCTTACGGACCAGAATTTTACGGGATAAAAAAAATGACGGATGACGGCAAAAAAAACTGGTTCGGGCGGCTGAAAAGCGGTCTGCAGAAGTCTTCACAAAAACTGGTCGGCGGCATAACCGATCTGGTGGCGAAACGAAAACTTGACCGGCAAACGCTGGACGATCTGGAAGACGTGCTCATCGCCGGCGATCTGGGCACGGCGACGGCGGCCAGATTAACGGCGTCACTGGCATCTTCACGGTTTGATCAGGACATCAGCGAAGATGAAATAAAAACCCTGTTGGCGGCGGATATTGAAAAAATTCTCGAACCCGTTGCCAAACCGCTCGGGATCAAACCGGATCATAGGCCGCACTTGATTTTGATGTGCGGGGTCAATGGCAGCGGCAAAACCACGACCATCGGTAAATTGGCGAAACTTTACAGCGCCGCCGGGCATTCGGTGATGATGGTCGCCGGGGATACCTTTCGCGCGGCTGCCGTTGAACAGTTGACCGTCTGGGCGGAACGGGCGAATTGTAAAATTGTTACGCCGGACAAGCCGGGGGCCGATGCGGCGGGGCTGATTTATTCAGCTATGGAACAGGCCCGTTCGCAAGGCATCGATGTGGTTTTGGCGGATACCGCCGGGCGTTTGCAAAACCGCAAGGATTTGATGGCGGAACTGGAAAAGATCATCCGGGTCGTTAAAAAACTGGACGAAACGGCGCCGCATACGGTGTTGCTGGTGATGGATGCAACCATTGGCCAGAATGCCCATTCGCAAGTTGAAACCTTTAAACAGATCGTGGATGTGTCGGGTTTGGTCGTCACCAAACTGGATGGTTCGGCCAAAGGCGGCGTGGTGGTGGCTTTGGCTGAAAAATTCGCACTTCCCATCCATTACATCGGTGTCGGCGAAGGTATTGATGATTTGCGCGATTTTGACGCCGGTCAATTTGCCGCTTCGTTAATGGGGATTGCGAAATAATAGGTTGCGTCCGGCAAATGTTTTGGCTGTAATAACCGGATCTGTTATGCTTTTGCACAGAACCGGGAAGGTTCACATCAAACGGGGAAGGGCCTTTTTATGAATGAACGGTTTACGGACCTGAAGACCATGACGGCGGTCGAACTGGCCCAACTCTATGAATGGAAGACCCTGTCTCCGGTCGAAGTCTGTGAAGAAGTTCTGGAGCGCTGCCATCGATTGAACCCAAAGGTCAACGCATTTTCCCTTATCAATGATGAATTGGCGCTGGAAGCGGCAAGGGCATCTGAAAAACGCTGGCAGGATGGCGAGCCATTAAGCCCTATCGACGGTGTTCCGGCCACGGTCAAGGATATCATGCCCAGTCGGGACTGGCCGACCTTCAAAGGGTCGCTGACGGTTTCCGAAAACCAGCCCCTGGACGAAGACGCCCCGGTGGTGCAAAGATTGCGCGAAAACGGTGCGGTTCTGATCGGGGCGACGACAACACCGGAATTTGGCTGGAAAGGTGTGACCGACAGTCCGCGCACCGGGGTTACCCGCAACCCGTGGGATGTGAATAAAACACCGGGCGGCTCCAGCGGCGGCGCGGCGGCGGCGGCGGCCTTGGGACTGGGCGTTTTCCATGTTGGCACAGATGGCGGCGGCTCGGTCCGTATTCCGGCGGGTTTTACAGGGATGTTTGGTTTCAAGCCGACCTTTGGCCGGGTGCCGGTTTATCCGGCGAGCGTGTTTGGTTCGGTGTCGCACATTGGCCCGATTACCCGCACGGTCGAAGACGCGGCCGTGATGATGAACACGATTATTGTGCCCGACAGCCGCGATGCATCGGCATTGCCCTATGATCCATGGAATTATCAAACCGGGCTTGATTTGGGTGTTAAATACCTGCGCATTGCCTATAGCCCGGACCTGGGCTATGTCGATGTCGATCCCGAAGTGGCAGAGTTGGTTGAAAAAGCGGTTCGCGTTCTGGAAAATCTGGGGGCCACAGTTGAACAGGTTGATCCGGGTTTTGCCAATCCCCATGACTGTTTCAACAGCCACTGGTATTTTGCCGCCAAGCGTTTGCTGGACGGCATTCCTGAAAAAGACCGGACAAAAATGGACCCCGGTTTGCTTGAAATTGCTGAAGCCGGACGCGCCATTACCATTGATCATTATGCCGATGCCATGGACGAACGGGTGCAGTTGTCACAGACCATGAGCCGGTTTTATGATTGTTATGATGTTTTAATCACGCCGACCCTGCCGATTGCGGCCTTTGACGCCGGTGTTGAAGTCCCCGTCGACAGCGGCTTTGAACGCTGGACGGAATGGACGCCCTTTACCTATCCTTTCAATTTGACCGGACAACCGGCCTGTTCCGTGCCGTGCGGGTTTCATTCTTCGGGCTTGCCCGTCGCCATGCAACTGATTGGTCCCAGGTATCAGGACCCGTTGGTGATGCGGGTGGCTGCTGCCTATGAAGCAGCCCAGCCTTTCCGGTTGCCGGAAACGCCTGCCTGAATTTCAACCGGGAAATGCGTTCAGTTGGCGTAATGCCTCGCCTGCGACCATTGCCGCCGACAGGGCAATGTTGATGGAACGCATGTCCGGCACCATGGGAATGATGATACGGGCATCGGCGGCTTTATGCACATAATCAGGGGCGCCCGCGCTTTCCCGGCCCAGCAATAACCGGTCGCCTGTTTTGAATTCGAACCGGGTATAAGGGACAGCTGCCCTGGTGGTCAGTAAAATCAGTCTTGATGGGCTCTCATCCGCTTGCCGGTCTGTGAAGTGCTCCCAGCTTGGATAACGGACAAGGTCGATGTGATCGAGATAATCCATCCCGGAGCGTCGCATTCGTTTGGTATCGAGCACAAATCCACAAGGCTCGATCAGTTCCATCCCCAATCCGAGACAGGCGGCCATGCGCATGATGGTTCCGGTGTTGCCGGGAATATCCGGTTGATACAGACATATTTTTAAAGCGGGGCGGGTGGCGGACATAAAATGACTTTGTTTTTTGCTGTGAAAGAAACGATCATATACCTTGAATTCGGGGGAATTTCCATTATACATTTTCTCCGACCGTTGAGGTCGAAGTATATGAACGCATTCAGGAACGATTAAAGACCGCGAAAACGGATGCTTTATTGTTTCAGACCCGTTGTTTAAGACTGCATTACTTTCGGATTGCCATTGAAGGGGACCCCCAATGAACGAGACGGCTAGCTCAACAGACACGACCGAGCATGACGATGATAAAACGCGCCGTGACTTTTTGATTATTACCACGTCCGCACTGGGCGCGGTGGGCGCTGGTTTGGCGGCGTGGCCGTTGATCGACAGCATGAACCCGGCGGCGGATACTTTGGCGGTTTCCACGTCCGAAATCAGCCTTGACGCCATTGAAGTCGGGCAAAGCATTACCGCCATCTGGCGCGGCAAGCCGATTTTTATCCGTCACCGGACGGAAGCTGAAATCAAAGCTGCCCGTGATGTCAAAATGGAAGACCTGATCGACCCGGCCTCCGACGAAGACCGGGTGCAAAAAGCCGAATGGCTGATCCAGATCGGAATTTGCACGCATCTGGGCTGTATTCCGAAAGGACAGAAAGAGGGCGACCCGAAAGGCGATTATAACGGCTGGTTCTGCCCGTGCCATGGATCACATTATGATACCGCAGGACGTATTCGCAAAGGCCCGGCTCCATTAAATCTGGTTTTGCCACCTTATCAATTCCTCGAAGACACCTTGATTAAGATCGGTTAGGGAGCCCATCATGAGCAGTAACCATCCAAAAAAGACTTATAATAATCCCGTTATCAAATGGATTGAATACCGCCTGCCGATCATCAGTTTTATTGATGAATCCGTCGGCAGTGGTTATCCGACCCCGAAAAACCTGAATTACTGGTGGAACTTCGGATCATTGGCCGGCATCGTGCTGGCGATTATGATCGCGACCGGTATTGTTTTGGCAATGTTTTATACCGCCAACACCGGATTGGCGTTTGACAGTGTCGAACGAATCATGCGCGATGTCAATTATGGCTGGCTTCTGCGCTACGTCCATATGAACGGCGCGTCGATGTTCTTTTTGTTGGTCTATATCCATATTTTCCGTGGCATGTATTACGGTTCCTACAAAGAACCCCGGGAATTGCTGTGGATCATCGGTATCTTTATTCTGTTGGCGATGATGGCGACCGCTTTTATGGGCTATGTCTTACCCTGGGGGCAGATGAGCTTTTGGGGCGCGACCGTGATTACCAGCCTGTTTTCTGCCATCCCTGTGGTCGGTGACAGCATTGTGCAGTTGTTGTGGGGTGGATTTTCGGTCGATAATCCGACGCTGAACCGGTTTTTTGCCCTGCATTATCTGATGCCGTTTGTGATTGTGGCTTTGGTATTCCTGCATTTGTGGGCCTTGCATGTGCATAAATCCAACAATCCGACAGGTGTTGACATCAAGGACGAAGCCCGTGACACCATCCCGTTTCATCCTTATTTCACCATCAAGGATTTGTTCGGGTTGGGGCTTTTCCTGATGTTCTTTATGGCTTTTGTGTTTTTTGCACCGAATTTCTTTGGCGAGCCGGATAATTATATCGAGGCCAATCCATTGGTGACGCCGGCGGAAATTGTGCCGGAATGGTATTTCCTGCCCTATTATGCCATTCTTCGGGCTTTTACCAAGGACTTCATTTTGTATTGGCCGGTGGCGTGGTTGATGACTGCCAAACTGGCCGGGGTGCTGGCAATGTTTGCTTCCTTGCTGTTGTTGGCACTGTTGCCTTGGTTGGATGGCTCCAAAGTCAGAAGTTCCAATTACCGGCCTTTGAACGCCATGTTCTTTTTCATATTTATCGCCGATACCCTGTTGCTGGGGTATATCGGCGGTAAACCGGCAAGCGGCGTATACATCCCCATTGGCCAGGCAGCGACGGCCTATTATTTCCTTCATTTACTGGTCATTGTACCGCTGGTAAGCCGCCTTGAAAAACCGCGCCCGGTGCCGGAAAGCATCCATGCCGCCGTCACCAAAGCCGGCAAGGCCATGGTTCTGGCTGTGGTTTTGGCCGGATCATTGACAGTGTTGGCGGGAACGGCCAGTGCCAGCGAAGAGGTCGAGCTGGAAAAACAGAACTGGAGCTTTTCCGGCCCTTTTGGCACCTATGACAAGGGACAACTGCAACGGGGCTTTCAGGTTTACAAAGAAGTCTGTGCGGCGTGCCATTCCTTGAGTCTGGTATCATATCGTAATTTGCTGGACATCGGCTTGTCAGCAGACGCCGTCAAGGCCATTGCCGCCGAACAGGAAGTCGAAGACGGCCCCAATGACGAAGGCGAAATGTATTCCCGTCCGGCCCGGCCATCGGACCGGTTTGTAGCTCCGTTTCCCAATGACAATGCGGCCAAGGCGGCAAATGGCGGTGCGTTGCCGCCGGATTTGTCCCTGATGGCTAAAGCCCGTAAAGGCGGGCCGGATTATATTTTCGGATTGTTGACAGGTTATGAAGCCGAAGCACCGGAAGGCAAAACCATACTTGAAGGTCTGAGTTACAATAAAGTCTTTCCCGGCAATGCCATTGCCATGGCCCCGCCACTGGATGAAGACAGCGTTGAATACGCCGACGGAACCAAAGCCACGCTGGAACAGGAAGCCCGGGATGTAACGGCATTTCTCAATTGGGCGGCGGAACCGGAATTGGAACAACGCAAGAATCTGGGCGTAAAAGTGTTATTGTTCCTGTTGGTGCTGACCATGTTATTGTACGCACTTAAACGTAAAATCTGGCAGGACCTGCATTAATAACAGGTGTTGTTGATTAACTAAAAAACCCCCGGAGTTTAACTCCGGGGGTTTTTGTTGTTGCTATAAAAGGATTGTATTTAAAACAGGCCTTCGACTTCACCATTGTCATTCAGATAAATACTGTTGGCCGCAGGTTTGCGGGGCAGGCCCGGCATGGTCATGATGTCGCCGGTAACGCAGACCAGAAATTCCGCCCCGGCAGATAACCTCAGTTCGCGAATGGTAACGGTGTGATTTTCCGGTGCCCCTTTTAAATCGGGATCGGTGGAAAAACTGTACTGCGTTTTCGCCATGCAAACGGGAAAATTCCGGTAGTCTTTGTCATATTCGGCAAATTGTGTGCGGATTTTTGTATCGCACGCGATATCGTCGGCGCCATAGAGTTTTTGCGCGATGGTCCGGACTTTTTCGATCAGCGGTATATCATCGGGATAAATGGGTCTGAAATCGGCGATGTCACTGTCAACCAGAGCGACAACTTCATGGGCCAGTTGTTCCGCCCCTTTGCCGCCGTCGGACCAATGGGACGCAAGAACAGCTTTGGCGCCATGAAGGGCGACCTGTTCGGTAACCATGGCAACTTCATCGGCACTGTCGCCGGAAAACTGGTTGATGGCGACGACAACGGGAACCTTGAAAGAACGTACATTGTCGATATGGCGGATTAAATTGTCACAGCCCTTTTTAACGGCGTTGACGTTTTCCGCACCTAAATCCGCCTTGCCGACACCGCCATGCATTTTCAATGCCCGGATGGTGGCGACAATAACCGCGGCTTTCGGTTTAAGCCCGGCTTTGCGGCATTTGATGTCAAAGAATTTCTCGGCTCCTAAATCGGCCCCGAATCCGGCTTCGGTGACGACGTAGTCGGCCATTTTCAAAGCGGCTTTGGTGGCAACCACGGAATTGCAACCGTGGGCGATGTTGGCGAACGGGCCGCCGTGAATAAAGGCCGGGTTGTTTTCAAGGGTTTGCACCAGATTGGGGGCAAAGGCGTCTTTCAGAAGAACCGCCATCGGCCCCGGCGCCATTAAAGATTCGGCCAGAATGGGTTCGCGTTTGCGGGTGAAACCAACAACAATCTTGCCAAGCCGTTCCGTCAGGTCTTTCAGATTTTCCGAAAGGCAGAAAATGGCCATGATTTCAGACGCAACGACGATGTCATAGCCGTCTTCGCGGGGGAAACCATTGCCGACGCCACCCAGCGAGCACACAATGCGGCGAAGGGCGCGGTCATTCATATCAACCACCCGCTTCCAGCCAATGCGGCGTTCATCAAACCCTAATTCGTTGCCCCAGTAAATATGATTATCCAGCAAGGCGGACAGCAAATTGTGGGCAACGCCGATGGCGTGGAAGTCGCCGGTAAAGTGTAAATTGATGTCCTCCATGGGCACAACTTGCGCGTAACCACCGCCGGCGGCGCCGCCCTTCATGCCGAAACAGGGCCCCAATGACGGTTCGCGCAAACACATGGCGGTTTTTTTGCCGATCCGGTTCATGGCGTCGCCGAGGCCAACAGAGGTTGTGGTTTTGCCTTCGCCCGCCGGTGTTGGCGTCATTGCCGTCACCAGTATCAGCTTGCCATCGGGCTTGTCTTGCAGGGACTGAATGTAATCAAGCGATACTTTGGCTTTGTAGGGGCCGTAATTCAGCAGGTGTTCAGGGGAAATTCCCAAACGTTCACCGACTTCGGCGATGGGTTTCATATTTGCCGCGCGGGCAATTTCAATATCACTTTTGCTCATATCAGGTCCTTGATCAAAAATATTCAGATGGTCGAAATTCTAATGCCCCGGGGTTTCTTTGTACGCGTCTGATTGCGACATGACCGGGCCGACTCTCGACCTGTAACACAGGTTGTTTGCCTATTGAAAGCGTGTTTTCGCCAGGGCGGGTTGGGTGAAATAGCGTTTTATGATAATGGTTGTCGGGAAACGTTGAAATAAAGCGGGAAGATAGCGGGGTATGAAAAAATCCATGTATATCTGGGTATCGCTTGTTCTGCTTTCTGTGTTCTGGACGTTGCAGGCGGTCTCGCCAAAACCGGTCCGTGTCATGCGGGGGCAGTTATTCAATGCCTATCAAAGATGGTCTCCGGCGCCGACCCGCCCGGTAGCGGTGACAGTGCTGGCCATTGACAGGAAAAGCATCCGCCGTTTCGGACAATGGCCATGACCGCGTGATCTGCTGGCTGAAATGGTTGATCAATTATCCGCTTTCGGTGCGGATGTGATCGCGTTTGATCTGGTGTTTTCCAGCCCCGACCGAACGTCTCCGGCACGTATCGTTGAAACACAGGATTTGCCCGAAGCGGTGGTGAATGCGCTTGGGGCGTTGCCCGATCATGACCGGGTTTTTCAGGATGCGCTGGCAAAGGCCCGGGTTGTTGCCGGAATGCGGCTGAAAAGATAAATCAAAATGCGGCGCGGAAACCGTGGCAAAATGACATATGCTGAATTCGAAGGTAAGGCGGAATTGAGAAGGGGTTGTTGCCGTCGCTGACACTGGAAACGCTGAGGGTGCAGCAAAAAGCCGAACGCTATCAATTGATGTCGTCGGCAGGGGACAACAGGCTTGACGCGATCCGTGTCGGTAATCTTGAGATCCCAGTGCACCCGAGCGGGCGGTTCTGGGTCCGTCCGCCGGAAGTTTCCAGGGTTCCTGTTGTGCCCGCCGGGAAATTGTTGTCGGGACGGGCGAATGCCGATTTGTTCAAAGGCCGGATTGTTTTCATTGGAGTCACGGCGGGGGTCTTGGCCGACCCCAGAGCCGATCCGACCGGAAAGCTGCTGAGCCGGGTGGAATTTCGGGCGCGGCTGGCGGAACAAATTCTGGGCAAGCAGTTCCTGACCCGTCCCAAGTGGGTGCAAAGGATGGAAATGATTGCCATCGGTCTGATAACTTTGATTGGTCTGACCTTGCTGGCACGGTTTTCTGCAACCGTTTTTATCGGTGCCACCGTGGCAATGGTGTTGGCGGTATTTGCCGGGGCGATGTACGGATTTGTCCGTTCAGGACTGTTAATTGATCCGCTGGTGCCGGGGGTCGGTGCGGCATTGGTATTGATTATTGCCGCCGTCACCCGTTACGCCGGGACGGCCAAGGAAAACCGCTGGATCAGGGATGCGTTTTCAAGTTTTGTCTCGCCCAATCTGGTGGAACAACTGCTGCAACAACCGGATACCCTGAAACTGGGTGGCGAACGGCGGGAACTGTCATTTATTTTTACCGATCTGGCCGGATTTACGTCGCTTGTGGAAAAGTCCGAGCCGGGCACATTAATCCCGATCACGCCGAACGGGCTTTGGCGGCGGCATTGGAAATGGATGAATTTGCCACTGAATTTGCAAAATCAAAAACTGCCAAAGGCTTTCCCTTGGGTGAAACCCGTATTGGCGTTCACTCAGGCCCGGTGATTATCGGCAATATGGGCGGCGATGTGATTTTTAATTACGCCGCCCACGGGGATGCCATCAACACGGCGGCACGTATGGAAGGGGTCAACAAATATCTGGGAACCCGCATCGCCGTCAGCATTGAAACCGCATCCCGATGCCCGGACTTCAGCGGCCGCCCGGTGGGTTCGGTGGTGCTGAAAGGCAAAACGTCCGGGATTCTGGCGTTTCAGCCCTTAAGCCCGGAGAAAATGGAAACGCCGATGATCAAAGCCTATCTGGCGGCCTGTGATCTGTTGACAGGCGAAGAAAGCGGGCTGATCCCGGACGGACAGGCCCGGGCGGCGTTTGAAGAGTTGATAAAACAATACCCGGAAGATCCGCTGATCCGGTTTCATCACGGGCGGCTGCAACAGGGTGAAAAGGGCACGCTAATTTATATGTTTGATAAATAATCCGCTGCCTCATGGTGTGGCATGCTGAACCGGCACAGAAAATCGGTGACCTGTTTCCTGAGAATTTTATCGTTGATGATGTCGCTTAAAAAATCCCGGTGGCATTGATGCGGGCGAAAGTGGTGCTGAACCAGTTTGTGAATTTGTTTCTGGTTCATGGCTTGCCAGTGTCGACCATGGGCGTCAACGCTATCGAGCGCAATGGGGGAACCCGTCAATGCCAAAGCGCCGCGACGGCCATGATAATAATAAACGCTTTTCAACGGGCCCAGAAATTCGACCTCAAGGGTAGCGCCTTCAAGCCGGGAAAAGGTATAATTGGCGGCGGACAGTTCCGTTTCGTGCATGCTTTCAAGTTGTTCGTCATCGAGCCAGTTTACGAACAGGGAAACGGTGGTTCCCAGGGATGGATGCAGCGTCGCCGGGACCGATCCGTAACGGGCGATATGCGGGGAATAAACCGTATCATAGTCTTTCAGCGAGGCTTTCAGAACCGGGATGGTGTGCGGCTGTGAACCGCCTTTTTGAAAAGGGAATTTACGCGCCAGTTGAAGCGGCGACTGGTTGGACCCCACGGCCAGCACCGCTGTGCGGTTTTCAAGGACCGGCAAATCATCGGCGTTTTTGATCAAGGCATAGCCCGGGGCCTGATAAAGATAGGACCCGTCCGGGATAAAGTAAGGATATTCAAGGGCGCGGCGATGTTCGGGAGACATATGGTTTAATCGTTTAGTTTAATCGTTATTCCAGATATTGCTGAATATCCACTTCATCGATCTGTTCCGGTTTCAGAAACCGCTCGGCATAGGTTTTATAGATGCCGGAACGCAGGAACAGTTTGAAAATATCACCGTCGATGTGCTGGTCTTTTTTCATGAAAGACATAATGCGGATGCTTTCACTGAGCTTCTTCGCAGGCTTATAGGGTCGGTCGGCTGCGGTCAGGGCTTCGAATATATCCGCCACAGCCATAATTTTTGCCGGCACCGACATTTCGTCGCCTTTCAGTTTTTTAGGGTACCCGGTACCGTCCAGTTTTTCATGGTGTCCACCGGCGTATTCCGGCACTTTCGCCAGATGATCGGGGAACGGCAGTTGATCGAGCATGACGATGGTCTGAACGATATGATCATTGATTTTAAAGCGTTCTTCGTCGGTGAGCGTGCCTTTTTCGATGCACAGGTTATGCACTTCGCCAAGATTGAACTTGTTTTCCGGGACATCGAATTTAAAGCCAAAGGGATTATCGTCCTGATACAATTTGCCGCCGTCTTCACGGGGAATGATGTGATCAGGACGATCCGCCAGCAGTTTTTCCGTGGTTGGCAACGGTTTGGCCGGGATATTTGCCAGGCGTTTGGCTTCTTCCTGACTGATGCCGAGGCGGTTATCAAGGGTGCGCGTCCATTCCTGATCGGCAATTTTTTTCACCCGCTCGATCAACTCGGGAGCCATGTATTCACCGCCCACATTGCATTTTGCGATAAATTCAAAATCATCATCAATTTCAGACAGGGTTGTTTCAAGTTGGCCGCGTAAATTTCCCGGATCACCCTTGCCTGCGATGACAGCGTTGAGATAATCAATCACCCGGTCGCGTTTGATAATTTCAAAACGGGTGCGGATTTCGTGGATGCGGTCATAAATGGTTTCAAGTTTGGTAGCTTTATCAACAACAAATTCAGGCGTGGTTACTTTGCCGCAATCATGCAGCCATGCGGCGATGTGCAATTCGTATTTTTGATCATCGTTGAGATCAAAATCTGCAAATGGTCCGTCGGTTTCCTGACACGCCGCTTCGGATATCATCCGGCTCAGTTCCGGAACCCGTTGGCAATGACCGCCGGTGTAGGGGGATTTGGCGTCAATGGCCGATGCGATCAACTCGATGAAGCTGTCGAGCAGCTTTTTCTGCCCTTCAAGCAATTGCCGGTTGTCAAGGGCGACCGCGGCCTGGGATGACAAAGCCTCGATAAGGGGTTGAATTTCTGCGGAAAAGGGAATGATTTCTCCGCTTTCCGGGTCTTTGGCATTGAGTAACTGCAAAACGCCGATAACTTTGTTCTGGCTGTTTTTCAACGGCACCGTCAGGAACGATTTTGAACGGTAGCCGGTGCCTTCATCAAATTTTTTGGTGCCGGAAAAATCGAATTCATTATTTTCATAGGCGTCGGGAATATTAAAGGATTGTCCGGTGTTGGCGGCACAGGTGGCAATGTTTTTATGGTTTGGTTTTCCCGTAACCGGGTCGTTCAATTGCAGGGGCGGAAAGGTAATGGGTTTGCCGGTGGTGCCGCCCATGGCGATGTTTAAAGAATCGGTGCGCATGATCTCGAATTTAAGGCCGCCTTCGGGGGTGCAGAGATAAAGCGTGCCGCCGTCTGCATTGCACAATTCCTTGGCTTCGACCAGAATGCGTTCCATCAACCGTTCGATGTTGCGTTCAGCCGACAGGGCAATGCCGATTTTGATCAGTCTTTGAAACGGGTTAACGGTTTTATGTTCGGTCATGCTCAGGATGTTTTTTTCATGTCGATAGGATAATGTGTATATATTTACCGTATTTATATAGTTTATATTTCAGGTTATTGTAACGATATTTATTGCTTTTATTATTATCGACCCGCTTTTTTGCCGGGCCGTTATCTGAATTGCGGAGACAGGATGGCTTTTTCATCGTTACGGGATTTTATTTTCAACCGTCTGGAACCCGCCGGGCGTCTTGTCCGCGTCACCGAACCGGTCTCTGTTGATCTGGAAATGACGGAAATTCAAACCCGTCTTTTGCGTGACGGCGGTCCGGCAGTGTTGTTTGAAAACGCCATTGACAATGACGGCAAGCCAAGCCCGTATCCGGTACTGGTCAATTTATTCGGCACCGTTGAAAGGGTTGCCTGGGGCATGAACCGGGAACCCGGACAATTACGGGAAATCGGTGAAATGCTGGCGTTTTTAAGACAACCTGAACCGCCCGGCGGCTGGCGCGAAGCGGTCGGAATGTTTCCTTTGCTGAAAACCGTGATGGCGATGAAACCGAAACGGGTGACAAAGGCCCCTTGTCAGGACATTGTTTTAACCGGGGATGATATTGATCTGAACGCGCTCCCGGTGCAGATGTGCTGGCCGGGGGAACCGGCACCGTTGATCACATGGCCGTTGGTGGTGACCCAGGGCCCCGAAGCGAACGATAAGGACGGTGACAGGCGTGATGGCCATAATCTGGGTGTTTACCGGATGCAGCTGTTGGGACGGGATAAAACCATCATGCGCTGGCTGAAACACCGGGGCGGGGCCCAGCATTTTGGCCGCTGGAAAGAGAAATCGTCTGAACCTTTGCCGGTGGCGGTGGCCATCGGTGCCGATCCGGGGACCATACTGGCGGCGGTGACGCCGGTGCCGGATACCTTGTCGGAATATCAGTTCGCCGGATTGTTGCGTGGGGAAAAAGTCGACCTGGTGGACTGCAAGACCGTGCCCCTGCAAGTTCCCGCCGAGGCGGAAATTATCCTTGAAGGCCATATTTCACTGGATGATATGGCCGATGAAGGGCCATACGGTGATCATACCGGATACTATAACGCCGTTGAAAAATTCCCGGTTTTTACCGTCAGTGCCATCACCATGCGTAAAGACCCCATTTATCTGTCAACTTTTACCGGACGCCCGCCGGATGAGCCTTCAATTCTGGGCGAAGCCCTGAATGACGTGTTCGTGCCGCTGTTGACGCAACAGTTTCCGGAAATTGTTGATTTCTGGTTGCCGCCGGAAGCCTGTTCCTACCGGATGGCGGTGGTTTCCATGAAAAAAGCCTATCCCGGTCACGCCCGCCGGGTAATGATGGGCGTGTGGTCCTATTTACGTCAATTCATGTACACGAAATTTATCATCGTTGTTGATGATGATATCAATGTCCGCGACTGGAAAGATGTCATCTGGGCCATATCAACCAATGTGGACCCGGTCCGCGACATGATGCCGATTGAAAATACGCCGATAGATTATCTCGATTTTGCTTCGGCCGAGGCCAGTCTGGGCAGCAAGCTGGGGTTGGATGCAACAACAAAAATTCCACCTGAAAGCAAACGCGAATGGGGCCGGAAAATCAGGATGAGCGACGATATTATCAACACGGTTACAGAAAAATGGTCAAAAATGGGCTTGCCCGGTGACGGTAAACACATCTGGAAGTGATGTGTATAATATATTTTAATCAAATCGGCTATATATCTGGTGGAATCAATCGCTGACAGTGGTTATGATTGCCGCCAATTTCCAAAGGAGCGTATTTCCGTGATTTGTCAGACCCTGTTTCAGAAAGGTGATCATCGCTGGTTGTTGTTGGTACAGGAGCCGGATCAAAGCAGTGATCAGATGGCCACCAACCGGATTGCCATTCAGGTTGGCGATATGGTGACCTTTGTTGATCCGGGCGGGTTTGAAGTTTTTCCGGAAACGCTGGCGGCCTTGACGGCGGAAGTCAGCATTGACAAGGTTTATGACGTGGTTTTCACCCATCCGGGGCCGGAATCGGCTTCGGCACTGCCGTTGTGGCGGCAAGTCTGTAACGACGGGGCGCGGTTCCACGTGCCGGAAATGATGATGTCGGCGTTTCAGCATCTGGATGGCAACTTCCCTTTAACGGCGATTTCCGATCAGGGGGCTGAAATTTCCATTTCGGCGATGCCTTTGAAATTGTTGCCGGCACCCTATATGTATTCACCGGCGGCAGTTAACGTTTATGACAGCCAGGCGCGCATTTTATACAGCGGCGCGGTCGGCTCGGTATTGTCCTATCTGCCCAATCCGGATCATCTTTTTGTTGAAGACTTCGAAGACCATATCGATGCATTGGCCGCCTATCACGGTCGTTTCATGCCCTCCAATGCCGCCCGTGATGCCTGGCTTGATGCGGTTCGCGGACTGGATATAGAAATGCTGGTTCCGGCTTCGGGGCGGGTGTTCAAGGATCAGGCCGTTGAACAGTTTCTGGTTTGGCTGTCGGGGGCGCAAATGGCAACTCTGGTGGCGGTGGCAAAAGCACCTGAATTGCCGCAGACGAAGCCGGGGGATGACATTGCGGGCGCTATAGAGACCGCCGATGTCAATGACCCGTTTGCCGAAATTAACGCGGCCGCTGATGGCGAAGATGAAATTCCCCACGGCGAGCCGGAACCCGGTGCCGAATACCGGCTGGTGACCCGAAGCGATTTTGATGGATTGGCCTGTGCGGTATTACTCGAAGAATTGGATATGATTGATGATATCCTGTTTGTTCATCCCAATGATATGCAGGAAGGCCGTATTGATATCACAGCCAATGATATCTCCACAAACCTGCCCTATGTGCCGGGTTGTCATCTGGCTTTTGATCATCATTTAAGCGAAATCCAGCGTCTGGGACAAAAATACGACAATCACATCATTATTCCGTCGGCTCCGTCGGCGGCGCGGGTGGTTTATGAATATTACGGCAAAGACGTCTTTCCCGACCGTCTTGACGATATGATGGCTGCTGTTGACCAAGGCGATTCGGCGCAATATTCCATGGATGATGTGCTTAACCCCAAAGGCTGGGCGTTGTTGAATTTCATTATGGACTCGCGTACCGGCCTTGGCCGTTTTCGCGGTTTCCGGATCCCGAACTATGAATTGATGATGGAACTGATCGAATTTTGCCGCATTCATACCATTGACGAAATTCTGGAACTGCCGGATGTCAAGGAACGGGTCGATCTATATATGGATCATGCGCCCAAATTTTCCGAACAGATCAAACGCTGTTCGACGGTTCATGACAATCTGGTGGTGCTCGATTTGCGCGATGAAGAAGACGTCTTTGTCGGCAACCGCTTTATGATTTACGCCCTGTTTCCCCAATGTAATATTTCCATGCATGTGATGTGGGGCCGGGACAAAAAGAATGTCGTCTATGCCGTCGGTAAATCGATTTTTGACCGGTCATCAAAAACCAATGTGGGGGAATGCATGTTGCAATATGGCGGCGGCGGGCATAACGCGGCGGGCACCTGTCAGGCCGATACCGTGCTTGCGGAAACGGTCAAACAGGCATTGATCCAGAAAATTACCGCCGACGGCTAATCAGTTCCCGGCGGCAAAGCTGAAATAAAGTTCACGGGCTTTCAGAAACATCGGCCCCGGCTGCAAGTCGCGGTCTTCGATGCGGATACACGGCTGCACCTTGGCATAATTTCCGGTGGCAAACAGTTCGTCCGCCGTTAACAGCTCATCGAAATCCATCGGTCGCTGTTCTACGGGGATGCCCGCATCCGTTAACAACTGGATCACCCGTTGCCGGGTAATGCCGTTTAAAAATGTTCCATTGATGGCCGGTGTGTGGACGACGCCGTTTTTGGCCATGAACAAATTGGTATAGGAAAATTCCGCCACATTGCCGTTGGGGTCCATGACCACGCCAACATCAAAACCTTTGTCCGCAACTTCGCGCACACCACGGGCGACGTTGGGATACAGGCACGACGCCTTGGCTTCGGTCGGGGCCATGTCTTTGGCCGGGCGGCGGAATTTTGTTCTGCAGGCGGTAAATCCGGTCGGTTCCGGGATGGCGGCTTCAAAAATCGACATCACAAACCGGGTCGATTCCGGATCCGGAGTGATAAAGCCTTCTTCGCCATAGAACATTGGTGATATGTAAAGTTCGGCGTCGTCCGGATAGCGTTTGACACCTTCCAGCGCAATGGTTTCGATGTCTTCGGCGCTGATTTTCGGGGCAAGCCCCATGATTTTGGCGGAACGGATCGCCCGTTCACAGTGCAGCAATAAATCCGGGGTTTTGCCCCTGATCGCCCGGGCGCCATCAAAGACAACGGATGACAGCCAAAAGGCATGATTGTTGGGGCGCAGAATTTTCGGGCTGTCGTCCTGCCACTGATCTTCGGCGAAGGTGATTGTTTTTCCGATGACCGCTTTTCCCATTATTGTGCTCCTGTCTCAAATTATGGAATTTTATGACTATACTCCGTGAAGCAGACACGTCCATTGCTGTCGTCGAAAAAAGACAAGAAAAAAACAAAACGTGATGACGTTCATCATTACGGGCAAGATTGTTTTCTATAAATTCATGGATGCGAAAGAAAAATTTTTGCTCCGTTTGCGCACCGTCCATAAAAACCGGAACAGGCGAAATCCCAACAGGATGGCGATGATGGCGGCGTAAATAAGCGGCTCCAACTGAAAGCCTTTGCGCATCATGATAAAATGAAAAGCCACCAGCGGGGCTGCGATATAAACGGCTTTGTGAAGAAACCGCCAGCGTTTGCCGCCGATTTTTTTGACCATGGCTTTCGGGGATGTGACGGCAAGGGCCGTTAATAAAACAAATGAAACCATGCCAACGGTGATATAATTGCGTTTGATGATATCGTCCCAGATGGCGGCGAAGTCAAAAAATTGATCAATGGCCACATAGCTGGTTAAATGCAGGAACGCATAAAAAAAACAAAACAGCCCGATCAGGCGGCGATAGCGCATAATCGATTTGATTCTGAAAATCTGGCTGACCGGGGTGACGGCGATGGCAAGGATCAATATCCGGATCGCCCAGTCACCCAGATAACGGTTCATGAATGATATCGGCTCAGCCCCCATGCCGCCCGTAAACCCGAGCCAGACCAGCCATGGTAACGGGGCCAGCAATACCAGCCAGATCAGGGGTTTGATCGCACGTTTCATGATTTGGTTTTATTTCAGTAAAACTTCGAAAGGTCCATGCCTTTGTACAGGTCGGCCACTTCTTCTTCGTAGCCATTGAACATCAGCGTTTTACGTTTCAGGAAATCACCAATGCGGCGTTCCTTGGCTTGCGACCATCTCGGGTGATCGACTTCCGGATTGACGTTGGAATAAAAGCCATATTCCCGGGGTGCGGATTTGTTCCATGATGTCGGCGGCTGCTTGTCGGTAAAGCTGATGCGGACAATGGATTTGATGCCTTTAAAACCGTATTTCCATGGCGTCACCAGCCGCACCGGGGCGCCGTTCTGGTTGGGCAGGGATTCTCCGTATAAACCAACGGCAAGCAGGCTTAATTCATTCATGGCTTCGTCCATGCGCAAACCTTCGACATAGGGCCAGTCCAGAACCCGGCGTCTCTGTCCGGGCATTTGGTCCGGGTCAAACAGGGTTTCAAATGCGACATATTTAGCCGAATTTTGTGGCTCAAGGCGTTTGATAACATCCCTTAAAGACACCCCGACCCACGGCACAACCATTGACCAGGCTTCGACACAGCGGTGGCGGTAAACGCGTTCCTCCAGTTGGTGGGGTTTGATCAGATCGTCAAAATCATAATCGCCCGGCTTGTTAACCAGTCCATCGACACGGATTTTCCATGGTTTGGGTTGAAAATCACGGGCATACAGTTGCGGGTCGGTTTTGCCGGTGCCAAATTCATAAAAATTGTTGTAGCGGGTGACGGAATCATAATCGGTGCGTTCCTCGCCGACCTGGCTGTCGTCCCATTTGCTGGATCGAACATTGGTGAGTTTTTCACCATGTCGGGAACCGTTGGCGGCCCATACCGATCCGGCAAAGGGCGCCAATCCGGTTCCGGCAATGGATCCAAGTGATGCGAAGGCGGCCGTTTTTAAAAACTGTCTGCGATTATTGTAAAATGTTTCAGGCGTGATTTCAGAAGATTGCGGCGTCGATTTTTTTCTAAAACGTATGAACATGTGGGTTTCCCGGTTCGGTTTTTTTTAAAATGGTTCTGTTATGAAAATGAGTTAAATATCAATCTATTTTGTTTTTTAATATGTTTTAAACCTGATATCGTTACTCCGGTTACGGATATCCTGAATGATGTAAATGCCGGTTTATGTTTTAATGAATATAAGAACTTTTCGCAAATGACCAATAAACCCGTGATCACAGTTTTGCGATCTGCTGCGTTAAGTGCATGGATCCGGGACCTGAAACAAATGAAAGATTTATAACGGATGCGCGTTTTGTTTCACCTTTGGCTGTCACCCTATTGCCGCAAGGTACGGTTGACGTTATCTGAAAAACGGCTGGATTACAGCCTGAAAGCGGAAAGCGTGTGGGAACGGCGTGAAGAGTTTCTCGCCCTTAATCCTCAAGGGGAAGTGCCGGTGCTGGTCGAAGCCGACGGCACCGCTTTGTCCGGCGCCAACGTCATCGCCGAATTTCTGGATGAAGTTCATCCCGAGCCGCCGTTGTTGGGGCGGCAAGCCTATCAACGTTCGGAAACAAGACGGCTGGTGGACTGGTTTGACCGTAAATTCAATTCCGAAGTGACGGAAAATCTGGTTGGTGAAAAGCTGATGAAACGGTTTTTAGGCCAGGGCGAACCGGATTCGCAAATCGTTCGTGCCGGGCACCGCAATATTCATATGCATCTTGAATATATTTCTTTTTTGATGGAAAGGCGCAAGTGGTTGGCCGGTGACGAGCTTAGTCTGGCCGATTTGACGGCGGCGTCGCATTTGTCGTGCATTGATTATCTGGGCGATGTACCGTGGGAAGATTATAGCGAAGCCAAAGACTGGTACGCGCGGATCAAATCCCGGCCTGCGTTCAGACCCTTGCTGGATGATCATATCCCCGGGATTCCGCCCGCCAAACATTACCGTGATCTGGATTTTTGACAGAAAATTTAAAGATTGAAATTTTAATACATTTAAACTAGACTTTTTTGTATGAAAAGAACAGGGTTGCAAAAATTTTTCGCCTTGGTGCTGGCGGTGTCTGTCGTTGCCGGTGGTTTTACCATGTCGGCGATGGCCGCCCCGGTGACAGAAACCCAGGCTGAAACCATTCATGGCGGAACCGCATTTTTCAAGTGCCCGGTACTTGAAGACGGCTCTATGGCCTGTGCCATGCAGGGGACAGGGTGTCTGTCGTGCGCAGAATTTACGCAAATTGAAACCCCTGAAATTTTCAGCGAATCGTTGAAGGCCATTTTTTCCCCTTTGTCCGATTTGCAAACCGGCTGGATAGAAGCCCGGCTTGTGATTGAGCCTGACCCTCCAAAATAAATCCTCGTTATTGCCATCAAGCTCCGGATTCCGGGCTGTTTGTTGATAATTTCGCCGCGTATTTAAGCTTTCTGTAGCTTTGTTCGCGGCTAACGAGGACGTATTATGAATAATGCACTAGGTTATATGGGAGAGCAGAATATGCTCTTCGCAATTATGCTGATCATGGGATTTGTCGGCATCATTGCACTATTTTTTGCCCTGTTCACGCCAACGCGATGGCAGGTTCCCTATTCGGTCGAAATTATTTTTGCCGCTGTTATTGCTATTGTGACGTTCGGTGGTGCGCTGGTCAGCCAGAAAACGGTTAATGAATACTGGGCCGACGTGCCCAACATGGACGAGTTGAGCAAAATTTCCGGCAAGGTGACGATAGATCAAGGTGCCGATAAATTTGATAAAGTTGTCAGCGCCTATTTGTTCCAATGGGGATTTATATTTATCAATCCGGATGGCAGCGCGACCCGCAATGCGCTTTCGGTCAAGCCCGGCGAACGGGTTCTGGTTCATGTTTTATCCAATGATGTGATCCATGGTTTTCAGATCCCGGTGGTCGGTTTAACCACCGAAGTTGACCCCAAAGCGGTGCGTTCAACCTGGTTTAAGGCACCCAAAAAACCGGGGAAATATCTCATACAGTGTATGGATTATTGCGGCATTGGCCATCATCAAATGAAAGCGTGGCTGGTGGTTGACGATGGATCCGATGATGATGATGAAAAACAGGGAGCACAGGGCTGATCAGGCTTGGTGAAAAAATATGTCCAGTCAATATGAATATCATAAAAGCCTGAAATGGCAGCCCGAAGACATGCTCTCCGGGATAACCCTAAAACAACTGATTACATCCAGCGATGCCCGTTTGCTTGGTATCAAAGGGATGCTGTTGGCAATGATTATGCTCGGTATCGGTGGTGCCATGGCCATGACCATGCGCGTCGAATTGATGCAGCCGGGTATCCAGTATATCGAATCGAAACCGTTTATTAACGCTGTCACCATTCATGGATTGATCATGGTGCTGGCTTTTTCCGTACCGTTTGCCACTTCGGCGCTGTATTTTATTTTGCCGCAAACGTTGGGCCTGAAAAAAATGGAAATGTCGTGGGCGGCACACATGAGCTTCCTGTCGTTGCTGATCGGTGGCGTGTTGCTGTTTATTTCCCGGCCTGATTTTACGTGGTCGTTTTACGCACCGCTCAGCTTGCGGGTGGCGACCGACATGATCTGGATGGCCCATATTGCCATTATTCTGGTTGGCATCAGCGAATTTCTGGGCGGCTTTCCGCTGATCGCAACGGCCCGGGCATGGAAAAAGAAATCCGGTGGCAAGTGGTCGGATATGCCGCTTTCCGGCTGGAGCGCGTTAACCGGTGGTTTGTTCCTTGTGTTGTCAGCCCCGGCCCTGTCTGTGGTCGGTGTCTATATGCTGACCGATTATCTGGAATTGACAGCCCTGTTTGATCCGGCCCGTGGCGGTGATGCGCTGACATTTTTGTTTATGAGCTGGTTTTACGGCCATCCGGCGGTGTATTTGCCGTTGGTTCCCCTGGTTGGTGTTTTGTACCACATGCTGCCAAGGTTGCTTGGCCGCAATTTATGGAGCCATAAATCCGGCGTTTATGCCTTTACCTTGATGTTTGTGGTCGGGTTTGGTGTCTGGGTCCATCATTTCCAGCCCAATTTCACCATCCACAGCTGGGTCAATTTCTTCTTCCAGTTTATGACCATGCTGATTATTGTGCCAAGCTCGCTGCATGTTTTTAACTGGGTGGCAACGTTGTGGCAGGGCCCGATCAGTCCCGAAGCAAGGGTTTCGATCCCGTTTAAATTTGTCTGCGGGGCAATTTTCATGATTATTGTCGGTGGCGTCAATGGCTACATCAACGGCAATATTGCGGTCGATACCAGCTTCATTCACAACACTTACTGGTTGCCTGCGCATTTTCACGCCATGTTTCTGGGCTTCATCGGCATGATGGCCATGGCCGTGTTTTATTTCCTGTTCCCTTACATGACAGGAAGGCGTTTCAATCAGGGGCTGGCCAATCTTCATTTCTGGATCTGGTTGCCGGGCATTTTTGCGCAAGTGATGCTGATGTTCTGGTTGGGCATGAATTATTTCCCGCGCTGGGTGGTTGATTATCTGCCCTTGCCGGAATGGGTGACCGGGCAATTCTGGCTGTCCATTGCCGGTTTTGCCAATGGCATCGGCTTTGTGATTTTTGTCATCAATGTTGTCATCAGCGTCCGAAACGGTGAAAAATTCGAAGGTGACCCATGGGAATTTCCCGACACCTCTTCGTCAAGCTCTGCCACTTCCCCCAAACCCGCTGAATAAAGGAGAAAAGCCATGATATGGAGATTATGGAGTATTTTAATGGTGGTTTTTGTCGGCGGCGTCTGGTTGCTGGCGATCCCCTATTCCCCGAAACCGATATTGGTAGCGGGGACGGTTATCGATCAATACCGTGAAAAAGGTCTGGTTCCGGCGGTGGGGAAAACAACCATTTCCGAAGAAGTCGGTCATGATGTGTTTGAAGTTCCGCCCGAAGACGAGATTGAACTGGAAAAAGCCATGAAAATGATGGCTTCAGGCGGTATGAACATGAACATG
>Ga0316207_10000128_pt1 | contig 157072 bp, 122 predicted proteins | sample 6weekpyrite_MG_FD_204943 | JGI IMG/M metagenome (GOLD analysis project Ga0316207, IMG submission 204943) | Microbial mat bacterial communities from mineral coupon in-situ incubated in ocean water Damariscotta River, Maine, United States -... | ecosystem: Environmental > Aquatic > Marine >... | reverse complement strand
GAGCACCGTGACGAAATAGGCTTTTGGTACCACAATATTACAGTGTGATAAAAGTAAACCTTTGATTCAGGACTGGCATTGTATGTTTCGCACCGGGTCATTGTAGTGGCATAGATACGCCTCATTCCCCCCCCCCCCCTCCAACCGACCATGCTCGTGCGTTCCGCAGGATTCTATGGTGCTCTCGCACTGGGCATTCTGGTCCTCGCTTTTGTGAGTCAGGCCTATGCAGATACCACCACGACTACCTCTCCATCAAGTCCAAGCCCTACAGATGTGTTGAGCCTTTCTGGTATCTTGACACCGAGCGATGAGTTCTTTACGGGTTCCGTTGATTCTTCGAAACTCCATGACGATGATGATGACGACGACGATGATGATGATGGAGAAAGAGCTACGCAGATTGTAGGAGGTGTTTTGATGGGCCTCATCGTTGTGGCAGTGATTCTATTCATTGCATTTGTGATATGGCGTATCTCTGAGCAGCGCAAGAACTCGAAGAGGTCCGATACTCGCTACGATCTAGTAGACAATGAAGAAGACCTCTAGAAGAAGATGGGGGAGGGAAGGAGAGATAAACATGCATATGGTTCTTACATTCCTCTTTTGTTCTCTCATGCTTGAAGCTTTCCTCCATTCTGGCTTTCAGGAGACGCTGGCTTCTCCTCGGAAGGAGTCTTCTCTGGTCTGATTTGTGAACGTTCCTGTTCGTGCATTCTCGTGGCATCTGCAATGGCAGAGAGCTCAAATACCGCCCCAATGTCCCCCATAGGACCGAATAGACCCGGAGAAATATACGGGTCTCTATCAGACATCCTTTAGTTTCGTGTCCAAGTTCAAAACAACTATCTCCGTGTTTGGGATCGACTCTTCCCACCCCCTCTCAGCAGAATGGCGGTGAAGGAAAAATGACCTAATGAAAAAAGGGTCCCGGGGGGGGGAGAGTGCGACTGGTGTGTCAATGGTATTATAATCGGATATTCGGACTCTCAATACGTGTTCATTCGGCTTCCTCGGAGGCATGAGGAAGAATGTAGTCCTGCATGTTGCGGAGGTTACAGACTACACCACAATAGTGGTTGGTTTCAAGAGAGTGATCTTGATCGCAGGTGCGACATTGTTTGGGATCGATGTCTGTATGATTTCTATGACAAAGATAATTCACTTTGTGTTCTTGTACAACTCTACAGTAATGAGCTGCATTATCGAAACGCCAGTTGTGAAATTGTATGCATTCTTCGATCAAATCCTTGATCCTCCTCTTGGATTCCATGGTTGTGACAGTCTTAATGAGCGTCAGGACGGTAGGGACACCGAATTCATCCACGAACATTTGAGAGGTTCTATGGCTCTCGGATAGTGCGAAAATAAGATTAGGTGCTATGTCCAAGTCGACTCCTCCTTTTACCTCCATACAGCGCTCAATGATCTTTGCATGGTGAGTGAACCACCATTTGCAATGACCTAAATGGGTCTGATATATGATGTGGCCGAACAGCGAGAGGTGGTGTTTCCCCTCGTAGAATGGCATGGCGCCGTCAACGGAAGATGTGATGGTGGGAATGCCCAAGTCCTCCCTTACGGAGAAGAAGGCTGTGGATGGATAATTAAGCATGTAATTCTCGATGAAATCTTCGTATCGGTGTCTAGTAATGTACTTGATGCTCCTGTTGGGAAAGGTGTACGGTACAACAACACTCTTTTCATCACCAGTAAAGTACATGGAATACGCTCTAACGTACCCCATATCAGACATCCTTAGTTTTGCGTCCAAGTTCAAAACAACTATCTCCGTGTTTTGGGATCGACTCTTCCCACCCCCCCCCTCAGCAGAATGGTGGTGAAGGAAAATGGCCCAAAGAAAAAGGCCCCCAGGTCCCTTCCCCCATGTACAAAATGGGAGGAGTGGTGGACGATACGAGTTGTTTGATTGGGGAAGAGGAGAGGGAGATGGAGTTGATTGGGGAGGATATTGTTAGCAATATGCTAAGGGTGGGGATGGTGATAGACCAGGGTAGGCATGGCCTCTGCTGGAAAGCTGTAGAAAGACACTTCCTGGGGGTAGGAGGGAAGGCTACAGTCCGTTCTGTGGACACTGATGCTCTAATGAAGCAGAGGCGTAAGATGCGAGACCGAGTGGAGACTCAGATGTTCATAGATGCACCCTACGCAAAGCCGAGAGTTCCGCTCACCCTCTACATTTACCATGGAGTGAGCGTTTCCAACCTCAAACTCCTCCAGACCGAAGATCACGAGTGGGGACGCTCGATGCTCCTCGAAGCGATGCATAGCTTCCAGGCTTCCAATGTTCGTTCTCCTTCCGAGATCCCAGGAGTATTGGTATATGCATGTGGTAATGTGGATCCGATAGAGGGGATCCTACGGAGATTCTTTCCATCGATCGAGGAGCAATACTTGGAGGAATCGGTACGGGCGCATATCCCGTGGCTCTCGCCCGACATGAGTGCCTGGATAGATACTCTCGTACCCTCCAGATATGCTTACTACGTGAATACTGTACAGACCAGGAGAAAGAGTGCCAGAGAGGAGCTTTCAGATTATCTAGACGTCTCCCAAAGACTGCCTGGCACCACATCTCTTCCACCACCACCTTCTCTGGTGGGTTCTCTCGATGGCCGCGTGGACATTGCTCACGAGCGAGCCATTGCCCACAGGAAGATCCAGGATCTCCTTCCAGAGGCGTTGGAGGTTTCTCAGTTCGACCCGGACTTCTTCCACGAAACCAACAACCGTGCTCTCAGTGTACAGCAGCAAGTACTGGAAGAGGTCCGACTCAAGAACATGACCACGGCCTTCGAGGCGACTTGCGCCCTAGACGGAGGGAGAAAGGAAGACACCTTTGACATCCAGACGGTCGCTTCGGATTCTTCTCGTGGCAGCAGTGTTGGTTCCTACTACTCGGAGGATGCATCCACTCGACTGTTCTACTCGGACTTGTCCCGTCAGATGGGTATCAAGCCCATCATGGAAACCATGACTGCCAACAATGGTAGTGTTGATAGATTCTCTGCATCTTCCGACGCCATGGTGCCCTTCACTGTCATCAAGAGTTGCTATCAACTCTCTGCGGCTGCCTTTGCCACTCTCAACCACGTTCTGTCCTCTGTAGAGCGAAAGATGGCCGCCGACAAGAGCTCGTGCCTTCTCTACTGTACGTCGTGTCAGAATCTACGCAAGACCTACAGGAAACTCAGGATGATCTTGAGCAAGTTCAAGGGAGGAAGGCCTGACCTCAGCAGTTCCATGGATACGTCCTGTGTGGCATGTGCTACAATACTGGCCATATGTTCGGCAGTGATGAACTATGGATGCGATATGTGCGTTGAGGACCGCAAGACAGCCGTTAACAAGTACCTTCTTGCGGCAATTGGGTCAATGGCAGAATCACTCTGCGTTGATACCCTATTCCTCAAGGCCATGCTCTTCTTTAGGAATATGGCAGATGCTGTTGAGCACCACAGGAGGCCATGGTCCTGCAACTACAACCTCTACCCCACCATTCGCAATAGTGATTCAAACGTGGTGTCCCTTCGGTGTTCTCCTACCGTATGCTGTGACGAATCGCTGGCCGTCACCGCCCAGGTCCTAAGTTCGTGGACAAAGCTGGGACCTGTCCGCGCAGACCTCTATAGGAACACGCTTACGTTTTCCAAACCGGGACACAAGAGTGTGATCGATGTCTGCTTCAATCCATGTACAGACATCCTGTCAGACAGGCCTACGGTCACTTCTACTACCAACCATAGGACGGTGGTAGATACATGCGTGGATCATGGGTACTGGAACTCGGAAGCCGTATTGGACACTAGGCCTACCACTGGTGAATCTCGCTATCTCTACCCAGATACACTGTTTGACACTCTGGATGCCGTCTCTAGTGGAGCACCAGGGCTCCTGACTCGCCCTTCGGAACCCTTCATCCCAACAGAGGACCTCAGCTACGAGTATGTGTACGCATGGCCTCTGCTAGTTCGTAACTTTCTGCATGGATCTGATGATCTCCTCTCCGCCGACAGCAATAGAGTTGACGTTTCCTCTTCAGAAGAGGAGGGGGGCGACATAAGACTCTACCAAAGTGTCTACGGGCTCCAGAAGATGATATTCTCCAAATGGAGCCGTGGTAGATCTCGATCGAGAAAGTCTACGATCATTACGCCCACGTGCACCAGTGGTGTACCGATCCGGATCTACACCATTCTCCCCAAGTTGCTTCGAAAGGTGCTCCTTCGGCCCACTGCGGATGGCGGTACCACGGCAGTCTTCGACTTGCTCACGGCACCGTTTATGACTGCTGCCAAGAAGGCACACGAGCACTACGGTGCCACTACCATCCCCTCGGAGAGTCCTGTTGAAGTCAAGATCACTTCCGATGCTACGTGGACCATCTATTCGGCATTGTGGACCTTTGTGCATGCGCTTTCCGAGAGGCTGATCGTCATTGACACTGTCATAGAAAGTTTGCACAACGCCTTTCGAAACAACCGAAGGTTGCGTGAGGAACACTTGGGAGCTGCACGTCTCTGCGCACTCCTCTGTGCCAACAAGGACCGATGTCGAACAGAAGGCCACTTCCACATTCCGAACCCGTTCTACTCTGGCAAGTGTGGGGGCACCACGTTCGATGGCAAGGTACGGGACATATGTCTTCCCCTGAACACGCCTCCACATTTCCTTATCTATAGGGTGCTTCTCAGTGATCACATCTCTCCCACCCTTGCCTTCAATGCCTTCATGGGCATCAGTTCTAGGCAGCACTGGAGATCCAGAGGGAAGGTAGTGGCATCAATGGCCTACTTTGTTGATAAGTATGCTTCTCCGATCACCCGCAAGCCCGAGGGTGTGGTGGCTTCCTTCAGAAGGGCAAGGGTCATGTACGAAGATCACGTGTCCGATTCAGTGTGGCTTGATGACGACGATGGTATCTCTTATGGGGATTCCTACTCGGTCATGGCGGAGCTCTTTGCCACCCTAGAGGTCATGACACGGTTCTCCGCCCGCATCCAAGAGGCAGACAGAAGAGACATTATCGAGAGGAAGAAGTTCATCACCGGACCCATTGATGTTCTCCGACCTTCTATCTACAGAGGTCTTCTCACTCGGGAGTATGTGTTCTCGTTGGCATTCTTCACCAACCACAGGAGTATTGTGTGTTCTCGGTTCATCCCACTGCTGGGCTCTTGGCTCGATTCTTCATCGGCAACCGAAGAACCCCGCCGCCTATCCACTGCGGATACGGTGCCCATCTGGTACCCCATGCTATTGCCTACTCACATGGATCACTACCGACTCATGAATGTGGTTCGTGGCCCAGGAGAGTTGGCTCCGTTCGCTGGCGCACATCCCGACTTTCTGATGGCGGTCGTTACGGAACCCATCGAAAGAGTAACCATTCCGTCGACTTCCGACTTTGGTGTGAGTCTCAATCACTACAAGGTCTACAGTGCAAGTGAGTGGGAAGAGAAGCAGTGGACAAAGAATCAGGTCGCCCAATTCCTCTATGGTGGAGAGAGTGATCTGATGCCTCGATCCGTACACGCCGGTAGCAAGAGGAAGAGAAGGGATTCCTATTCCTCCTCTTCGTCTTCTTCAGGGGGAGAGGAGGAGGAGGAGGAGGAGGAACCGGAGGAGAGCAACAAGAGGAGGAAGATGGTGGATGAAGGATATTTGGGGATTAGGATACGCAAACTTCGGGAGAGTGGGAATGGACCAGACGTAACCTTTGTCCCCAAGTTCAAAGGGGGGAGGAGGAGGAGGAGAGAAAGGGTCGAGAGAGCATCTCCCATAGTGGACTGAACAATAATAAACCCTTAAAGTTCTACCTCATCCAAGATAATGGAATACCTCCCTTTCATCTGGTATTTCTCTTCCTCCTCCGCCCTCACCATTTCTCATGGAGGAGGTCCGTGTCAACATCGATGCCGTGCCTGACATGGGTCGGTGGGTTGCTGACCGTATCACTCTCCAACGGTATGCCCAGCACATTCCCGCTGCCTGGAGTAAGAAGAAGGAGCACGAGGTAGAAGTGACGGTGATGCCCGACGCCGCTCCTGGAATCTACGGTACGCTGGAAGGATATGCTGTAGAAGTATCAGGAGATGCTGCGGTGGCTGAGGTCATGTTTGGAGTCCGTGGACCAGGCCTCGTTTCCACCTGGATTCTGAACGATGTCAAGCCCGAGTTGGTTGACCAACTGGTCAACCAAGCTTCACACACAGTGGAGGTTCTGGGTAGTGAAGTGAGCAGGTTCGTGGATCTCAGTATCCATGAGAACCCCTACCAAGAGCTTGCCGACATGGTTGAGTTGGACCAGGATGATGCTATCCTAGACGCTTCGTACGGCCTCTCTGACCGCTCTCGTATCGTACTCCTCAAGCACACCAGGCACCCCAGGAACGAGTATCGCCTCGTTATCAGTGGCGGATCTGGACTGGCCAATGCCTACCTCCGAAAAGCCCTCTCCAGGAAGGATATCACTACCGTAGCTTCGGCTCAGTCGGACCTGGATGTAGCATTGGCCATTACTCGCCGCCATCATGCAATCTTGGCCTACAGGATCATCCGAGAAATGGTCGATATCGCAACGGTCGACATTGACGATGTCATGGCAGAGGTCCTGTCGAAGAATCGGATCAACACTCAGATGTTCCACTCGGATTACCCCGGCCGAGCAGGAGTACCCTATGCCATTTCCGATACGGAGCAGGTCTACAACTGCTTCTACAAGCACCCCAAGAAGGAGGGTCGGTTCATCTTCTACAACCATGCCGTCTGCATGCCTCTCTCCAAGGGAGCTCTCTTCCTCAACAGTGGTGCTTACTACCAGGCTCTCATGATGCCCAACCGCATCACAAACGCCTCTACCCTCACCACGAGAGAGAGCACGATTCCTGCCGGAAGGAAGCGGTATGCTTACGCTTCACCCCTGTCGACGCCCTACACGTCGCTGCCCACGGCCGACGACTACCTTGCAGTGGGAGACACCAACGGCGACGGCCTGATCAGGAACGGCATCAAGGCCTTCCACGTGCACTCGAGGGAGAGAGTAGACTTCTTGGTCAACGAGAACGTCAAGAGGTTCATCCTTAGGACCGTGAAGAGACCCGAGAACACTGACAGTTTGAGGTTCGAGTTGGCAAGTTCTGTCTATGCATCGAGTGACGATGGCTACCGCAAGCCCATGAGCCGAATCCTCTATGACATGATAAGCCAGGGGGAGGAGGATGAAGATGGGTACCCATTGTCACTTTCTCTGGACAGCAACACGATCCTCGCTACACAGTTTGCCCTTGGGATTCACCAAATTGCACAGCGTAACTATGGTATAGCTACGGTGAGGAAGACCCTTCACTTACTTCCACACAGAGATGAGGATAAGGGGTACCATATCTCAGCACTTGATAATGATGGATACATGATTGTTCCTCATGCCACTCTTGTTTGGCTCTACTACAAGGCTCACAAGGAAGCCATCCAGAAGTACTACGAGGGTCACGGAGTCTTGCCAGAACCGTTCAGGAAGGAACTCGAAGCACTGCATACCATGCACACCGTCAACATTCCAGTGGAGAACTACCTCGGATAGAGGGAGAAGAGAGAGAGAGATGGCGCCACTTTTTCGCTCATGAGTATGTTGTATTAAATTCCTCTTCTAAACAATGAGTGCATTGGGCTTGTACTGTGGAACATAGTTGTCGATAGTGACGCCATGAATTCTGCCTGCCCCTACGAGAGCGCCGAAGATTTCATCGTCATCCTCGCTCTCGGAATCGCGGTTCTCATGGGCCTGCATTGCATTCTGGAAGAGAGTAAGGTCCCTCTCGGATAGAAGTTCCGTCTTTCCTCTGGCCAGAGCTGCAATGTTGAATGTGGGGAGGCCGAGGTCATTGAGAATATCGCGGGAGCCTCTGGGGTAAGTGGTCTTGTCTTGGAGTATAAGACGGGCCTTGCCTTGGAGCATAAGATGGACCTTGGGTTTGAGCTCATCCACGAGACGCTGCCTTTCTTCCATGTCTCCCATGGCATCTTCCTCCTCCAGAATCGATTCAATGATCGCTTCCTTGGCATCTGTTTCTGGGGGAATGAACACGACGTCGTCACCTTCTTCATCGTCGTCACTATCATCGATGACGATCACCATGGTAGTGTCGTCTTCGTCGTCACTGAGAATGATGATCTCCTGATCGCCGAGATCGACACGAGCCTTGACCTCTGACTTCACTACAGTCTCAACAATGTCGTCCATCATCTCCTCGTACTCTGCTGCGAGGTCTGGATGGGCCAGTTGAGCGGGAGGATCCACATCCATGCTGTCATCATCATCATCCTGCGCCAAGCCCGTATCGGGAGAAGATGGGTCGGCATCCGTATCGATCTCTGAAGTAGAGGGCGGGAGAACAATGTCATCGGTATCTGCTCCAGAATCGGGCGTGGAAGGAGGATTGGAACCAACGAGAGGCATATCGTCGTCTGGATCATGCTCTTCTGCAATGTCATGGGTAAAGTCAAAGGTAAGGTCATCCTCTTCGGCGTCGCCCGATAGGATAGTGGTCTCTCGGGCTGTGCAGGAGAGCTCATCGATAGCTTCGAGGGTCCCGGGCTGCAGGATGAGAGTGGGGTCATCGAGCCACCTTGAGAGATCGAACTGGTGAATGGCAGCCAGTTTCCTGATCTCCCGAGAGTAGTTGGCATCCCTCACCATCCGAGCTCTGACGCGTTCGATCAGATCATCGACCTCGAAAGTCTTCTCAATGTCTTCGATTGCCTCTTCACCAATGATCATGCTGGAGGTTTCCAGCCATCGGTCAGCGTTGAACTTGTGAGTGCGCCCAATATTCTTGAGAACCTTGGCGTATCCCGGGATCTCTGTGATTCGGGTAATGACTCGTTCCCTGAGCTTCTGATTGATGACCTGATCCTCACTGCGGTATTCGCGAGCTCTCCACTGTTGGAAGAGGGTGAGTACCTCGGAGATTTCTGAAAGTGTAACATCACTATCGTCCGACTCTGAGAACCACTGGTAGTTGAAGGTGTCGTAGAGTGACTCGTTGTCAAGATCCCCTCCCAAGACGTGGCTTTGCATAATGGTGAACTTCTCTCGTACTGTCAGGCCCTCGGGATCATCGGTGATGATGCGTTTCATGCCTGCTCGGAATTCGCTGCGTAGCTCCTCGGATCGGCTAGGGATGGAAAGGAGGTCTTGAAGGCGATCTGCTTCCTCTTGAGTCGTAGAGAACCTGGTAATCACCTTCTCTCCTGCTGCACGTAGGCGTTCTCGGCGGGCAGTCACAATCTCCCCCTGGGTAATCGTAAGCCAGTCCTCGGGCAGTCCAGCTTCGGAGAGGAGGACTTTCCTCATTTGTTCGGGCTCTACGAGAAGAACTTGGCGGTAGAGAACGTTGATCATGAGGTCGAGCTTAGCGGACCGAGAGTACGGAGTCTCTTGGATGGTCTTGACTGCCGATCGGTGCTCTAGCGTAATGTCGAAACGGTCAAGGAACTGCTGTGCAGTCTTGTCGTCGGTACTCAGCTCTTCTGCCGCAGCCTCTCTCAGCTTGATCAGACCCGATCGGTTCTCAGCCCCCTTCTCGGACAGAGTGGTAGCAAGCTTACGAAGCCTGTTGATGATGACTTCCTGCTCGGCGTCCACGCTCTTGAGACGAGCCTTGAGAATCTTGTCGTCCTTGAAGAGGTCTTTGATGATGCGAGGTGTGTCTTTGGGTCGAAACTCTACCTTGGAGATCATCTTGACAGCAAAGGCCTTGGCCCACTCCTCGTTGGCAGCATCGGCGATCTTGAACATCTCCTTTTCGATGTATCCGTCTGGAACGATACCAGTGTATCGGATAAAGTCCTTCATAAACTCTCGGCCACGGGCGGGGTCCTTGCGGACATCTCGATCGAATCGTCGATGCTTGAGCTTGAGTTCTGGAGCTCTACCCTTGGCAATTTTCAAGACTGTTGCCGAACGGAAGTCCACGACCCCCTTGGCATTCCTCAAGGCGGATAGGTATGTGTCCTTGTCAGCGAGCGCCTGGGAGAGCTCCTTGACCTCGGAGAGAAGGCGGTTGAGATTCTTGTAGTAGAGAGATTCGGTGATGTGTGGAATTTCATCAATGTTGATGCCTGCTTTCTGCCCAATCAAGTACAGCCTCGTTAGGAACCCTTGCATCTCGTCTCTCATAGACTTGGGGAACCATGATGGAGCGATCGTCTCGGTCCTGAGAAGGTTGAGGAGTACAGCGTCGGCTGCCTTGGATCGAGGAATGGCACTGATCCCTTGGATGAGGATGCGACGGAGACTGCGGGCAGGAGACGTAGAGAGTCGTACGTCACGGTACCTCCAGCGGAGTTGGGATGAGCTGAGGAATGCTACATCGACCAGAGCCTTGGGGATGACGTTGACAAAGATCATGTACGCCCTGTTCTTGTCTTCTATGCCCTTGTTCTCTGCATGTTCGGCACTTGTGAAATGTTTGTTCATATCATGGAGAGTCTTTGCCAGGTGGAATCCGGATCCGATCAGGCTTCCGATGATGATACTACGAGCAGTGACCTTTTTCCTATCGAAGAGCTTGCGCGTCTTCTTGTCCTCTGGAGCGATTTCCAGCGTCTTAATGAAGACGGACTTGAAATCGGGCTCGGTCATATCCAGGATGGTAGAGGCTCTTGCAGTCGCCGTAGAGGATGCTTTCTGAATCCAGGCGTAGCGCTTGTTGTGAAAGAGGAGAGAAACAACATCTTGCTCCCAGTAGGGTGAGCCTGTATCATGCATGATCTTGCGGTGGCTGGTCAACATGGCCTTATCGTTGGAAGGGAGACGCTCTGACAGGGCCATAATCTTGGTCTTGGTCGTTTCAACCCTCTCCTCGATCTTGGACTTCCTCTCCTTGATAGTCTCGAGTCTATCCTTGTCTCCATCATCCAGGGTTTGCTCTTCCGAATCGATGATGGCTTGGTACCTTTCCATCTTCCGATTGATCTTCCTGATAGACGCCTCATCCTCCATCAGTTCTCTAGCCAACGTCGTGAACTCATCGGAGAGTTCCTGATGCTGTTCGAGTATAAGCTTCTCCAGAGTAGTGAAATCCACGGGGTCGTCGTCGTCATCGTCGATAGGAAGTACAAGAGAACCCTGCAGTTCTTCGGCGAGTTCCTCCTCCTGTGCCATAGTCGGAGCCTTCTCTTGCTCCAGCACCTTCTGAAGCGTCTCGAGATACTCTTGGTACTCGTTAGTAGTCATCTTCCTCCTCTTTGCCGATTCGTCCCTCGTAGGAGGTGCAGTCTTTTCAGGAGAATCGTCCAGTGTGATGCCGGGAGCCATCTTCCGCCTGGGTTTCCTGGGCTCCTCCGGATTGACAATGGTATCCTCAAGGTCACCGAGGAACTCGTCGAATCCCTTATCCATCGTCCCTTGGGTCAGTGTCGAACGTTCGTCCAACAGGTCCAGTTTCCTATAGTGAAGTTCCTTCTGCTTGGCAACCTCCAATCGGTACCGTTCCTCCTCTTCCTTCAGATACTCTTCATGACGGGCATCCTCCTCGTACTCCTCGTACTCATTGTCCTCAAGTTCGACCAGCTTCTGCTGATATTGATCATCTTCGAGTTCCAGGTTCTGCATGTGTTCTTCTTCCAGTTCTTCCAATCTCTTCTCATACTTCTTCTCGAGTCTACCCACTCTGCGGTAGTACTGCTCGTCCTCGTTCAGGTCTTCGTCTAGAAGATCTTCCACCTCTTTGTCGTCATCCTCCGAGAAGGCGTCCTCATACTCATCAGGTCCCACATCCTCCTCATCCTCTAGCTGCTCTGGTCGAGGGGTAGCCATCCCTTCCCCCCAAATGAAATGAGGAAATGGATAGATAGATGGATACCAATAACGGAGGGTAAAGTGAGTTTCCTAGAAGAGGATGCAAACACAAGTTTTATTTTTTCATCATTGATTCCACCCTTCCCTCCCCCTTTTATCATTTCCTCCATGCAATGCAAGGGGGGGGGGGAGGATGGTGATGTTTTCTTCCCCTATTGGCAGAGAAGAGTATTGGGAAGAAAACTCGATCAGTTTCTAGACTAACCCATTCATTTTGTTCTACTCTACGTCACCACTGGGGCGTGAATGGGAACCGGAAAACACATCAAGAAAGTACTGAAAGTAAACAATACCACTATGGGCGGACCTCCTCCAGTACCTGGTCGAACTACAAAGACGGTTAAGCGAGTCGTTACACCTGCAGTTCCTCCATCAATCAAGAAGAAGACTACTTCTGCTGCTCCTGCTGTTCCTTCTGTCAAGAAGAAGACTACTTCTGTTCCTCCTGTCGTTCCTTCTGTCAAGAAGAAGGTTGCTTCTACCGCTCCTCCTGTCGTTCCTTCTGTCAAGAAGAAGAAAGTTGCCTCTGGCCCTCCTATTGTTCCTTCTGCATCGAAGAAGAAGCCATCTGCTGATTCTCCTACCCCGAAGAAGAAGGTGCCTGTCGCCGGTCCCATCGTTGCGGACTGTACTTATACGATCGAGGCTGATCCAAGTCAGGAATGGAAAACGGTGGATCGAATCACGAAGAAGAGGATTGCCGAACACCCCCCTGCCGAAGAGCCCGAGTCGAAGAAGAGAAAGTACTCGGATGATCAGGTGGATAAGCTACTCAAGCGCGTAGAGGAGCTGGAACGCATTGTTCAAACCGACAACCTGGCAACTATGGTTCGTACGGCTATCGAGAAGCAACCCTTCGAGTCGGAGCTATGTATTGACCAAGCATTCTCGGATGTTGTCAAGGGCATGAAGGCCGACCCGATCGAAGCCAGTGGGAAGTATCCGAATCTCATCACCACCATCCAAACGATCATGGAAGAGTACCTGGGAGACACCATCCTAGCCATGTTCGAAGAGGATACTATCAAGGAGATTATCTTCACGATCATCCGAGAGTACACTGCTGAGGTCCTGGCAAAGAAGCAGAGAGATGCACAGTATCCATCCTAAGATGGAGAGAGAGAGGGGAGGATACGATAGTAAAATCTTCGATTTCATTCCACGAGGCAAGAAGTGAGATGTGATTACCAGGCTCGCGGCTTCCCCTTCTTCTTTTGCTTTTGTTCTTCTGGAACGGAACGTGTAGGCGTTGAGATAACGTACCCTTCTTCTTCATCTTCGACATCATCATCATCGTAATAGTTCTCGTCTTCGATGTAGATCTCTTCATGCTCCGTGTCTCTGTAGAAGACAGTCTCTGTGGTGGACTTGGTAGCCACGCGAACGAAGACGCGCTTCTTCCTGTTCCGCTTGCACTTGATGATAATGTGGTATCCCATGACAGTAAAGGATTCCAGGGTGAGGAATAGAGTAATTACCCAGAATTGGGCAAATCCATACGCCCATAGAGCGATGATCAGAGCCGTCCAAAGCACCAGCAAGCCGATGCCGACGAGTTCTGCAAGTTCTCGCAGGGATGGCCTCTGCTTCGTCTTGACGATCCCGTAGATGACGAGAGGGATGAAGCCGAGAACAAAGAAGACCAGGGGAGAGACCAGCATGATCGGAGGGATGTAGACTCCGGCGAGAGAGATGGTCAGTAGGAGACTTTGAAGACCCAGTACAAACCACAGTGTCCAAGAGTTTCTCCCGTAGAAGATGCTCGTTGGCAGATCGTAAACCAGGACCTGATTCGATGTATAGTCGGCGTACGAAGTTCGGTGTTCCTCTTGGGTACGAGGGGTATCTTCTTGATCCTCAACGTCCTCAGAATCCGGTTCCACAATGATCTCGACTTCATCGGCAGGAGGCATCGCCGTCTCGTGACCGGTAGGCGTAATCTCGTTCATTTCAACATCCTCCATGAGCTCGAGGGCCTCGCCATCTCCTCCTCGCGAGGACGCAAGAACTAGGTCCTGTTCCTCCACTCCGTGTTCGGTGATCAGCTCTTCGTGCTCGTCCCCCGTATCCATGTCTAAAGAGTAGACTTCGTCATCACCACCATCAACATCCAAAATATCCATCGAGTAGAATGCTCAGGTGCAAGGAAGTCAATGAAATGGTGAGGGAAAGACCATACACGACTGATGTCAGGGGGTGGAGATGGTTGGGGAAGATTCTTCTCCCACAGTATCGGTAGAGAGAAGAACGTAAAAAGAAATAAATGCATTCCGGATCTCGATGAGTCATTGGAGGCAATGTGCTACACGCAGGCAGGCAGGCAGAAGAGGGGGGAGGGGACCACCATTCGTTGGAGACTCTTGCATCATGCCCAACAAAGCCACTCCTGCCACGGGAGTGGATACTCTGTTCGAATCCTATGATTCCGTATCACACATTAAGAAGTCCATCAGGAAGAAGAAGAAGAATGCCAAAAAGTACAGAGGACCACCCTCAAATGCAAGCCTTCCCATGCTTACGGTCGATGACGGTGGCGGAGAAGACGGCCGCGACTCTCTGTTCGACTACGATGCTGGAGAGCGTGACAGCAACCTCCGCTACATGGGTATGACGTCGGACATGGACCAAGACATGCTCGAAGCCACCTTTAGGAGTTCTCGATCCTCCCTCCCCTGGTTCATGGAGATCACCAACGAACGAGTCAGGGATGAACTTCTGAAGTTATCCAGGGAGAAGTTCACTTGCGTAGAGTGTCACAGGGATGTGATAGAACTCAACAACAGGGGGAGGTGGGAATGCAGTATGCGTGCTACTTGGAGACCTGCGGCAGGTACGATAGGCCAATTCAAAGAAGTGAGGATGCGTATTCCGGCCGATCACAGGATGGAGAACGACCCTCCTTGGACCAACCCACACGTGAGCACTACTGCGATTCAATCCTCCATCCTGGCAGTCATGGATCCCTCCTCAAGGCCGGTCCCTCGAGCCATCTGCCCCGACTACGACAAGGACGACAACAGTGAGACAGCGGCAAACATCAGGAATGCCGCGCTACAGTCGAAGCATGTAGATACTTCGGCAACAGAGAGGATTGTACGCAGTTCTAAACGCATCTGTCGATACGATGCCATGGCCATGGAGACCGTCAACTATATCTTGACCTTCTACACCTACGAAACCGACCCTTCGAAACGCAATGCAAACATTCGCAAAGAGATGGCTCGTGTCTTTGATATGAGCAAGGCCAAGAAGACAATTTCACTCTTCCCCGACGCCGACGATCCTCCATTGTACGTTTTGAAAAAAGAAATGGATTAAGGTCGACCAATGTTACAATATACAGTCAGATCAATAGTAGTCATTGGCGAGAGGGAAGAGCTCCTCACTCCCCTGCCCGCCCGCCCGTTCCCCGCAAAGGACTATCCCCCATGGGAGGAGGAGGGCAGCGCGTGACACTCTTGGGGGCCACCACCACTATACTATGTCTTATGATATGGAGCGCCCAGGCACAGTCCACCCTGCCCCAACTTGTCAACTTTTCGCCCGAGCAGCAAGCCAATGCCACCACATTCATCAATGAGAGATGCTACCCTCAGGCCAATGGTATCCTTGCACAGATCCAGAATGGCTTTGCCGTACCCGTCGTCTTTACAGTGGTTCTACAGTGCCAGGGAACTGGAAATGCCACGTTCGATCAGACCGTTGCTCCCTTCAACGTTACAGAACCTTTCCTGATCCAACCGGCGACAGGGACAGTGGCCAACCGTATCTGCAATCTGCTACTGACGGGTATCGATCCTCACGATTCATCTCCGCTGCCTACCAAGTCGGTATTCCGTAACTACACGACCACATGTGGAAGTGTGCGGATTCGTAACAGAGACTTTGACGAGGATGAAGACGACGATTGCCACTTTGCAGACGCTCCCTGTGAGTACAACAAGGGGAGTTGGTACTATGGATTCCTACCGACCCTCATTCATGCGCTCATCCTAACAACCATACTCCTCATTCCATATGCCGGCTTTGTGGTCTTAGGTAACAAATCGGTCGAGAATCTGATCATCGGTATCTCAAATTCGAGCAAGGAGTACCGAGAAGCCCTAAATGAAGCCTTGGCGAAATGGGAGCGGTCCGAGGACACACACCCAGCACACACGGGCTATCGACCTGGTGGTGGAAGAATGGTAAGCGCCGACGAGTGCTTTATGTCGAGTGATGAAGATGAATACGACGATGATGACGACAGTGTCAAGATTGAAGTGAACATTGGTTCGTCTGGCAAGACCCAATTCGACGTACCTATCTTTGGAGAGGACGAGGACGACGATTCCTTTGATCACACTGCATTCTAGATACCCTACCATTCGTAATATATGCCTGTATGAAGTTTGGAACATGATTCCACCCCCCCCCACTTTCACTCCTCCCCCCCCCAATCCATAAAAGGGGATATACTTATGGGCATTTTTTCTTCCCCACCCTCGGAATGGTAACGTATGAGGTTGGAAGGTTCAGTGTGTTCCTGCTGTTAGAGTAGGAGAGAGTTAGAAACTACCATGGGAGATCTCTTTGAAGTGTACGATGATAACAGTTCGGATGGATGGAGAGACAACACCAAGTTCGTGCCTCATAACCAAACACGGCCCAAGGAGATGACTGAAGAAGAAAAGGCCCGATTGGGCGTCGAAAAGCTCATGAAAGTTCTCAGATCAGGAACGACCTCTGGTGCAAAGTCCAAGATGAGGGCGCTGCTTGCGTCCAAGATTGCCCCCGAAGCCTTCTACATCTCTACAGAATGCTATCGGATTGACGCTCCCACCGTTAGTGTGGTCGATGCCACTTCCTTACTCAAGAAGGCTCAAGTACACGTCGTAAGCAGCCGTGTTCCAATGATCAATGTAGGGAAGCCGGACCAGCGCCCCCGGTACGAGACTTGTGGTGACCTGGTAGAACTCCCCAAGTCGGAGATCAAGCACACCTTCAAGGCAATGAGGCACGATGGGAACCTCAATACGTTGGTACTGATGACGGATGACATGAGAGTGGCCCCTGCCAAGGGAGCTCAGCACTACACGAGGAGTAAGCAGAGCACCAACGATGCTGACAACTACGCCAGCGAACTCATGGCCAACGAACACTGCACCATTGCTCAGAAGTTCGGGGATCGACACTACGACAAGGGCTACATGTTCTTGACCGAAGGCGAGCGTGCTGCCCGCATCGCAGAGCTGAAGGCCATGCAGCCAAAGACCCCACGAATCCTGGAAGACATTGAGCGCACTACCAAGTGCCGCCCTCTGACCGAATTGCTTCGAAGCGATGCACTTATTCCCGGCCGCTTCGAGACCATGATGAGTGATAGGACACTGGGTAAGCCTGCCGTGGTCCGATTCATTAACAAGGCTCTCATTTTCGATCCGAAGTACCACCTGGAACTCGAGGTGGGACAGAGAGTGATCCTATGTGGTCACGGCCTCTTTCCAGAGGACCTCTACAATGATGAAGCCCTCGATCAGATGATTGCAGAAGAGCAGGGGAAGCAAGACCCACCTCTATCGGCCGAGGAGGCCTACCACAGGATCAGCTACCGGGTACTGCACACACCTGTCTTGATCTTCCATTGTGAAGATCACTCGACGGTGGAAGAGTTCTTTGGCATCGAGGCTCGCAGTACCTACGAGCAATCGTTCGAGGAGGAGGACCTTCTCTTTCCCAACCTTCGACCCGTTGTGGATAACCCCATGCCTCGCTACGCCGTTCTGGATGACTTTATGCACATCAATGGCGAGGTCGACCAAGGAGCATTCTTCATGATCAAGAAGCTCTCTGAACTCCCCTACAACCACTCTTCCTTCGAGTATGTCACTTCCGATTCGGACGCTGTGCTCACAGCCGGGCCATTCTTCTACGTCAAGCACTTTATGGCTCCTCTCAAGGAGAAGAAGGTGGCTCAAGATGCCAGAATCGACATGCCTCGCATTCTCAATTACTATGGCACCAACCCCGCCAAGCCCCAGGTCTGTGACATTCGCCTCCTGATGACCGAGGTGACAAACTGGACTCGCAAGTTGCCCTACTTTGCCGCTCAGAAGCTCATGATCACTCAGACCCAAGAGAAGCCGAAGGATGTATTTGCTCTCCTTCGCCCCTTTGCTCAGACTCCAGAGGACAGCCGCAGGGCCGATGCCATGATCGAGATTGCAGACAAGGCCGCCAACAGGAGGCTTATGCGAGTGGGAGCAAACAAAGACGGCCGAGAGGTGGAGTTGGATGTTACCATTCCCATCTGTCTGCACACCTTTGTCGCTCTGGCAATCCACTATACCGACTACAGCCGATCATGGCCTGGCCTGGGTCCTCCCAAGTTCGTAGACGCACTGACCAACTTCTCCGAGCAATGCATGCCCCTCGTGGAGTGGTCGAGACTGGAGGACCCATCCAACCCCGGCAAGAAGATGCTTCAGCTGATCCCCGGCAATGCACTCCGTTTCATTCTCGCGGTCACTGCGCATGGGAACATGGCTGCATTCAACACCAAGGAGCTGCGAGCATCACATCGCAAATCGTGGCCAAAGGGAGAGAAGCAAAAGCAGAACGCAGGGACCGTGATGGCATACCATCTCCCTCTCATGTCATCCCTCGAGATCCTACAGACAATCTCCGCCTTTGGAGAGGAAAAGATCGAAGGTCTAGAGAGTATGCTCCGTTTCCCTGAAGAGTGTCTTCCACAGGACGGGAAGGTATTGGACAGCCTCATCAAACAGGTATCCAAGTTGCCCAAGACCACACCAGAGCTCGCAGAGCGCCTCTCCAACTTTCAGTACTACCTCACCATGCTCTATCAGACAGGGGATCGCTACATTCGCTATCCAGAGGAAACCTTCCATGGCTACGACGCTAGAGACCCCACTCGCCCCATCGGCCCCAGGAACATGCGCCACGCCTTTGAATTGGCCTAATAGATTCGAGTTCGTTCATTCAATCAGTTTTTTATCCATCGTGAAGAAGGCAAGTCCCACCGTATGACATTGTTCAGTACGAGAGGATCGCGTTCGAACGTCTCTAGGAATCGAACGAGTCCAGGAGTAGTGGATACACCATTGTCCAGGTCGGTGCGTATCTGATCAGCTTTCCACTCTACCAAACTCGCCTTCCTAACTTCTGGATCTTCATAGAAGCGCTTCACAAAGTTTTCCATGGGGGGGGGATGCCAGAAACAAATGTCTCTCTCTCTATTTCCTGCACCCACTGATGGCAAGAGGGGGACGAGTACGTTTTTTAAACCTCTGAAGATACGGCTACACTTCAGGCACTATCTTCGATCTCGGCATTGGGTCACTGAGCTAGTTTCCTGAAAGGAGAGAAACTGGACATGTGTCCATGTCATTCTCGGATCGTGAAGAACCTGACACACAACTATCGAAGCGTGATCCGGCAGTCAGGCTAGAGGAGGATGACTCTTTTGATGAGGTCCCTGATATCAATGATGCATCACTCGAGAACTTTATGGTCGATTACCTCACCTACGATAGTAGTGCTGGGGGAGGAGGAGGAGAAGAGGACGAGGAGATGGAGAACACTGCCGCAGCACAGAAACGGAGGAGGCAGGAGGCCATCATCTCCAAGCTTCGAACCAACCGGATCTATCAGGCGAGGAATAGGCAAGGGGCTGCGAGGGCGATTCTGGAGCGGGTGAACGAATCGTACAAGCTACGAGAACCCCTCGAGAGTAGAAGGTTCGATAGCTTGGCAACAGAGGCCAGACTGTGGCGGCTGATGCGCGAGTTGGGCGTCCGAGAGCTGACCCAATTCGAGGCTGCTACTTCATTCGATCCTCAGGGTAGAGACATGGAACCGGAGGAGGATGTGATGGCATTGAAGAAGTGGGTACAGGATGATGTTATCAATGCCATTCTCCGGCAAGAAGAAGAGGATCGGCAGGGGAGTGGGAGAGGGAGAAAGTACGAGAAAGGTTCTGGCCCGGGAAACGCACAGTATCTACGAGAAATGTGCGCGGCCAAAGCACCATTCATACTGAACGATTTCTACGATCATATGGGAGGGATCAATATGAGAGGGAGGGCACAGCAGACGGGAGGGTTTACCAATGACGAATTGAAGAGAAACAACCGAATGGAGCTTGTATATACCGGCGACGGAGGATCCAAGTATGCAATTCATGCCGATACGTTCCCTAGAGCCGCGCAGAAGCTGTTTTCTACATTGAGAAAAACGAAATAATCAATACAGTGCGTCAAATGTATCATTATTAATCGATCGATCGATCGCGCCATCGTCCACTCTAGGAAGAGGGTGATGATGAAGGCGTGGGGGAAGACCAGGGGGATGTGGAGCTGAGAGAACTGAGCAAACTGGTCGATAGCAAACCACAATCCGCCAGTAGGTTGGAGGTGTTGAGGCCAGAACATTCTGCTTCTGCAGCAACGGGACCTACTAGACCCGCAAAGATAGCAGGGCATGCAGCCTCCCATACACACTCACCACTCTCAATGTAGAGCGTGGCCAGGTCGCCAATCTCGTCGATGACCTCCTTCTTGATCCTCTTCTCCAGCTCGGGCTCTCCGTAGTAGAAGCCTAGATACATGCCTGCCACTAGGGCGATGAGGATCAACAGGAGAATGATAATGAAGATGAGGAGAGAGATGACCAGCGTTTGGTAATCGGTGTACTTGCCCCACCACTTACCACTTTGCTTCTGGAACTTGCTTGCCTGATAGTCCAAGTCATCATCGTCTGCTTCCTCTTCAAAGAGGTTGGTACGCACATCTTGAGGGGCTCCTCCTGCCTTATGCATGATTCTATCTTCCTCCTATCCTCCGTGGTGAGACTGTGTAGAAAGCTGAGTGAGCAACTATTCCTACGAACGTTTCAACTACAGTATGGTACATAGAACAGCAAGATTATCTTTGCATTCCCCTATTCTAGAAGAGAGCGAGAGAGGATGTGAGAAATAGGAGTTTACGAGGAAGCAGCCTTGGCGCGCGGCTGGAAGAGCAATAGCAGCTCGCGATTTCTGCTCTGGATGCTCAAGTCCCATGCAGTTTGATTCTTGGAGTCTGTAGCTAGTAGTATGTCGGAGGGTAGCGTAGGCAGTATCTTTCGAAGGAAGTTCACATGGCATGGTCTAATCGCCGCATGAAGGAAGGTGCGTGACAACTCGTCCCTAATGCTGAAGAAGTCAAGAGGAACTGCTTCAAGCAAGAGCTCAGCAATTTGACTGTCCTGACAGCAGTCCAGGGCCATGTGCAAGGCGGTTGCACCCTTCTCGCCCTTGGCCAGAAGCTCCTCAGGTGGCAGAACTCGGATAAGAGTTTGAACAATGCGAGGATTCTCCCCCCGTACCGCCATGTGAAGTGGCGTGTTCTTAAACCTATCAGCAGCAATAATATCAAGGGGTTCTAGGATTGTTACGAGCCTCCTAGAAACATCCCAAAAACCTCGGTACGCGGCCAGATGGAGAGCATGTCTACCATCAATATCCCTCAAAGCCAGCTGGGACTTAGACATCCTAGTAATCAAGAGGGTACAGTTGTTCTGCTGGTTGTAGCGCAGGGCAGTATGCAGTGGAGTCTGACACTCCCAATCGGTAACTCCGAGCACATCAGGTGGAACCTTAGCAATGATTTTCTTCAGTATCAAAATGCTACCCTTTGCTGCTTGGTGCACTGCATTCTCTCCTCTTGAGCTCTGATGGACTATATCATCGAGTTGCGCTGTCCTTAGGTAGTGCTCCGCCAAATCAGTCAGCTTATGCATCAAATACTCTTGCAGGACTTCCCATCCTTTCTTGACCAATGGCTGATCCAGTCCTGCTTGTTGCCGGGCTTGAGCCGGTGTCAGAACTGGTCCATTAGGATCTGGTCGAATAGGTGCGCTATTGAAATCAATAAGAGCACCCCTCCAGTTAGGTGGAGGAGCAGGGGTTGTTTTGCACCTTTTACGCTTTGCCATACGTTTTCTTCCCCCCCCCGTCAAAATGGCAGATGCCTCTAAGGTCAGAAGACAATACCCCCTCCCCCCCCCGAAATGGCACAAACGCCCCCCCCCCCGCCAAGCTTCCTTTTCCACCTTTTTGCGTTCAGAATTACCAAATATGGCGGAGGTGTTTTGGGGTGGAGTCAATAAGAAAAGCCGGTCGTTGTTCATGGAAGAGTTCATTTCATTCGTCGCATAGCAACCAACCAATTATTATTCTGCTATGGATTCCAACTACGACACTATCGGTGCCGAGGTAGTAACAAAGGCCATGCGTGCCATTGACCCCTTTCTGATTGGTGAGACCGAGAGAATGGTTTGTGTCAAGAACGCACTTGCAACTGTGGCTGAGAGAGAGGGCATTAAAAGCGTTAGAGTCCTAGCGATGGATTTGTTTGAGTCTGCATCGAACATGCTTTTTGAGGAAGACTCTAGTGTTTTGTGGGATCCTCACTTTAAAAGTGAAGGTCGAGCAGTGAGGAATGCACTATTTGGAGAGGATGTATCTCCCAAAGATGCACTTGAGCGCTTGGGGACGATGCTCGACTACAAGCGGACAGAGAGTGATTACAGTACGACAAAATCCGTGTTCTACTTGGCCGCCATGCATTTCAAGTGGAATTATAGAGTGTTTGTGTTCTACACGGCAAGCGATTATGCCCTTCTAGACCCCGGATCGCCTCATTGTTATGGTGGATCCTCTCGATTGGCCTTTGTGGCAACATTGGATAATGAGGCATTCTATTTACGCACTGATTGCAAGTCACACACCGGGAGAATCGTCGTGAAGGGACCCGCAGTGGATTATCACCACGATCTAGTAAAGGTGGTTCTGCGTCCCAACGGAACTGAGGATGAGGCTTCGGATTTATTGCTTGCACTGAAGCAAATCGACGCCCTTTCCAAGTTGGGTGTTTCCTTTGATTTCGGTAATGATCCGAATCCATTCGCCATTCAAGTGTACCAGGAAGATGGCAAGTATGTATGCGCGTCTGCGTATAGTAATATGTGTACGTTATACTAACCACAATGTATAAGATTCGTATGTGTTAGGAATAGCACCAATTATTTGTCGAGGATCGATGATGGAGAAAGCAGTCGGTCGATGGGGGTGGAAGTCCTTCCTCCAACCTTGTCGAAGAAGGAGCTCGTATACAACATCTATAGACTAGTGAGATACGAGAGTACCTTGCACACTCTAAGAGAACATGCTACAATAGCCAATCTTCGAAGTTTTTTGGGAGACCCTGAGAGAACGATTGCCATTAAGCGGATGGATGAAACTAGTTACAATATCCTATTTCCGAACAACCCTGAGAGAACGATTACCGGTTCATTGTTAACAGTGAAGGTTAAGCAGTTGAGCGAAATTAGTTGTGATAACCTAACATCTGTGAGACCTCATCACTATAACACTGTTTACGATAGCGATCACCCCGATAGATGCCGGTTGATAATCTCACGCGATGCAAAGATGGGGGAACGAACAGAAAGGCTATCACACAGAACTGGTGATAGACTATTGATCACTATAGACCATTTCAATGCGTGCAAAGAACAAGATATGTTCGTCAGAATACTAATGTTGGATACCTGTGGTGCGATTTTACCCATACACCCATCAACCGCACCGACTCGGGACGAAAAACATTATAGTGTACTCGAATCCCCACTCGAGGCTGGTCCTCTCGTAGGCCACTCTTACAAAAACGCTTACTGTGTTGCGAAACACTCTATGCGATACCTGGTCATTTTATTCAGTAAGAACGCAGACTGTATTGGATCCATCAACATGCATAATGGTGTCGTGACTTCCGAACGCTCGCCTGTGCAAAGAACGTGGGAGAAGGTCGGGCATCCAGATACACGTTCTGGCATTGATGCGTCTGCGTTGGACGATCTCACTAGGTGTGGCATTGTGCTTGTTCCAATAATGAAGATCGACTAGCTACCAGTGAACCCATTCCCCCCCCCATTATGCTGTTTGACTGGGAAGAAAAGCACTCTTATAGGATATTGTGTATTGATGGTTGGAAGAGGGGGGGGGGAGAGAATGGGTTCACTTGTGATGGTGCTGTAGTATCTTGGTGAAAATCATAGGGCATGAACAGAGTTCGCCTTTCACATCCTTAGACCTGAAAAAATCATCCCTTGAATATTGATCAAAGGAGTCATAGGACCCGTCCAAAGCTACGAACAAATCGCCTGCCTTCACATGGGTCGTAAATCTTGCCCCATGAGCCATGATATCGATACTAACAATAGGTCCGCTGTTTTTATCATGAGAAACGATAGAGGTCATGCCATCGATCCGCTTGGCGAGATATGCGGCCAATTGAATGACCATACCTCCCTCACGTTGAATCATACTAATTGGATTAGTGGGTACCGGTCCAATCAACCTATTGCCACAATACCACGTGATGAACTCTGCCTTATCTCTGTAAAATAGCATCAGAGGATCAGAGGATTCGGTCGAAGTAATATCGAGGTGCAAGTTTTCACTCGATACAAACCAAGACACGTAGCGGTATCCAATGTCTCTGCTAATGGGTATACCGATAGTCATCTTGACCCTCTGAAACCCATCTCTGTAGTCGAGACAAACCTCTGTCTTGAATAGAGGAATCATGGAAGCCAGCACAACTGCTAACTGAACGTAATCATCATGACGCTTCACCTTATTTCTCATCAGTTCTTCGTCCGTTTCCGGCGGTAGGGGTATAGGCTTAGACATCGTGGAATTCTACGAAAGACACAGAAACAAATGAATCCCAATCCCTACCCGTCTTCAAGAGGAGGCGTCCACAAGGAAGTTTTCTATCTCACCGCCCCAACGTTGGGGGGGGGGAAGAATGTATTTCTGCTTAGAACATGTCTGCAATGGGCATGGCACCGATAGCGGCAATAGTCTGTCTACAGGCCTTGGGAATACGCAATAGTTTCTGTCCTGTCCTTTGAAGCAAAGAGTTGGTCTCTATCCTTCCCCAGAAGGTGTCACAGTCTGTACACTCGCAAGTCTCTGTAGCGACGGCCACCTCTCTGGCATTGCAGATACCGGATCGTTTGATGCACGTCGAGCACTTGCTATAGATGCTCTTCTTCTCCACCTTGGCTCCCGTAAAGACATTGAGAATGCCATTTACGAAGCCGTTCGCTCCACCATTGTCATCTTCCAGACATCCCTTACAGAATGCAGTTACTGCAGCTCCCTTCTGTGCTTGGCGATAGTCTTCATCTGTACAACCCATGGCCGCAAAGTCACGTCTGGTGATGGGAACCTTACAATTACCACATCGGCTAGCAGAGACTCGGGATACATACTTGTTCATGGTGCCATCCTTCTTCCTTTTTATCTCTGCCTCCAGTTCCTTCCTCTTGTCTTCATCTCTCTCCTCATCAGCGGCGGTATCCATTCTATCCAGGTTGTTCTTGAGCGTATCCAGATGGTCCCACCGGTGGGCGGCGTCGACCTGTCCTCGTCGCATCTCGGGAGAGAACAGGATGTAACTACGAACGGCAGCCTCTCCTCCCGGCACTGCGTAGCGAAGAAGGTGCATGATGTTGGGCATGAGGACGTTGTTGATGTAGTGCTCTTCGTCGTACTTGAGGCCATTGCGAATGGCAAAGAGAGCATCCTCTGCCATCATGGAAATGGTGAGGTTACCCATCTTACCACTGGCCTTCTTGACCTTGGCCTTCTTGGCATGCTCGCTCTTGCGGATGATGTAGTTGATGCGCGTGCCTGGCGTGACACGCTCTCCCGTTCTCTCTTGCATCTTGAGGGCCACTGCCACATGGGGCACGACCACCTTGTACTCTTCTGGATACTGACTGAGTGAGCTACTCTGTCGAATGTCTCTATAGGGAACCCTGTGGTTCTTGAGGTTGATGGCGGCTCGTTTGGCAACCTCCAGCGCTCTGCGCCAGTTGCCCCACTTGACGAGCGAGTCAACAATCTCCTCCTGTGCCTTTCTGAGGAACTCGGGACAGTCCCTTCGGACCATCTTGATACCCTTGGCATCGACGTACTCGTCATTGGTGAAGGGGTTGAAGAGGTATCCGGCATACATCTTCTTCTTACCGGTCATGAGGAGACGATAGTAGATCTTCTCAAACTCCCAAATGATACGACCGTTCTTATACCCATCTACCTCCTTGACGTACTTGTTAAGGTCTTTCTCCAACTGCGTGCCCCACTGGAGGACATATGAGGCCTGGACAGAGAGAGGCAATCTCTTCTTGACCATTTTCCCTCTGACAGGATCATAGATCCAACGGGGCTCGAATACGGCCTCTAGGAAGATGGAATCGGTGTCTCCGTAGACGGCACGCATAGTGAAGGGGTATCCATGCTCGGGGTTGACAAACTTGGCAGCCCAGGCCTTGCCCTGAGCAATGATGAGCCTGCCAGTGGTGGTAATGCGGCGAGCGGCTTCCATGCATCGAATCTGGGAGGATACGGATCCCTGAGCGCCATAGATACTGTTCATGACAATCTTCTGAGCCAGTTGATCGGCATCGTAGAGCTTGATCTGGAACTCTAGGGCATACATCTCCTCGGGAGTATGAGTACCAGCCTCTTCGGCATCCTTGAGCTTCTGCTTCTCCGCGGCCATGAGCTTCTTCGTAGCCTTTCGACCCCAGAAGAGCTCGTTCTCCAGCAAGGGGATCACACCCTGCTGGTAGGTGGCCGTAGCGAAAGCTGGCATGTGCGAGTTGTCCAGATGGGTAACAGAGGCATCATTGTCGTTGGTCTCGAACACGGCCTCTCTCGTATAGTCCCTTCCCTCTACCAAATCGGCAGCGGTGATCCACTCTTCTGTAAGTAACGTCGAAGGACATAGATTCTCCTCCATCATGATACTCGGATAGAGGGATGCCAGATCCAGCGTGAGGATGATATTGTTCTTAAACCATCGTTTTGGCGGTTTCAGAACGGTGGCTCCCTTGTACTTCTCTGCGGGAGGGAGAGGTTCCAGAGTAGGATAGAACGCACGCGTCACGGGGCCCAGCTTATGGGCACACTTCTTGGCCTGTGTCAGAACGGCATTGAAGACCTTGTGTTGAGAGCCACGGTCTAGGAGGTCTTGGATCATGGTATTTGTCTTGCGGGACTCTTCCACCAACACCATCACGGTACTCATCTTCTCCACCATCTTGACGAGCACTTCCACATCTCGAGCGCAGTAGGCGGCCAGGTAGGCTCTTCCTATCGGTGTCTTCTGGTAGTCGCGGATCTTACCGTAGGAGAACTCGAGCTTGTCGATCTTGAGAAGCTTCTTGCAGGCATAGGACAGGCCATTGCTCTTGAAGTCACTCTTCATCGTTCGTATGTGAATCATGAGATCGTAGGTAATGATGCCTGCCATGGAGAAGCAGGTTTTGGACTTGCCCTTGTTCTTACGGGTAGTCCAGTAGACCCTCCTCGCGGGCATGGTGCCCAGGTTGGCAGCGCAGGATACGCCCAACACCTTGCATCTGTTGAAGAAGTAGGGGAAATCGAAGCCGTTCGAGTTCCATCCCATGTAGAACTGTGGTTGGATCACCTGGAGGGCCTCACAGTAGTTCTCGAGCATTTCCACCTCACTGGGGAACCAGAACACAGTTCCCAGAGCATCTTCTGCCTCTTCCAACACCTCGGTTCGTGGTTCTCCCACACAGAAGAGGTAGCGGTCATGCTGTCTCGTCGACGTCTGGTAGACGTGAAAGCCTCTCTGAATCACCCTCTCGTTGACAGCGTTGGGGAAATTGCCCTTCTCGTCGGGTTCCATTTCATCATCCATGGCCACCACGGTAAAGTTGGGGTATACATCCTTGAGGAGAGCTCCCTCCTCTTGGTGGGGTCTGGGATCGGCATCGTTGTCGTTTGCAGGCCTCACATCGCTCCACTTGCACTCGTACTCATAGTCGGTGATAGTCTTCCTCCTCGATTCGGGGACAGTGTAGAACCTCGGACCGTCCACGCAGGCCCACTTACTGGTGGTCAAGCCTCTATCGATGAGAAACCGCTCTCCAAAATCCACATTGGCCTCATAGACTTTGAAAGTGCCATAGTCGGGCATGACCAATTGGACATTTTCAATGTCACGATCCGATGTGGCATCTAGGTACCAGGGCCACACGCGGATCTTCTTGTCATTGTAGCCACTCACCTCTCCACCGAGAGGGTTCTCGAGAAGGCGACGAAGCTCTGGGATGAGAGCGGGGTGAATGACTGTGATCTGGATAAAGTCCTCGGTGGCATTGAATCCTCTGCATCCTGCGAGGTCCTTGGCCTTCTTGATACAGTCAATGTCCAGGACGGGATCCACCGCTGACATGTCATTGGTGTAGCCCAGAAGACCCTCGAGACGACGTCTGAGCGTAGAAGAGTTCTTGAGCTTCGAACGGAGAGCACGAACCACCTTGGTACGAAGTTCATCGATGAGTGAGTCGATGGTAATCTCTGGATTCTTACGGCATGCTAGTTTCCACAGGCGAGGAACACGAAAGAGACAGTAGGGCTTGAAGCCCCGAACGGCAAGAGTGGTCGTCCGACCGAATGGATCGAGACCATTCAGGTAGACCGTAAGTGCATCCTTCCGACGAACCGACTTGGACTGATCTACCTCGTAGGTCTTCTTCAGGAGAAAGAGATCCAGCCGACGCTGTGGCTTGGATTCTGGGTCCAATTTCGGCCTCGGATTGTACTTCTGATACCTGGACTCGGCGAGGGTCTTGACATTCCATGGATAGAGCTCGTGCTGTTGGTTGTCATAGGAGTACGTACGGCCACCGCCCATATAGTCGGGGGCGGTACCAAAGCCATCCTTGATGCCGACGAGCTCATTGTTCAGAGTGTCACGGATCCACATCTTGCCCTTCCTCGAAGGGTCGTGCAATCCCCTGTCCTCGATGAGCTTGTACCGATCATCGGATACCTTGATGGTGCGATTCCTGTCGTTCCTATCATAGGCAAGGCCTGTCTGATACATGCTCTTACTGGCTTCATACTCGAAAGCATCATTGTCCCACTCCTCGGCCTCGTCATCGGCCTTTCGCTGCGCTTTGATGATCGCAGCCTCTTTGAGAGAACGTTCATTGAGAGGCTGTTTACGAGCTCGTTTCCGCTTATTCTTGGGCAACGGCTGCTTATTAGGCCTCCTGTATACGGAAGTGACAGGCCTTTTATGGCCCGTTATCCGACCAGTGCCACCTCCTCCCACCATCCCACCAAACAAGTGTTGGAATTCTGGTCTGAAGCGGTGCAGAAAACACTACCAATCTCATTTCGGTATATGTATTCACTTTTCTTCCCAGTCCATATGTCGGAGAGAGGGGGGGGGTGGGAAGAGTCATCCCTTCTTCGCGTGACGGTTCTTCTCATGCAGAAGATCAACATGCATCTGGATTCCAGAACGGAAATTACCCTCTTCCTTCTTGATGTTCTTGACGAGCCTGATACATTTGTCCTTGGGGACGGTCACGTTGATATGACCAATGGTCCAGGGTCGCTCTGGAACCTGAACCACCTGAACACCCTTCACTTCCCTGCTAGTCAGGAAGGCATAGGTCATTGCATCGACGACGATACGGTCGGGAAGAGTCTTGAGAAGACTGGTAGGAATATAGCGATACTTTCGCTTCATCTCTTCCACATGGTCCTCGTCTTCGTCATTGGTGGCCTGCTCTTCTTCCTCCTCGTCACGTTGATCTTGCTCTTCCTCTTCTTGGACTTCGGTGATCTTGGGTGTCTCCTCCTCTTCTTCCTTTCCATTCCACCAATTACGAAGACTCTGCTTCACGTCTCTCGTGTAAGGAACGTCCTCGGGGATCGGAGCCAGATCTACGACCTCTGCATCTCCTTGAAGGTGGCGACCAACTGTGTCCCACCAACACCCATAGATTTCCACGGGGTCAATGACGAACCTTGGGTCATGAGCAGAAGTCTTGTCAAACTCAAAGATATCCACCCATACTGGGTACTTATCCTTATCCACCAGCCATGGGATGAGATTGATGTCGTTGAGGTACACGCTGAAGACGGCGAGGTTGTAGCGGGCACTCTCGGACAAGATGTCCTCTGTGTACTTCTCAATCTCTGGCAAGTATTCCTCTCGAGCCATACTCATCCGTTGGGCAATCTTCCCCTTGCGGTGACGTGAACCAGTCAAGTTCTCGGCAGGGATGGACACGTTGTTGTTCATTCGAACAGCTCCATACATCGTATCACCAGGCACCAGTCCTACCAAGGCACTCGTAGGCAACTCCATGCGGTTGAAGAGGGTAATGATCTTGTTCTTGGGATTCTCGGGATCATCCGAAATCTTGATCGCTCCTTTGACAGGAGGCACAATGTAACGGACTCCAGTCCCCATAGTAGGGACTTCATCGTTATCCGTATCGGTATGAACCATATCACTCTTCCTCACTCCTCGTTACCAAGGCGACCAGAGAATGACAACTCCCTAGTGTTCCCTCCCACTGGGGAAAGAGGCCGGGGGGGGAGTAAAAACTCCCCGATGGGGGGAGGGAGTCAGATATTCGCCTCTTCGAAGCAACAGTCGTTTTCTTGCCTAGGGGAGATAGAGGCGACACGATGGGTATCATGGCTACGATCAGATATGCCTGCTTCTACATCGTCGCGTTCGCTGTGATCATCGTCCAGGCCTTCTTCATGCAGGCACTCTGGGCTTATGGTATTACTGCACGCGACATCGCACTCTGTGGCATATGGGCAATCTCCTTGGTGATTACCACCATCATCTTGTCTGTTGGAGTACTGTTTCTGAGAGAGATCGAAGAAGTAACCCGAGAAACCCTCGGTCTACTCCTCATTTCGGCTGCCATCACAGTCGTTTTTATCGGCATGGCCATTGTCAACTTCTCGATTGACCCAACGGAAGTGTTCGACATCTACGAAGCAGGCTATGCTCATGCTGTATGGCTTTACGGAATAGTGTTCTAAATCGTTCATTCATTCACTTTCTAGTCACTGGGATCCACCCAATCTCATCCCGAATCTCATACTCTCTCGAAGAAGAGTGATACCCATCGTCGTCGTCGTCTGGGAACTCTTCAATCGAATCGTCCATATCGTCACGGATAATGTCTTCCAGACTAAAGTCTTCGATTGGGTCCATGACCTCATAAATTGATGTATCCTGACTCAATGTACGCGTTCCATGCTTGCGTAGCTGCCTGTTCCTCTTGGTCGGGTTCTTAACGGTAGATGCCTTGCCCAACCAAGCAGTGTCCCTCGGGACGGGAGCGATCCTCCTCTTGGGAACGGGTGGTGGTACAAGACGCCGACTCTTCTTCAGGAGGCGAGTAGGTATTGGGGGAGGAGTGGTGAGAACCTTCTTCTTGGACAGGGGGAGAACACGACTAGGCTCGCTAGAATCTGATTGTTCGGGAGCTTTCCTCTTGCCAAGTACGGTGGCTTCGGCTTCCTCGATCTCTTCTTCTCCCACTGAAGACTTGAGGGCATTCCAAATACTGTCGAGTACGTTGACAACATCCTCCTGTGGTTCTGCCTTCTTCTCTTTCACTTTCGAGGCTCGATCCATAGCATCCAGCATAAGAGCTGTTGCGTCTGCAATGGGCGTCTTCGAAGGCTGCGGGTCTCCATCACTGACTGTTGTAGAAGAGAAGAGAGGAGTGGCATCGGAAGCAGTGTGGGTGAGGGCCTTGGTCTTTCCGAATGCATCGATCAGTTGGAGTGCATTCTTTCGCTTGGTATTCTTCTTGCTCGTTGCCGATTGACCGTCTGCTGCATCACTACCAATACCCCATGCGGCCATGTCCACCACACCGTCGGCTAGAGCACAGTTCTTGGCCGTGTCGTGGCCATCGAGCACGATGGTGGCCTGCACCAGCTTGCGTCGGTTGATGTAGAAGACTCTCTCCTCCACGGTATCGGATACTACCAAGTACATGATCGTAACCTTGTTCTTCTGCCCATAGCGATCCAGACGGTCCTTGACCTGCTCTTCGATCCATGGGTTGTAGCCAAAGGTACCAAATATCATGTAGTTGGCGAACGAGATGTTGATGCCGACTCCCAGGACACGGTTGGCGATCAGAACACGACAGTTGGGATCCTCTCGGAACCTGCGGACAATGTCATGCCGTTCTTCCTCACTATGTCCTCCGAAGGCAATGATGCACGAATCTGGATTGTCCTTGAACACAGTCTCTAGCAGGTGTTGTCGGACGAGACCGATCTCAGCGAGCCAGTGGGCGAACACTACGCCCTTGAGTCCCTTGGCGTTCATATCTCTAATGATCTCTTCCAACATGAGCAGCTTGGTGGACTTGTGCTTTCTGGCTTCTATGATCATGCTGGGAGTGAGCACGAGATCCTTCGTTGCATGGGTGCGGATCCGATCCTCTCCATTGATCCGGTACTCGAGGGTATTACTGTGAGCGAAATAAGTGTTGGAGAGAATCGCTTCGTCTTCCAGTGTGATGGTCTGATTCACACCACCTCCAAAATCGTAGGTCCACGTCTCGGATACGATCTCAATGTGGTCGGCCTTGAGATTCTTGCCCCGAACAATGGCGATCGGATCGAACATGGTGGGAGAGAAGCTCATCATCCTCATGATGAGGAGAGCCGAGAGTGGATTGGCCATTGCTTTACGGCCCACCGAGAGGTTCTCTGGCTCTTGGTCCACATTGGCCTTGGCAAAGGCACCGAATACTCCCTTCTGGATGTTGTCTCTCCATGTTTGAACATTGTCGTGGGCGATGGCGAGGAGGAAGTTGGAGATCTGGATTTCGATGTCGCTCTTGAACAGTCCACTGTTCTTCTTCACCAATACATCCTCCAGGAGCACTTTGGGCACGGGGCGTCCTTCCGCTAGAGCCTTCTGGTGCGAGGATCCGGGTCTCTCACATACACTCTTGCGCAAGTACTGGTTCTTGGACATGCGAATCACATAGGTATCCATGAGATAAGCAAGGCCTCTGGTAGCGGTATTGGCAATACGCTTCATGCTGTCGGCAATGGCTTGGTCCCAGTTCTTCTCATTGTGGATGAGAAGCATTCCTGCGTATCGGGCGGTGTGCATGGGAATCTTCTTGAGATCCTCGGCTTTGATGGGCCCCGTTAAGGAGAGCATCAAGTTGCGGAGTTCGCGTGGGCTATTCTCCTGAGGGCTGCCTGTGAGGTATTGGCGGCGATCTCTCGTAGGTTTGCCCCGCCTGTATCCCCTGGTCAGAATGGCATCGATGCTCTTGAACACGAGCGTTGATCGATTGTTGAACTCGTGTGCCTCGTCACACACTAGCATGTCGAATACGGTGGTAAATAGGGAAAACACTCCTCCTCCAAGGATCTTCCTCCTCTCTCTAATCGTGAGACCCTTCCACAGATCGTAGGGAGGCTTCTTCTTGACCGTTGTACTCTTTCTCACCCTATGTCTGAACTCGCTGAGAAAGGCATCTATGGAATCGCCCGAACCCGACCTTTTCTTGGGTGCGCTTGTCTCGCCTCTTCCTCTTCCATGGAAGTGCTGGCCGAGTATTTCGGTAGCCTTCTTGAACTTGGACTTGATCCATCCATAGGGAAGAATGTAGATATCGTATCCCATGCGGTCGGGAGGTGAAGTGATAATCTCCTCAAAGTAATCATTCACCTTCGATCGCTTCTTCTGAGTCAATGTAAAGATCCGGAACGTGCCAGGCTCAAAGTGACTGGCCAATTCTTCGACCCACACATTCATGACTATGAGTGGGCAGACGACCAACGTCTTGAAGAATCCCTCGTTCCTTCTCTTCTTGGCCGCCATCTCATAGGAAATGGTCATGCCCGTAGTGAGTGTCTTCCCCAGGCCCATGTCGAGTGCCAGAATGACCTTGGGTCGTTTCAAGATCTTCTCTAGAGTGTTCTCTTGATAGTAGAACGGTCTCCCTCTACTCTCTCCATTGCTGGGATCACGGGCTACACAAAGGCCAGGAATGACACGATTCGTTGTCAGAGTAGTACTGGACAACGAAGGGGTCTTTCGCTTACTATCGATAACCTCTTCATCATCCTCTTCCTCCTCCTCCATATCATCTACATAATCACTCTCGCTATCGCCGTCGTCATCTAGAAGCCAAACGTCTTCTTCCTCTTCTTCTTCCAATACACCCATCGAAATCTCTTACCACCTCCTCTCCACACAACAACCCTAACAATGGGCTCCTTTCGACGTTTGCAATAACCTATTTTATTACGAGGATGGAATTCTACCCTCACTCCACCCCCCCCCTCAATAGGGTGTTATGTCCAAATAAGGTAATTCCACTTTTCTCAACATGGAATTACCTTATTTGAGGCATGATGGTCATGTATAAAACGCGAGTGTTGGGGAAGCTTTGTCATTCAGTATTTTCTAGCCCCAAAGCAACGACTAGTCGCCCTACAAGATGGACAATGAAACACAAGATCTCAGGGTCAGAAAGGTCATCCAAAAGTTCAGGAAGAAGTGTACTGCCAATGAACGTGCTCGCAAGTGCCGTGCCGTGATGAGTATGACTGCAGGAAAGTTCATCGAGTCGAACATCGCAACAGATACGGTCGGGATATTGATCATGGAACCAAGAGGACACGGTAAGAATGGGGCACCCACCCTTCTTCATTGTGGATTGGGTACGTTCCAAAGTCACGGAGAGATGAAGAAGGCTATCCTTGCATACGTCAGCCACGTCATCGACGAGGGCTACGTGCACGAAAGTTCTGCCGAAGCCTACACACGACTGGCGATCAACACTCATTCGTACAGATCGAACTTCAAGAATCCCAATTTGAGTAGCATTATTCCTACTTGTTCTAGCGCAGGGGCTTTAAGGGATGATGAAACCGATGATGAGACCGATGACAACAACACAAATACACCAACCATCCCGGCCACACCAACCATCCCGGCCACACCAACCATCCCAGCCACACCAACCATCCCAGCCACACCGTTTTTTGCAGACACTGGCGCTTCAAAAACACCATCGCCATTGTACTTCGAGAGGCCACAGTCTCCTGTCGCCCCCAATCCATTGTTGGACATTGTGGATAGGTTCAAGACTCAAGTGAACCAGTACAATTCCATATCACCATACATGGCACCCATCTGATGCTGATAGTGGTGATGTTCATATAGAATTGTTTGTCCTTTACTACATTGCACGTCCAGGGAAGAATGTTGCTTCCTCTCTCTCCCCCACCCTAAACCGCTTCGCTCCTTCCACTTCTAGTCACACTCAGTTGTTTGCTTGACCGGTCACGGCCTCTATACCATGCCCCTCGCAGTTACGAACCTAGAGCCAATCGATCCCTACAAGAACTATCAGAGTTTCGTGAACGCTTGGGCTCAGAGGGTGGGGACGCTATTCAAGAACTCCCAGTTCGTGAGCCTCAAGTGTGGTGTCCAATATGCACTTGTGATGGAAGTTCCTACAGCAGAGGGGAGGGAGATGGTCGTCAGCTCATCGGCTCAACCCGAGGACTTTTGGGACTTTTTCCAAGGCCCCATTACCGATGCCGCATTCAAAACCGCTCGGGAAATGGTTTCGCATAAAGAGCTGATGAGGCGGCTAGATCGCATCGAAGAGGCTTCCGATAAGAAGATAGTAAACCCCAACATTCTACAGAAGCACATTCCCATCGAAAAGAGTGAGGAAACTCTCCTCATGGCCATGAGAAACCTCAGTGAGATCAATACCATTTACACCAAGGGTGGTGATGTAACCGACGATGCCACACTCCATCACGCCTTCATGGAAGATACCGAATTCACACTCAAGTCCACGAAGATGAAGCATGCCACAGAACGCAACGATACCACCATGACCCCCGGGGCGTGGCTCGACCGCTTCGACCCCATTCGTGGGAACAGTAAAGAGAACACCTCCCCTCCCGAGAGCAACATGGTAAACTATCTCTATCCCAATCGACGACTATTCAAGGCTCTCTATCCAAAGAAGAAGGGTGTGGAACCACTCTTGTACTCCAAGCTCTCCCTAGGAGCAACGGCTACGGGGTCCAAGATCCTCATGGCCGCCCGAAAGACAGGTGGAGATGTCAACACCATCCTTCAAGCGAAGCATAAGGCACGAAGGGCCGCAAAGAAGCGCAATGATTATCAATCCATGGCGGCGCGCATCAAGGCAAAGACCATAGAAAAGAGGAGACGTAGGAGGGATACGGGCATGAAAAAGCTTTCATTGGCCGACAGAGAGACGTTGAAGAAGCAGTTTGTACCAGTAACACTCTAGAATATAAGACTTGGTCCCTACTCGCCTTCCTACTCGTCTGTAAACCGTTCTGCCAGGAAGGCGATTGATTCGTCCGTGATTGTGTTTGAGCCGTACATGACGCTATCCACGAAGCGGTCGATATCGTAAGCAAAATGGTATGGTGCAAATTCTGCCGAGGAAGTGGGAGTGTTTACGTGTTCTCTTAGTTTCCTCTCGACCTCCAGACGGCTTGCATACTCTTCGTCACAAACGCGACAAGCCTGATATGCAAAACCATGGTGGCAGATGGCTCTGACACCATCCCATTGAACGGTACGCCACCTACTCCCGTAGAAGACCCTGTAAAAGTATCCCATTACACCAACGGCCGAAAGTGGAGGATAATGCTGTGGGAGATGAACAGTGGGACTCCAGATGATACCCATGGGAAAGTAGCCTCGGTGAGGACCATATCGCTGCCACCACATGTGATTCTGTTCAGTACAGGTCTCATTACCGTGGTCCAGACATATGGTTCTACCAGTTGTCTTGTTAAGCGTCACGGCATAGAACTGTTCACTGCCAGCCCTAACTTCTGCCAAGAAGATGATACGTCTCTCGTAGGGGAGGATGTGCGATGGAAGAATAGGGTAAGGAGGTTCTGCTCGAAGTCGCTTCTTAGACATCGTCTCTCTCTCTCTCTCCCTACTAGGAGAACACTGAAAGAGGTCGATACGCCAGTTGCGACGTAAGTGAGAGCAACGATGCTTTGTATTTTCAAACTGCATTCAGCTGTCTGGCAGTCTTGGTACTGAGGCCCATATCGATGCTTTCAAACAGACTAGAGATGGCAATGTCCTCCACTTCATCCGTTTCGTAGAGCGTGTCATGAACGCCGCCAACAGGATGTTGGCCCAGACGCATGTCAAGAATAGATCGAATATCGGATGGTAGTAAATCCTTATCCACATCGTTCATCCTCTGCAGCACGAAGAATTTGAGGAAACTCAGATCGATGTGCCCCCCTCTCCCTCTCCGTACATACTTGCACCGGCACCTATCGATGATGATCAAGACCCAGAGAGTAAAAGCGGCGGTCTCATTCTCCACCTTGTAGAGTTGGCCACTGTAGTAGACGTAGAACTGCATGCAGAGCTTGATGATACAGGGCATCGTCTCGTGTGCAGTGTCACCTGAAAAATCACGCATGGTGATAGGCAATTGCCATACTTCGGGATCTTCCGGTTCGAATAGCATGTCTTCTTCGATCTTAAGGCCCGAAATGCCATTGGTGCTGAAATAGCCTCTGGCCGAATTGGCTACCGTCTCTGGCGTCTTCATGAATACGTCGGAGAGCTCGTAGTCCTCGTAGAGGATCTCTTCAGTAAAAGTCATCTCTATTGATTGATTGAGAATGAACTGCTGGATCATGTGAAGGCCTGCCCTAGACCTAATGTCTGGATTGTCTACGAACGTATGAAGAGAACACGTAAAGAACGCCATCTCTCGATGTCTGAAGGACCGAACAAAGTACTGCTTCTCATCAGAGTACAGTGCTCCTTCGAGACGCTCATGATCGTCGGCACTCATGAGATAGTTAGAGTACCGGAATTGAGTATGAGCGCCCGGTGGGATCATCTTGTTTCGAATATCATTGGCTAGCCTCTCGACTGCTGTATGATCATTGGTGATCTTACTCTCGGTATCCATGAGGAAAAAGCGTACAGCTTCTGCACACTTCTCAAAGAGGAAGTATCCCATCTTCTCTCGGCTAGTTACTGACTCTTCGGTATCCTTCACACCTCGCTCGTGCATGACAGACAGAAAGAGTTTCGATGCGAACCGCTGAGTCTGAGCAGTACTTGCCATCATTCCCTTCATGTTCTCCATGTACATGTGAATCAGTCGCTCGGTCTGAACATAGTACGTCATGGCTTCCACAATGTATCGTGGTGTACATTGTCTCGTACAGCCGTCGACACATACATACCCGTTGCCAGGGGTAGGATCCATGTCAAGGAGTCGGTAGTTGACGTACCCTTGGCCATCATCGCTTTCCGATAGGTTCACTATGTAAGCCAACCTACGAAGTAGGCGCATGCGGAATGACAAGATATTCATAAAGTCACGCTCCGGATCGAGGCGGAGGAACCGATCCGCCATCAACGATAGACTGCGGTATACCTGACTCTGGGTATACTTTCGGATGGGTAGTGCATCCCCATGAACGGCCATGAGGTTGTCAACTACAGTATCATAGTCGGTATCGTATCGATCGGCGTTGACGAGCGAAGGACGGAGATACCCTTGGAGCAGAAGAACCTGCAGCATGTTGACAAAGATGAGCATTGCCTGTGACGTACCCCTGACGTTTCCAGTGTCTTGAATGCGACTCGTCTTCTGGAAGGTTATCATGAGGAACTCTCGAAACTTGGCCACGATGAGGTTGAAGACATCCATGGGCTTCTTGCAGCCCAGGTCGGCTGTCTTGACAACGGCCATCTTCATAATCTCAAGGAACTCCTCTCTCCGTTCGGACGCCATCCCTATCAGTTTCTGAAGATGACGGTGGCCTGCACGAACGTAGTCTCCAAGGTCCAGTGCGTACATGTTAATGGGTTCGCGACATAAATCGACAAAACTCAAAATCTTTACAGGACTCACATAATCGGCCATAAGACTTTCATATTCCTTGTTGATCGCTCCCGTCCTCACGCTCGGTTCATGGATCCTCCTCCCATCCCCGTGGTTCATAATGAGGGAAAGGGATCCACAAGTCGCGCTCCTCCTCCGGTGCCGGTGCCAAAGAAAACAAAGAGGAAACTCAAACCGCCACCAGTACCGCCCTTAACCACCGGGAAGAAACGTAAACGGTCTCCCGCCGGCGATGATGAAGATAGCGGTAGCGATGGTGGCAAACGCCGATCCTCCAGGAAGCGCAAAAAGACATCCGACGTAGCATTCGTCGCCGGGGGACCCGATGAGGAGGAGGAAGAGATCGTCAAGACCATGCCAGAGTTGGTCGTCGAGTATCTGTACAGTCCCACCAATTGGCAGATCAAACGGCCACGTGTCGAGTCCAAGGGAGGAGGAGGAGGAGCGCCAACAAAGGAAGAGCTCGATGTCATGATGGATGACCCGGAAGCAGTCTTTGATGATAAGCACATCCGAGACGGTAGCAACGATAGTGATATGGAGGGAGGAGAAGGAGATGAGCATGGGCTCCAAAGCGACACGGGTATCTTGGACGGAATGGGGGACGATTATGGTGCCTTCGATTCTGACAGCTACTTTGACATGTCGGACAACAGCACCGGGATGAGCTCCTTTACGACTTCTGGTACATCGAATCCATTCGTATACAATCGCCAGTATTCACAGATGGTCAAGATAGCAGGCATGAAGGATTCCATCACACCGGGCCGCCTTCTAAACCTCAAGTCTACCCAGATAGAAACGGTACCGGTCGTGCACGAAGACACTAGAGCCCAGTACAAGGCAAAGGCCGCACGGTACGAGAGAGATAACTTTGTACCCAATAGGGAACCGTGCAAGATCTGCACCTATGGATTCACGGATGACATTGACGAGGAAAGCAACCAAGTGGTGAGAGATTTTGTATCAATCTTCCTGGAACAGCAGTCACGAGTGTCCTTCGAGAGACTCTACGAGAGTATGGCTTTACACTGGAATAAGAACATCGTAGGAGCCTTCAAGAGGATTGCCACCCGTAAGAAGTTCGAGATTACACCATCGGAAGTGGAGGAGCACTTCCAAGGAGGTTGCCGCTTCGACATTGCCATCATCCTCCGTAACGAACTGGAATTCATACTTCAGCTTATAGACCACACGAAGATCCATGGAGTCTACGTGGAGAAGGTCAAGTACGGTAATCGAAGCGGTGTGGTAGAGACCGACTCTGCCCAAGTGAAGAACTTGCTAGAGCTCTACAGGCGATTCCTGGACGTGGCTCGCACCCAACAGGCATTCCTCACCAATGCCAAGTTCATGGCTCGATACGGTGCCAACCCAGAGAACTACTCCGCTGGTAGCCAATCGTATGGAAGAGAATTCAGCAGGATGGGCATGAAGGTTATGGAGGAGAAACATCGCAGAGAGCAGTCGAATGCAAAGGCATGATCCTCCTCCTCCTCCTCCTCCTCCTCGTCGCCGTCGTGTACTTGTATATCCAAGATAAATACTTTAAACCCCTGTGAAGTATAACCAACTTCTCCATCCCACTCCGCGATACGGTAGTGTATGTTCGACTAGAACGCTCTCTGTCTCACCGAATTCATCATCCCTCCGTAAGACGACAATGAGTACCAACGCCATGTTCCCCGGGCTGGGAGCTCGTCGTTACTCTGTCTTCGAGGCCATGGGTAGGAGTGCGTACGATGGAGCAGAGCAGGCCCGCCGCGCTCTCGCAGGACAGCTTCCCTCTACCTATGACGCTCAGCGTCCAGGACCCGTTCCCAACCCCAGCAACATGGGTGCCTTTGACCTGACCAACAGCCGACGCCAGGGAGGGTTCATGGAAGGAGACATGAGCCGAAACATCAGGACCCAGTCCGATCTTGGCCTCGCCAACTCTAAGCAGCAGCTCAACATCAGGCTCCTCGTTGATCCCAAGAAATCCCGAGGACCCATCAAGTTCAACAAGGACGAGTACCTCTGTCTGTCCATCTGTGACACTGGCGCGAGCGAGGATATCATGTCAACCGGAGACCTCACCAATCAGGTATCGGGCGTGACACAGATGAATGCTGACTGGCGAGAGGCCTTCAATGTCAAGAAGAGATTGATCCACGACGGCATGACTCGCGTCATTGACGAGAGGCTCCCTGCAAGCCACGCCAACCCTAGGAGCAAACGTCGAACCGTTAGGATCAACAACACGAGCCAACCCTCTAACCCTACATGGGTCACGTGCGTGGCTGATGTGAACAAGAAGTACAATATGCTGGGAACCTACGTCAGTACCGACGCCGTTCATGGCGCCAACACCAACGGTGGTATCAACTTGGTCGACAAGAAATCGGGTACCGTCATGATCTCCGTCAAGTTCATGGGAGAGCAGGTGAACATGGCCAACGTCTTTGGCCTTGGCACGCGCCATGGACGTGTTGGTTACTGCATCGGAGCAAGGCAGAACTTGAACCCGAACGTACCAATCGAGAAACAGTCGCAGCAGCCCATCCAGTGGACTCCCTGGTGTTCCAGCGCTTACAAGAAGCCATTCCTCGAGTCCGACCCCCATGACATGCTCCGTGCCTCTGCCACGCCCGGTCAGACTCAGCGAATTCTCAACGTTATGCGTTTGGGAACCGGTTCAGCCGTTGTCAGCTTCTTGGGAGACCTCTCTCGAACAAGGATTAACCGTCTCATGGAAGGACCCGAGTACATGAACAGTGATCTGGCTTACTTGGCCACCGACGTGATCCGTGATCCTGACACCGGCGAGCTCGAGCACTTTTGGTACTACGAGACGGCATTCTTTGTACCTCTAGGACATGCAAAGCTCGTCACTGGCAAGGGATACGCACCAGCCGACCAGTTGATCGGAATGATGGATGATCCTGTAGCTTATCGTGAGCGTTCGAACAAGTCCAGAATCTCTGTCCGAATCAGGTAATTGATGACGATGACACTACCATCTTGTCCGTCGTTCTCTATCCCCATTCTTTGCGCGTGGAAATATACGAGCCCTTACATCACTATCGTTTTTTTGATTGCTCTCTCTCTCCAGTACATCCCAACGATATCTCGTATTTTTTTAGTCGTGTCCTGTGCCAGGTTTATCCCCGCCGTGGCTAGGGAACACCTTTAGTGGATACCCTTACCAACCGAGACTATTCGTTTTTCGAGCATCTTCTGCTACTTTTTTAGTCTCGTTCGTGTAGAGGAGAAGAAGCATAGACCACTTGGATTCATTCATCTCCTGCTTTATCCGATCTCCTGAACCGCAGCTTGACATAAGGAACGATCCGTAATAGTAGTATCCACAATGTCGACCCAACTCGGAGCAACCAAGATTGGAATGATCCCCCTTACCGTCTACATGAACGCTGAACTTCTCGACCTACAGGCCAAGAATTCGGACAACAGCTACTTCAACGTGGCAAAAAGCGGACTGACCAAGGACTCGCTCCAGATTGGTCAGGAACAGATCGCTCTCAGCTTTCCCGACTCCCAGGCCGACCAGGACGATCCCTACAAGACCAAGATCATCACCGACGTTCGTGGCATCCAGGGACCTGAAGTGGGTACCCCCAACATCAAGGAAGTCTGCCAGAACCTCACCGACCGTGGCATTGACGGCCCCATCGTTGACCGTGCTGCCAACTACATGCTTCTTCGACGCGCCAAGTTCATGGGCATGACCACTGGATCCGCTGCGTATTCACAGGACCCGAACCTAAAGTCCAGGAAGAATACTATCGGTATCATGATCCAGGGACAGTGTGGTTACACCAACATTTGTCAGGAGAGGCACCGCGTGGGCGACGTTCTCATGGTCGATCTGGCCACAGAGACAGAGTTGAACGGTCTCGACTGGAGGAAGGCACAGTTCCGAGGAGGTGCCAAACCCGGTACTTGGCCTGCCATCTACAGAAAGTATCGTGTAAGGGATGCTGCCACTCAGGCCACCGAGGAGATTGTTAACTATCTCAACAACCCTTCCATCTTCAGGAACATGTACCGATCTACCTGCCGTGCCGATGTTGCCCACATGGCCAACGTCTCGAACGTTGTTCGTTTCACTCTCTACAATGCCATTCGTGGCTACGGTCTGATCAACCAGCTTCTCGGCCTGACCCCAGTCCCCATCGAGACCTTCAATCCCAACACCCACCTTCTCCGAGGAGGTCCTGATCGCAAACCTGCCCCGAACAAGGATGTACAAGGTAGAAAGTTCGGAATCGAGAAGAATGGCTCCCGACCATTTGCAGAGCTCACTCGAGCCCTCTACAGACTCCCCAACAGCAAGGCGATGCCTGACGACGGTGCCAGCACCATCGGCATACTTCGTGCTACTGAAGCCACTACCGTAGAGACCATCCTGGCCGTCGTCACTGGATTGATCGACGGTTCCGGTACTCTGACGAGTGACAGGACCAACATGTTCGCTGGCATTGCTGCAGCCAAGTTGCGCTCAGATCGTCGCCAGGCCGACGCTTCCGTGTCCAAGGATCCTCTCCCTGGTTCATTCCTCGAGTCTGCCCAGGACTTTACCGAGGCACTCTTGAAGGGTATCATGTACGGCGTGAACATGAAGCATGGAATTCAGAGCCGCGATTCTCGAGTTGCGTTCGGAAACGTCCAGGGCATCGATGGTAGGAAGATTCGCAACCTTTCCATGACCACCGGTGGACGAGGGCGAATCCAGAGCCCTGACCCAGCTACCGAGTTCGGACAGATGGCTCGCCTCCAGCAGATCATGCCCACGCAGGGTTTGACAGCCATGGCCGAGATGATCGAAGACAGGCGAAGGATGATTGCAGGAGTGGCAACTCGCAACCAGGGACACCTTGGTGCCGGTGCCATCCTCCTTACGCATGGAAACATGTAGACCTTGCCATCCCCCGCTCTTGGTCATGTATTTCCTCTCATATATCCCTACCCCCGTCACGATGGTAATAGCAGGCAGGAATATAGCAAATCCAAATTACAAAACACCACTATATTCGAATACGCTCTCTCTCTCAATCCATATACTGGTGCATCTCGAGTTCAGCCTGCTTCCGATCGATCATGCCATGCATTTCCTCTAGGGATACAGGGCGGTCGAGGTTGGCCAGCAAACAGGTTCTATAGATCCTCTCCAATGCATCGTTTTCCCAGGTTCTGTAGTCATTCGGGTGGTAGCGACCGTTTTCAAACGAGAACGGTTGGCCCTGAAGCTCGTCCAGAACGTGCACCATGTCGAAGATGAGCATCATCATCGGGTAGATGAAGATCACCAATACTCCGGTAGACGCAAAGAGTTGGACGGGGACAAAGATCCATAGGTAGATGAGGATGACCAGCTTCAGGTGATTACTCACCAGAGTGTTTGGAATGAATCGTTTGGCAAAACCCGCCTCGGAGAGGATAGGCTCTACCTGCTGTCTGAAACCCTGTCTGTAGAACACCTCCAAATCACCAGTGATGATGTTGTGATACCGAAGGCGAGTGATCATGGAGAAGAAGTTACTCATGCGCTTCTCGAACGCATCTCTGATCCTCGTATCACCGCTGGTCTCCATCTCCTTGAAGAATCCAACCACCCACTTGGTGAGATGTACCAGATCCAATTGAGCCTCTATGAATAGCTGCTTCACTCTCACTCTATCCGAATTGTCATTACTGTTGTTGGGTGCAAGAGGCCCATCGGTGATCGCCGCTTCTTGCATCGAGCACAGTTCCAAACTCGTCTGGATGAGTTTCCGAAATATGCCAAAGGCCGCCCTGGGATGCTGTGAGAACCTAGAGACCGCCGTTCGGATGTCTCCTTGGATGATGAAGGCCACCACAAAGTTCAAGAGGAGGAACGATGTGTCCCAGTCAATCTCCTGCACGTAGAGCCCCAAGTCGGGTATGAAAACGTAGAATACCACGTGAATGACGGCCACCATCACATACTTGAGAAAGTTGGTAACTACAAGCGTGAAGACACCCTCCGAAAAGTAATCGACAATCGTATGGGCAAAACCCGCCAGAATACTATCCTTGCCAGACCTGTTGCCCAAAGAGAAGGCGTCCTGCTGACTGGTTCCAATGCGTCCCTGGTCATCAAAGACCCCTCCGCCACCGCCTTTACCATTACCTCCGCCCATAAGCTCCGTCCTGTAACTCTTCAAAAAGGATTTGAACTGTGGTACGGATTGGCGCTCACTCTCTTGCTCAAAGCCCTCGCCACCCTCCAAGAGAATCTCCATGACCTGCGTACTCTTCCTACACCCTTTATACTACCATTGGGAGAAGAGAGTCACTCCTCGATTGTTGGTGTGGATGCGGGATTTAATATTCAAAGATCGGCGCGGGCAATACCGTCTCGAATGCGTGGCGAGAGTACTTATGTGCGTGTGTGTGTGTGTGCGTGTGTCCGGTGAGAGGGAGGAGGAGAAGGCATGCTATGTTTCAAGTCTCTCACCTGGATGGTGATCCTCTTCTTTTTCGTAGTGATCTCCATTGTCGTGTTTTGCATCGCAACCATGACGGCGGCTATTATCGACTACGAAACCACATCCTACGACGATGACGATGATGACTTTAGAGGATTCCTATCGAGTGAAGCTTTCGAAGACATTACCGACTTCAAGTACTGGCGATGGGGCCTAATCAGCGTTGTAGTACTCTGGCTCGTACTTTTCCTCATCACACTAGTCGGCCGCTGTATAGACTGGAGTGTCTACGCTGGAGTACATTGTGGACGGTATACATCAAGAGCCTTCTGCTGCTGGCTCTTCTGTGGTGAGAGCTTCTGCAGAGACTGTGAGGGGAACAGCAGGAAAAGCCATGATAGAAATGATGGTGAAACACACTATCACTTTCACTACGGAGAGGAAGTTGGCGAAGAACACGATCATAAAATTCGCAGGTGGAGCAGTACTACCAAGACCGAGGAAACAAAGCCACCCGGTCAACTCGTATAGTCACTCACCCCCCCCCCTCAGTAAATACAGCATAATGTTGAAGAATGGTATTCTTTAGTACATGCAGTCCTCCTAGCGCGCGGATGCAATTGTGTGCAGTCACTTAGATTCCATCGCGGAAGTTGACCAGCATCCAACCAGGGACGACGATCATACCAACCGTGACGAAGAGGTAGTAGAGCAACCAGTTGGCAGCGGCCCACCACCTGCGCCTGTCGTGAGTGCTGTCGTAGGCAGTGTTGTACCTGGATCGGTAGACGTGCCACAGACCACTCCAGATCTTCTCAAAGATGTAGTAGGCAACGGGAAGCCAGAAGCTCCAGTATACGACCGTGCGGTTGTCGTTGTGCTCAACAAACTCGAGCCAGATGGTGGCAAAGTAGGAGACAAAGTAGAAGAGGAAGATTCCAAGCTGAGGCACGTACATCCAAGGACGAGAGAGGGTTCGAGCCCAGACAGTGTCCTCGTTGACGTCAAAGGTGTGAGTACCGTGAGCCATCTCGCGGACCCATCCTGCGTAAGCGTAGGTACCCAAAAGAGCACCTCCGAACAGACTGTAGAGGATGTCCTGTCCAGCAGCAAGCTGAGGGATGATGAATCCAACGTAGAAGTCCAGAGGGATACGGCACAGCCAGAACTGGGAGTCGTGGTCATGATGTCCAATGTTGTGAACAACCCTTCCAATGCCAAAGTACTTGGAGTAGAGGCCGGAGAGAGGGTCGTAATCCTTCTCGTAATCGTCGTTGTTGCGAAGGTGAGTCCAGAAGTCGAGAGACGTAAGAATGAGGTTCAAGAACGCATAGAGGCAGAAGCAGAATGCGAAAGGCCAGAATCGAATGTCGCCCCAGTACTCGACGACGAGGCAGTAGTCATCGTTGTCATCGTCGTCGGCAAGACGGGAAGCTCCAAGAGCGGCACGGCACTTGGCAGAGTTGTCGTCACGAAGGCCAATGTGAGTGTTCTTCATCTCAAGGCCAGGGTGCTCGATCCAGCGCCAAGCGGTGAGAGCGAGGGCGACACCGACGACGACGATCAGGACGAGCCTGGTGATCGTGACGAAGCGAGCAAGGCTCTCTCGATCGTCAACGTCCATGTTGTACTTCAGGCCTCCCCTCTGGGAAGACTTGGTCTTTGGCATACTGGAAAGTCCACAAAGTGTGTCCTGTGCTCAAGTGAGGGTCGAGGGGGTTGACAGGTCCTGCTTTCCAATGTCAGAACGTGACGGCTAAACCCTAGAGGAGAAGGAGAGGCAGAGATTTGATTTTTTAGCCTACCTGTTTCGGACAGAGGGGGGATCGGGGATGTGTTTTGAACACTTCCTCTATCTCACTCTCTTAAATTCACGTGTTAAATGAGCACACTGTTCGGTAGTTTTCTACACCAGAGGCGACCATAGTTCGGACCACGTTTCTTTTTTCATTCGTCTCTCTCCTCGGCCACGAAAGTCTGCAACACTCCCCCCCAAAAAATGGAAGACTCTCCCGACCCGAGAGAGGATGGAGGTATCCAAACCAACACTGTCGTCAAGGAGAGACTTGATATCATCGCCGAAGAGGATGAGGACGACGTTCTCGACGTCGACCTCGGAGAAATGGGGTATCAGAGGTTCTTCTTCTCGGAAGCTAGGAATAAGCGAGGCACTTTCTCCCGCATTGTCATGGGATACTCTTGCGAAATCCCCCCTGTCGACGCCAATGTAGAGAAGCCTCCCATGACGATCCTTCAGTTGGACATCACACCTGGCATCTTCAAGGATGGCCAGGTGTATCAGATGTTCGTATTCATCCCTGCCAACGACTCTCTTGGCATTACTCCGGTCATTACGCCCGTAGAGGATTCGCAAGAGAATCAGCGGTATGCTCCACCTACTGTATCCGTCCTAGAGTCAGGTTGTTCGGCAACGCAAATCTCTCCTGAAGGACGTCAGAAACTGATGCAGATCCATAAGGATCACAGAGAGGCACGATCGACTTTCATGGCCGAAGCCATCGAGCATATCCGCAAGGCTCGCGTCGACGCATCTTCCGAAGATGGTACGACTGTCGATCTCGATCCAGAAGAGGTCAAGAAGTGCATTGAGGAAATCCTCGACACCCCAGAGGAGATTTGGCCCTTTATCACCCAACAGTACCAGATCATCCAGGATGATGACGACGAACCACCCATTACGTGGGCCAGCATTGACGAGGAGTACACCACCCTCTACAGCGACACACACAAAGAGTACAGAAGGGTCAAGGACGCCAGCACTCACCGGTACTTCTACATCACTGTAGACTTTTACAACGGTGATCACATTGCTTCCTCCCATGACATTGCTTCCTCAACCCAGCATGTATCTCCCACCGTTCCCACAAAGATCCATATCCCCAAGGGTGGAGAAGTGGGCGACCATGCCACGGAAGATGACTTCAGGGAGCAGGCTGCAATGTGCATTCCCACTCCGCACGTCCAGACCTACACCTCCTATTGGTACAGAGATGTCGACGGTGAGGATGGTTCCATCCGCTATCATCCCTACATGTTCGTGTCTACCGAAGTATGGAAGGCGCGCGACTCTGTGAGCATTCACTATCCCAACATTACGGTCAGCAAAACCTTTGAGACCGGTGAAGACAAAGTCTCTCATGGAACTCTCTGGCCTCTGTCGGTTGCTACCACCATCCCATGGGAAGATCTTGCCAAGAGTGAGGGGATCCTCACTACCGATGGACTACTCGTACCCAGAGAAGATCTCGCCAAGCAGATAGGGACCGTGACAGGTAACAAGGTATGTCTCCAGGTCCCGTCCTCCGTCAAGTATTCGGAGGATCCTTGGTCAAGCAAGTACCAGGCGTGGCCCGTCTGCAACGTACACTCGGCTCTTGTCCTACCCAGGGGCGACGTCAAGAAAGATTCTCCGCAAGCACTCCTAGACAACATCTTGGGTAAAGAGAGGGAGGAAGAGGAAGAGGAGGAAGAGAACAACTTGGGCCTGCCTCTTGGGACCAGCATTACCATCATCCCAGAACACTCTCTCATCACAATGAACCTTCTAGAGCGCGAGGTCTGCACAAAATCCGATGTTACTGTAATCCACCAGCATCTGGAAGATGTTTGCCACGAAGCCCTCAACAGGCAGATGGAATATGGGCCCAACAACTATGCTGAAACCATCTTCTAGGCGGTCAATCGCACCAATACACTATTCAATATCATCATAACCATGAGTGTATTGCTAACAGGACCTATTCTCCCAGGCTCTCGTCATCACTCTCCTCGTCCTCCTTGGCTTGCGCCTTTGCCTCTTCGCGCGCCTTTCGCTTCTCGCACCTTTGACAGCTATCGTCTTCGACAGTCCATCGGTGGCAGACGCCACACCACTTGGAGCCGCGAGGATGACCATACTTGATGACGGCAAACTCCTTCCTGGCCTTGTTCAGTTGGCAGAGAAGAGCATTCCTTGTGGCGCAGGCTTCGGAAACACAGCTCCTAAGTGCATCCACAGTGTCGTTACTCTTGGTATAAGCCTTGCTCATCGCCTTGATGTGAGCGTTGAGATCCACAATCTTGGCTGCACCCTTATCGGAACGCTTCCTCCCCCTCTTTGTCGTCTGAGCAGTGAGCACCTTCTCCATCTCTCGTTTGCGAGCTTTTGATGCCGCTTGCAACGTCGTAGTCCTGGCCGTTCCTCGCTGCTTCTTTTCGCCCCTCGCAGTCTTTCGAACCATTGTTCCCTGATCCCGGTGAAATGTAGTCCAAGTTACTTTCTAGCTCTCTCTCTCGTGCTAACTGCAGATAGAACTGAATAACCTCACGAACAAATCGCTTTTATACCACCCCTCCACCCTTCCTATGCAAGAAAACACCCCACCCCCCCCCAAAAAAAAGCCGATTTCCATTTTTAGGAGGGGGTGGAGTGGAGAACGTTTTCTTTCCCACCGATTCGTCTCATGAAGCTCTCAGTTTTCCATTTGTTAGCAGACGGGGGAGGGAAGTTCAGACGTTTGCATCCCTCATGGAGTATGCATTTGAGGGAGCGTTTGGGGGTCCACGCTTCTACCCCAGTGATGTTAAGGTCGTCAAGAACACTGATGGACACGAGTACCTATCGGATGCAGTTATTGCTCCAGCATCGTTCATCTATAACCGAGAGGCATTCGTACGCCACTTGCCTGTGGTAACGCACGAACACATGTCACTGATGATCCCAAAGTCAATGGAAGAGATTCTCGAACAGAGTCTTGCAATCTTGGGTCCCAGAAGAAATAGCAACGTTTGGCATTCGAGTGTCAACATTGCTCACTTGGACCACATTCTTATTCCCATCTTCGAGCCCACCATATACCACTGGGTCGTTGCAGACGTCCAACCTCAATCGAATATCATCACTGTATTCGATAGCCTTCGGCCACCATTGTTCTATCAGAGAAAGACGACACGCCTCAATATGGGAGGCAATTCACTTTCGTCTATCCCATTCAACTGGCAGACCCGGCAACCGGGTCTCCTTAGGATCATCCAGGAAGTCGAAGCCCTGAGGATTATGGAAAAGGTCGGCCTTGACCTCGACGAGGCTCTCACAACGGCAAATTCGACCCGATTCAACACTTGGTATCTGATTGAGAGAGCTCACCAGTCTCCTCAGGCATCCGGCGATTGCGGCATCATGACTCTGATGTACATGAGGGCCGTGTGCAAGGGGAAGATCACCAACGCCGTGAGTAACATAGAAGGAGGATGGAAGGGACATGAAAAACGAGATACGGTCCACGACCATCTTCTCGCCTGGAACCTGAGAGGCTTGGAGCGATTGGACGAGAAGTACATCCATCACACACCCATGGTCATTCTCAGAGAGGTGCTCATGAAGCACGTGATATCGGACGATGAGTCCAAGAACCTCCCCCTTTCCATCGTATGCATTGTAAACTGCTCTCCCGACATTGAGACGCTCATTGTCAAGAGTATCTTCCACATCCTGTGGCTTGCCGGATTTACTGACTCTGAATTGGATACCATTCTTACTATCCACAGAGCGAGAAATCTGGAGAAGAACGACCGTGCATGGAAGGATGCTGTCCTCTACGTACACCTGTTCACGAATTCTTTCACGGCCTACGAAAGGGATCTTCGTTCCAACATAGACCGACTAGTCACCGAAGCATACTCTTCTACCAAAGACGTTGACGAATCCGTCATTTACCCACTCACCGTCATATCCGGGTTCCTCTACGATGACCTCCTTCGGACTCGATACTTCCCCCATACGTGCTTAAGGGCATGGGACGGCACCATCAAGGCCCACGAAGGGAGGGAGCGATGCAGTTCGTGGTACATATCGTGCCTCTCTTCCTTCACGGACACCTACCTATCAGAGAAGCGCGGATGCACCTGTACAGAATTCGTAGGTCTCCCTTCTGGACTGCACATACCTCGAGTGGAAGAGTATCATCCCGTCATGATCGAAGAATGGAAGTACATGTCAGTGGGCTTAGCAAGGGATCCGGTCGTTGTCGATATGAGCATATCGACCACTGCAGAAGATGATCCCGACTGTGTATTACAAACCATAGAAACATAAAAAACAAACAATCACCTGTCAGGCGGCATTGGCCTTTGTCGATAACGTACACGTACTTGGAGAGGGAGACACCGTTCATCCGTTCTCAGCACCCGCACGAGTGGTGGTGAGGTGATCATGTCTTCTCAGGAAGCCCTGGTGGCTTCCGTCCAAGAGTACATTGTGCTCTCTACCATTAGAGAGCTCGTAGATCGGTCAAAGCCATCTGCAAGCAATGTGGTCACGTCTGATCCACTCCTCCCCAGCGCAGGCCAGTCCCTGAAGGAGATCTTGATCAGGTCTCACATGAGCCATTCTGCCCCTCTACGATCCGTGGAGACTTGGACCCAATGGCTTACCGAGCAGTACATCGAAGGACTCACAGGAGCATTCAGTACCGCCGTCCTGGTGAATTTTGATATCATGGACAAGGTCACAGCCCTTCTCAAGGACCGCATCGTGGACATTCTTCGTTCTACCATCAATGAGGCACGATTTCGTCTGGAACCGGCCGAAGGGCCAGTGGATGCCACTCTCCCCAACTGGATCCTTACCACCCATCTCCCTGCGCTCTACAAGGATCTATCATCCATCGCTCCCGACGCAGTGGCATTCTTCGATCAGCCACTGGCCGCGAGGGATCCCATTGCCCAGGGGTTGGCCCTGAAGATCTTCTCAGAGATTCGCGTGACAACCGATGCCATTATCGAGTTCTATACGCATGCATTCATTCCCAAGGCAACCGATATCAAGCCTGGACTCATGGAGCTCACTCGTCTGATCACTGACCTGGGAATGATGGTCAGGGGCGTTCCTCGATCTAGTTCGATCGAAACCGCTGCCCTCCTGTCTGCCTCCTCTTGGGAGGCACCATTCTTCCAACACTTTACGAAGCTTTCTATGATTACCATCGTTCAAACTGTCTCCAAGTCCGTCACCGACGCATTTCGGACGGCTGTGACGGCCGAGTTAGGAAATCTGAAGGGTGCCGGTGTCGACACTCTTACGGATATCGATGTCGAATTGTGGGCCAAAATCGATGAAAGTGCTCTTGTTGGAACCGCTATTGCAGCCCTTCCGGTTACTTTCCCTCGTCCGTTTTCCACCACCGTGGCCGAAACTGCCGTAGCCATTGCCCATGACCGTATCGTTACCTTCAACACGACCTTCTCTGGAGATATCGAAGATATCGTGACAGAATCCGGCAGTGGATTTGTCCGGTTTGTGGTTAACGCGGTTCTCTCCGACCCCACGGTGGTTGCGGGCGCCTCAGCCTCTCCATTGATCCTCGAGTTCCCTACTACCATTCTCGAGATGGTTCAGGTAGGCCGAGACAGTCTCCGTCTCAACCTCAGGAGTACTGGAGCTGAATTGAACCAGTGGCTGTCTTCGGCTCCCACTCTCAGTTGGGCAACGATCCAATCCCAACTGAAGGTCAAGATCACTCAAGCGACCACGGATCTCCTGAAACACAGTCTGACCAAGGAGGATGGTATCGCAGAAACTGTCGCTGACTTCCTCTCCTCCCTCATGAATACCAGACCAGAAGCCAATGGTAACTGGGCCAAGGAATCAATGCTTCAATGGGAGCGTAGCCGTGCTCACCTCCACTTCCTACTCACGAGTCGGGCGACCGTATTCGGAAGGGAGCCCAAATCGGTACAAGCTGCACGACTGGTAGACTTTTGGAGCAGCCAATTTGCCGACCTGCAGTCTGCCCAAGAGGACAGCAACTCTACTGCCACCCAAGGACCCGAGTTCAGAGCACTTCGTGACACCATCACCCTGGGCGAGAAGAAGAGAGATCTCGACCCCCAAGTGGACTTTCTCTACCAGAGAATCAACGACAACCTCTTTGAGATCGAACGTGCCATCACGATGATGAAGGCACATGCTGCCAAGACCACAAAGGGGTTTAAGAGACCGGGTGGTGTCCCCGTTGCTCGGATTCTTGAAGAGAGAACAGCCATGCGCAAGGCGTGGGCAGAGATCGTAGCCGATTCTGCCACCCTGACCACGACCTACAACGATGACTACGCCAAAGAGATCCTAGCAAAGGATAACGGTATTCTTGGAACCCTGATCGACAACGCTACAATTCCCAAGCGGCTTCCATCAATTCCTGGTCAGGGTGGCAGAACGTTCCAGAATAGTGCACGGTACGCGAAGCAATTCCTCACAGTCTCTCTAGTCACTCGTATCATTGAAGCCACAGAGAGCATTGCTTCCTATCGTCAAGTGGGCATCTACGAACACGACAGTCTCCGTGTCGAGGAGCATGAGATTGTGGTTCGCCCTCCACGAGAGAGATCCAACCGCTATCGTCGCCTTCGATCAACAGTGATGACCTCTACGGGACGAAGGATCTCTCACTACGAGCCTCCCGGACTCTCGGACGACTTCAATCTCATCTACGTCGAGAAGCGAGACGCCGCCACTGGCAACTACTACATGGTGGACAAGCTCCGAGAGCGGTGGTTGGATCATGAGAAACTCTCTGTTGCTCAGAAGCTTCTCGATGAGCGCATCTATGAGACGATCGTGGCTACCAACCGATCACTCTCTCCTTCCGAGGCCACATTCTTCGGAATCGTACGTCGCTTTGCAAGCCTCCTCAAGAACTCTTCCAGCAACACTGGGCGTAAGTTCTATGGTGGAACTTTGGACACCAATGGCGCACTCAGCAACAACAACATTGCCGACACGGGTGACTTTAAGAGCTGGTGGAAGAACAGGAACATCCTCCCTCCACGCCTTTGGCTCCACAAGGTCAGCTTCTGGGTGGGGGTCTCAGATCCCGATGCCTACCGTGCCTTCACTACCACCATCAATACCTTCAAAAACAAGGATAGACGCGAAGACAAGCTGTACTTTATCGTGGTTCGTTACAAGGACGTGTCCAGTGCCGATGCGATCATTCCCACCTCTGTCGATGCCACCAAGACCACCACCTTCAGGATCAAGGTTGACTTCTACTGCACTACCATCACTCCCAACCAGGCAAATGCCCTGATTGACTGGGACGAGTTCGTTCGTGCCACTCGAGACCTCTCGTCCTCCGTTAGGCGCATTGTATCTCGATTCTCATTCGGCACCAAGAAATCCACTACCAGCCTGGACGAGACGGACCTTGGCAATCTGCTGCGTGGAAACAGGGATCGTGACGGTGTCTATAGGGGTCTCTTCGATACGGGAGGCACTGACATCGTCATGGATCAGGCCAACAAGATCACCTACGACAATCTCTCCCTCAACTTCATTCTTGACCGCCACCACCGCAATGTTACGGCCATGGTCTACTGAGAGAGAGATTGAGGAGGAAAAATAAAACCCCCACACATTCTTCGACCCGACGGAATGTGGAGGAGGTTCTTTCATTCGATATCGGGCCCGGGGGAGGCGGAGGGGGGAATGGAGGAGGGGACACAAATGGTTACAGACAGTAGTAGCGCCGATGTAAACATCCTAGAAGTAGATGCCAAGACCCAGGAGCTGATAGTGGAGTATATGCTCCAATACTGGAAGAGATCATTGACAAAACGGAGGAAGATCGATGAAGGGAGAAGAGCAGTAGGCATACAGAAGAAGATTGGTCATAGGAAGAAGAGAAAGACGAAGAAGATGCCAGTGTCCGATCTAGACCCCATTCACGTCTACGGACTTGTACAGATTCCATGATGCTCTTTTTACCGCTCGCTCCCACTTTGCATACGCTCTGCTGACATTTCGCTTTCTGCTGTTCGCTCACTCGCTCTTGTACTCTAAAATCTCGTTTTATGTTGATAGATAATGCGGCTAGGCATTTAAAGCAGGCTTGACGGCATGCTCTATAAGTCCCGAGAGCGCTGCCTTGTGCTCCTCGATGTTCCGACGAAGACAGAATTTCGAAGCACATATTTGGCTGAAACAGAAACTCGCCCCCCCCCCCTCGTCCTCCATGCCCCCTTTATCAGTCGTTTCTGTCCCTTGTCCCGTCACGTTTCCAGTGGGGGAACATGAGCGATGAGCTTTCCAATGGAGAAGTGATCAAACGAATCCTGACCCATCATGGGATCGACTCAGGCAATTCAATCGTTTTCCACGTACCGGATCGGGTCAACCCGGAAGTGGAATGGTGTAGAATACCAGACGTTCCTGGCATCATCTGTCCCGAGAATACCAAGTGCTACGAATCGCAGAAGGGGAGCAATGTCAAGGTCTACCCACTATGGACCAATGAACAAAAAGAAGCTGCAGACAGGGACATCTTTCGTGAGGTAGGCGTTTCCAAAACACTGCGTGAAGAATACGATGCGGCCCTGTTAGTGAGGAAGAGTCAATACCCCGAATGGGATACTCTCTTCCTGGACAGTCCGGATGCTTCACGATATGTCACCGTCACCCTCTTGGAAAAATACTCTGTATCAAAAGACACGGAACCACCCGCTCTATTCAAGAAAGATGCTATAGGCACGACGAAGAAGAAGAAGATCACTTCCAACCGAGTCTGCACCAGCTTGAAGGATGCTATAGGCACGACGAAGAAGAAGAAGATCACTTCCAACCGAGTCTGCACCAGCTTGAAGGATGCCACCACACAAGAAGAGTATTGCAAATGGATTCACAGATCCTACTGCAAGAAAGTCAAACGGGATCCATGCCCTCACGATATCTTTATGTCGAAATGGCTAGGTGTAGTGGGAAGACACGTGTGGTTCAATGCACACAGGGAAAGTTTCTCCCCCGTTGATGAGTAAATTGCTTCCTTGCCCAACCATTTCTGTTTCATTGTCTTGCTGCCTCTGCCTCAATGGCCGACTACACTATGGGGACCGGCATGGTCCTGCCCATCAAGAAGTGTCAGCATATCGGCAAATCTTTCACGTTCCTGAACCCTCAAGACACGTTCAGAAAGAAGATGGTGACGTTCTTCGAGTCTAGCGTGCTTGTGCCGATGCAGAAGATTTCCCCAGATGTTCCCTTTTCACCAGCGCCACCATCGAACCAAGTCACCTACCATGGGGACGTGGCTGTTAGTGACTACCCTCTATCGGCAAAGTACTTGGAGTGGGCCAATCATGGCGTCAACACAGCCATACGATATGCACATCCCGACTTTCCACTCGTTTCCACCAGCTTTCTACCCACCACCGTAGATTGGTGGATGATACCCGTACTCGTGAATCGATCTTCCTCAGAGCAGCAGATTGCAAAGGCCATCGCAAAGGAAGTGGCAAAATCCATTCTCTCCATCCGAACCTTCTTCTCTACGCCTTCCATCAACCCAGCGCACGTCGAAATCCATGCTATTATGGCAGACGGAATGTGGTTCAACTGCAACCTTGTCACGGTATGGGTTCCCATGCAGACCATGAGAGACAACAATATGGCCACCATGACCCTCAAGAATCTACCCCCTTCACTGCTGGTAGAAGTCATCTTCTCCTTTGTGGAGGCACGCCTCGATATCATGGACGCTTTCCCCGCATCGGATGCTTATAACACTCCCCTTATCCTTCCTCCCACGCCCCAGCCTACCAATATTCCCAAGACGGAGATCCCCAGAGAGATCTGTAAGTTGGTACCTAGCAATTTGGGAGTAGAGATGCGGAAGAATGAGCATGCGACAAAGGTATTCGACCTTAGAGTCCGCCTCCTACCCGATGTTACTCTCACTACTCCGTGGACTGCCAAGTCAATCAGTTCCGCCTTTGTGGCCTCATCCACACCTGCAGGGGTACAACCTCCGACAAAGTTCACGCGTCGATCTCAGCCCACCGCCATCACCGCCGATGCCTATGGATTTGACGATAGTCAGGATTGGACATTGGACGATGATGAAGAGGACATGGTACAGCCGACTCAAGCAGCACTGGACTTTGCAGAACGGTGTCGGCAATCGGGGCAGGAAGTTCCGGGATGGGCCATCAAGAAAAGCCCTAACAAACACTACAAGATCATAGAAATGAGGAGAGAGGAAGAGAGAGCAGAAGATGCAGTCATGCAAGAGGCTGATGCAAAGTACCAAGATACAATGAAACTTCTGGGTTTCTAGACTAGTCCCCATTCGTGAACAATCCTCAATATACGAAAGAATAGCCTATGCTCTTCGCCATACTGCGTACGCTTCACCAGTCTCTCTGATATACCCCAGAAGATAAGTCTCTCCTTCCTATCCCGAGTTATGAACACAGTAATCTTCTTACGCTGCATCTCTCCATATTGTTTCTTGACCTGACCTTCTCCTTGTTCATTCGCTTCTTCCGAGTCTACTACGTACTCTAACACGCATGTATCTAGGTCGAACCAATGTCGCTCAACCACCAAGGGGCAGAAGTGATCAACCTTCGGATTCGCGGTAGTGATCTCCACGACATCCGATCCCTTACAATCCTCATCTTCGGTGCAGAAGGTCATCGCTACCCTATGCTTTCCAACGTAACAACTGGACGTCATGGAGGCCAGAAGGCCATCAGGGGGATGTTCTTCCAGGTGGAAAACGGACGTTCGATTGACGGTGAGGAAAGGGCTGGGGCCAAACATTCTTTAAACGTCGGTCGGATAACACACTCCTTCGATATGGTCCCCGCTCTTGATATTACTCAGCAGAAGCGAGAGTGGAAAACGAACGAATCCAGTTTGCATCCTTATCTCCTACCACAACGTACGTGCCTGCTTTAAAATCTAGGCGTCCTCGTCCTCCAACTACTGACCGGTGGGTGTCGCGATTTTTTAGAGGTGACCGCTGCTAGCACTCTCTCCGACCTCCGTGACTACTCCTAGCATCTGAGAAAGGGACCTTACTACCACTCCGGACACATTTCACCAACATGTCCAGCCGCGATTACATGGTCGGCTCGGAAGAGAAGGGACACCCCAAGAAGGGTAGATACAAGAAGGGGGGAGGTATCGTCCAAGATGCCCTGAGGGGAGGTAACCGCTGGACCTACGGTCTCTTGGGAGTCTCTCTCGTCGCTGCTCTGGCCATCGCCGCCGCATTGATTATGGGCGGTTTTGGTTCTGCAGCCTACCACGAGCTCAACAACGAAGTGGAGCCCGATGTTCACAACATCAAGCACCAGATCCTCAATGCGAGGCACATTCCCGACAGGAACTCGTTCACTGACGATGACGACGATGGTCCTGATGATGACGATGATGACGACGACGATGGAGATGACGACGACTCTGACTGGGCCGTCTATGGCATTGTCATGGCCGGATTTACCGAGGTTATCGATGGCTTTGACAAGCACGGCAACCCCATTGATGGAGTTCTCAACGTTGACCGCGTACCCATCCGCGTCTGGGACGAGAACATCCAGGTTACCAACGGACAGGTGACTAGCAACTGCACCAACGATCACTACAGCATCGTCATTGCTGCCGATTCCCCCGACATTCCCAAGGGAGGTGTCGTCGGTGTCAAGGCCACCGAGTCGGGGCTCGAGGGATACCTCGGATTTGCCGACTACGAGGAGGCTCTTCTGGTCCCTGCTCTCACCACTTCGGCTTCTCTCGATGCCGCTCGCATGACCGACACTCTGTCAGTGCTTGTCTCTGAGGATGCAGCTAGGCTTCTCAGCTTTGTGGTCTCCGACGGAGATACTGCCAGTGCCTCTGTGGTTCTCGATGCTACTGCATACACCTTCACCGAGTCCTGCCGCTGGAAGGTGGCTGCCCACGGTACCGACGACTTCTTCCTCGTTACCTGGCAGGTTCCTGATGGTTCTCTCGGAATCAACGTCATGCTGGTCGAGATCACCGACTATGACATCCCCTCAGCCGTCTTCAGCCCCGTGGTTGTCCTCAACGCCGGTGTGGACAGTGTTCCCAACACTCTCTCCTATGCTGGAAGCAACAACTTTGTCCTTGGATTCTCCGAGGCCGGAACCGGTGCTCAGCTGGTGACCATCACCGCCGACACTGTTCTCAACACTGTTGTGGTGAACGCTCCCGTCCTCCTCTCGGCCGCCTTCGGTGCCGACTGTGGAGTGATCAGTGGAGGCGTGCGTGGAGCCACAGAGTTCGTTGCCGTCTACGGAGGTGACGCTACTCTCGCTCTCACTGCCGAGGTCTTCTCCATCAGCCCTGCTGGTGTTCTCGCCTCTCTGGCCCCTGGTGTCGTCATCTACGCACCTACCACCGCCACTTTCTCTGCCGAACCCATCGGTGCCGCTCACCTCGTAGTGAACATTATCGACAGGGCCAGCAATGTCTTTGGTGTCCTTCAGGCCTTCCTCCAGAGCGGAACCAGCATCGGTGCCACTCCCGTGGCTTCTGCTGTCTACGCTGCACATCCCGGTCAGCCCACTGCTACCGGCCTTGTTGCCCTCACCACTCCTTTCACCACCTTGTCTGTCATTGACGATACCTCTGTCGCCATTACCTACATGCCCGGTCTTGCCAAGAGTGGATTCCCCGAGGCCTTCCAAGTCTGGGATCTGGTCATGGACGGAGGTTCTACCTCTCTCCTCCCCGGTGATGTTGAGTACTTTAGCGAGATTGATGCCCTCGACACTGCCGTCGTGGTTCTCACTCCCTCTTCTGTGGCCATCTTCTACGGAGATATCACCGCCAGTGCCACCACAATTGACATTCTCGGTGCCAGTGCACTCGTAGCACCCTTCGATGCCGTCAACGGCCGTAACAGCTTCTTCGTTTCAGATGTGCCCACTCACCCCATCGGTCTGGCCCTCGAGGCCGCCTCTGCCGGTGATACCGTGGCCGTTCTCGTTTCTGGATGCTGGGAAGATGAGGAGCTCTTCGACTTTTCCAACGTTGGCGACCTTTGCCTCCACGGAGACGGTGTCCTCCGCAGCAACTGCTTTGCCATTCCGGGCCAGGAGCACTCTGCTGTTCCCAGGAAGACTGGACACATCCTCTCCCAACACTCGATTGTTGTGCAGGCTCCTTGGACCGTCGACTTTCCCTAGATCCTGACGCTGCATCTGTACGAAAGGGGGAAGATACCTTTCCTATAATACATACTCTTCCCAAACTCACTTTGTTGTTGTTTGTAGGCATGGCCGCGCTGGAGGAGCTAATTAAGGCCCAGGAGAATTGTTCCCGAGAGGACTTGAACAAGCAGATGTTGGAGATGTGGCGTGACCATCTAGAAGAGGAAAGCAATCGGCAGAAGAATCTCCTCGAGAAACGCATGCTTGAGAAGTTCAAGATCACGCCAGAGGAAGTGGAAGCTCACATGGTTCCACTACGCCCCGAGGATCTCATTCCATTGGTTTCAATAGAAATAGAAAACCCAGATTCTGACGAATCGACCTCTCCCGAATGTAAGCAAGTATTGACGGAGCAGTGGAAATGTATGAAAGCATGGCTGCATAGGGAGCAGGAAGGCTGATTGTTTGTGATAGTGAAAACGAGAGATAATGAAGTAATACATTCAACGACCATCCCTAGGATCACATACATAGGTTCTGCATGCACCATATTTGTCATCAACATCATCCATCGCCTCCCGATAGGGAGGCGTATAGAATCTATCTCCAGAAAACCATTGCTGTCCCCGCACACTCTTTCGTTTGTCGCTACCACTATTGCCGCATGGGAACTGTTGCATGTGAGAAGTCTCCACTCTAGGAGGTACAAGAAATGAATCACTGGTGTAGAGTACTTCATCCTTCTCCACTTCTGTAATCTGGATGTAACACGTTTCCAATCCTTCCCTGGCAACGAGTTGTGACCGGTGGATAAAGTTGGAAGCCTTCACCTCATGGATATTGTTCGTCATGAATTGGCGTCCCGCGGTTTTGGAACAGACGAGCTTGCTATGGAACGTGTATGGTCTGTTCTCCTTGTTACTGATTTCAACGACGAATTCCAACGTCTCATCATTCACCGAGGCTAACCGAGCTCCAAAGTGGATATTCTTCTTCTTGGGGTGGATGTCGTTGATACAGGTGGTTCTGTTTCGATTCCAATCTTCTCCTAATAAACACGCCTTGCCGTCATGACAATAACCATCATCGTTATCATCATCATCATGCGGTGCGAAGTTAAGGTCCTTGACACGACGTATGGAGCCACCATCATACGCATCACATACCGAGTATCGTGAAATCTCAGACATGAGGATCGACGCACAAAAACCGAACGCAATACAGAATACAATGAATGCAACTCCAATCATGAATTGGGTTTTTTTGATAGATGGTAGTCTGTACATGCCTTGAATCACCATTTGCCGCCTACAGTCAGGGCAAGTGTTGGATTTCTGAATCCAGTCAGAGATACAATTGATGTGAAACCTATGAATACAGTCACGGAGATGCACAATGGTCCTTTCGCCATTATCGACCAGTTCCTCTAAACAAATGGAGCAACTATCATTCTCTTTCTTTGCACCGGAACCCATGGTGCTCAAGAGAGAAGAGACAAATACCGCTCCAGATCTCACACCTTCCCTCTCATGTCACCTGCTGCCACGTCACTACAAATCACCTGCAGAAAGAGTAAGGGGAGTTTTTATCCTCAAGTTTGGTTCACGGGCGCAAGCGCGGCTGGATCCTTCTCGGCCTCTTGTACATCGATCGTCGAGCTGCTCCCAGCCTAGTGGTCCTCCAAAAGATCATGTCCTTGCGGATGGGCCAGCATAACACTGCACTGATTCCTATCACCCACAATCCCATGGCTAGCCCGGGATTTCTGATGCAGAATCCATTCTCTCCATCTCTCAATTCCTCAGTGTATCCACAGTAAGCCATGCGTTCGGAGGGTGGGGGAAAGACAACAATCGAATACCGGTGCTCCTACTACAAGACTGCATTTATGTATGCTGGGGAAGGTTTATATCTCGACAGGAACTTCGTTCTGATCATAGACCTTAAACTCGGTCAGATCCACATTTGTGAACGCAGAAAGTCTCTCAGAAAGAGCTTGCTTATCACAGGATTCCCATGCAGCAGTTGCCTCTTCTTCACTCTCGAACTCGGCCAATGTGATATGGGGTGCAAATCCATAGTGGAAACGGACACCGTCTTGAAGTGTGTGCTTCACTGGAATCTGATGCGCCTTCAACGCGGTGTATAGGACTCGAAAGTACTCTGATAGAAGAGGTGCTTGTATGTCCCAGATAAGAGCTTTGGGGTTCGTGTTCCCAAGACGTGGTCTTGCGTTCATAATACCCGATGCATTATTCATCATGCACACCGCAGTTTCTCGAATAGCCCCCTTCATCTTGGCGGTCATATCACCACCAATGTAGATAATGGTAACATGACGAGGACCTTCATACGCTGGAGCTGTAGGGAAGAACTCGGCTACAATGTCCTCTATGACAGGAGTTGCATCCACTTGACCATCCTCGGTACGAAAGAAGTGTATCCCTTCTGCCTGAATCCAACTCATTCTCTCCCTCTCTCTCTCTTCCACCAAGGGGATGGAAGAATGAAAACTTCCCAGCTCAAGAATTCCCTCCCCCCCCCAATCCTCTTATGTTCATCAGTTGTTTTACCCCCCCCCCCTAAGCAAACAAAATGCCCTTGCTTCTGCAAGGAGATACCCTTGTGGCTACCGCAGAAGGGGCAATGTACGTCAAGGATCTAGTCGGTGATAATGACGGACACCGATTGCTCATGGATGGTAAGTATACCCCCATCGGTCCGGTTACCGCTTACAGTGGTCCTTCTTCGGCCATTTTGATGAAGAGACTCGAGACCGATCATGGATACACGACCCTGCTACCTTTCGATTGGGAGATCAGAGTGTCGGATTCGGAATGGAAGGCTGTAAGGGACCTTAACGATCAAGACTCACTTCGTCTCGGAATGGGAGATTCCAAAAAGAACATCAAGGAGGACGGTGAGAAACACTGGTTGTTTGGAGATACCGTACCCGAGAAGATCGCACCTCAGGTGCATATATCTGAGGATAGTTTCATGTATTCATGGGAAACTCACGAGGGTGCTCGAAACGCACATGTGATTCATCTGGGCCTCCAACGATTGGGGATTCTTAGTACTATGAGGATAGACCTCACTCTCTTGTATTCTACAGTACGCATCGACAAGAACTGGTTCATGGATATGCCTCGTTTCACCAGTGTCCCTTATCCTCTCCCAGAGACAAAGCATGATCCAAAGGAATACCTTGTCGACTGCAAGGACTTTGTATCGACGACATTGTCCATCCCTCTTACTCCCGGCTGGTACTGCTTCAAATCTGGAATGTTCGAAGCCAATGGATTCTGCATTCGCACTCCTCAAGGCGAAGAGTAGGCAACAACGACAACAATACAATCCATCACCACCGACGACAACATATGTATTCTACGCCACAGCTCCTCTCTCCATGATCACGTCCTCTTTCTCCAGGGGGTCGCATGCAGACCACCGGAAGCAGGGGACTTCATCTCGAACATGACCCACTTGACCATTGTCCAATGCAAACATCAGAGCCTGCTCATAAGTCTCAAAGGCCACGAACCACTTGTCCACCAGTGATTCGTGGGCCAGAACGGCTCCTCCCTCATCGGTTCTGATACGATACCTTTTGAGGGTTGGAAAGTGTCTATCGATGCGGTAAACTCTCAGTGAGGCATACATGTAGACCCTATAGGGAGAGGGTACATCATCTGCCGCCACCACTTTCTCGTCCGTCTCTCGGTAGCTCCTCTCCGGGTCGCCATAGTACATGTCGCAGATGGGGCGGAGGGAAGAAGCGTCAGAGAAGACGAATGGATGAGGCACGGCCTGCATCTCTCTACACAGGGTGGAAGGATCGAAGACCACCAGCTGGGTACTGCCCATCTGAAGGGCTCGCTTGCTTCTCTCCATGCCAAGTGCCGCCCAGAGGAGAGGCCAGTCATCGGGAAGGTGCACCGCAGCATCACGAGCGTTGTAGACGCAGATCCTCTGTCGGTTGATTGAAGAAGAACACCTAGAAGATGCAGTGTCCACATGCTTCAATACCTTCTTCCCCTTGGCCATATTGGTCATCTTGTCCCGAAGCTCCTTCTTCTTCTTCCTCTCGTACTCCTCCCTCTGCTCCTTGGGTGTCTTTCTCCTCTTGGATCGCTTCGGCCTCACACCTTGGCTCTTCTTGCCGCTCTTCTCCGGATTCAGTGCTACCGATGCTTCATAGTCTCCCGTTGCCAGAGAGGCACCTGGAAGGAACACCTGAGGCACCACTTCGTCTGCAAAGTAACGAACCGCTCCAATGAAATCCTCCTCCTGTGGGCTCTGTTCGTTTGGCATGATCTTCAGCGATTGGCTACACAGTGACCAGGGGAGAAACACCTCTTCCACGGAAGCAAAGAGGAGAACGCCATGACGGTTGGCTCTACCCATCTCCTCGTGGTTGTGATACCAGCCTTCCAGCGTAGGGAAATCCTTGTCGCTCACTAGCAAGTAGGAAAACGAGGCCTTCATGCTAGCATCCCATTGAGGCGAAGCCCACCGAACGATCGTCTTGGCTCTGAAGGATTCTCGCATGCCAATCCTCACAATGGTCATGGCTTGCCTATGACAGAGAGGAGCCTTTCGATAGCGGTGGATACCACGCTTTGGCCTATCCTTGATGTCGGTCTGTGATTCCTCCAGCCGAATGGCCCACATACAGTCTGGGTCCACCTTGCAAAGAACGAGTGTCTTGAACTCCAAGCCATTACTCATCCCCAGATGCGAACCTGGCCGAAATCTACCCACTACTGCTTCTATACACTGCGGCCATAGCTGTCTGTCATCGGCCAGCACTTGCATCAGTGCAAAGAACAAGCGGTGGTAGGCTCCATTCTCAAAGAGCCACGTAACCAGCACCTCCATACCGAGCACGGAACCAAATGAAAACAAAGAGAGGGAAGGAAATGAAGTGGTAAAGTAATTGATCTCTCTCTCTCTATTCAGTCAACCGCGTCGAAATCGGTATCGGGTGCTGCGGGTTGTTGAAGGTCCACTTCCTGCTCCTCTTCTTCTTCTTCTTCCTCTTCCTCCTCGATCGCCATGAATCTGAGCGTGTCCTCCAGAACACTATGAACCAACTCCAGATCGGGCAAGAGTTGGTTGACAACAACTCGTGAGATTCTGGCATCGTTTTCGAACACCTCCCCCATAAGGAACGCGGCGAACGTAACCTTGTCGTATACGACGTTCTCGATTTCGTACGAGAGGCCACTGGCGATCCTTCCCAACCACTTATCCTTCTTCAGATGGATAGCATAGAAGGCAACCATAGACCGTATGTCGGGGATCACCTTCAGATGCAGTACGGTAAAGTAGTAGAGTGGCGAGTAGGCAAAGTCTCCTCCATCAGGGGTAAAGTCATATCGACAAAGCTTCCGGGCTTCCAGTTCACCGATAATGCCTCCCACTTGGATGAGTGTCTTCCGCCAACCCCGTTCTACAGTGTAGGGGTTCTCCTCGTCGTCGGGCCACGCCTCTTCGCTCGCATTCATCTCGATACTGGGATTGACCAGCAAGATGCGAATGAACGTCGTCTTGTCCTCAAGTGCGACGAGTGGCCTTCTCGTGGGCTGGAGTGACTCGAGACCCGACTCGAAGATCTTTTTGATATTTCCACGGTCCGAAGCACTGCGGTGAAGGAGCTCTTCGATCAGAGGCAGAGTCCCAAGAGCGGCAAGCGTAGAGGCTCGAAGTTGATGAATCGAATTGGTAGTATCTGCATAATACTTACGGTGGTTACGCTGTACCATCAGATCATAACCCTGTAGCTTCGTAGACATGTGGTTCTTCTGCTTCCTAATAATGGCGGGTCTTACTCGCTCCACCTCTTCATCGATTTGTGGGTCACCAGCTACAAGTTTTCGAACTTTGGTAACGGTATCGGAGAAGGGAGGCCCTCCGTGGTGATGCGATTCCATACGTTGTCGTGCGTACTGGACCATTTGGGCGTTGAAGTCTCTGTAAAGTTCGTCTACGCGGGGGGAGGTCCACATGAAGCGGATGGTGACGGCCGAGTCGGCGATAAGATAATCACGTGGTCCATAGAGAAGAAACGTGACGTGAATGAAGAAGGGCAAATTCGGCATGCCGAAACCAGGTGGTGATTTGATCATCATTTTCAAGTCAATCCCATCATGGACAAAAAGGTTCACAATCTTGGCCAACAGTGGAACCTTGAGCCTGTGAGGTCCATAGAAGAGGTCATGGATCATTGTAGGAGAGTTGATCTTGACCCTGTTCGCCAAGAAGAACTCGACCATTGTGATAATGTCTTTGTCACTTAAGTTCTTGTTCTTTGCCAAGAGTATAAAGGGGGATATAATACTCGTTGGTTTCTTTGCATCAATGTAGTCGCGCCGATATTCCGTACTCTGATAGTCAGGAAAGTGGTTCAACGACATTCGGTTCTTGACTCCCTTAGGACAATCTTGGAGATTGTGGGTGAGTATCGCGAGAAGTTCCTTGACATCGGCAGAATGCTGGATAGCGTGCGCCACTAGGGACTCTGCGGAGGTAAAATGTTGCCTAGAAGTCATCGTCCTCCACGCGCCACCTTTCTTGAAATCGGAGAATACGAGACGTGACGCGCGTGGTACTACAACAAACAGTATGCAAAAACGGGGCTACATGCGACGATAGTCTAATTGGTTTTATCTTTTTCCCCATGGAGATTTTGGTCCCAATCCACCTGCCATTGGACGGCGTTTTCCAGCGACTTGGAACAGGCAAAGCCACCGTTCACTGGGGGACCCTCTTCAAACACGGCCTCTCTAATCTCTCTCTGGTAGTGTGGTAGTATTATGAACGTAGTGTCCATTGAACACCTCTGGAAATCTTCATCCGTCAGAGGCTTATCCATGAGGGCCCAAGAGGCCGTGCGAGTAACGGCAACGTCGGCTTCGGGTAGAATGTGATCACGAACTTCCTTGGCAATGGCCAATGCCATGAAGCCCGCTCCCCTAGACGAATCCATAGGGTCCAGTAATGCCAGGGTACCATGGAGATAGGCAAGGTGTCCGGCTCTCCTTGCCAATTCCAGACACCGCATCTGCTTGTCTACATTGTCAACCATAGACATGGAATAGCAAAGCTTCCACAGTAAGTACTCTACGTCCAGGTTGTGAATCTTCCCCTTCGCCAAATGGTACATGGTCAAACAGAAACGCTCCAGGGGCGACCCGGGATAGTCGGATTCCTGTAGTAGACATCGAGCAGAGATCAAAAGATCGACATTGAGACCCCAGGTGGTGATCAGTGCTCGAAGTTCGGGCCCCTTGAGCTTCCCCAACCTCCTGAGTTCAGGCTCGTGGTTTAGAAACTCGTGCAATATCTCGTTGGAAGATGCCACCAACCGCTGAGCCATGGCCATGCAAAGAGAGAGCATTGCATCCATCACATTGGGGCACATCTCTGCCAAGAAACACTCTGTAGTAGCACTTCGCAATGCGAATGCCTCTTGATACTTGACCTTGGCAGATGCCAGGATAACGTAGGCACGCATGTAGAGTTCGCACGCCCTCTGGTCTCTCTCCGAATCTCTCTTCATAGTGGCCGTATTGTCACCCAATACATCCTCCTCTTCCTCTGCTTCTACCCCTTCTTCGGCTACCCAATGAGCCGAACTCATGGGCGCAGCGTTGATGGCCTCCGTGAATAGGGCTTGAGCTGCCAACCAAGCCACCATCAAACTCTCGAACTGGAAGAGGTAGGAACTGTACGTTGTCTTTGTACCACTGCTCTCTCTGTTTGTGAACACGGGCGAGCCCGCCCACGAGAATCCCACAGACGTGGTCAATTCATGGTGCATGTGAACACTCCCTTCCATAACTGAAAGGTGGTGGGCGAACCAATCCCAATCGTGCTTGTAGGCAAGAACCATTTCCACCACGTCCTTTGGGGGCATGACTTCTCCCCTCATTGTAATTCCCTGAATGACTTTGGCAAGCTCAGACCTTCTGAAATCGAGCCTCTTCATACGGTCTTCTCCATCCTCTCCCAGCGCTATACAGTATGGATGGCCCTCTTCGGGATAGAGGCCTCGAACGCTGTACCCGGGTGGGTGGGCAAGACGACTAAAGCTCAGTGGATAGAGGAACACCATCGAAGAGGGGGGGGGAGGGAAGGCTAGGGCAGAAACGAATGGTAGGTACTACAGAGGGAACTTTCTACCGCAAATGAAAAAATGGGGAGAGGAAGTAACGATTCTTCATTTCATTGGCCACCCTGGAGCTCGAGGACGGCTCTATCCTTCGGGATGTTTCGAAACACATTGACCCGAATGCCTTCAAGGACAATCCTAGAATCAAATGGAGTCCAGTGGTGAAACCTCCTTGCATAACGGACGACTTGGACTTTACACAGGGAGTTTTGTTCCACATCCCACGACACAATGTATCCATCACGCTACTGAACGACAAGGAAGCGAAAGACATTCGTGAAGGCGAGAAGAAGATCTTCACGTCCCCCAACAACATTGGTATCATACACACCAAGCTACCTCACCACCTTCTGAGCAAGTTCCTGGTACACAACGTCCGGTCAGAAACGCCAAAGCTTGGCGTCGTGGCTCTCTCCGAAGAGGATATCGTTACCGTATGCGCCTACTATGAGTATCTGTTCAGATCACAACTCCGTGAGTAGGACCACCGCACTACTACTACTACTACTACTACTATTACTACAACAATAATAAACACAAGACTGATTGATGAGCGTATCACTTTGTATCTCCGTATCTCTAGTAGCATTTCTCCTCACCCCGGGAAGATACAAGGGGGGGGAGGGGGAGACTTGCATGAAGTAATGTCCCATAGAGAAGGGCTGGTTAGAGGAGAGTGGAACAGCTTTACAGATTTTCTCTCCCGTGAGATGAAACCCATCTTCATCTTCCTACCCATTCTTTTCAATGCTATCAGCCTCATCGCTTTCATCATCTTCTTCTACATTGAGGCACTGGCCCTGACGGAAAATGGCAAGACTGTCTACATTGCTGCCATCCTCTACACGGTGATCCATGGCCTACTCATGGTCATACAGTACCTGGCAGAGTTTCTAACTCCCATCGTAGAGTCGGAACCGGTCTACGTAGACACTTCCATTGAGAACTTCAAGGACGTGAACACCTACCGATTCACCCTGTTCTGGATCTGCTTTCTCAACACCATCTTCCTTTGGACAGATGTTGCCTTTCAACACCACCAATGCTCGTCTGATGCCGACATTTGCCTTAGTGATGACTACATCCCACTCCACCGCATTTACATGCTACTATGCCTTGTAAATTCCTTTTCCAACCTGATTGTTCTCTCACAATCATGGTATGGGTACGTGAGGCCCAACTACGCTCCCGAGATACTGGCCGAAAAGGCCTACGAAGAGTACCTGCTGGATGATGTCTGCTACTCGGCCAGTACGGAAAAGAGTAAGAGTCGTCGTCGCCGCAAGAAGGTGAAATGAACACGAGATTCTATTGCTTCTAAAGGCTCAGCTCGGCCCAGATCAGAAGGTGGTCAGAGGGTCGATCGGAGCAGGGGAACGACCGGATGCCTTTCTCTTCAACGTCCTCGACGCTGGGAAGCTCTCCCACCTTTTTGACGCTCCACTCCTTACTGATAAAGATGTAATCAATCGTGTCTCTGAAGGCTTCGTCCGGGGCCACTCCATTGTGCTTCTTGTAGGCATAGTTGGTAAATTCTGGCTCACACCCATTCTGTTCTGCATAGGCACTGCGCACCGCTCCGAGTGGGAAGAACTCTTCTAGGTCGTTGGAGTTCCTAGGCCAAGTAGTGTCACTCTTCGGAACCTGCGGTTGCCATTGAACGTCCATCGGGAAGGCCATGTGTGTGCAGAGAACGTAGGTGGGATCTCGAGGCTTCATGTTAAAGTCACCCAGAAAGACGAAGGGGATCTTCCTCTCAGAAGCGAGCTTCTGCACGACATGCATGGCCAGCATGGTGTGAATGGTCATGATCTTTGGCTGGAGAAAGGCACATGGCATGTGGTAGGTGGCTACCAAAATACCTGGGTCCGTGTAGTTACCGACCCTCCTCAGGTTCATAATCATGATGGCATTGTTCTTCCATCGAGCCTTGGACCATATATCGTGAGGGTGTGGAGAAGGAGGTCGAACTCGCATTGCTGGCTGTCTATACTCGGTCTTGACACTGAGATCTTCCCAAGTCGGCTGAGGAGCGTGGAGAGTGTGGGCTTCCTGCTCCTCTATCGGTTCCAGTTCGCTGATAACGTCGAGAAAGCCCCACCCCTCTGGCTTCTTTTCGGTCAACCGAAAAGCAATGGGCTCCCTGTCGACGTTCTCGTAGATCAGACACGGGTAAGCGATGCCTACGCCCATGTTCCCCTGGTCCGGCCTCCCGTAGTGATGAACCTGCAGGCGGTATTGTCTCACACTGAACCACTCTATGAGCTTTTCGGCCCAGTCTTGAGTCAACTCCTGGAGGGCAATGATGGCCAAGTTCTCGGTGTGTTGCTTCAGTTTCTTACAGACGGAGCGGAAGCGGAACTCATCTTCCAGATGAGTCCTGGCCGAAAGTACATAGTCTTCCGGATCACACAGTGGCTGAGCCAGAAGATTGTAACTTACAACTACTACCTGCCGCACAGCTGCCATCTCTCTCTCTCTCTCTCGTCGTAGCGGAGGGAACAAAATGACTCTTCTTTACTCCCTCGGGACGGAAGTAGGAATGGAGGTCATTTTTCTACCCCCACCCACCCTTCCCTCTATAGGGGGGGGGGAAGGAAAGGGAAGCATGCATCGACAATAGTTAAATCATCGATTCTTCCATAGTGTATAGGGAGTGCAGCGCGGTATGGACAGTGGTGGGAGACAGAGGAGGCGGACAGGCCATGACTCGCGATTCCTCCATCAGGACGGCCGAAGAGGCCGTCGAGGACTCCAAGAGGAGATTCTTGGAAGAGAGTGAGTCTAGGAAGCCCTCTGTCCACCAAGAGGCACTCGGTCTGAGCTTTCTCAATCTCCAGAACATCTACAGTGTCTTCTTGACAATGTGGTTCTGCACGATGGCCATTGTTGCTTTCTTTGCCCTTCCAGGTATCATTGAGATCGATAAGCACAACAGGAACATCTACATGGGCTCGGCAGTGATCGTGACAGGACTCGCCATCTTGGGCATTCTCATCATTAGCGCCTTCCACCAGGAGAGGAATAGGTTCTTGTCTGCCCAACACATGCGAGATATCAATATTCCGTGGATCGTTTACATCATTGGTGCTCTAGGATTCGCATTTAGCTTCTCCATACTCGAAACAGAGATAGAAGACGATATCGGCTCGGATATATTTGACGATGATGACAGCTTTACCACCGCCAAGTTCGAAGGCAAAGTAACGGAAGCTATCATATACGGATTCTTCATTTCCATAGTCATCATTGCCATGCCATGGCAAGCAAAGGCCGTATTTTCCCACATGAAACCGGAAATGGCGGGACCTAAAACCAAATTCACATCGGATGTTCGCAAAGCGATAGAGAACGGCAGAGATTACGAGGACGAAGAGGAGGAAGAAGAACACCACCCCCGCCGTGATAATAATCGTGGAAAGGCAAAGGCCTCTTCGTCGAGAACTAGTGGCAAAAAGTCTCAGAAGAAGGACCCCTATGCCAGTAGGAAGAGCAGCCGACAGTCCGCCTTCTCGTCATCTTCTTCGAGGACAGTACGAACCGATTATAGTTGAGAGGGTGGGAGAGAGAGAGGAAGGAGATCATATATAATGAACAGCTGTACTTTGATTCAACACGTCTTCTTCTTGAGTTGGGCGAAACGCACCGTTCTCCACGCCTGCACAAATGTACACAGGATCGCCAATACGAATAGAACCCATAGTACTGGCCTGGATACGTACTCGGTAACGTCTGTAGACATCCAAGGAGACACATTCTCCTCGATCGCCAATGCTGCGCGCTTCCAGAGCTCTCCAACCAGAGTGGCTACCAAGTCTTCGGTACTGTCACCATCTCCTTCGTCGGGAGGAGGAGGGAGGTCTGCACTAGCGTCTGGTTCTGGATCTTTCATTACATTGTACTCCACGTTGGCATCACCAAACACATCGCCGATGCGAGGCATGGTACAGAACAGACTCTGCGCCTCCACCAACGCCGAATTGGGGGCGATAGAGAAAGAAGTAATCTGCACCTGCTCGCAAAAAATCGAGTATATGATTCTCTCAGGAAGAGATGGATGGTGTTCATTCATAGTTCCAGAGCCTCCTTGGTTTCCAAGTGTCCATTCTCTGCCGCTACTTCCATTGGTGTAAGACCTCGATGGTCTTTCATCGTCTTGTCTGCACCTACGCCCACCAATAGCCTGGCAATCTTCGTAAGACCAAGACGAGCCGCAAAGTGAAGCTGTGATGTTAGGCTGTCCGACTCACTTTCCTCAATGGTCATACCATAGTCAAAGAGTTTGGCAATGATATCCACAGCAACCTCTTCCTTCACTGGAACCTCAAAGCCGTTGCCAGTTCTGTCACATCCGTTGATGACCATAGTCAGAGCATTCGCATCATACTCATCTGTTGCCGTGACATCTGCACCCCTTTCCAGGAGGAAGACTACGGCAGGGAGGATTCCATAGAGAGATGCGTAGACCAGGGGGCATGGTTTCTTGTTGTTGATAGGGAACCCACCGTCCAGAATGCTAGAAAGTAGAGGAATGTCATTCGTGGCGATGGCAGCCCTAACGGCATCCTCGATAGTACCGAACTTGTTCGCAATCTTGATCAACTGGGGATACTTGCAGGTCGGAGGACATTTGGTAATCCTACCGACCCCACCCTGTTCCACATCATCATGCAGTGTACTGTAACAAATCCAGCAGTGAGACTTGTGACACTCTGGGATGATGTACATTTCTGTACGCATATCTCCACAAGCCTCACATTGGAGCGGCACTTTGGAACTTTGGATGGTTACCTGTGTCTGGGGAAGGATCGCACTCATTGGTACTCTTCAGTCGGAAAACAACAACCGCGGTTTCTGGTGTGAAAATACACCCTTTAAAGGAGAGAAGAGTGCAGGGAAGGAAATAAACGTCCCCGCCGAGGACTAAAACTCTCCCGTAGGGGAAGAGTCATTCAGTAAGAAGAGAGTGGTGATAGAGAGGGGGGAGGATGAGATGGAAGATCGTGGCGACAGTGACGATGATCCTACTCGTCTACAGGGTGAGAGCCATTACGAGTTATGCAGACCTCAGTCCGGACACGGTATTTCACATGGACTACAGAGAGTCTGTAGAAACACCGAACTGGGCGAGAGATACACCCGTGACGCCGTTTCGGATCAGTGCGTGGAACCAATGTCCCAATGGGACCAACTATGTACTCAGGAACAAACCCAGCCCCGTGGGGCAGGATGCAAACTTTCCTCGAGATTTGGTCCTAGGATGCTGCCCCGTCAACCAGACAGGCTGCACCATCCCAGGAGTGGATCGCCTCATAGGGTGCTGTCCTCGGGGCCAACAATGTGCCTATAGGCCTGGTAATAGAGCCTACCTGGGAGGCGTTCGATTCATGGGCTGTGTTGATGAGCCTAGCCAGGACTGCAATGGGAAACGCTGTCCCGTTGGTTATCTCTGTTGCCCACAGCAAGACCAGAGGGAGGCACAGTGTGTTCCACACGCAGGAGATCCCAACGATTACGATGCCGTCTGTGCAGACAAGTACAGGGCACCTCCTCAATTGATTGCGCCTTCTCGCAAGGTCCGTGATTTTACCTACTACAGTGGCCCCAAGCGTCTCGTCAACCTCACGACCATAGAGGTCCAAGGAGTGAACGTATCGGCCAGCCTCGTCATGGATCCTCCTCAATACGTATGCGAGAACACGTTCATGCGCTGCAAGATAGGTGACTTTTGCTCTCAACACGAGATGATTGTCAACACCACGACCAACGCCACCGCCACGCGCTTCTCTTACTGTTGTCCCCCTCAGCACACTACTTGCCATGGCTTTGCCTCTGAAAAGACGGGAATTCTACCCCCGACCGATTCGGGAGGCTTCATTGGATGTGCAGACGATACGGCAGGAGAGATTTGCTGTGGTAATTCCATCTGCCCCGCCGGTCACAAATGCTGCAGTTCTATCGATCCATTCTCTGGAACGCTGGTGGACAAGCAGTGCTGCCCCGACGAACTGGAATGTTGCTATGGAGACCCAGGTCAAGGATCCGTTGGACTGCCCCTGATCACATCGTTCACGCGACTACCTCGTTCCTACTGTGGTATGACAGTCTTCAACAACACGTGTGCCATGGACCGGTGGGCTCCCTCTCAGTACTTTACACTGAATCGTGGCCTTCGATTGGGTCACTTCCCAGTCCACGATCCTTGAGCGGGCAGAAGAAATACAAACATCTCCCACCGACCATAACACTCCCTCCCCTCCGCTTGCATTCTTTCAGTGTGACACGAGGGAGAGAGAGAGAGAGAGAGAGCAATGGTTTTTCTAGACATCTTTGAGGAAATCTGGCATTTCATAGTCATCATCTTCATTGGAGCAATCCTGTGCGTATGCTGCATCGCTCTGTGGGGATGCGTGATTGGTCTTCCCGTATACTTTACCAAGAAGAAGAAAGACAGGCTCAAACGCCAGTACCAGAATGCTTCTGTAGCACTCGGTCAGTCAGGGGGGACAAGGAGCGCCAGTGAAGTTTGGACGTCTACAGGCTACGAGAGGGAGGAAGCCGACCGCGTCCGCAGAGAGCAGAGGATGGATAACATTCTGTCCATTGCAGCAAGTACAGGCAAGGCTGCTACCGGAGCAGTACTGTAGATACACTACCTGATTCATTCTTCCACCCCCCCCATTTCCACATTTGGTCATTTTACTTCCCTCCCCCCCCCCTCCTGCCGTGAAAACCCAGTGTTCTTCACCATGAGCCACAAGAGACAGCGATCCATTACGGATTTTGTCGTTGCTCCTGTGAAAAAGAAGAAGAAGAAGACGACAGAAGAGCAGGAGGTGGAAGCACCAACGCCCGTGAAGGACGTTGGCTGGCCCGATTGGGTCCTCGAAGCCGACAGTGGAAAGAAACTCATTCCCAAATACTTTAAGCATCGCATTTCTCCTCTGGAACTTCCCAAGGCAAAGGAGAGAGGAAAGATCCGAGTGTTGAAGATCTACACCCGGTTCGCCAGAGTAGATGAATCTTTGAAGATCTGGCCCCACGTCGAAGGCTACGAGAGATTCAACGTGTGCAAGAACAACCGCTACCAAGACCTGAGTCCCATGATTCTCGGTCCAGTCAAGGACGAGAAAGGAGAACTGTACGCCCACAACATTGAAGACGCATGGCAGTGCAGCAAGGTGTGGCCTTTCCACCTCGAGCAACCCAACTGGGAGAAGAACTGGACAGAATGGTCGAGGAGGGGAAGATTCAGTGGAGAGGCAAGACGACACCGAACGCCCAAGAAGGTACGCCAGCAGACCGACTCTCGCAACAGGAACATTCCTGAATTCTCTTACTACATGGGGGACAGGATGAAGTACAAGGAGGCTCGAGAGCGCATGTACATGCCTTGGTACGAAGAGCTCGTCAAGAAGACTGATGCCTACAAGGACCTCAAGGCACGCCACCTGGCCGGCAGGAACCTCCTTCTTCTCGAGTACGACGGTCTCGACCGCAACAACCCCGAAGAGAACTGTGATCTCACCGAGGAGATGCTCATCGAACGTCTGAATGACGAATCGCGTCCCTTTGGCCATGGTTTGGTGGCTGCGTGCTGCTTGTTGGACATGCCCGTATGGAGGAGGGAAGAGAAGCAATAGGCGATGATGAATACAGCCTTTATCGATCACTCAATCACTGCTTGAGCCCGTAGGACTGGTAGAACTGGAAACCTCTGCAGTCTTCAGGACAGCTGGCAGGGACGCACTTGCATCGTAAATCAGATGCATCTACCATCTCATCGAACTTCTTCTTGAATGCCCTGGCCTCCTTAGAATTCTTCAGTCTCTCAGGTTCATCGACGTAATCGGCAACTGTAAACCCAGTATTGTCCTTACGCTTGCAGAGCTCATCCTTGAGTTTGCGCTTAAGGAACACCTTCAAGAGTAGCCACACAACAGGGAGATTGTATGCGAATGTGGCAGCCGTATGGAGTATGGTACCACCTTCGCAGGATGAGTCCTCGGCAAGAAGCATGTCCTTGCTAATGTACCTCAGAAAGAACTCGAGCTTCTCCATTTTCCTATACTTGTGAGTTAGGATAATGGCATGGATAAAGCCAGTCTGAACATTGCTCTTGGCAAGATTGTCGATCACGCGAAGGATATCATCCTCTGTGAGATGCTCCAGAATGTCATCGAAGAACGTCGTCTGGCAAGATAGATGGGTAGAACTCAGAGCAATGATGGATGCTTCTACATATTGTTCCGTATCGATGAAGAGCTCAATTGCGGTCAGTAGTACGAGGCACTTCTCTTGCTCCAAATTCTCGACCAAGCACGATTTGATCTGGAGCAAATCGTGGGCGTTGCTTTCAGTCTCTTCCCCCAATGAAACTTTCTTGCTACGAAGCTCTTTGATCCGCCTTCGATGGTCTTGAAGCGTCTCAAATCGGTAACCGGGAATGCAGCTCATCTTCACCCTCAATCGTCGGAGAGGGAGGAAGAGAATGAACACCCACGCATTTCCTTCCTCCCCCCCCCTATGTTATCATGTAGCAGGAAACTTCCTTTCCACCCTTCCACCGAAAAAAAGGGGGGGGGTGGAGAGATACTTTTATCAACATCTGATTCCGGTCGAAAAGGCCCATTTCGGGCCGAGTCGGATGGTAGGGGGCCCGTTTCCATCTCCCATATTTGGCAATCGGATTACCATAAACGGCTAAGGGGCGGAGGTTTTGCAAAATTAGGGGTTTTTTACACCGTTCGGGCACCAATCGGAAAAATCCCGGGCCCAAAAAAATCCGAGCATGGTCGTCGAGCGCGTGACAAGCGTTATCACGAAATGAATGTGCAATTTCACCTATTTTGTGATAATGAGATGTGGTCAAGGACATTTCGGCTCCAACATGGGGTATCAAGATATGATCTGAAAAATCACATGTGGTTTGGTCGAAAAGTGCCACTTTGAGAAGGATCCGGATGGTAGGGGGTCTGTTTCCGGATTCCATATTTGGTAACTCGATTACCATAAACGGCTAAGGGGCGGAGGTTTTGCAAAATTAGGGGTTTTTTACAACGTTCGGGCACCAATCGGAAAAATCCCGGTCCCAAAAAAATCCGGCCATGGTCGTCGAGCGCGTGACAAGCGTTATCATGAAATGAATGTGCAATTTCACATTTTTTCGTGATAATGAGATGTTGAGTAGGGGAGTTTAGGTCGAAAGTGGGTCGAACAAGATGTATGTATTTTCGAACTCTGTGTTCACGCACTATCGGCCTTGCAGTGTGCAGCATGGCGAGCCTCTGGCTTATCCTTGCGCGTCCAGTCCTCCTTCTGACACTCGGTACTGCAGTACCACCTCTTGAGACAGGTAGTGCACCTCTTGAGGTCGATGGTTGCCTTCATGCACTTGGCCGACTGGCATCGAGGGATAAAGTGACCGCAGATGACCCTGGTCCTGAAACCGGCCCACGAACGGTAGCTAGCAACCTCAAAGTCTGGGAAGAACATCTCTGCCCAACCCCGGAAAGTATGGATGTTGGCATGGCAGACGGAATACGGTTCTCCCACAAAGATGACTCTGGCAGGAGTAGTGCGGCCTACAGAATACTGATAGAGAATCTCTCGGAGTCGATAGCCATCTTCATCCCATCCATTGGGGCAGGCCAGGAGGAGTACATCAGTGTTGGGACCACGTTCTCTGACAGTCTCCAGACCATCTTCGAGGAGGACACTCACTCCCTTTAGCTTCTTGGGCTGAACAGAAGAGGCACCCGAATCTACACAGACGAGGTCCAGATCAAAGGACTTATCGGCAGCCAACTGAACCAATGCTCTTCCCAACCAAGGAATGCTCCCAGATCCAATCTCCAACATACGGAGGGTCTCTCCTTCGCCCACCCACTCGTCCTTGAGAAGACCGTTCAGTAGATCTCCCACCCACTCCTTAGAGAGTGCATGAAAGAGACCAAACTCGTTCTGAAGACTCAGGAGGCGAGTGACGTAGCCCACCCAGGAGAGCATGGCCGAATCGGGAGGACACTCCTGAGGGATGGTCATCTTGTCGAACTTTCCAATGTAGGTCTTGATGGACTTGGGGATATCCTTCTTGGCAACGGAGCAGAGGCGGAGAGGAACACTTCGCCTCTCGTTCTCCTCACAGTAGACACTCTGGTAGATCTTGAGAGTCCTCTTGAAGATGTAGGCCCTCAGTGCATTGTCTTCATCCGCTCGGCCCACCGCTGAATAGTAGGCATCAAAGAGACGAGCATGATCATCAATGTCCTTCTGTGTCTTGACGGGCTTGTTCACATAGAAGAGAACCATGTTCGATGCAACCTCCTTTTGACATAAGGTCTCATCCATTTCGGACGGGAGTCGATTGGCCGGATCTTCGGCAATCGTATCAACCAGAGCAAAAAGCGTAGCATAAGCATCAGCCTCCTCGTGATCTCTCTGCTCCTTGGGCATCTTGTCGACGATCTCCATGGCCTTCTCCAGGCCAGAGGTTTCGATCTTGGGCATGTTGGTATTTCGTATCAGTCCACTACACCAATGGCTCTATCCCCCTCCTCGTTTTTATACCTATTCCTCCAACCAGGGAAGAAACACACCTCTCCACCCCCCACCCCCTCCTTTTTTGGGAAAAGGGGTGGAGTGGAGACACTTTTGTTCCATTTTGATCCTGTTTTGATCCAGTTATTTCTGTGCAAGAAATCCCCAGTCTCTGATTGGTCCATTGGTAGGGGAGGGATCACCTGCTCAAACTGTATGCAAACGGAGGCGAGGGGATCATTTGATTCGACCCTTGCTCTTATTACACCACCACCACCATGCAGATCTTTGTCAAGACACTTACTGGGAAGACCATCACCCTTGAGGTCGAGAGCTCTGACAACATCCAGAACGTCAAGCAGAAGATCCAGGACAAGGAGGGTATCCCTCCTGACCAGCAGCGCTTGATCTTTGCAGGAAAGCAGCTCGAGGACGGCAGGACGCTTGCAGACTACAACATTCAGAAGGAGTCTACTCTCCATCTGGTACTTCGTCTTCGAGGAGGAGGACGATCCTAAGTGATCTCTCTCTCTCGACGATGATGATGATGATGATGATGCAATACAAATGTATTCAAAGCTCTTGATTGATACGTAATGCCTTGTTGAACTTCTTGCGCAAATCATACGATTGAAGAGGCTCTGCACATTTCTGGTAGGTGGCAAGAAGCTCATTGAATACATCGTCGTTGTACACCGTATCGTACGCCTTCCTTTCATGACAATACTCTACCATGGGGATGATGATGATCTTCCAGAACCATTCTCTCCTCTCCTCCTTGATAAAATCGATCAGACATTGGTGTTTGTCGCTGAGCAATTCATCCTTCACTAATCTCTGGAGACCCTTCCTCCAAAGATCTAGGACTATTTCCTTCCCCGTTCTTGCTGTCACCAGATGCTCCATCACTTCACATTGGCATTCTTTCGGAGATCTTTCGAAAATGGAACATACGATTTCAGAGTCGTCACAGTAGTACACCGAGTTACACAACAAGTTGCCCGCGGTATGCGTTATGTTACACCACATATTTTGGTATTTGTTAGAGAACACGTCATTCGAAGCACTATCGATGAGCCCCTTTATGACTGTTGCGTCCTTATCAACAATGAGACCCAGCAATATCGCCCTGTATCCGGCTTCATCCATATTGCCACCGCTTCCAAAAGAGAAGGGTAGGACACGATGAGAAACGAGTGATCACCCACACCCACCCATCCATCCATGGTCGAGGAGTAGAGAGGGGGGGGGGAAGAAAGATTCCCGATACTTGGGAAGTAATCGTTCCTTCTCACCAATAATTCGGAGAGTGGGTTCCTGAGAATGGGTATAAAGGGATCGCACACTCCGTATAGGTCTAGAGAACTCTACTATTTCTCATCGATCTTTCTATGGGCGATACTAGAGGCTCTCTAGGAGTACATCTGCCATAGGTCCCTCACAAAAACACACAAAGCATTTCCTAAAACGGGGAGGGGACAGTTTGCTTCTTTTCGGGGAGGGGAGAGAGAGGGGAATGACCTCACCTATCTCCCAGTGACCTAACCCACAATCGAGAAGTGGGAGGAATGGATGTTGGTTAAAGGTCAGACGATTGCTGGTAGTGTTACTGTAAGAGTGGCATCTCCCCCTCTCTCCCTTCCATAACCACTGTAGCTCAGATGGTAGAGCGCTGGTCTTTTGAACTGGTGGTCGGGGGTTCAATCCCCTCCAGTGGTAAACTAGAAGAGTGAGAGAGGCCCCGTTTTTACTCTCTTGCCCCAGTCACGGAGAGAGAGAGAGGCGAGCAAGATGCCCCCCCCCCCAGACATGAAATGGTAGAGGTTGATTAACGTCCCATCCTCCCCCAAGAGACTACAAGTGCACCGAGAAGAGTCTGTGTAAATGGTAAAAAGGAGTGTATAAAGGATGAACAGCAATCACTTCTCATCATTGTAGAACGATACCGCACACAGCCGATTCTCCTGTTCCTCAAGCACCTCGTTTGCCTTCTTCAGATCGAGATCCGCATTCTTCTGGACAATATCCAATAGTGGGACGATGGTGTGCTTGGCAGACAGAAGTACCCTTTGGGCATCCCGTTGGTCTTGAGCGTCCACGAACAGGTGCTTTCTGTCCCAAACGAGCATACCTAATGCAGTTATGCACGGTATGAACCTCCATTGTACTGGGATGACACAGCCAAGCAACAGTCCGATACCCGTGAATCCCCAGCCTGGATGGGTATTGTACCGATTCTGGTTGCGACGTTCGGCATTCTCAATCATACCCAACATTTTCGTGGCCTCAAACGTAAAGAGAGCACGGTCGGCAGGAGCAGGCATTGTAAAGTAACTCTGAGGGAGGAAAATGGGGCAGAGTGAAAGGGAGGAAGTTGTCGCCGACAGTGGAACAAACTGACCAGTTGTTCCCTGTCCCCGGAGTAGAAGGGCATCTTTTTTGGGGAGGGTGGAAACATGCCCACTTCCCAGGGGAAGGAAGACTCCTCTCTTCTCGATCCCAACCAGGACAATCTGTTCCTCCTTACTCCAAGATACACAACCGATGTCTACATTCCTACCGAGAAGCTACCCAAAGGAGGATGCGATTCCATGCTTGATCACTACTCACGGCTACGAGAGATCCATGCAGACTACGCCACGTTCCTGGCCAAAGTCAAGAAGTGCTGTGATTGGTACAGATATGCGACTCTCGTACTGGCTATTTGCATTTTTGCCTTCCTCTCTGGATCTCCGCATCTCAGCTTGCTCCAGGTGGCGGGTATAGTACTCATCACCTCCCTCTCGACGCCACTCTACCTCGTGGTCCTCTCCGAAGAGGGTTTCTATGCATGTGCCGACAAGTTGGTTGATCTACACACCTTCTTTCTAGGGAACCGCATCGTACTCATCGATTTCACGCCGGAAGAATTCAACGAACTTGTTGCCAATGCCGATGATAACGATCAGGAACAGACGGATACTTTGAAAGCCATCCTTCGCCAGAAGCTGCTCCACGACACCATTCCTGGGATCGAAGAAGCAGCAGAACAGAAGGATAAAGCAGTCTCCAGTATGAAGGACATTCTAGACAGGAAACTCACAGCGATGGGAGACGATATCAAAACGGGCATCGTCTTGATGGACTCTTCTACACAGAGCCATTGGGCTAGATTATGGAAGGGATTTATGACCAGAACCGTGAGGAGGAAGCCATGGGGCATTAGTCCTCCAAAGTTTCGTGTATCAAGGGCATAAACGCATCATTCCTCTCCCTCTTGATTCTTGCTAGTTCCTCCTTCCTTTGCTGCACTTCTAGGGGGCAACCATCGGGAGTGCTTATTAGGGAGGAGGGTGGAGAGAACTTACATGAGTTCGGCATCGTCCTCCATGTTATACTCGTACCAATCCATGATCTTCTTCTCGGATTCGTCGGCTTCCTTGTCATCCCATTCATTGATCGAACAACAATTCGAGCAGTACTGACTGTCCGGTTGTGCGAACATGATGTAGACCTTCCCTCCAAGCGTGATCTTACTGTGGGAAAAGCCTAAGAGGAACTTCTTGGTGCCAGGAGGGACATCATCGGCCTCCAGAGCCTCCTCAGAGATGAAATCGACAAAGCCAAAGCCGCCCATGGCGAACAACAACTGAAGTGAAATGGGGAATGTTTACTCGGTGTCACTATCGGACTCGGTAGGGGGACAATCTGTCCTGTCGAGTTTCCTGCGGATGGTTCTCTGTCCCTTGATCCTCCTTGGGTTCTCGTGGAACTCGCTAGGATCGTTCATTTCCCCCTTCCTGTTCTTCCCATAGACCTCTATGGGAGAGTGGCCACCATTCCTAGCCTTGAATTCGGCCAGAGCGATCTTGGCGGCTTTGCGTGGCTTGTGGACATCTACGCCCGTTCGAAGTTCTTCCTCGGTGAATGGTGTCGTGGACACACTGCATAGGTCTGCAATCTCCTTGAACTCATCGTTGAAGCGGAAACGGAGAAGGTTGGCGATGTGATCGGCGTTGAAGTTTGCGAATGAAAGAGATTCTTCATCCTCAACGAATCCATTCTTATCCGTCTCTACGATGTGAAGAGTGAGACGTACGTTCTTCCTGTGACGACCACCGTGATAGTCTCCCAACTTGCCAACACGGAGAATGTGATTCTTCATAGTCTCATACCCAGTCTTCAGTTTCTGGTTGAGCTCCCTCACCCTCATCCGACGATGAGAGATCGAGTTGGCTGCATGCCTTCCAACCGTCCCGTAGGGCTTCGTCTTGGATAGTGATGGGTACTCGGTATCAAAGTCTTTGATCGGAATGGTATCGTCGTCTTCATCCTTGGATGAAGACGAATCCGCATGATCCTCTCCATCGGAGGAAGAAGAAGCCACATGATCCTCTCCATCGGAGGAAGAAGAAGAGTCTTCGCTGGAGGAAGAGTCATCCACCCGGATCGCTTCTTCGCTGGAGGAAGAGATGTCCTTCTTTGGTGGAGGAGTGATTGCCTTCTTCTTCCTCTTCTTGGCTGGAGGTGCACTGGGGTGCACTGGGGAGGCAGGTCTTTTCTTGTATCTGCGACCGAGGTCCTTGATCATCTGGTTGAATTTTGCATCATCCTCCGCTTTCATATACCTGATCAAATCATCGACGTCCCCCATATTATTCTGGTCGATAAAAGCTTCAAAGTCATGATAGGAGCCATGCCTATAAAGACCACGAATATAATCAACCTTATCACGGATATCCATGTCGGAGAACTTCGTTGGGTGAGCCATTGTATCGTCTGTTGGTTCTTGTACTGACTTGTAGTCGATAACCAAACCATACTAAATGAGCTTGGCTTTTATACCCCGTCTCTCTCTCCCTCTCCCTCCCTCATACCAAATATGGTAATATCACTTGGAATTACCATATTTGGTATCCTAATACTTGGAAGAAAGGGTGGTTCTGCGATCCTGGTAGGGGGGGGGGGGAAAGAGAGAGAGGGTGGAATAGTCAGTGGGGTTACGCGACTGGTGGGCATGGGTGTACAGAGTGGACTATACCTGAAATCAGAGAAAGTGGGACTGTTGTTCCTACCGACTCTTGAGACATCCAAGAAGATAGAGGCACCGCTCTCTGATGGGTATACGGATGCACTCGCAAAGCTGGAATCTAAGGAGAATCGTCTTCGTAACATCACTATAATCGTCAGCATACCGTACATCTCTCTCTGTGTAGTATATCTCTTCACTATTTTCTCCGACATCTTCCCGTGGATGGCAACCGCATTCTTATGTGCGTACATTATGCATATTTATTTCACAGCGATGACCTCGTGTATGTTTGAGTACTGTAGTGAAGTGAAAGCACTGTTCGATACCTACACCCTATTCAACGAGCATGCCTTTGACCTTGAAACCTTCGAACAATGCAGAATCAATCCGACGATGTGGACTCACTTTTGGTACGGGAGGCCGAAGGAGAGAGATGTTCCGAGTAGAGAGACCGTTCAAGAAGAATGGACCCTAGGAACCGAGGCTATGGCTGCCAGTTTTAGTCGATTCATGCATGATGGGGTATATGATCACCCACTGCAGACATGGTTGTTGCCACATTGGCTCGGTGGAGTACGGTGTAGCGTTATTCGCCCCCGCAAAGGATCTCCAATCATCTACATTCGATAAGGCAATAAATAGCCCTCGATCAGATCCCCCTTTCTAGTCTGCGATCTCTCATTTGTTCACTGCCTTAGTACGGGGCTTGGATCAAGTCACCGTTACGATGGACACTGTATATTTGTGGGACCGTATGCCAACGCTCGAGTTTGCATCCATACAAACTATGAGAAAGACTGACTGATCAATGTATTCGTTCTACTAGCCATTACTCATCCTTCATCTCCTCCACTACGTCCCTCCTATGCAGCTTGGTGGCTTCACTGTGGCGCAAGAGTCGAGCGATGGGAGGGACTTGCTCCTCGTGATCTGTCAAAGTACTGGGCGTGTCCCAGCAAACGAAGAGGAACTGGAGGTCTTCGGCATGCATTCTGTGTTGGGTGTCGTCTTCTTTCTCCTCTCCTACGATAACCGTCAAGATATCTTGGAGTAGGTCCCACTCTTTTCGCATCGGTGTATAGTCTGCCAACTTGATACTCTGGAGATAGGTGTAGATCGTTTTGCAAAGGTCATTGGTAGACTTGCAGGAGGGGAAACGAGGATCATAGGTACTGTTCATACTAAACCGACCGCCGTTGGAGAGCTTTTCTTCATAGACGTCACTCAGATCAGAGGGAGTGATGCTGTAAAGAGAGTACCCCTCGGGCAGAAACTCCATGGTGTAATCCGCAGAACCAAAGACAAGTCCTCCAGTGCATAGCTTGTTCCTCTTGAGAGATTCGTACAGTTGGTGGGCAATCATCTGGCTACCGTGGAGAGCACCGAATGGTACCATGTAGAACCGCTTAAAGGCATTGTGTAGTAGATGCACATGGGTCGACTCGACCCACTCTTCAACTTGGGTCTCATCGGATGGGTTGGGGAAGAGAGTCAGCTCGTTGACGGGCGAGCCAAAGAGTCTCTCCAGTTCCATGTTCATGTAGAGATTGTCGTAGGCACCGAGTTCTGTCCTCGGTTGGTAGAACACGGGCGCTCCTTCGCCCCATCTAGCAAAAGCACACGAGCAAGTGAGAAGGAGGACCACAATCGTACAGTAGACCTTCATGGTTATGCGTATCAGTGCGTCAAAGAGCAAGAAACGAATGATCAGGGGTGGGGGAAGGAAGAAAGGAAGGTTACTCCTCCATCACCTGCTTTTATCACCTGATCGGGGTGGAAGAGTAATTCTCCTTCCTTTTTCTACCATTCGTTCGAAAGAAGGAACGCAAGACACTATGTGGAAACCTCTCCTCTATGGCGTCCCTCTTGGCGTCGCTGTCAGTGTGGTGGTACTCTACCTTCTATTAGGGAATTGTGAGCATTATGAGTACACCGTTTTAGAACCTCTTTGCTCAGTCTACGAGGTCCAATGGCCACCTGGAGGACGGAATTGCGTTCTGATAGACGAGAATGGAGAAGAGACGGGTTCGGTCTTCCTCCCCGATGTACCCGATTGTTGTGAGATTCCTATAATAGAACCCGCCCATCCTTATGAAGAGAGAACCATTGACCTCCAAGCGATCGATGAATCTCTTCGTTCCGAGTTGGATTTTGTCAATGCTGTGCAGAATGTGATAGATGCCGACCCGTATTCAACCAAAGAGGACCAGGAAGAACTGGATGCAGTTGGAAAGAAGCTTCGTCGTGAACTGGCAATGATTGATACCCTGGAACAGTTCCATGGATGGAACGACCAGCAACTCGATGGCCTGTACAAAGTGATGCAACTCGTGCCAGAAGATCACATTGCCACCTGTGGAAAGTGTGGAAAGACGCATCCTGTGGTGTTCAAGTGCTGTGGTGACTATTGGTATCCAGAGAAGCAGGATTGAGATAAAAAGTCCTGACTTATACACATTGGTTTACTCCCCACTACCCTCCGCTCTTTCAGTGAGAGTGCAGAGTGTTCTCTCTCTGGCTCGGTCAGGGAAAGAGGAGGACTATGCGCGGGCAGATCCTTGCTTCTCTCTTCCTCTTGGTCATTGTGGCCGAGGGAGTGGTGGCTATTACAGAGTTTACAGGGATTCAATCCAGAATCCCCTGTAGAGCAAGGAGAGACTTTCAATGTCCAGTGCACGGTACCTTTACAAGGTTGAGAATGCGCTCCACCGTACTGCAGCAACCCGGTGGTGGCTTGAACATTACCGGTTACCCTCTCTCACACTTGGGGAGCTTCTTTGATGAAAGAGATCTCTACAACGAAGCGAGGTTCGACTCGCCCAACGTGTGTCTCCGAGAGGATTATTGCGTGGGCATTGCAGAGAATGTCACCTTTGACCTCTATGTCAGTCCCGTAAAGAGTAGATACCCTCTCTCAGAGTGGATCAATGGCATTCCCTATGAAACCTTCTGGAGTAGGACGGCCAATCTGACAGAGGCTGCCGTGAACCTTACGGCTCCCGTCTTTCCACTCACCGACTGTGCACCCTACAACGTTCGAACGGAGGGAGATTACGCCATCAACCATCTACCATTCCAGTGTCAGGGACTTACGGATGACAATGTGGACGATGTGACTCTCGAAGCATTTAGCGAGTGCGACATGGCTCTGGCCGATCCTCTTCCTCCCTTCCCGGCCATGAGTACTTCGGATAGGTCCAGACTGTGCCGTTCGACCGTCTGTCCTTCCTGTCCTGCAGAGGGGCAGACGACGACGGATGCACTTCAGTTCGTAGCCGTAGCCAGCATAGAGTGCTCTGCCTACGGTATCCAAGATCAGGCCAAGCCGTTCGTGGAGGTACTATTCACCGTTCACAACCACGACACGGGAGAGAGTCATGAACTCTATTCGCTGGCCCATGTGGGAAGAACGGGTGCCATTGTAACGGTGGGCAACTCACCACTGAGGATGAAGATAGAACTCTCTCCCAGCAGGAGAGATGGTAATTTCCGAGACTCTCCTGCCAGAACCTTGGGAGATTCCATTGTAGTATGTGGAAGACCTCCTCGAACTCACAAGAGGCTTCGAAATCCCTTCTCTCATGGTTCTGTCAACAACAACAACAACCTCACTGCCGTTCCAACTCGTCGCTATCTGGCCTCTCTTACGTCGGGAGCCATCCCCCAGGAGGAGCTGGATCAGCCAGCATGGTACTACCTACCTGCCGAGGACTATGGTCTCTACGGAAGGCAATGTGGACAGGTTGGGGCCACCAGTCAATCCATCATGCAGGAGAGTGTTTCCAATCTGGTGGACTATTGCTATACATCCGATCTGAACACGACCTGTGTGCCCTCTACAAGTCCCTGCAGAGAGCTTGCGAGACTCAATGCCTATTCTCAGAATGGGGCCGTGAGAGATGCACTGAGATCCATTCCAGGCAGTGATCCTTCTCTGATTGCCAGTGAAAGACCTTCCAGCATGCCCCCCAGGGAGATATGGAATGACCTGTTCCCTTCCACCTACTTGGCCTCTGTGGCAGATGCGAATACGAGGAACTTTCAAGGTATTCGCCCTTCTCTCATCGTAGAGCATTCACCCAGAACCACTGCGGACAGTGGGTACGAAATCAACGTTCGTTTGGACATTTCCGATAGCCTTCTTCCAGATCCGGTGAACAACAATGCCAACAAGATCTACAACCAGAAGCTATCTCCTACGGCCACCACCTGTTCGCTTCACTCCAGATCCCTTGGAGGATGGGGAGCTCTTTCCCTGACCTACTGTACCACTACCGATCTACCGGTGGTGTTCGGAGGTCCAAGGCTCTACGAGGCGTTGGTAGTCTGTGATGAGAGCGTTGGCCAACTGGCCTCTGGTTATACCAACACAGAGATCCTGAATAGGACGGCTGCCATCATTCGCTTCGAGGGCAACGTGGGTGGTCCTGCCAACACCTGTACCTCTGTTCCTTCTCCCGTTCTCTTTGCGCCTGCAGACGATCAAGACGTGGAGACTACCGACCCTCGGATCAATCCCAACGATGCACACTATGCTGGAAGTTGCAAGGTCACTCTCTTCGACGGCCAGTTCACTCATGTACAGATTGGTCCCGTGGTAGAGGTAGACTGTGTTAGGCACGACTCTGCCACTCTCAACGTGGAAGACACTTCCAACTACATTATCCTCGACCAGAGCCCCAACTGCAACTTTTGGAATCTGCGCAATGAGGGATGTGAAAATTCGGGAGAGTTCAACATTCTAGCACTCCTCATCATTGTGGGCGTAGTGGTCATTCTGCTTACCATACTCATTGTGGTGATAGTCATTTGCGCCAAGATGCAAAAAACGAGCAAGGTCAAGAGCAGTGCACAGGTAGCGAGCGCGGCTTCACGATAGAATGAAGATGATGATGTTTACTTCTACACATACATCCTTTTGATGAACATCAGATCCAAGAAGTCGGTGCAGTCGTGAAACTCGGGAAACCTGTGAGAGAGACAGAAGAACATGGAGCAGTAACTGCATGCTTGGGGGGAATGGTCCAGTTTCTTCCTACATTGCTCCTTCTCGGCTACGTTCTGACATCGGCGCCTCTTCCTCCTGATGATTGCGGCCTTCTCTTCTTCAGGTTTCTCTGTACACTGGTGCTCATCTGCTGTTCTATGAGAGAAGCAGAATGGCAGTTTGCAGAATGGACAAGTGGCGGGAAGAAACTCTGTAGCACAGCATTCCTTGTAAGAACATGGCTTACCTACTTCCATGGAGGGGGAGGGGAGTGCAGAAATCCAATGAAGACTTCTATTCAGAGAGAGGTGGGGGGGGGGGAGAGAGAATTATTCCACCCCACTTTATATGTGGAAGATTGCTCCCGAAAGGTCATCTTCTTCCATTTGGAGAAGGGCTAGATCCATCTGCGCCAGAGCGTCGTCGTTGTCTTCTTCCTCCTCTTCAGAGTCCATAGTGTGTGTATGGATTATGACGTGCCGGTACTGATCCTCTTCCTCCTCTTCAGCCTCCTCTTCCTGGTTACCAAAGTACTCTGTTACTTCTTGTTCCTCCTCTTCCCTCTCATAGTCACTATCGTCTGCCAAGAGTGCGGCCAGAGAATCGGTGGTGCTAGTGATAGTGCCACGGTTTGCCTTTGGGGAATGCTCCCTGATCTTGGGGGTGGGAGTTGGCGTGACATAGATAGGGATGGGGATGCTCTTCTCCTTCTTTGGTTCTCTCTTGATCCTCTTCTTCTTGGTCCTCTTCTTTGGTTGAGGCGTGTACATGGCTGAAAGGAGTTGTATGGGAGGTCGATCTCTACTGTGGGACACGGTAAAGTTCTCCATGATGGTGAATAGAGGGTCGCAATCGAGTTTGCCAATGAGCCACTGAACGAATCTTGCGTTTTCCTCATCCTTCTCGTCGTATTCGTCCTCATGCTCCTCGTCACCCACGGTATCGAACTCATCCTCTTCCCCAATGGCCTCTAGGAACCTCCTGGAGTGATCCTGTCCCTTCCTGGGGAATGAACGGCCTACAAAGACCACGAGGGCGTTGTCGGTGCTAGGATTGTCCAGAGAGGATAGAACGGACTCTTTCAGAGCCTTGTAGAGAGAGGCAGAGAACAGAGTCCTCTCTTTGGTGATGGAGTTGAGAATGGAATCGGCCACTCGGCCTTCTGTACCATACCGTTCCACCTTTGCCAGAGTGTATAGAAGGTCTACTTCCACTTTCATGACGGTGGGTGCCTCTCGTGTGGTCTTTGTCTTGCTATTGGTCCACTTCCATACGGGAGAGCTCGTAACCGCAAAGGCCTTTACCACTGCCTCACAATGGTAGTGAGAACTCCAATCGTCGCTCATGTTCTCCATCTCTACGTTGGCAGAGTGAGCCTCTAGAAAGTCCTGCAGGACGGTGTAGGGCCTAATCTGATCCATGAGCCAGTCGACCATTGTGGAAGAGGATTCTACAATGTTCATGGATAGATTCTCTGGTTGGTCCTCGAGGTTGTCAACTTGATTGAGATAGTAGGTAAAGAGTAGAGAGGGATTCTTCTTCAATCTTCTCAAGAGGTCTGCATGGGCTTGGTTCGCCATGGCGAGGTAGCTTTCGATGGTTTCCATACGCCATCTCGTCATGGCGGACACTTGGGCCTTGGTCCTGTTGGATCGAGGTGTCTCATTCTCCATCTGAGTGAGGAGTTCCTGTGTAAGGAGGCTCGTCCATTCTTTCTCGGTGGGCGAAAGAAAGCTGGAGGTCAAGGCGTGTCCCTCTCTCTTAAAGTGGCCACGGAGAGCCGGTGCGTAGATCTTCTCAAAGTGTCTCACAGTGAGCGAGGTGTAGGCCTCCGTCTCTTCGAGCCACTGCATGTAGTGATAGTCCAAGAATCGGTGGTTGGCTTCCAATGGATAGACGAGAGCATCTATGAGCAGTCTAATGTCACCACCATCGTGGTGGATGACATCATGAGCAATCGCTCGCATCATGTGGGTAATCTCTAGAGCCAGAGAAGAGATATTGTCCCGATCTCCGTCTCCTTCTGTCCTCGTAGTGATCCGGAAGGCACTCAGCAATTTCATGCCAGTAGTAGTTCTGTCGTTGACCAGTATGGGAGAGGGAGGTGCGACGCGGACCATGCGCATGAATGAGAGGCGTGCACGAACCATTCCCATGTGATCCCACGACATGGGAATGGTTCTATGCATAAAGCTGTTGAATATGGCACGTGCAGCATCGGCACTCTCAGAGTAGATGACCAGCTTCTTGAGGAGGTCCTGTGGATGTCCCTTCTCATGGATGCCCTTGTTGGTGAAAAAGTCCTCGGTGATGGGCAGAATGGTAAAGAAGAATGCATCTATCACGGGCGCGTTGTTGTCGTAGAACACTTCCACGAGCTTTCTGAAGAAGCCCTCATCGATCATCTCCCTTACGCCGAGTAGGATGTCAAACTGACTCTTCTGGTCGGCTACCGACTCTGTGATGAGGTACTCGTGGGCCTCTTCTGGGATACGGTGCGAACCGATGAGTTGGGTCACTAGACGGTCGGCAAGGTCTTCAAAGAAGGCCTCATAGATCCTGTCCTGCTCCTTCTCGGAGAGGTAGAGGGCATTGATGGCGTCGCCTACAAGGGGAGGCACTGTACGAAGAAGCTCTTCCGTAGGGATGTCAGAGGCGGGCGAGAGTGATTCCAGCCACGTCTCCACCTTGGTGGGATCAATGAGAGAAACCATGTCGCAAGCGTGGAGGTGTTCTCTGATCTGATGAGTGGAGAAGTGGTCGGGAGGGAACGCATTCCTTACGCCCACCACCAGCGATTCTTGGTAGCGAGTCGTTGCATTTGTACTCGTAGCATCCTTTCCCAGGGATACGACCTGGTAGTCGGGACTCATAAAGTAGGGCAACGGCGTCGGAAAGTATGCCTTCTGAATGCTCTCCACTTCGCTCGACAGTGGCTCCAACTCTACGATCACTGGTTCTCGAAGGCACCCTGCGTCTCCTCTCTCTTGGAAGGCTCTATCGACCGTTACTACGATCCTCTTCCACCCAGACCTCTCTCCTCCTTGATCGATACTACTATTGTCCAGGGTATAGGCCCACTCACTGCCAAAGAAGCTCTCCTTGATGGCTCGAACCTTGCGCCACTTGGTGGACATGATACGTCCTCGGGCCGCTAGGTTCTCTTGGATATCAATGGCCGCCAATAGCAGGTCCTTGTCAATCTTGGACTTTGTAGGGGCTGACATGCACGCCCACTCTGCATAGCGCCAGGGGTTGGCCTTGTTCACGCCATTGATCTGAAAGTCCCCCGCATCGTTGGCTGCAGTCCAGAGGTGAGGAGAAAAGACTCTATAGTAGGCTCGGTTGTGAAAGTCGGTGCTGTAGATGGGTACGGCCATTGGACGTCACTCGCCGCCGCCGCCGCCGCCTCTGCCTCTACCAACTAGGATCCACAAAGTATCGAAAGTGGTTTACAGCATAGTAATGTGACTCTATATCGTTTAAAAAAGGGGTGTGTAATCTCTACTAGTGAAGAGCTCTTCAAAAGTACAAAGTCCCAAACAGATGTTATTCGATCCCTTTCGACCCCCTTTCGACCTACATCAACATCTCCCATTTCACATAATTGGTGAAAATGTACATTCATTTCGTGATAACGCTTGTCACGCACTCGACGACCATGGCCGGATTTTTTTGGGACCGGAATTTTTCCGATTGGTGCCCGAACGTTGTAAAAAACCCCTAATTTTGCAAAACCTCCGCCCCTTAGCCGTTTATGGTAATCGGATTACCAAATTGGGAAGGTGGAAACGGACCCCCTACCATCCGGTCCGACCTGGAATGGTACTTTTGGGCAAGTTCAAGATGTCGATTTCAGAATCATATCTTGATCACCCAAGTTGAGGTCGAAAAAGTCCTCGATCACATCTCATATCACAAAATCGGTGAAATTGCACATTCATTTCGTGATAACGCTTGTCACGCGCTCGACGACCATGGCCGGATTTTTTTGGACCCGGGATTTTTCCGATTGGTGCCCGAACGTTGTAAAAAACCCCTAATTTTGCAAAACCTCCGCCCCTTAGCCGTTTATGGTAATCGGATTACCAAATACGGAAGTCGTAAACGGACCCCCTACATCGCGTCCGGGGCTGAAAGGGGAGTTTCGGGTCGGATCAAGATGTGTTTTTCGTTCATGTATTATCAACTTTTTTCTGGCGTAGGAGGGGGAGGAGAGTCTGATGATGTGTTTAGGAGCTCTGAGGCTAGTCTTCATTCAGTATGAAATATACGGGCATGTCGAACGCGATGATGGTCTTGTTCTTAACAAACTTCAATGTGTCTTCCACCACCAAAAGTGGGTAAGGTCTTTCTGGGCCGCCTAAGGGGGCCACATATACTTTCTCATCTGGACAGAAGTATACGGAGGTGGTATAGTTCTGGTGAGATCCACAGTGGATAGTGACTGGGGGATGCTCACCCATAACGACTTCCACGTGCATAACGTAACGGTCTCTCATTACGTCTAAAGACATGGGGATGACGCTGACCACGATGTCTGGAGTCTCTGTTGATTCAGGATCCCAAATATGGCATGATTTGTTGTCAGGGTTCTTCACCAGGCTCACTGCAACGTGGCGTTTTCTCTCGTACTGTTTGATATTATCTAGACAAAGAGATGGTATTGGTACTGGTGCGCCGTAGCGGGGATCCATCGAGATAACTCGGTCCCTTGGTGAGGCAAGCGCAGCGGGGCACAAAACAACTGAGGGGGGAAAGAAACTGCCTTTGAATCCTCTTCGATTCGGTTTTCTTCCTAGATTCAATCTGAGTTCTCTCTCTCTCTCCAATCCTGAAAATGGATTGCAATCGCAGGTCACTTTCAGTGATATTGTACGCTTTCATTGAATATACGGCATACGCGTAGTGTAGAGTAATCCACCTCCTTCATGTGTACATGCTCGTTCCACGAACGGTGCGGCGCATGCGCGCTTCAGTTATGCAAGAATGTGGTTCAGTTTATACGAGGTGGTATGGTTCAGTTGTGCGCAATCAGAAATCATCTCCGGTGCTTATTTCAGTGTTCTTCTTCTTGCGCTTGATCCTCTTTCCAGAAAGAATTTCCTCCTTTGTGAACCCCGACGTATCGACTTGGTCTTGAACGCGTGATTGAAAGATTATGCGAAGCATGGTGAGGACCGAATCAGGGGTGCCCGAATAGCAAAATTGCTGTATGTGGTTTCCAGGCTCTTCATCTTCTAGATATAACTCCATGTCTAAGTCGATGGGCTCGTTGGGGTCATTCTTGGCTATATCAGTGATAATGTTCTTAATCTCATCATATTCCTCATAGGATTTACTCACTGTATGTTTGGATTTCCTGAACCAGACCGTGGGCATGCGTCTATCTGGCTTGGCAATGTATTTGATCGGAGGAAGCACTACGAGTGTGTTCGAGCCTCGAACATGTGAGGATGGTTCCGAGGGCGAATCAGTATCCGTGGATGCACAAGGCGGTGGGATCATAGGAAACGTGGCTAGTGGGGGCGTTGTTGGCAACTTGTTAGGAAATTCATACTGAAACAGTGCTTCCACATCTGCGGAAGCTGCTGTGTCGGATAGGTTCCTGAGCATGGCCTTGGAACAACTAGGTGTTTTCCACCTTCCCCCCCCCCCTAAAAAAAGCTATCGGCATATTGGAATAAGGGGGGAGAGGACAGAGTAGTTTTCTTCCCCACGGGGTATAAAAATCAGTCTTGTGTGGGTGGGATCATTATTCAATTGGAGGTGTGGGTGTTGCCTCGAAAGGCATGACTTCGAATGCTCTTGAACGATATGCTACGGCTTTGGTTTATGATCATTCAACCGCGAGATACAATAATCCGGATCAGCTGACTTCGAGCCTTGCTTGCCCGAGACATGCAGGGGGCAGAGAGGAGAGAGACACTGAGAGTGGAAGTTCGACCTATTCCGATAGCAAGGCGGGTGGATTGATAGTCTATGCGAAGGACATATCGACGCCATCAAAGGACATCCAGTGCACACCGAACGAGATCAGTAAGAGAGGGAGTGTTTTTGTCATGAGAGGTACCAAGAGATGCAAGAACCAACAGACGGACCGTGCCTACTACAGTTGTGGCCGTTTCGCTTGCGTTCCTCACCTCTATAGGCTTCGCTTGGAGGTCCGAAGTGTGAACACTCCTCATACGGATAGTAAGACTCCCCGCCAATACTTTGCTGTGACCAAAGTCATCCAGCAGGTGGCCCAGGAGTGTACTCCCAAGGCAGTGGTCGCCCTCCTCAGCTATGTATTTTGCATGGCAGGAGAGGACGTGAAGCGCTTGCTTGCAATGGGAGGCTACGACTACAAGAAAGACGTGATGACCTATCCTCCGGGAGAGACAGGGGAATTCATGGGCGCTGGCTTCGGAAGCTCGACCTCCCCTTCCGAGTTTCGAGATCGTCACCTCCACAAGCACCGGCTGATCATAGAGATTCTAGAGTATGGACAAGAGGCACAGGACGCCACCAAGAACAGGAACTACATCCTCAAGTCTCTGGAGCTTCACTACCCAGAGACCTTCAAGCGAATGATGCGCGAGGACGACACCATAGCGGCAGCCTATGATTCTCTCCTCTACTCTCCCGAGCTGGTGGAAGAGGCAGAGCGACAGGGAGACCTCACGGCCTTCGAACAGGGCCAAAGAGTATCCAAGGCCTTGGCCTACAGGAGGAGAAAGGAGCTGAAGGATCGCTATAAGATCCCTCCCTCGGTACTGTACCAAAGGAATCCAGAAGTGGTCCGCTACATGGGTGCCGGTGCCTTTCAGAAGCTCAAAGAGTACTTTCCGGTGGATCTGCTCTTTGGCTTCACAGTGGAGGAGATCTATATCCTGCATGACCTACTCTTCGATGCCAAGACTGTCACCAAGTACGTCGATGCCTCGCAGGATACCACTCTCACTGGCAGGGCTCGATGTAGGAAGCTTCTCCCCGCCTACCGCCTATGCTTCGCTCCCCTGATGAGAGAGACGAACGATCACGACGAGTATGGTGTAGGAGACTACATGGACGTTGACTTTGTGAGTTTCCCCCACGTGTACACTGGTCGAAAGACCACGTCGGTGGCCAGAGAGATGAGTATACGCCAGCTCATCAAGTACATTACCGACCACGAGGCCATGCTAGAGGCTGCCGGAGAGAAGAGTAAGCCTTTACTCACCGAGCAGCAGGTGATGGACGTCTATCTCTACCACGTGATTCAGATGAATTACTACCAGGACAAGAACGAGTCTCTCCCCGTACACAAGCTCTTTGAGCGAGTGAGGTTCGACCTGGGATTCTCTTCCATGGCCTCTTTGGTGGACGATCAGATGACTCGGTATACGATACAGAACCCCAAGGCCAAAGCGGCCCGAGAATCACTATTCCGACTCCTCGACGGTCCCATGGGAGGTGACGATCTCATGGTGGACGTTGACCTCCTCCAGGCTAGAATCTACGCTTCTGTGTGTAGGCTTTCGGCAGCGATCGACGACGATATCATGGGAGAGGGTAGGGGCAACGGTGGCGTTATTTGCTTGGAGATGCCAGATGGTACGGGAACCCTTATCGACGACATTTACCTTCAAGACATCCTTAGCGTTGCCGACAATAGGACAGAGGTCCTCGAAAAGGCCGATCGAATCGACCTAGGTACCTACCGCGTGTACTTGGCTCACACTCATAGTAACCAGCAGTTGGCCGTGGAAGGGTTCTCTCGGATATGTTCCAATTTTACCGAATCCCACGGAGCTATGCCCACTCAGAAGCCATTCTTTGAGCTGGCCACCGAACAGGGATGGGATGTGAGCCTCATGCGTAGATGGTACGAGTGGTACCACAGTCTCGATGACGACGAGGTGATGTGCATGGAATCGGACGCTCTTACACGCAATTCCGATGAGGAATGTAGCGTCGAAGAGAGAGTTGTCATGGCCTTGGAGACCCCTGGTGAGATTGTCTTTCCCGAGCACGAGAAGTGTCCCGAGCAGAAACTTGCCGAACTATCCTATCAGAATTACCCCTTCACCTGCATCATGGGCGCGGCCGGCAGCGGCAAGAGTGCCTTGGTGGCTCAATTACTGCAGAGACTGATACCTGGTACCGTATTGGCAATGACTTTCATGCTGAGTCACGCTCACAATCTGGCCCACGCCACGGGCATGAAGGATCCGGCCGTCTGTACCATGGATCAGTTCCTCTGCGACCACCAGGATACCTGTTGCAACCTGGAATGTAGCATGCCCCAGACGGTTGTTGCCATGAGGAAGGAGTTGGCCGAGAAGAAGAGAGGTGCTTTCTGGGAGGCCGTGAACAAGAAGGGCTACCACCTCTGTGGTTACGAGAAGGTGGAAGTGATCATCTTTGACGAAGTGGGGACCTTTGACGACCGTTTCATCAAGGTTCTCACCGTGCTTCGGAGATGCTGTCCTCGCCTTCGAAGGATCCTATTCAGTGGAGATCTGATGCAGATGGAACCGATCGGAGTGGGCCACCTGGCTCGTGACATTGCCTATGCCTTTGGTACAGTCCCCTTTGAGCATGCTCATCGTGCGGGCTGTGATGACATCAACCGCTTGGCGCAGGCCATTAACGATAATCGGCCCGACAAGATGGAGTTGAACACTGACAATGTCAAGTTCTTCCGGTGTACGGCAGAGGCCTGGGAGAAGGCCTACAATCGTCGAGCTCCCGACAACATTGTAACCATTGTCAAGGGACTCTACCGCGAAGCCGACCTGCCAGGTTCACGACTCGCTTACCTCGATTCGGAGGTCATCTGCCACAGCCGTGCCATGTGCCGTGTTGTAGCAGCAGCCATTGACTTGGAGAACCATCGAAGACTGATCTTGGGTCCCACCGGTGAGCATGACAATGATATGATGGCCAAGAGTCGCTGGAAGAGAGCCAAGAAGGCCATGACTTATCCCGACAGTGGCAAGATGAGGACAGGTCGCTTTCGGCCGGGTCAGAAGATCATCTCCTCTCGTTCTATACGTGACATTGGCGTGATCAACCAAGAGAAGATGGTGGTCGATTCCATTGTCAAGGGAGAGTTCCTACACATGGATTCTGGCAACATGGCAGCTCTCTACGAGAAGTGCTTCGAGCACATCTGCCTCACAGTATTGAAGAATCTTGCAGAGCAATTCGATCCTCCTACTTCTTCCGACCAATCGATTCCTGGGCCCATCCAAAAGCTCATGGATGCCTGCATGAGAGACGATTGCTTCTCGAGGAGGGTGCGCAATTGTGCCTGTGTAGATATGAAAAAGTACATTGAGGAACAGGCTCAGTGTCAGGGCCTGGAAGCCACTGCTCTCGCTCAATTCTTTGCAGGAGAGTACAGTCGTATCGAGGTAAATTGCGCCCTCCGCTGCAGCGAGGGGTTGACGGTCGGATTGAGGAACCTGGGCTACTCATGGATGATTCAGCATCCGTTGACAGTTCGTAGGAGGATGCTCGTCAATGACCGTCAGCCTCTTGATGATGATCCCATTCCCTCGAATGTGGATGGTACATCTCTGATAGATACTGACGGTTGTGTCGATTGGCTCCTCCGCCTCCACCAGGATGAGACTCTTGGCTCCAGCGGTGCTTTCAGTTCCAGGGTCATCAAGGAGTTCAAGCTAGAGGCCAAGGGAGACGCGGCTACCTTTGTCAAGGGACCTCTCTCGGAGGCCATGCAGCTTGCAATGACCTACCTTCTCCACGATGCCGGGGAGGCAGAGCATTCAGCGAGCTTTGATGGAAGTCTCGATGCCTCTATGGTGGTTCAGGCTTCCAAGAAGGGACCCTGTTTCCATGCCATTCGTAGAGCTGCCGAAGCCTACTATGGAGAACGAAAGGCAAAGGTTGCGATCACATCGAACGATTACCTCTCCTTCATTCCCAAGTCTTCTGGTCTTCCCCACAGTGGCGTGATAGTGAACGGAGTCTTCGAGATCATGTTCTTACAGTGCCATGTATTGGGGAATCCCAAGAAGATAGTGTACATTCCTGTCATCCCTTCGATCATGAACTATGTACGATCGGGCGCTGCCGTCACGTTCCATGGTGCTCAGAGTACCAATGCAGGCACTGTAATCCCTGTGATTCCCTATCCCGTGCCGAGGAAGGCGGCCTACACTGCCGTTACGAGGACCAGCGACGGTTTGATCCGGTCGAGGCGAGAGGCGGGCCTGGGCAACAACTGCTGGATCGTCAGCAACGAGAGCTTTGCATTGATGGGTACGATGGAGATGACTACCATGCCACGCAGGTCTATCTTGGGCTATAAGCTGCGTACTCAAGTTCTGCATCCCTTGTTGGCGAGTGGTATCCTGGACGAGTGTGAAGAAGAGCTCCAAGAGCTACGAGATGAACACGAGAGGAACGTGAATTACGAGCAGAGGAAGGGAGAGAGTGAGAAGGATAGAGATAGGAGGGTGAGAACTCATGGGAAACACTATGGCTTTACGATGCCATGGAACCAAGTGGTTCCTGCCCGCTGTTTCGGTGATCGACAGATGGAAGCACTGCGAGAGATGCAGGACAGCCTTCCCATGCACATGTACGATGAGAAGTGGAGGCCCACTCCCCAACTCATGACCAGAGAAGAGTACGCCAAGTGTGAGTGGGATTATCGGGAAGAGATGGACTGCGACGCTTACCTATGGGAGAGCGATGACGAAGAGGACGATCGATAAACCATTCCACATACCTAAAAATACCTATGCAAAAAAAGGGGGGGAGAGAAGACGAACATACAAAACACGACCGGGGGCGGAAACAAATGAAGAGAGGGAGGGAGGGGAGAGAGAGGGGGGGGGAATACGTATCAGACCGTTGGCAGGGAAGAAATTGAGGATGGAAGGTTGTTCTCCCTTATAGAGCGTTTCTATCTTGAGTGTCTCGTTGTTGGCTCCTCTTGTCAAGAGCAGGTGGCCGAATCCAGATTCGATCAGAGTGTTTCGGACGTAGTTTCGGATACTTCCTGAGGCACGAGCACCGGTAGAGAATGTAGATTGCTCCTTGCCGCCCATCAGGATGGCAAAGGCACACTGGATCGTGGCCACTACAACGGTCTTGCCGAATCGACGAGGGGCAGCACCGGCCACGATCTTGGGTGGTACCTTCTTCCAGCCGAACTCTCTCATGATCCTCTGACCTATGATCTTCCACGCCTCTGGACCGATGACCTTCTCGGCCATGGATTGGATGATGAGATTGGTGAATTCGATCTGGAACTTGCGTAGGCGGTACTTCAGTCTGGAGAATATGAGGTAGACGAAAAGCCGGTACCTGCGCTCTCCCTTCTCTGCAGCGGTAGATCCCTCCGAGGTCTTACCGTGTAGGTTGTAGTAGTACTCGGGCGTGTGAACGGTACGTTGCTCCAGATAGGCGGCATAGCGGCGTTCTTCGTGCTTGATCGTTTCATCATAGATCCATGTGAGCTCTGCAAAGCGGTACGTGAGGTGGTCCAAATCACTATCTCCGTCTCTCTCGCCCTCCCCCTCTGCTTCTCCCATCTCCACATCGTCGTCACTAAGCTCTCCTTGTCTCTCTCCTTCTCCCTCCCCTTCTTCCTGCATGTAATACTCATCGTCGTCGTCATCTTCGTCTACATCTTGCATAAAGTAGAAGGGACGCTCTCCGATCCGCATAGTGACGTCCCCCTCTCCCTCCCCCTTGGGTGGGGGTATACTGTGCGGATGTACGAAGAGAGGGGGGACGGTGTCCAAGGCATAGCCAGCACAGAGTCGGTGGGTAGTGACGGAACGATTTATGTTTCGGCCATGATAGGTATGGGGGGGGGTGAGTGAGCGAGTGGGCAGATCAAGATCTACTGGGCGATCACATCACAGCTGAGCTCGTGTGCAGTGGCCGGCTGTGCGATGGCAAAGGTCGCCTTGGCAGATCCGGTGATGTGGAGGAGAGCTCCCTGCTTGATGAGAGAAGAGTGGATACCAGACTCCCACGTGCATGCCTCTGGCGTCTTGGAATCCTTGGCGGGGGTTCGAGCGCGAGGGTGGAACTCGAGCTTGATAGGTCCACCGGCTTCCATGCTGTGGCAGATGCTCTTGTTGTTGTAGGTAGTCTGCATCTCCTTGCAGAGCTTCTGGCCGACCTCGTAGGGGAAGTTGTGAACAAACTCCTCGTCACGATGGAAGCTGTTGTCATCCTTCTGCTTCTTGACCCAATCGTGGTAGACCTTCTTGCCCTTGCCGATCTTGGTCCACTTACCGTCCTGGTTCTTGCCCTCACCGGAGACGGCCCTGTAAAAGGCGGAAGACCTGTCCAGGTTGCCGTACTTGAAGTCCTTGCCGTTGCGAGAGAAGGTGGAGACGTCCTTGAGTGCCTTGTTGAAGCTATCACCGGCGTTGTAGTGGTCGTTGTACATCATGGGGGTCTTGAGGAAGGGAGCCAGGCTGTTGACGTGCGTGTCGTTGAGGGAGGTTCCACTGTGACCGAGAAGACCCATTCCAGGGTCGCTGTAGTGAACATGCTGGTTGAGGTGGGTCTCGACACCTGTAGCCTTGCCCTCTGCTGCCTTGAAGGACTTGTAGCGGACGCCAACGTCATACGGTACCTCGGCTACCTTGAGTCCCGTGCGGGGATCGACCAAGTGTGCCTGAAGCTTGCCACAGGCAATCTCTGCCAAGCGCAGGCGGTCGAGGTGTGCATCCTCGTGGAGGCCGAAGGGCTTCTTCTCATCACTGGCGAGAGCGGCATGTTTCACGGCATGAGCGATCTGGCCTGCACCAATGATGGAAGTTGGGACCTTCTTGGAAGCTTCTCCAGGACTCAACTTGAGGGACCAGGAGTGGGGAACATCGAGCGTGTGGTCCATGTCATAGTGGAGGACCTGGCCTCTCTTCGTTCCCAAGGGGTTGGAAGGAGCACTGGGGGCTCGGGCGGTAGCTGCCGGCTTGACCCTGGCCTTGCCTCCACGGGCCTTTCCTCGACCTCCGAGAGCACGGAGAGTATCGTCGATCACTTCGTTGAAATCATCAACAATTTCGTGAGTTCCCTCGTCGAGGAGATCGAGTACGTCCTGGGTGGCGTCACGGATTGGACGCTCGTAGTCACAAGCACTCATGTGGTTGGAGCCCTTGCTGACTCCGTAGCCCTTGTGGTGCTTCTTCTTCTTGCCCCTGTGGCCATAGCCCTTCTTGTGGGACTTGCCCTTACCAGAGTGGTATGCAAATCCATCGTCGGAGGATTCGTTCTCTGCTTCGGCAGACACGTCGGCATCAACGTCAACTCCTCCGTCAGCGTTGTCAATGTTGACCGTAACGTTGACGCTCACAGTGGAATCGTCACTCTCGTACTCATCCTCTTCCTCATACTCAGAGCCGGACTCGGAGTGCTCTGCGGCATAGTATCCATCCTGCTCTTCACGAGCTGGGCCCCAGCTGGTGGTAAATCCCATGGTACGCGGTGGTAGAAAGAGACTACGTAGTGTGGGAAATGGAGCTTCCGTGATAAGAAGAGAACGCGATAGTGTACGTAACGGCTCTCCCAGTAGAATACATGTGGTGAAGGTTTGGATAGAGAAGGGCTTGGAGGAATCGATTTTTGTTTTTGTATTGATTTTCGTGCTTCTTCTCCCTCCCTCCCCCCTAGTAGAGGATGGATCGCATCCTCTTTTTCCCTGCAGTCCTGTACGAAGCACCAATCTCAAAGTCCCTCCGCCCTGCAGTGGGGTAGGTCACTCCTCCACCTTTAGTGAGCTGTCTATACAAGTTCATGTCTTTCACCAGATGTGTCTGTCTCGGACCGTCCCAGACGCATGCCATGCAAATAATGATAGCTTCTGCCAGCATTCGGTCGGCTGCCATACTCGCCTTCTGGGTGCCATTGTTGTTGATGGATGCATCCTGTCGAGCCACTGCCACTACGAGTTGGCCGAATGCTCTTCGAGCACCGTTGTCCGGGTAGAAGTGTTCCGGTTTGGCATTGTCGAACCTGCCATGTGTACCAATCTGATTGGTGAGTCTCCCTAGAGCATCTTCCTCCCATCCGATGAGCTTTTCGCTCTTGACTACCTTGTGTACGTCTCCGTGGAATAGTGGGTTGCTGATGATGGACATGACCGACTTCTGATTGGAGAGTTTGTAGAACAGTTCCATCCTGGTGCGGATGAGGGGATTGTCCAGGGCTGTCGAGAGATCCGTGAGGGGGTGCGCATATCGACTCTGAGTGGTTGATGTGCCCACAGCGGTAGGGAATGCCGTGGGTTGTACAGGGGCGCCTCCTATCCTCGCCGTTGCACGGCCAAGACCGTACTGGGCGGGATCATCACCTTCGTCTTCGCTCGCAGAATTGACCATAACGTCGAAATCGTCGTTGCTATCATTCGATTCCATATTGAATATGTCTTGTGGTATCTCTTCCAGTGTCCTGCCACGCAGGGTGCTCTTCTCCTTCTTCAGAACTTCAGCATGCTTTGATATCTTGTCCATTAGATTGTGGCGCTCAATGTTCCGAGCCTGTTCTGTAGAGAGGTCGCCCATGTAGGGATGGATGGGCTCTAGGAGCTCTACTGGGATCATGAGAAGGGTTTCTACATCCACACCGACGCCTGAAGATACCTGGCTTAGGTAGGGGGCCCACTTGGTCAGATGCCATTCTTTGGCTCTCGCGATCAGCTGATTCTCCCATGCCATCACCTCTTCGAGGTTCTTCTGTGTGATCTGTACTCCCGGTGGCTCTCCTTCTTCGTGCGCCAGTCGGCCGGTTCGATAGCCAGAGATGTCGGCCTGAACATATCGATCTCCACCGGGCCCCTGATCGTTCAGGAGGTTTGCTTGCTGAGCTAGAGGAACGCCCCTGAGCGCGGCCATGGTCGTATACCCCTGATCTCCAACGTACGCTGGTACTCAATTAGACATCTCGCAGAAATAGGCATCGATTCAAGTTTGTTTTATCCGACAGTAACAACAAGCAGCCGATCGGGGGGGGGGGAGAGGAGATCATGCGACCTCTTCTTGACACGGAGCGCAGTAGAAGATTGTATCCGAGCCAGGCAGGGGCTTTGCTGACCACATCGAACACTTGGTGCAGAAGTGGTTCCCCTTGGGCTTGCCATGCTTCTTGCCATGGTACTTCTTGAGAGCGGCCAGTTGGACACGTTCGGCCTTTGTCAGTAGAGCGTGGGCCTTGTCGAATGCGGTGGATGCGGCCTTGAGCTCGGACGTTGCTTTCTTGTAGGTCTTGAAGAGCGCATCCAGTTCTGCAGCTTTCTTCTCGTCGGCCTCCACCTCCTTGATCTTCTTGACAATCGTTCTCTTTCTTTCCATAAGCTCCTTCTTGTTCGTAGGAGCAGAAACCTTCTTCTTCTTGGCCTTTGATGCGGTAGTGGAGGAAGATGCCTCTTGAGCAGCGAGAGCAAGAGCCTCCCGGTTCCTCTTGGCAATGGCCTTCTTCTTGGCCAGAATCTGTTCAGGGTTGGGTCTCCTGTAGGTTTGCTTTGTACGAGCCATGCGAGCGCGCGAGAGAGAGATGGGTGTAGAAACAACTGATCATGTATTTTGGAATCGGAGAGAAGATAGTGTATTTCCTTCTCCTCCTAGAAAGGTGTTTTACTTCCCACCTCCTTAGTGGTCGAACACTTTACCACATCCACAAAGACATCTGAAAGTTTCAGGGTCAGAATCGGATTCAGAATCGGAGTCTAAACTCTCGGGGAGTGGTTTCTCTTTCACTGGCTGATATCGTCTCCACCGTTCCGAGGTGAGTTCACAATCTTTGGGGACTTCAGGAAGAGGATCTGGGAGAGGGAATTCGGGACGTCTTCTGGGGATTGCAGCGTTACACATGATGCTGCACATTAGACATAGGTCGCTTGGACGAAGCTGATCTCCCTTCGTAAAATCATAAGGTTTCCATTTGTGGCAACTCGTGCAGAAGAATGTGCCTGGCTTTCTCCCGAACTTCTTGGCATGATACTTCTCGACAATCTTCCCCAACTCCTTCTCCTTTGTCCGAAGAGCCCTCCAGTTCTGGAAGAACTTCTCCTTATCGGTACTCATCTTCTTTCTGCATCCTGTAACGTGCGTCTCTATCATCATGGTGGCAGATCTTAGACTCTCCAGATCGGCTATTGCCTTCATCTCTCTGGCAATTGTGATCTTCTCGTTCAGAGTCATGGTATCGCGGATGGGAGTGTAAAAGAATGACTGTGAACCTTTCCTTTCAACCAGACTCGATGTCTCATCATTCCCCTTTTTATTTCCTAATATGGTAATTCAAAGAGGGGGGGGTAAGGAAGGGTGGAAGGATGGAAACTAGGAGTAGTCTATTATGGCACTGTGGCGTGGTGCCACCGATCTTTTGGGGAAGGCTCTGTCCTACCCCGTCTATTCTGTTAGTTTGGGATACAACGTCCTCCGGAATGCTTGGGATCCAGAGAACTACCGATGGTACGATGTGATTGATGAACACTTGATCTTGGGGGCGGTCCCTACGCAGGCTATTGTCGAACAGCTGGTAGTCGACAGACGTTTGGGTACGGTGATCAACCTCACGAAACATTTTGACGGAACATCGATAGACTACCAGCAACTTCAGGTTGATCATGTTCGTGTTGAAGTGTTGGATTTTACGAGGCCTTCGTCGGAACAGACCAGAGAAATCTTGGAGGTAATCCAGAGAACGGCAGCGCGTGGCAAGACCACATATGTCCACTGCAAGGCTGGGAGGGGGAGGGGAGCTTACATAGCTCTATGGTGGATGATGAGAAGGAATCCTACCAAGACACCTCAAGAAGTACAGGCAATGCTATTGGAGAAGAGAGGGCAGGTGGTTAAGAATCTGTACCAGGATGAAGCTGTCCTAAAGTTCCATTCCTCGTTGGCCAGCATGGAAGAAGCGCAGTAAACATCCATCATTTTCATTCTAATCATCGAGGCCTCGTAGTTCTCTATCGAGTGCTCGTGCGTCGCGCTCTATCTGAAGTTCGCATCTGCGGCATGTAGGCATGAAGTGTGAGCGTTTTTTGACATCTGATTTCCAGCGTTCGCAGCGGTCACAGAACGCTGTACCAGGGAGTTTCCCATGCATGATGGCATGGAATTTCTTGGATGCCTTCTTGCGCTCTGCCTCTTGTTTGCGTAGTTTCTGCCAGTTTTCGAAGAACTTTTCCTTTGGTCCCGTTTTGAGCGCTTCTTTCGTACTTTCTATCTCTTTTTGCGCAGTGGTGCACTTTTTTTCGAGTACATCTAGAGGGTGGTCATAGCCTTCTCCCGACATGGGGGTACAACAAACTGATCAGATAGTACTTTGCATCTCTCACCATGGAGGGTCGGGAAGATTTATTCCGTGTAGTGGGATGCGTAGAAATGAATGAAATGGCCTTTTATGGAAGCATGCACAACTAGTAGAGGATGGGCAGCTGCAGAACGATGGGCTTATCTCCCGGAAGATCATGGTTCATGTTCTGAGTGTTCGCGAACCTGATGGTATGATCCTTGTCCAGGATGTGTCCTTCGCCGTTGACTGCCTGACCACTGTGGTGATCGTGCAGGCATCGGTGGTTCCTATCTACGAGATGTTGCTTAAGGAACATCTTACGCCTCTCTTCGGTATCCAAGACGTCGGCAAGCTCTTCCATCTGTGCATCTCGAACGAGGAGCAGCTGGTATCGACCACAGCCGGCCACGTGAGGAAGCAGGTCGGTCAGCATGTCTTCGTGGATCCTGGTGCTGGGCAATGGGCTTCCATGGATTCGAACGGCATAATCTTGTCTCATCTTGGCACGAATGGGGTCAACAGACTTGCCAAAGAGCTTCTTGGAGCGCGCCAGTCCCTGAGTGGCTGGTCGGCTTTCCTTGAGCAGGTCTCCGTGACCACTATCGATCAATGACTGACGAACGTAGTTTCGGATGGTCCGTGAAGCACATTCGCTACTAGCGAATGGTTTGTCTACCAGATCGTAGACTTCTTCCATGACCTCTTCCAGTTCGTCCATGGTATCTTGGAGCTCCTTTGTAAGGTTGGTATCGTTGACGCGACGGACAAGAGACTTCTCGGTAGCAGAGCCCTTTTGTGCAAAGTGATCCGTAGTGGCACCGGTATGGATGCCGTTGGCTAGCTTCCATTCATAGTGCAGTTGCTTGGTGTTATCGATGTGACCCACCTCTGTGTTCTTGGGGGTAACAAAGACATAGGGGCTGGAATAGCCGAATCCGTGGGTCCTCTTGTAGGAGGGAAGGATAGCCTGGGCGAGCTCTCCCATGAAGAAGAAGAAGTCGTACATCTGGCGCCTGGTCTTGAGATCCGCGTTGGGGTAGATCTTCTCAAAGGCAGCGTCCCAGTCTTGGTTGGTGTTGCGAAGTCCTTCACGAATGATGTTCAACATGGCGGTAGAGAGACGATTCATCAGTTCGTAGGTCTGCTCCACGGACATGTCTGCCGTGAAGAGAGGTGTGTTCCTGGTGATGAACTGCTTCACACTCTCTCCCTTCTTCTTGTTCTGGTCATAGTAGGCGTTAAAGTCCTGAAGCTTCTTGGTCTTGCGACTGTAGGGACGCCTGTTCTTGGAACCCAGAGATCGGAGAGACTTGATAGAGTAGCGAAGACTGGCAGCCAACTTGACCCAGTAGGTGAACACATCAAAGTCATCCTTGGTGGTGATAAAGTCCAGGATGTCCGTGCCAGACTTCCAGGATCTCTCCCACGAACGACCTGTGACTTCTTCCTCCTGACTGTGCACGACGGCTACGCCCTGAGGGGTGGTAGGTCGAGCCAGGTGTACCTCTGGAGCAGGAACGATGGGAATGGGAGCAGCTTCTTCCTCGTCAGCTTCATCGTCTGATAGGGGAATGATGGCCGACATGAGTTGGGAGATGGCACCCTTCTCTTCCTTGGAGGGTTCTGGGGTAACAGGTCGACTAGTGGGAGCGGGACTTGTAGGGCGTGGAGGAGGCATCGCTGGTATAGGACTTGCAGGGCGTGGTGGAGAAGGAGGCACGGCAGAAGCGGGCGGCGGTGGTGTCGCAGGTGTTGGATCATCCACTTCCATAGAAGAAGAGAAGATGACCGTTCGCGTGTCTTGATCTGCACCAGTATCCTCTGTGAAAGTAACCGACTTGGATTGAGGAACGTCTTCATCGTCACTCCACGCACTCTCCTCATCGGTCCCCATTTGGCCAAATGAGATGAACTGGGAAGAATTTCTGAGAAATTCTGCCAGCAGACCCTTGCTTTTTTCTGGAGGAGGCTTTTCCGCCAGGTTCTTCTGGATCTCCTCTCTATCGAGGGGCTTGAGTTGAGTCTTCTGCTGGGAGAGTTGTTCGGCCAAAGATAGAGTGGGCGGAGCCATGAATCGCTCCTCTGGCATGGCATTGTCGCCATTGGCCGCCGCTGCACCAAAGGTTTTGAGGCTCTTCCTCTTGCGGAGTTGCTCCTCGGTCAGCGGGTGTTTGTCGGTACCCGTGGCAGATCTTCGTTCCTCTTCGATTGCTCGGAGATTGGAGACAAACTGGCCCCAGAGTGTTTCGAACTCTGGAAAGGTAATCTCGGAGACTTTCTTGCCTCCTTGGCGAACATACTTGGCCTTGAGCCCACTGCTGATGCTACCGGCGATATGAGCCTGGTTACGATTGTGGCGGCGATAGTCGATGTAGTCCTCGAGAGACCCCCCGCCCGTTTCGTGGACGAAATCACTGATGTGGGAGTGGCTGCCACTATCCAGGGATGCACAAATTCGGCCGAGTTTCTCCGAGTCGATACGAAAAGCATGTGGGGTCTCGTGCGGTGTGCCTCCACCATGTTCCTGAAGGGGTATGGCCAGGGGACAAATGAATAGCTTGGTGGGGATAACGCGAGCCAGACGGAACATCTGATCCTCGTCTCTGAGATGAACGGCGTCTATCAGGTGGTAGAGGAGGTCTTGCAATTCCTTCTTCTTCGGAGCGGAAAAGTGGTGCCTACTCATGGCGTTGACAGCATCATCGGTGACGTAGGCTATGATGAACATTGCTGCGGACCTTGCGAATCTGAGCCATTCCTCATACTCATCCTTCTCGGAATTCTGATCGGCCAGTGCCCAGAAGAAGGTCTTCATGTGTATGTTCCACTCTTGCGCTTGGTGTCCGTATTCGGAGGGTTTCCAGAGTGAGCAGGCGAGATTGATCCACTCTAGATTGCACATGTCTCTCGAAGTGAGACAGTACTGGAGAGCTGCCGTAGCGTACTTCCAAGAGCCCACGGCGGTAGACCACTGGCCATCGACGTAGAGTTTGAGCCTCTGGACGACAAAGGTCAATTCGTCCTTGGAGGGAGCGGTCTTAGCCGATGCCAGCAGGGGGTATCTATCAAGGAGGTCGGCCACGTTTTCGTTGGCGTATGCCTCTTGCATAGGAAGGTCGGCAGCGCTGAATATGGCCTCTAGAATTGCCATGGGATCGGTAAGGCCGATCAGGTTCGATACTCGGATGATCTGCTTGATGCAGATATCGGGAATGACGAGGTCATCATGAGCCGCTCCCACCACAAAGGTGGGGATGGTCATCAGCTTATCTTCATAGGCCTTTCTGAATATTGAATAGACCGTACGAAGGCCTACACCTCTCTTCCCACTACGGATGTCATGGGCGGTCCCACGGATCTTGGCGATACAGAGAGAGATTACATCCCTTTCGTTGGTAAGCGAAGAAGGCATCTTCGGCCCCCACCCAATAACCTTTCTGGGGAGGGCAGAAACAAAACAGTGAGACCACCGACCTTTAGGTGCAAAGCAAGTAGTAGAATTGTGTTTATCTTATTGGCGGTGGTGGGTGAAGAAAGTTACCTGATCAGAAACCATCCCCACCAGTGTCGTTGAGCCTTGCCAGCCTCTCCCTGATGTAGGCGTCGTCTGGATCCTCGTACGCTTGTACGCTGGAAGAGGGAGTTGTCTCTGTAAGGCTGTCTGTTGGCACTACCGTAGTCCTACTGAATGACTCTTGAGTCCTAAGGCCGGCGCGATCGCATGCCTTCTGGAACTCTACCTCTGTGAGTTCTTCCACCTCGGCATCATCTCCTCGGAATAGGCCTCCTGTCGATCTCTTGATGTGTTTCTCAGAAACGTTGATGATTGCTTGATTCTTGATCATCTTCTGGTTCTGATGGGCAACTCTGGTAGGGTTGAGATCCTTGGCGAGCATACTTGTCAGACGACTCTTGATGCTGAGAAGCTCTGCTTTGGCCCCCGAGATTTTGTGGCTAGTAATGTCCATTTGCGTACGTTTCATATCTACAATGTCTTTCTCGATTGCCTTTATGGCGAATTCATCTTGCACAGTGATCTTGGCCAGTCTCCTAAGTTCGAGCTCGTCTCCTCTCTCTTGTGCTTTACGCATGGCCTTTCGCGTATTTGTGATAGAGGTATTGCAGACCCGGACCTGCTTCTTGAGATCTCTTGTGATTTGACGTGCCAGTTTCTTGGCATCCGCTTCGAGTTCGGAGGGTGTCGGATCAGTCACGTAGACTGCATCTCTCACTTTGCGTAGTTTGCTCCTCTCGTCGGGAATGTACTTGTACCGAGACATGGTCTGTCTCTCTGTCTATGGGGGGTGCGGTAGGTACAGTATACCACTGTGCGTGCGTGTTTGCAGTAGATTGACTTTATGTACGTGGGGGGGGGGAAGAAGCATGTATCTAAATCGATAAAAATATAGATGGTGACACATGCGACGATTCGATGGTCTAGATGGAATATCTACAGCGAGTATTTGAGGAGTGGTTTCTAGACGAGGTCTGCTTCTTCTCCTTCTCCTCCATTGTCATCATGAACCTCAATGAGGGATGGCAGGAAGTAGATCAAGTGCTTCGCCTCAACTACTGGAAGGCTCATAGGAAGGTGTGGCTGGCCACTCGTGCCTTTGAGTTGCGACAGAACCATCTCAATTCGCATGACATTGAGTTTCGCCTGAATGGCAAGAAGTTGACGCCCACCGGTGACTTTATTCATCATGCCCTTGGTTTCTGGAAGAAGTTCATCGTCGACAGCATGCAATGTATCGACGTACAGGGCCTCATCGTGGGAATCAAGATGATGCTGGACAATGGTATGGAAGTGGTCAAGGTGGTCGAGCCAGAGACGTACAAGCTCTTCGCTCGGTACAATGTCGTCACTGAATCGGTCGAGTATCAGGCTACTCGTGTCCTACCCGGTGGCATGTTGGCTTCTGGTGGACACGACGTCACGGGTATTGAGCCAATCGCGTGGAAGATTGGCCAATCCAGACCAGAGTACTGTCAGGACTTTCCCAAGCCGGGAGAGCGTGACAATGCACTCTTCATCTGGGGAGGTTTTGGTTTCGACCCACTGGCCGATGGGACCATGATTAGCCGCGTATCTCGCTACTACGAACAGTGGGCCGAGTACGAACAGTACAAAGCGCTTCACATGGCCTACATCTCTAGGCAGGTGAACCCCGTTTACTATGCCAAGATGGCAGCCATTCCCGAGCATGTGGTTTCTCGATCCCTATTCGAAGACAATGCCGTTCGCCTTGGAGATCTAGGCCAAGTGGACCCCAAGGTTGCGGATAAGGAGCATGCCGAGAGGACTAGGAAGGCCTTTGCTCTCGAACAGGAGATGGTTGACGATGCCAACCGTGCTGCAGGAGTTTACGTTCCAGGAGAGTCCAGCATCTCTTCAGAGCAAGACAAGCGAGAGCGACTGCAGAAATTCTGTTCTGTCTACAGTATCGTGCCTCTGCCTCCCGGTCTCGATTTGGTGAGCGTGCAGAATCCCGATCCTCACTTTGATCTCGCGGCTGCGCGTGAGCGTGTCACTGCCGTGATCTCTTCTGCCTATGGTGCCTCTCCGGCCATGTGGGAACAGAACTCGAACATGAAGGGCAATGTGGAACTCTTCGAGCAAGTGAGCATCTCGACCGTAACAACATCGGTCAAGTTGGTGATGGAGGCGGCTTCGAAGATCTTCAACGCCATTCACCTGGGCCAGACGCACGTCAATGCCATCCTCGGTTGGTATACACACTACACCAGGCCAGAGATTCAGAAGAAGCTCCTCGAGAAGCTAGAGGCGCACGAAGATCATGACGACGACCGCAGTGGATCTTCCTATCTGCCCTTTGCTCTTAGGGCCGCTCAGAAAGCACCCCATATCTATATGGAAGAGCCGGTGGGGGATATTGGCAAGCACTTGGGGGTGGTCGAAGAGCCAAAGAAGAAGAATAAGAACAAGAAACGAAAGAGGGAGGAGAACGATGACACCGTAAGACTCGCCAAGATCCGCAAGACTATGCGAGACATGTATGGCAACGAGCAGAGACTCGTCACCTACAAGAAGGACTTTGGTAGCGATCCCAGTTCTAGGGTTGTCTACGGAGCCGAGGATGGCCAAGATGAAGATGAAACTCCAGCCAGTACTGCCACCCAACTACTCCTCTTTGCAGAGGCTCAGATGATGGACAGGGAGGTGCGAATGTTCATCGAGAGCGTTCCGGATAAACAAGAGTGGATAGAGGATGAGTTGGAGAGGATGAAGAACGTTGCCAATGAGGCTTCCTACAGTCTGACAATCGCTCCCTACGCCAGCCGACAGACGAACGACGAGATACTCCAGGCATACCTCAGCCAGTTCATGACGGCCGAAGAGGCCATTCAGCGTGTCAGGAACAACATGTCCCTCCACGCCGAGGACATGAGCGAGAAGGAGAGGGCAAAGGCCATCGCAACTCTGGAACAGCTCAAGAACGCATCTGCCAAGGGATACATCAGAGACAAGCTCGACGAGAGCATGCAGAACGCAGGAGTGAACAAGCCATCTTCGGCGGGAGCCTCGAACAGCAACGGCAGCAGTGGTGGAAGCAGCGGCACTGCCAAGAAGAAGAGTGAGACTACCAAGAAGGATAGCAGTGGAAAGGAGAAGAGTGCAGACAAGCAAGATAAGGAGAAGGCTGAGAAGAAGATGGCCAAGAAGGAGTCTGGCAAGAGCTCGGATCAGAAGAAGACTGAGAAGAACAATGATGATAAGAACCGCAAGAAGAAGACCGCGGCAGAAGAGGGAGACTCCAAGAAGAAGAAGAAGCAGCAGAAGCAGTGATCTCTCCACCCCCCCATCGAATGTATACTATACACACAATTCATTGATTGTCCTTTCCCCCCCCCATAAATGCTTACAGTACAGCCGTTCCTTCGAGAGAATCTTTGGCATCCTTCTTCTTTGCTTGGCGTATACCGACACAGATGGCAATGGCAATGCCCAAGATGCAGGCAAATACGCCCAGGTATGCCAGAAGTAGACAGGGGGCAAGTATGCACTGCGCCGTAGTTCCATCACTGCATACACAGCCCAGATCACAGAACCAACCGCAAGGGTCTGGATTACCATCATAGTAATAGGGATCATAGTAGGGCGTTGGTGTGGCACTGATGGTAATGATCAGTGAAGTGGTGGGAGAGGGCGTCAGTGACTTGGAGGGAGACGGTGCCACAGGAGTCTTGGTAGTCGAAGGGCTTGGCGTGGATCCTGTACTGGGTGTAATGGAGGGTGTGATAGAGGCGGAAGGGGTGATGGAAGGCGTCCGTGAAGCACTTCTATCACAGATGGTTTCTCCCGAAGGTCCGGTGGGTGCGTCTCCGATGTCTTCCACTGTATCGGAGCAACTCTGTACAGAGCTGGGGTCACTTACGGCATGCCACTCATCGTCCGTGCATGGAAAGGGACCACTGAAATCGGGGGCTAGACACTGCTCCACCACGGCTTGGCAGGGAGAGTTGCAGTTGGCCAAAGCTGTGGCATCAAAGTAGATCTCTACGTTCTGGAAGGAACCGGCCAGACTGTCGGGGATGGTTACACCATTGACAGCTGTGAGCTGCTGGCATTCCGTACCGTCTGCCAGACAGAATGGTAGGAAACCCTGATCCTCACATGCGCTAAGATTCAACCGTACTGTAGCGGTGGTCTGTCCCGGTTGGAAAGTGAATACGGTCGAGAATACGGTATAACCACACGCTTCTAGGATAGAGCTTGTGTCCGTACCATAGAGACTCAATGCGTCGGCATCACACAAGTCGGCAGGGTTCAACGCGGGGCATAGGTTTGGTCGGTTGGTGGATTGCATGTTGAGCGTGGCTTGGAGGTATTGGCCTCCTGCACCGGCAAGGCTATCTCGGATGTATACATCCATTCGGAATGAAGGCCGCTCCTCTTCTGCATCACCATCATCCGGTTCCACGAACATGATGCCTGGTCCTGGATAGCGATCTCCCAAGTAAGCCCAGATGGGAGGGGCAGGATCTGCGGGAGTGTGTCCCGGTGGCATAAAGTAGCTGGCTTCGTAGTCTGACCAGATGGGCTCATCGGCGGGTGTGGATCCATTGGCAACCCATGTCTCACGATCATTGCTGAACCTTTCGAATTGGGCAATGACGTACGAGGGGGCTGCCGTGAACCCGGGTCCGAGGAATCCACCCACATTGTCCTGGAGAAGGTAGAGAGGTCTACAGAACCTCTGATCTGACTCTTCACAGACTTGGTAGGCGTAAACGTCGCCCGGTTGAACACTGGGTTCCGTAACGTAGAAGTTATGCACATTGGACATGCCTCCTGAAGCGAACGAAGAGGCGGCATTCTGACCCGATTGACAATTGAGAGACAGTCCCCTGGCCGAGGCCTCGTTGAGCATGTACCAGAGTCTCTGCGAATCCAGCCCAGACTGTTGTGCGGGAGTACAGCCTACACAGGGTCCATTGGGGAAGCGGTCTCCGTTGAGGTATGGGAAATTGTAGTCGACATCCGAAGCGAGCACCTGGCCAGAGAGACCGTTGGGTACACAACTAACCAAGTATTCATATTGGTTGCCAGTGACGCCGCTGGGTGGTGAGAGAACCAGAGCCTCGTCGAGTTGGATGAGAACCGATAGGTCCAGAGAGTCCGAGGAGGTGACCAATTGGGTGTTGGCTCCCAACTCTAGATCGGGCTCTACATCCACCACGAAGTTGCCTGCCTGCACCTCGAAGGATCCATCCCACACAGGAACAATGGAGGAGGGGTCTTGGAGTTGGTAGGTGGTGCACGTTGGTGTCATCTGGTACTGGAAGTACCGTCTGGCATTAAGGTTGGAGTTGGATCCATCCGGTTCGCAGTAGCCACAGGTGAAGGATAGGACCTGATCGTTGTCCTTCTCTGTATCCTTCATGTAGACGCCACCATTGTCCTCGTCGACGTCGCTAACGATCTGCTGATAGGTGGAGGTTCTGATCTGATAGTCCACCAGACCCGACAGAGCGCTCTCATCGATCCTCTGCACCATATCCAGACTGTTGGTGCAGGAACCAGCGTCGTCCACATCGTCACTGAATGAAGAGGGCTTCTTGCTCCAATTGGAAACGCCATTGCCATTGAAGTTGCATACGCCCGTCAACTGACATCCATCGTAGACGAGTCCCTGAGCGTAGGCATCGATCATTTGGACGGGTAGGGCACCAAAGGCTGCACTTCCAAAGGCCGTCGTTGGATGAAGAGAACGGTCGCAGAGTAGTGTGTTGGCAGAGTTGCAGGCTCCATCGCTGTAGTCGTTGCCGTCGGAACACGTGTAGTCGGTCGATGCTCCCGAAGAATACTTGTGTCCCCAGGCGTACATGTAGGTCTTTTTGCCGACGCCCGAGCCATTGGGAGTGCACATCTCCGTAGTGGCAGAGGGGTTCGATCCACAGCTGTCATCGTCACAGATGGAAGGACATTGGCCTGGGTCATCGTCTGCATTGTTGTCCTCGTCCGTGCAGTCATTGTATCCACTGGAGGCGTCACAGCAATTGCAATCCATGTCATCATGCTCCTGCGAGCAGAAAGAGGGTTGGCGGTCGTCCTCTGCATCGTCATTGGGAGCGGTGAACCGTTTCTCTCGAAAGAACTGCATCTTCTCGAAGGCCATGGTGGAGTAGGTCGATTGAATGGGCTGTGACCACCGGACGTTGCCAATACGGAGGTCGATCGCCGACTCTGCCGGCTCCACTCCTGCACAACTCTCGTAGGTGGAGGAACAGGCGTCGGTCAGGGAGCACTGGGGGTCGGTAGAGATCACTGAAGTGAGTGACCAATCGCTCTGGATGCGGCACTCTGAGGCCATGTTCCTCAGGAAGCGCACTTCGAAAGACATTCTCGTAAAAGTGCTGTCGTCCGAGCTGAGTACGTCCAAATCGTCCAGTACCTCCTGGGGAATCGAAGACCCCGGAAGGCCACTGACAACACCCATGAATCGGTATTGGGCATCGTCCGGCGATAGGGCCCCCGGTGGTGCGCAGGGGAGGAAGGGATTGTCTGGGCAGCAGCCACTCGGATTTGAACCTGAACATACTGTAGATTGGGCGAGGAGTAGATTGGGCGCGGAGAGTAGAATGATGATAGTGAGGAACCCCAGTGTCCCACTGTACATTGGATCCTCTTGCTTTCTCACTCTTCCGCTGGGGGACGGGTGTACGGGGGGACTACAATCACGAGCTGATGAGTTTGTGGTAGTAGGAGAATGAAAGGTCGACGATGGTGGATTAAATTTTCACCTCTATGGAGGGAGGGAAATAAAATGTCTTACTGGGTTGATAGAACGTAAGGGGGGGGGCATGAAGAAATATTCATTGTCTTCCTTGCTACCTTCCCCTCATGGAGCAGAGGGACGATTCGTCCGAGGCTCATTTTGTGGAGTATCTGGAATCGTTTATCGTTACGGATGGTGAGTTGGAAATGCTCTGTAGCTTTTCGGCTGAAGAACAGAAGCCCCTTCTGGCGTCAATAGTCAGCGAGATAGTTACCCTCGGCAAATTTCCGTCGGTACGATCTGCTATTCAACGGATTTACGATAGACTCATACACGATCTGGTTACCAGAGACGATGTCGAGGGAATCCAGGGCGTATTGGCGTACCGAAGTAAATATGGGATGAATTCGAGGAATGTTGTTACTGCCTTCTTGAAGGCTATGATGAAGAATGGTAAGGAGGATCTAGTGGAATCTGTGACAGCTTCCAAAGAGAAACCTGATCAATGGATTTTACTACATTTCTGTAATGAATGGGGACTTTATCAAGATTGGGTACCTGTACTGTTAAATCACAGTCTGATTGATGGTCTAACGGTACTATATTATGTTTGTTATGCGAAGCAGAATGATCCCATTGAGGAATCGTATGCCATATTTGACATGGTATCCGACCTTGTGACCGATGAAGTGGAGAATAGTGGGATTTTCACAACGTTCATCTCTTCTCTACTGCCGGCTTGGGCCGAAAACGATCAAAACTACATTTGTGCGACTCTGGAGTATGTTCTCGAAACCAAGAAGTATGATATTACATCGGTGGGGGAAGGAATGCCGTGGATACATTCGTCTCTCCATCTTGCCGTGTGTTCCTTCAACGAACGTATCATACGGCTCATGGTAGAACATTTGCCCCCTTTTGCCAGGAGTTTAGTTCATAATGAGCAGACGCCATTGGACTATTACCGAAGTCGAACGAGGCTATATGGGGAACAGGTCAACGACAAGATTGTAGAGATGCTCACACCTTGGGAAGGTGTAAAAAGTGCAGTTGATTCTTAATAGAAATCTGATCATTTTCCATGTATTCGTTCGAGCATGCTAGGAGGAGAGCGTATAGTAGGGTGGTCGATCGCAACTCCGAATACGAGCGTCATGATAGAAAGGTCTTGACAAGGTTCCGACCTGTACAGCTACCACAGGAAACAGCTGAGGGGGAGGGGAGGAAACTTCTCCAGCGAGAAGGAAGTAAAGCAACCAGGGGGGGGATGTATTTGTCTCTATGGTGACTTAATCGTCGTCCGAGTACTCCTCCATGCCCTCGGCAATTGTGATCCAGTCGTCCGCATTAAGAAGGCGCCTCTTCGATATCAATCCCTGATGTTCTTCCGCATCGGCGCATGCATTGCAGCGATAGGCTTCACCACCATCCTTGTAGAATAGATGGAATCCTCTCGACTCCTCGGTGACCTTTGTTGGTGGTAGTCCGAACCTGGTACACATCTCACACATGAAATAGGGCTGTTCGAGTCCCTCCTCTGATGATGACAGTGACGAATAGGAAGCGAAATCGGGAGAAGATTGAGGCTTTTCTTTACCCTTATCTTCGTCGCTCGATAACTCTATCATGATAGGCGCATCAGGGATGGGGAATTCTCTCGAATATTGGACTATAGATGCCCCTTTGAATGCGTCGGTACATTGTTCGCAGTAGCTGTTCTTGATGTTCTGGGTAAAGGTGAAACGAACCTCGAAGCCTACGAAATGTAGTTTCTTATGGCAGTGGTTACAGTGAGTGGCCACGGTGGAAGACATGATTGGGGGTAGAGAGAGGTTCACTGTATCAACGGTAACAAAACAAATGGTCGATGAAATGGATCCTTTGGGAAGAGAAAGAAAAAGTAACTTTCCCCCGGTCGGAACCGGTGAGATATCCAAATATGGAAATTCCCGGAGGGGCGGGGGGGGGGTGAAAGAGAAGGCCAATTACGGTAAGGAGCCAAGTTGGTCCTCCTCAAAGAGATCTAGACCCATTTCCTCAAAGAGATCCGTATATGTAAAGTCCTCGGGATGGGATGGTGTTTTATCCTCGTGCGGAAGCCACGGCAAGTCCACTTGGGGTTGGGGGTCTTCAGCGCCGAGTCGCACTTGGGTATGTTGAGAGTGTGAAGTTGGTTGTGCAGTGTATGGCTTCTGCATGAGTTTTGCCATGCAGCAGGGAGGAAGAATCTGGGTCTGATTGATATGATCGAGTAGTTGATTACCAAAGATCGGATTAGTGCCTGACGAAAAAGACGTTGAAAGTCCAGTACGACCACGTATAGTACTTGCTATATCTGAGAGGTACTGTCTTGGGCGTAACCCTCCATTTCGCTGGTAATCGAACAGTTTCACTTCGCAGACAGCTACTCCCTTATGAGGGGTACCCAAGCAGTAGATGGCATGACAGTTGTGCCTACGTGCCACTTGCTGCTTGTTTGACAAATACCTCTCTGCGTCATCCAAGTTATTAATAGAGAAAACCACGAAAGATACATCAGTGACTGGTCGCCGATCGGTCTTTTGAGGCCGAGCTGCACTGATGCGTCCCCGGTAACCGTCCCGAATATAATGAGTATTCCACATGTTGACCAGTTTGATAAATTACTTCCCTTGCGGTGATGGCACGAGACAAATGTGCGACCAACACACTCTGTGCACCATACCCACCTCGATAAATCGTCCCTACCCCCTTTTTGTACAGTGGGGGGAGGGGAAGGGTGGAAGAGACGACTAGTTGTTTTGAACATAGGCGGTCGCACAAAATGGCAGAGAACCGCTGGATTCCATGGACTCCAATGACTGATGAAGAACAGGCAGAGTTTCGGACTTTTCGGATGATCCCAACTCCTCGTCCCATGACTGCTCAAGAGTGGATGGAGTTCGATGTGATCGATGCCATGGGAGGACCTCCTCCAGTACTCTTCCCTAGGGTTCGCTCTCCCGACATTCACCCCAGAAAGGACTCGTCTTCCGGCTACAGATGCTAGATAAACCTCGGTGACTTCATTCGTTCGATCAACGAACCTTCTTCATACGCTTGCCGGCTCGCTTTGTCATGGGGCGCGTGAGAGCCATGATCTTGTCCAGGTCTTCGTATGCTGTATCCTCTCCGATCATGATGCGTAGCCTCTGTGCATATTGGTACACGGTTTCGTTCATATGATTCCTGCTCATCTTGTCTTCTTCCGATGCTTGGGTCCATACGTACTCAAAATTGCGATAGTGAATGGGAATAAGGGTGTGGTCTCCGGCAATATCCATGTCTTCACGCTGCATCAGATGCCGGAGGAGGATGTGAAAGATACCTCCCCTGGGACGAGCTGTGCGATGGTTGAATTCGGTATCATCTTCCCAAATGATCAGATCGACCCTGTTATCGAACATGGCCTGGGCAATGGTTGCAACGTAGTACTGGTAGAACTCAGTGTCTGTAACGACGTAATGATCCAAGAAGGTCATTGTTTCATCATACTCTAAGAGAATCGGCATCTTATTGAATAGACTCATAAGATGCCTGGATACAGAGGTGAGATAGTCCTGAATGACCAAAGGGTCATCATCCGGATGCATGACAACTGATTGAGTCATGTGGATGAGAAGTGAGGGGTTCAGACCGTCTGGATCACGAAACTCTGGATGTGTGAGCTCTTCGGAGTTATAGGCCAGTGGGTCTGTAACAGATTCTATGAGCACATCCCAAAACTCCTCCGAGAACGCCGAAAGATCCAATGTCCACGCGATCACAGAGCGGAGTCTTGAAATCATATGTGGTGGAGTCTCGATGTAGATCTCTTCGAGAAGTGCCTTCTCATTCTCGTCTTGAAATTCGATGACGTGTGTCGTGGAGCTGGGAGCATGCTGTACTATTCTCCTGATCATGTGGTTGAGAGGTGTATCTTTGACGCCCTGGGAAAGTAGAGGAGTCAGATCGGCGAGGTTGCTACCAGTTTCCATATCGTAGGCACTATCAAAGACTTCTCTGGGAAGAGAACGGGCCTGTTCCAGAAGCTTGTTGCTGATAGGCACCTGTGGGTCACTCGGTATCGCGAGCCATAGTGGGAGAGAGGGAGCTTCCATGGTCCCCCTATTGGGGATACGGAGGGGCGAAAGAAGTAGAGAGAGATCGGTATTCGATACCTAATTTTGCATAGGATTAAGTTTATGCACGCTTGGGCCTTGGTTTCAGACGTTGGATAATATCCTCTAGCGAAAGCTGCCTGGCCCTGGGGTTTATGCGCTCTATGCGTTCGTGGAACTTGACAGCCAGCTCATACGCGGTTCTACCCTTGGAATCCAGAGCAGTCCGTTCTTCTATCGACATGGCCTCTATCACGGTCTGAAGGTTCCTCCGGTGGATGGGTAGAATCTTAAAGTCTCCATTAGGGTTGTTGACACGCTCTTTTTCCTTATGGAGCCTTAACAATCGGTGAAGAGTGGAACCTTCGTCGGATTTGGTGTGTAGACTAAGGTCTGGTGAGGATTCCCATTGGACAAATGGAATCTCGTAGTGTTTCATCATGGATACGATCCATGGGACGAAGTGTTGTGACTTTCCCTCTGCCGTGAGATACACGTCCAAAACCGTCCTTCCTGTAGGAGTATCCCCCTGCAGAAACATCTTTGGTTCAGTGGAGGTCATGATGAGATTCTGGAGCTTTGTGATGTATAGGTCGGTGTAGTAACTCATTGCTTCAATACTCTCATATCCTGTACGATGCTTTGTGCTCAATGCCAAGTAGAAGAGAGCATCAGAGGCGTCGACTTCATCCACGATCAAGTCGGGTGGGAAGGATAGGTAAGCGGTAGGGTCGGTGACAATCTCTACAAGTACATCGAAAAATGCATCTTTGTACATCTGTAGATCCAACATGGGAGAGATTAGACTTCGCATGAAAGCAATGCCGATTGGTGGCGTCCTATCGTAGACAATCTCTATGGCTTCCCGTTGCATTTCACTTTTGAAAACCTTCCTGTCCAATATGTTATGAGGAGGAGGTCCAGCAGTGTTCAATATGCTTCGGAGTACCAAAAAGATCGGGGTGGAACGAATGTAGTCTCGCTGTTGGGAGCTGAGCTCTCCATTCTCAAACTCGCCCAGCTTTTCATCGTTCCAGAAGGAAGTATCGTCCAGTTCTCTGAGCCTCTCTACGTAATCTTCGTCCATGGTGTCTCCCTCCCCTTCCCCCGGATACCGACATCCATTGTCTAGGATGAAGGGGTATACATGAATGGCAACGATGGTTTTAATTATCGCCCGCGGAAGCGCTCTTGGCATATATGATGTTTGATGCAGTCATATCAATTATCGATAGGAGGTTAGGCATAGGGGAACGCCATACCCTAGATAAGCGATTAAAGGTATGAATGGCATGCTCGTGAACCGTTCTTCTTCTTTCTGGCCTGCGGTACAATATCTCCGCACGACGTTCGTCGTCCGACATTGCATTATAAATATAAGTGAATGCAGACAATGCCGTTGATTTTTCGTCATACTTGATATTCAATATAGACAATTCCTCTGAATACTTCTCGTCATCGACATTCCAATTATCGAGTAATGTATGCAAGCTGGATCCAACAAAATAGTGAGCAAGGAATGATTCTCGTACATCTCCAACTTGTTCTTGTTCCCACACTATAAATGGAATGTTGTATGTTGTCATACTGTCGACAAGAAGCTTGACGAGGCTGAATTTGACTTTGGAGTTTGATCGAGTCCTCTCTCGAAAAATACGTTCCAACATATAGCCACGATACCTCTTACCGCTTGCTAGCATGGCACATGGGTCAATTTGGATGAATTCTTCACAGTATCCGACTATAAGTGCTTCTTGATCATTATCCCCCCATGTCATTATAAGCATACAGTGCCAGAGGCTGTGCTCAGAAATCCACTCCTCGAACAACTCGGACCTCTCAGGATTTTTTGTGTCATGCTTTAACCCCAACGCCACTATGTCAGAGTCCGTGAATGCCTCTACGCTCTCCACGTTGTCCAGAAGTGCTGGCCAGAAGAACTCTGGGTGTAGAGTTGGATGTAGCGATATAATGACAGCGGCTCTCAGTACGGCGATGGTTTCGTTGGAGGTGACTGAGTACACCGCTCCCAATAGGGTTTCATGTTCCGGGAGGATGTAGTTTTTCCCCGCTCTAGCCAACTTGATAAGATATTTCAAGATGTGGAAGAGTGGCGTGTGCCTGAAGACTACTTTCTCATTATATGTCAGTGGTTTGGTCACATCGAAACGAGTTGGGCTGGTCTTTCCACGAGGCGCTTCCAAAACTTCGGTCAGGATGGATTCGCTGGCTAAAACATCACTCAGCTCTTGTAAGGGTGTTGTAAGTCTCAGTCGGTTCATCCATTCCATCTTGTGTTGTTCTATAGAGTATTTGAGGACTGGTGCAGAAACAAATGATGGACGCAAAGTCATTTACCTACTACTACTACTAATGGGGAAGTTTTCCATCCCTTTGCGTATGGGAGGGGGGGGGTACGTGGAATTGCATGGCAAAGTGATGGTTTATGCCTCATCCGAGATGCAGGCCTTTGGATATTTCGAGGCTGTTAACTGGCGGAGCTCTTCCAGTGCAGCTTTGATGTGTCCATGATATGTGTAGTTGAGTAGTAAATCATTAATGTGATGGTGAATAGATATGCCATGCTTGCCCTTTACGCGGCGTTCATCCTCTGACATTGCATTGTAAATGTACTTGAAAGAGTAGAGTGATGCCGCAGTGTTGCTGAATTGATCTGTGACTGGTCCAAGAGCAAGAGATAGTACTGTCTTGGAAGCGGCGGCTTGAAATGATAGAGGAACACTGTTGTCTTCTGTTTCCCAGAATACGAATGGGAATTCGTATTCGACCATGATATCAGTGAGGAACTCTACCCTTGGTGCATTGTATACATTCTGATATTGAAAGATCTCTCCCAGTAGTGACCCACCAAGGTAGTTGTCGCCACGAAGCATCTTCCATGGATCTTTCTCAATCACCTCTCGGCAGTAGTCATGCGACTGACTAGTGGTTTGATCTTCGGTCTTATACCAGGGCATAATGATCATTCCTATCCAGAGATTCGTACAATTCTCGTAAAATGGTTGATCCTCACGACGATTGGGAATGCGGGTTTGATGGCGAATGGTATACGCATCCAAGTCCGAGACGCCGTCGATGAGTGCTCTCCAGAAGAGTTCGTGGGGTAGGTTGCTGAGAATAGCTAGGGATTCGAGTATTACCGACCGTAGTGCGGCAATGGTGTTGGGTGTTGATATGGAATAGGCCATAGTCAATATGTCCGTATGGATGGGGAGAATGTATGATTCTCCATTTGCTCTTGCCAGGCGCATGAATAACCGCAAGAGGCGGCAGAGTGGAGTGACATAGAGAGCACGACGATCATCCCCTCTTGCATATCCTGTCAGACTACGCCTGATTGTTGGATTGGCAGTGTCTGCATTATCTTCCAGCCATTCAATGACATCCTCGTTCAAAGATGTGCTCAGTGTAGCATGAGAGATATTCGATGTCACCTTTGCCGGCCAGTGCCATGCTGTTTTCTTATTCGCTTCCATCGAGAGCAAGGGCTGTGAATGAATGGTACCGTCTCTCACTCCCTGGTTTCATTCCTATTCGAACCGGGTTCTTCCTTCTTTCCCCTCCCCCTTTTTTCTAGGGGGGGGGAGAGGGGTGGGATTACCAATTTTGGTCATTGTATTGGGAGAACGGTCGTGTAGAGGGGGGAGAGAGGCATCATGTTCCTATATGGAGAGTGTTATTCCACACCTCACGGGTTCGATTTTGAAGGTAACATATACGTTTCGCATGCAGAAACGCCAGAAGAAGCAGTGAAGGAATTGGGACTGGGGTGTGTAGAAACGAACGTGAAGCTCTTTTGGAGAGAAGATGACTATGAAAGGCCCGAAGTAATGATCGAGGAAGCCAAGAAGCAAATGCTTGAGTTCCTTCACAGCAAGAGCTGTGTCATGGTATACGAAGAACGCGACAAAGGCGAAGCATTCTGTATCCTGTGGTGTCAGAACGACGTATCGCCTACTACGGTCACGGCCTGCGAGGAAGCAATGCTCGAGATTGAGTATTAGTAATGTATTCTACGTATCACTTCTATTACTGCTTCTTTTTCATCTCGATGGCTTCTTGCTTCTGCTTCTTCTTCTCTCTACTATGCAGACAGCAGTATAGAATCAGACCAACAACCAGAAGGACAAAGAGTGCAGCGATGACGATAATGGCGATCCATATCCACCAATAGGTCATGGTTTCGCACTCTGCCGTAGAACCATCGCACTCTTGGCGATGGTCCATGGCGATGGCGATTCGGCTACCGTTGTTGGTCGCTATGCCTGCTCGAGCATTGAAGCACTGGAATGTTTTTGTACTGAGAGGAATGGTCGAAGCACTTTCTGCAAAGATCTCTGACGAGCAGTAGACGGTGGGAGGCTCGTCGTAGGTAGTGCCAGTGATGTTCTGAAGTTGAAAGAGGGTGTTGGGCTGAAGATACCGGGTAGATCCTGGGCTGAGGGCAATCGAAGTGCTCATGGGTTCAACATCGGTCACGGCCAGTACACTCGTATCGGTAGTGGTACAAGTGGTCTCTACCGAGAATGTGGTAGTGGAAGTACCGGCCAGGTTGGTGTTGGTAATAGAGACCACAAACTCACCCATGCCTTCGACCACATCAAAGAGACATCCAGAGGCAGCTCCATAGGCAGCGCCTCCCACATTTGGCGAGTACCGTGCCAGATCCGCACTGACGTCGACCTGGACCTGGAAGAGGTCAACAAGACGTTCCACATTGTCCGTCCAGCCACTGCCACCAGTGACCAAGAAGTCGGGGTCGCCATTGGAGGCCTCTGTTCGCACATCGTAGACCAAGAGGTTGCCGTAGAGATACCAGTTGCCAAAGGAGAGATCGGTGTTTGGCAGGCAGTACTCTGTTCCTACCCACTGGTCGGGAGGAACGGCTCCTAGGACCTGGTCGGTGAGTGTGTTACGTTTGTCGCTCATGTAGCAGGGACTCTCCACGACGGGTAGGGTAGGATAGTCCTTTTGCATCTGAAACGATGGAAGAAGATGATTGCTATCGTAGTAACCATTGTACCCGCTCTCAAGGGCTCCGAACTGAGCGGTAGGTGATGTCTCCATCTCTTGGCTGGCACCGTATTGGCCCGGAGAGGGACCATAGAGTTTGGTAGAGTTGAGCCATGCCCAACCGTGGGTAGAGTTGTAGTTCCTCTTGGTGGGCGTGAGGCCGAATCCATTGTTGGGCAGGAGAGAGTTGGGGTTGATCTCGGGAGAAGCAGTCTCGAAGACGATTCCGTTGGACGTGGCTCCTGCATCATCCCATAGGACGATCATACCTTGGCTGAGCTTTGGGGCTGCATTGAACACCTCTGTGGCGATACTGTTGATGGTAACGCGCACTTGTCCCGTACTGTCCAGGGCCACCGTTCCTTCATCAATGTTGGTCAGAGAGACGGTACGAACGACTGCCGGTTGGCCAGTTTCGTTCAGCACCTTGACAGTGATTTCGAGGTCGGCCAGGAACCTATCGGCGGGCAGAATGTTGAAGCCGTAGGAGTAGGGACCCACCACCCACCTCTGGTGGTATTGAGGATCGGTAAAGCCCTCTGATGCACAGGGAGAGTAGCAAGCAGAGACACACTGTTGGTTCAGCTCATCGATGAAGTTGGTGTCTGCATCTCGGTTGGCTCCGCAGTTGGTATCGAGAATGGAGGTGTCCAGCGGGGCACCGACCACGGAAGAATCGCAGGGAAGGGTGTCGTCACACACTGTTTGTCCACTGTAGCTTGCCAGACATGCCTCTTCTGCGAAGCAGTCCTTGGCTCCCACTCCCAGTGCTGTACAGGCGGCATCGAGCGTCGAGTTGGAGCCTAGGGGAAGGTAGCTGAATCCAAATGGGCATGAAGAGAAGGATGAGGAAGTCATGCCTCCTGGAGTGAAGCACATTCTCTGGAGCCGGTAGCCTATCTTGAGGTTGGTGAGCTTTACCTCGATGAGTGTCTCGAAGATGCCATCGCACGCCGATCCCTCTTCACATTCGGTGGTGAGAGTGGCACAGGTGGATCCAATGTCAGAGGCAACGTAGTCAAACTCTTGATCTATGGTCTGTGTGACGCCCAGATCGGCAATGGTGTTCTCGATAGAGAATGTGAACCGTGTGTAAAGTCCAGTGTTGGGGGCAGACACTTGCTCGTCGGCGCCATAGCAAGGAACCTGGGTGGAGCTGGTACATTGCTCATCGGAGGGCCTATAACTCTCCGAGAACATGAAGCCGCTTCCAGTGTTCTCATCCATGGTCAGGTTGCAGTCGTTCTCGGTGGCCGCATTCTCTACCATGGGTTCTGGAACGGCGAGGAGTTCTGCCTTCTCACCGACGACAGAAGCATAGCGAAATCCTGCCATACCCTCTGCCAGATAGGTGAACTGTTGGCCCAGAGATACGGGCGGTGGACCATTTGTGGCCTCTGGGGCATTGACGCCAATCTCGATGCCTGCCTGTACCACTAGGGCACAAAGCAAGAGGAGCGACACTCTGGAGACCCACATCGTTTTTATGCCGCCTGCCCTCTTGCTCAATGCGTCTAAAAGAGAGAGTGGCGTATGCATTGTATGGAGTGTAGTAATGAAGGATGTATTAATTTCCTTCTGGGACCTTGGTCCATTCCAGTGAATCTCTGATGATGTCATCCCTGAAACCTACGGATGGAAAGTTGAGCCGCAGCTGCCTCTCCAACAAACTACGGAATGCATTGGCATGCTCTTCTCCCGACTGGCCTGCAGTGAAGTACTTATCGATGATGTCAAGATTCTCGGCGTACATGGGAAGACTGCATAGCCACATGTAGATCTCGTCTACATGGAACGGGATCGGCGGGTGTCTTCTGCTCGTATGCATATTAGGTAGGATCTCATAGGTTTCCTCGATCACGTGATTGTACAACATCACCATCACGTAGTCGGTCAACTTCATATCCTGATCTTTCGACTTCCAGTGACTAATGTAATCCCTCAGCGGCTGGAACATGGGTTGGAGATCACCATGGATGTGAGAAGAATGGAATTCGACAGCATCCAAATACTGACCTAGAGTGATTTCGTGGTCTTGTACTGATACGAATTGGTAACTGTAATCGGCCCAGAGTCCAGGGAAGCCATACTCGATACTTCTGTCGTTGATGTCCTCTCCAGGAACGAGCAATGGGAACCCTGAGCGGTAGGTATCATCGAGTTTGGTTGTAGCTAGCATGATGTAGAGAAGGTCCATTCTGTAAGCATCTTCTTCGTAGAAGGATTGATGCTCTTCCTTCCAGAGGTCATACGGATCCTTGCCTTCTCTGTAGTGGCGGATGATCTGATCCATGGCTGGTTCGAGCATGTATCCGTTGAACGTGCGCTTATCAGAGTCTGAAGAAGTGGTGAAAAATCGTTCATAGGGCGCCTTATCTCCCTCGGAATCGAACAATGGCATCCATCCCAAGATGCGACATGATCCCTGAGAGGCGAGAAGAGCGATTCCTACCAGAGCGATCAGGCAGAGGTACGTGCGCATCATTTGCGTCCTTTGTCCAGAAGCAAATGACCGAGACCAATGGTCCGCCACGTCACCCCCGCTTCTGCTGCAGGTGATTTGGGTCGCTGCAGGTGCAGCGGAAGATGTATTACAGTGTCACAGCGCTGAGCTCGTCGAGTTCTTTGGCTGAGATATAGCCCTTCTGTCTGAATCCGTAGGTGACTTTCTCTTCGGGTGGGTGCCTATTCTGATAGCGGCGAATCTTGTTATTGTAGTACGTTTCAGAACGTCCGGCTGGGAAGGACAATTCTATGAATTTGTCGATCTTTGGATTGTCGGGGTAACAACAGATCCAAATCAGAAATTCCGTGTCGCTCAGTGGGCCGATAATATCGGTATGTCCCACTATAGTGCCTGGAGTAAGCTCCTGAGCTACTTCCACTATGTAGTTATACAATACGATAAGATTATAGTCGGATAAGAGCGTATTTTGGTCCTCTGTTCTCCAGAAGTCGATGTACGCTCTCAAAGGTACGAATGCATGCAGGATTTCTTGGTCGATGTTGGCCATATGTGTTTCAAGAGCATCCAGATACAGCCCAAGAGTACCCTTCGGTTCCTCAATTACCGCAACGTTGTAATGATAGTCTCCCCAAAATCCAGGGAATCGCAATAGTATCTCTTCGGTATTACTGATGTTATCATAAGAATTGCACGAAGTGATGAGTATTGGAAAGCTGAATCGATAGCTATTGGCCAATTCTGCAGTAGCTAACATAATGTAGAGAAGAATTGCACGGGCAGTATCTTCCTCATACAAGCTACTGTACTCTTCCCTCCAGAGATCATAGGCTGGTTCGCCTCTTTCGGCACGATCTATGATCTTATCCATAGCAGGCTGCATCAAATCTCCGTTAAACGTCCTCGTACCGTCTTCAAGTGTGGTGTAATGCTTACTGATGCGAGGGTCATCAAGTATGCGAGGGTCATCAGGAAGGGGAACCTTTCCTAGGAGGACACATGATCCCTGAGAGGCGAGGAGAGCGATTCCTACGAGAGCTACCAAAAACAGGTACGTGCGTAGCATCGTGGGATGAAAGGGGGAGTTGTTCCCAAGTCTGCGGCCAGTTGGTACACAAACAAGTGAGCGAGGAAGGGCAGTAATTCGCCACGTCATTCCCTTCCCCCCCCTTTCCCTATTTACTCGTACGGGTAATTTTCGTCACTAATCCTAGATTATGGGGTTCGTGGACCAGATCATAAACTTGCAGGTTTCTGCCACCCTATTCGAGCACGAGGCTCAGGAGAGGGATAGAGATATCAAGAGTATCGAGAAGAAAGCAACTGCATGTATCAGGAAGGGAGATGAGGACGAGGCACGTATCCATGCGCAGACAGCCATCCGTATGAAGCATGAGCGATTGGAGTTCAAAAAGATTGCCGCCACACTCAATACGACTGCCAGCCAGTTGGAAACGGTCTTCAAGATGCGAAAGGTTACAACATCCATGCATAAAACCGTTCAAGGACTAGTTGCCGCTTCCCAGAAGATGAACCCAGCCAAGATCAATCGTATGATGGAGAGATTCTCCAAAGAGATGGGAGCCATGCAGGGCAATCAAGGGAAGATATTGGGTAGCATGGGAGTTGTATCGGCAGATCTCACACCGGAAAAAGAGGTGAATAACGTTCTCTCTCAGTTGGCAGATGCCGCAGGGTTGGAATTGAAGGAGACGATGCAAATCGCTCCACCCAGCGTCGAACCAGAGGCAGAGGTAGCAGAAGCCCAAAAAGAGCCAGTGCGGGCCAAACCTCAACGAGTGGCAGTGGCTTCAGCACCAGTACCCAAACGCACCAAGCCAGCGAAGAAGAAGACTCCTTCGGCACCTGCACCGCAAGCAGTCCCTGACGTGGTGGTGGCAGAGCCTGCTCCACGCCCCACCAAGGCCCCAGTGTTCGTGTTCGAGGAGGAAGAGGAGAAGGAAGAAGCGGTCCCAATAGTACAAGATCCGTTCAGTGTGTGTTGTGGAGACGACTGTTCCAACCATACAGTTCCACTGGAACCAGCGCCTTATGAGAGTGAACCGGTGCCTACTGTCACCACCGACCCTTCCATACCATGTGGTCTCTTGGTAGACTTCTGCGACCCCAACATTACTGATCATAGACCACCTCCACCACCTCCTCCCTCTCCAGATACCGATCTGAATAGAAGGATGGCCAGACTCTTTAGCAAGAAGTTGTAGAATACATTTCATTTACGAATACTGTCTTTCAGCATTATGGCATAGGTCTTTACATCCTGTTGCATCGATGGATAGTTCCTGTCCCTCTGGAGTTGCGCTATGTAGTTGTTCGCCAGATCCTGTAGCATGGCATTGTCGCCGTTGGTGACAAAGTTCTGTACACGAAGTTTCATGAGAAGGATGAGAAAGTGTGTCTCTGTCACCGCTTTGACATCCTCCTGGGAAGCCTGCCTCCTTGCAATCTTCAGGTCCAGCTTTCCCATGCGGATGTCAAGCGTACGAATCTCGTCACGAAGCTTCTCCGTTAAGTCATTCATACGATAGATCCCGCGTCCAGATACTGGGTATGCTTGGAAGGTGGTTCTGGGAGTAGACGGACAGAAGCCTGTGCTTTGAGAGTTGCCAAGGCCTCTATTATAGGCTGGTCTCTTGTATGCCTGTCCACCTGGAAGCCGTCTCTACTATTCTTCTTCTTGTTCGACCCCTTTATGTTGGCAAGAATCTCCCTTCGGCTCTTTCCAAAGTATTCGTTCTTGATATTGAACCACTTGGCAATGCGCCACTCGATAATGTCATCACCAAACTTTCTGAGCACTTCATAGAGAATGGTAAAGCCCACGAGGCCATTGACAAAGCCTAGGGCCGCTCCTGCGTAGAGTTGATAGATGTAGTCCACGTTGCGGTAGAGGCGTTCGAAGAAGATGAGATACACTACCATGAAGCTACCCACCAGCGTCCAAGTGTCGGGTATGTGTCTTCTGTAGAGGCCCAGGCGGAGGAACATCATGACAAACTCGGTGATGAGTTGAGATCCATGCGATGGCATCTGAAGGTCGTAGAAGCAGTCTGGACCTTGAGGACCCGATTCATCAAAGATGTAGAGGCCAATGTAGTTGAGGAAAACACCAAAGTAAGTGATGCAGCTGACGCCCAGGTAGAAGAGATCTGTATCAAAGTACGTCGTTGCTATGGTTCCTCCGTAGATCACCAGTGGGTACCAATCGAGCACAAAGAGCAGGTCGGCGAACCAGTTATCCACCCACGCCACGCATTCGAAAGGCTCCCCCGCAAAGATGTGGGCCATGGCATAGAGCTCATGGAACCCCGACATGGTGTTCGTGCACACAAACACCACCTAGAAGGAGCATTCTTCTTCCCCCTACCCATACCAAAGGAGTGTGGTTATAACTATTTCCCCCTCCCTCCTCCATGTAGGTGAACAGTTTTGTCTCCACCCCCCCCTTCACTTCCCTACGTAGAAAGGTGTTTTTCTTCCCACCGATTCGCTTAAAAGGGAGCGGTGTGGATGGGATTTGTTCAGTTTCTCAAGGTCTCGACAGCAACACGTCCCAAAGATGGTCCAGTTTTTCAACCACAACCCATGGCCTTGCAACGTCAAGCTTGCCGACGGAACGATCCATACGATCCCTCGGCACGCAATCACCTTTGAATGTGCGGAAGAGGCTGAAAAGAAGTGGACTATCCCTACGGGTGGAAGCACCATGACCGTGTGGAGTTACGCTGCTCCCAAGATGCTCAAGGAGTTCCCTTATGATACCAGGGAAGATCACAGGGATACTGCTCTGATCGTTCCCTTTGCACTCGCTCCTCTTGTGCCGAAGGAGTTCACCGGGGCCGTGTACACTGTGCCTCCCCCAAACCATGTCACGTACGATGAGAAGCGAAAGCCCCTCTTCGCACATGGCCTGGTCCTGTTCCGTGCTGCGGCAGGACTAGAGCCCCTCTCCCCTCTCGTATGAATACATATCGACTAAGGGATGACAAATAGTCTATCGTCACATGGTGCCTGGGAGAAAAGTGGTGGTGGGCCTGCGAAGAGTGGAGTTGTTAGTTGCCAGAGTGTGTGGGGGGGAAATGACTTCGATCTGTTACCTATGCAAAGCTACGGCCGAACATGGGAAGCGTCAGAACCTGATCGAATACGGTAACTGTCAACACATAGAGCACCTGCAGTGTGCGACCACGAGAGCCAAGAGCAATGGGAACATTATGAGCATCAGCTGTACCCAATGTCATGCAGATAGGAACAAGGACTCTACGTCTACCAACGACGATACCACCTACCTTCTGGGTGTCTATGCCGATACAGAGTACCTTCGTGGTGTTGGATGGAAGAAATGGACACGAAGAGTACGTAATGCACCCGTAGACTTTTTGACGAGTCTTGAGACAAGTCCCATCTCCAAGCCCCAAGGTGGTCTCCCTCTGCCCAAGGAGCAAGAGATGAAAGTGATCCCTGTCGACGTCAAGCAGCTGGTCATGAATGGTCATGAGGAAGAGAGTCGTACCCAGGGCATGGTCCGGTTGACGGTCGATCAGAAGAGGAGAGGAATGGATATCTTGGGTAACCTAGCGAACCACAAGTACTCGGTAGAGACCCTCAAGAATTTGGACATCTCGTTCCAGTTCATGAATCAGTACATCAGGATGAAAGATGGGAAGCCATGCACATTCCGAGTGTGGATGGAAAAGACCAATCTCAGTCCCCGAGAGCTCGTAGAACTTGGAGCAAGATTCGTAGATCTGAGAGGGTGCGGCTTGGTGTGGGAGAATGCCAACGGTACCCTCGTTGCCCCCTCGGTCTACGTTGGTGCTCCTCTCTACACCAAGTACGATGAGGTTCTGAAAGAACTCTGTGACAATAATTGGAAGAAGTTCTTCCGCATCAAGTACAATCCGACAACCCTCAAGAGCATGGGGCTCACCTTGGATGTGTTGATGAACTGTGAGACATTCGGGTGGATGGATTTCCGTTTTTTGCAGTACTTGACACTGTGTGGAGTATGTGAATGGGGATTCCGTTCAAAGACACTCCAGGCCATATATGAAAAGAAGTATGATGGTGATTTGTCACTGGGGCATTTCGGAGCTCACTTTTGCGGACAAGTTATGAGGTGGACGTCAGCGGATTGTGCCAAATATCTCGGTATTCGTTTCAAGGCATAGAGTGGGGGGAATATAGTGTTTTTACTATCACTCACACACAAGCGCGTAGCAGTTAGAACAAGTTCGCATAGGGGCTTGGTTTGGCGGGCGCTTCTTCCTTCTTCCCTGCATCGGCATCTGGCATCTTCTCATCCTCTGCTGGCTTTTCCTTCTCGTCCTTTGCCTCTCCTTCTTCCTTCTTGTCATTAACATCTTCCTTCTTCTTCTCATCCTTGGTATCCCCTCCCCCCTCTTCCTTCTTCTCGTCCTTGGTATCTCCTTCTTTCTTGTCGTCCTTGGCATCTCCTCCCTCTTCCTTCTCGTCCTCCTTGAGAGAATCCAAGATGGAGGCCTTCTTGCGGCGATCCTTGATCTTGGCGAGACGAGTTGAGAGACGTTGCAACTTGTTCTTCCTTTCTCTCTCATCACGCATGCTGGAACTGATAAGCTCAAAGGACTCCAAGGCCCACTTCATGACCTTGGGATCCTTGTAGGCATTTAGTGGCATCTTCCTCATCTCTGTCATGATTGACTCGAAGCGCTTACCAAACTGCTTGCGCTCTTTCTCGTCAGAGAGCTCCGAAAAGAAGTTCAAGGCATAGGACATGATTGCTGGCAGTGATGAGAACAAACAACGACTGCTGTCACCACCGCCCCCTCGGCAACAAATGGTAGAGGGAAGGAAAAGGGGTCCAGATTGTGTTCTCTAGTGTATATTTCTCACAATTGTTGTGCTTTCAACTTCAGATGGACGTACTGTTCGTACTTGTTCCCTGAAGAGTAGGCACAGAGCCAGAAGGTGACCATGAGCGTGATGGTGGCCCCCAGAAGCAGAATAACGGCCAGGAGGTTGGATTCACTCTCGAAACCAGTACCAAAGTGACCACCGCTGCCAATGGCCGCACAGTCCACACCGTAGAGTGTGCAGTCGTCGACGGTAATGTTGGCGGGAATGCTAAAGGGAGCATCGTTGGCGGCCGAGATGACGCAGTTTGTCGTCTGGGCACTGTCCAGTGGGATCCCCTGAATCGAAGTCAGAAAGAGGTCACAGACGAACGTCTGGCTTCCTTGGGTAACGACTCCGAACTGTGAAAGGGGTAGGTTGAACTGAACCACCTGGCCAGCTGTGAGTGTCTCCGTGTCGGTACCTGTCGATTGGACACCGTTTCCTGTACAATTGGCCTCCAGTACGTATACAGACTCTACAGTGCCGACGTTCTGCACACTGACACCCAGGTGTCCATTGCTACTGGCCTCTCCCACCACACAGACGTCGATCGAAAGGATCCTTCCCCCTGAATAGGGTTGACCTGCTCCCGTCAGGATGCCGTTGGATATGACGATCCTTCCCTCTGCAAAGATGGTCTGAGCAGCAACTTCGGGGTCAAAGTGGATCAACTTGTTGTTGTGAAGCTGCCATAGAGGAAGGCCACACTTCTCATCGCCTGCATCTTGGACCCAACCGGGAGGGAGGAAGTTGTGCATGGCATCGATCTGGGCCACGAAGCTACTGCAGCTACCGGTTGTCGATAGAAGCTTGTGCATGATGCCGGTGATCACGCCAGGAGTGTACTCGGTTAATTTGTGTTTAACGAGCATGTCCTCGTAGGCTCCCTGTTTACCACTCGTGGTCGTAGTGGTTTGCTGAGTGTTCAGTCGGTTGTCGGTAGCGCTCAAATCGTCACCATCGAAGCGTCTCTGGTTATAGTACCAATCGAAGCCCTCAATGTAGCCTGGAGCACAGCGGTGCCTGTTCCCAGAGCAAGCGGTGGCCGCGTTGGCGTCGTTGCCAAAGAACTGAGCAGTCATGCCGAGCTGCTTGCATCCATGACCATAGGTATTCATCAGATTGGGAGGTACATAGTACCAGAAAGATCCATGCTTGATACTTCCACGGTTCTCCACTGTCGGGGTCACATCTCCCACGGCCGTAGGTCCAGCGTAGGAATCGGGAACATTGTAAAGTATCTGAGACATGGGCATGAGGCCAACAAGATTGCTATTCTCCACTTTGCCATCTGTGGCAGAGAAGAGAGCCTTGCCAAAACCTTCGTGGAAGATGCTGTCTCCCTGCCGAATAGTCTCCCAGACATTGGTAAAGTAAGCACTGGGGTCACTGGTGTCGCCTCCCATGTTGTAGGTGGGTGGCGCACCTGCATCTCCATGATCGGTGGCGTTACAGATGGAAATCAGTCCATCGAGATCGGTACCAATGGGACCAGAGGGGGAAGCAAGGTTATCGAACTGAGCAAAGACGTTGTTGAGACTGTTCGTGCCCTGGCTGTTGACAGAAGTTCCGTCGCTCAGCGTCTCGTCGTAAGACATGAGGATGATACTCTCTGTAGGAAGAGCGTTATCGAGAGAGAGATCGGTAATGGTAATGTTCAACATGATGTAGGGCGTAGGCCTCTTCTGAATGTTGTAGATGTGACAATAGGGTCCCAGGAGGCCAATGGCTTCGGCCGTGTCGTGCATTCTGGTCCTGAGTTGACCCCCTCTGCCCTCTGGACCGAATTGGGTAGCACTATGATCGAGAGACATGACTCCTCGACGATCCTTGGGACCTTCTCCACAGAGTGTAACCGGGTTCTGCTTGTAGTAGAAGGCGCCTCCTGATGGGTGCATATCATCATCTCTCGTACGGGAGCCATCTTCTTGGTCGGCGTCATCAATGTACAATGGATAGGGTGTGTTACATCGTTGAGCGACAGAGAGATTGATACCGTTGGCGTCCATCCCTTCTGATTCGAATAGTTCTTGACTGCATAGGAACGATTGTGGGACGTAAGTGGTATCATTGACATCCTTGAAGAACTTGCCTCCATCCGGCTGGTAATTGATCGGTGCCAGGCAAGAGCAGGCGGGGCATCGAGCCACAAAAGTACCATACAACTGTCCGTCGCCAGAGGTGTTCGGATCCGGTTGGTCACCAAGACCAGAGGCTGAACAGAAGTCTACATCGTCTGCACTTCCAAATGATACGTCATCTGGCTCTGGCCTCATGTATCTGGGATTATTGGAGAACCACTTATTCTCTTGGTTTGGATGGTTACTTCGGCGGACTCCATCTAGACCAATGATGAGGGGGTTTGACCAATAGACTCTCTCTGGGCCATTGACGACATACTTGCGTTCCATATCATCATCACAGTCATCGTAGAGAGGCGGTCTGTCCGTGAAGCAACCGGCCTCGAAGAGATCACATGTAGAGGGATCCAGCATGCAAGTGTCGTAGCATGTCTGGTTGAATCCCGTATTGTCATTGTCATCCACATCACCACCATCATCAATGCACTTGTACATGGGCTGTGCGACAAAGGCAGAGCCGGCCAAGAAGCGACATGCTGGATTGGTCTTGGTGGATTTGGTTCCAGGAGTGGCTCCCTGCAGTTCTTGCATGTACTTGTCCGCACACGCACTGCCACAGTAGGACCTTCGTTCCGCATCGCACGTATTCTTACATGTCTTACCAGCATTACCGATGGTTCCGCCACACTCGTCATCATTGTCATCATCTCGTCCTTCCCAGAAGGGGCAGAAGAATCGTCGGCAGTTAGTAGGGTCGGTACCTCCCCCTCCCATCTTGCTGTTGAGGTTGAGATCCAGCTCGGAGCAAGTGTTGTCTCCGGCCTTGCACTTTGGATTGCATACGATGTCATCTCCATCATTATCCTCTTGACAGTCGCAGTAAGTATCTCTGACAGTCTGAATCTGGGACGATGTCAATCCACAGGTCAAGACCAGTCCGTCGTCATCCGGATCAAAGACTCTGCAGATGCCTGTAGGTTGATCATCACCAAAAGTATCATCATGTTCATCGTCGTTGACATCATTGTTTGCTCCTCCACTGTCATCGTCTCCACAGCTATCATTATCGTCATTGTCATCCCAATTGGTGATAAAGTTACCAACGGGGTCCAAGTCGGTCACCCAGGGATCCATGCCCATGTAGTTTCCATAGAAGGGTGAGCAGAGGGAGCACCAGTTGGACCTTTCCATGCAAGGAGAATCGTCGTTGCAGAGAGGCTCGGTGCCTGGGATACCAAGTGAACCGGCAGAAGTACCGCAGCAGTTACCATTCGTACATCCCCAACTACCTTGATCGTCGTTGGCTTCTGTATGGGTAGCCGTAACAAAGGGAGCATCGAAGAAGGCTCTACCTCGTCCCGTCTTGGAAGCTGCAGTGACCAGAGTGTTGGGTGGGTATTGATAGTTGTTGCACACGTTGAGAACGTCCGGACTGAGTCCTGCATTGACATACTCTTGAGTATTACCCCAGTTCTCGGCAGATGCTTGCACTGTAGCATCAAAGCCTGCAGAGTTCATCAGAATACTGTCGACCCTAGGAGTAAAGTAGAACTTGGTGTCGTCGTCCCCTCCACTACCCGCAATGAAGAGATCAGATCGACCTGCACAGGTGACAATGTCCTCTTCGTCGCCATCGGGGTCTCTGTTGGAGATTCTCTTGTAGGTATCCGTGTGGAGGGATACGTAGGCAAAGGGGACATCGAGCCCCGATATCCCGTCGAGGCCATGGGCGGTAACCACAGAGCTGGCAACGATCTGAATCTGAATGGGTCTCGTGACGAGGCAAACGCCATTCTCGTCTCGGTTGATACAGGTTCCTGAATTGCCTGGTGCAAGGACGTCTCGGTCAGATAGGACGTCGAACTGGTAGAAAAGTTCGCTGTTGGGCTGGATGGCGAACTGAAGTTCAGTCGATGTCCCCTCTGAACCACAATCGCCAGGACTCTCCAGAGCACAGGACGAGGTCCTGGTCACACTGATGATGCCGGCCTGGCTTTGAATGTTCTCAGTGGGGATCTGGCCGAAGCATACGAGCGCGAGAAGGAGAGTGGCGAGCAATGTGCCGCCAAGGGCGAGGCGTCGCATTTGCCTTGCGAGAGTGGTAACCGTATCTGCTGAAGAGAACGGTAGATGCCGCTGAGATGCGCCCGGATGCAGAGTAGTCTAAGTTTCTTATTGTGTGTATATACGAGAGAGAGAAGCTGTTCATTCATGCAGGAGAGAGGGCTCGGAATAGCAGATAGGTAAGCGCAGCCCCTCCTCCGAAACAAAGAAGGCATACGGCGCAGAAAGCCTCAATGAGCTTCTGCTGTCTGCGAAATACCACGTCGTCATGGATCTCTCTGAGCATCTGCTGTCGCTCTTCGCTGTCTTCGTCGGCATCTCCTACTACGGCCAGTAGTGACGTGGAAGCATCATCCATATCATCCTTCATGGTGAAGAAACAACTAGACGTGTGAGGAAGGGAAGGTATGATCCCCACTAGCTATGTGTGGGGTATACCGGGAATAGAGAGGGAATGTTTTGCACCGAACCGTCGTGAATCAGATCATACAGGATACTAGCACAGAACATCGAGAGGCATAGACTCGCAAATGTAAGGATGCATAGCAAAGTGAACAATACAGTAATGATCCCAATGTAGTACTCCACTCGAACGATTCCTGCATTTATGGAATCTAGAGTCCGCATGGTAAGAGGGGGGGGGGTGGAGACGAGAAACAAATGGAGCAAAGTCATTTATCATCGCAGGTCATTTTCCTGTACGCTTGGACTACATTCCCTAAAAGGGGGGAGGTTCCTTGAACGTTGGCAGGCTGGGAAAGTCCCCTAGAATGTAGTAGGTACAATCTTCACTGACGCCCAACTGGAGCATTCGTTGCTTCGCCTCGGTATTGAGATACGCTGGGTTGTCGATATCGTACAGGTGTGAAAGCTGCTCGTGGTATTCGGTAAGGCAGCGCTGTCTTTCAATATCCCATAAGGTGGCCATCTGTGCTTCGATATCCCCAAAGGCTTCATCCAGTTTCCTCTCAATATGATGGATGGTGTGAAGGTTCGTATTCGACTGAGAGACTGCCATCGGAATCAAAGTGTACAGTGGGACAAAAACAAGAAATAGAGCGAGGAGCAAAACAAGCCGGTAGAATACAACCTTATTCCGATGAATTGTCATTTCATCCTCGAGGGCGGTAATCCTTGCGAGAGTGACATCCAACTTCTCTTCGATCGTATGAGACTCTTCGTCCATAGACCGAGTGTTTGCTTCCTCGTCCATGAGAGGAGATGCCTCCAAGTCATTGTCGTCGTAACCCATGACGATTTCCGAGTCAGCAAATAGTCTCCCCCCCGTTGCGAGGTGTGGTATAAACTAACACCAATATTGCAAGAAGGAGAAACGTGGAGGTATTTTGTACGGTCTATAAAATATGGGAGTAATTACTCCGCCCCCTCCTCAGAGTAATTACTCCACCCCACCCTCAGAGTAATTACTCTGCCCCACCCTCAGAGTAATTACTCTCCATTCGATGCTTCGGCATGTCTCTCGAGTTTGATGCTATACCATCTCCACAGAGGAACCGTGGAGCATTAAAGATGCGTATATGCTACACTATCTGGATGAAATCACAAAGACGTGAACCAGAGAGGAAGAAGCGGTTGCTAGAGACTGAAGAGCCAAATCACAGTAGAAAGCGCCGTAAATACACCGAATAGTACCTGTACATTATGTGTCTATCCACCGGTTTCTTTCATGATCTTTTTGGTGTTGTTCTTTTGGCGGATGCTATAGATACACATGAACAGGGCGAATGCGAGAGCAAGGAATAGCACCGATCCAATCACGAGCCAAACCACCACCTTGCCAGCAGTATTGAGTTCGTCACCATCGTCTGTATCGGTATCGTCGGTGCTTCCATCAGTAATGGTACTGGGATCTATGACGGGAGTCAGCGTGTCGGGCACGCCAAGGGTCTCTCCGTTGAGTACAAAGGTGGGTTCAAAGTCTGTCGTGCAGACAACGTTCACTCTGGAGAGTTCCACGTCGGAAGGATTGACAGTCTCTGCAGAGAATAGCTTGTAGTTACACTGGATTGGATCCTGTGATGTAGTGTTCGTTGTGGATCCAAGGAACTCTAGTAGGAAAGGAGCATCGGTATTGGCCGTTCTGCAGGTTCCAGCTTCCACTCCGGCGATCAACATGGAAGGAGGAGAGACCAGGACAGAGACTTCCGTAAAGGTGTCGGTAATCTGATCGTAGTCTCTAACGTAGCCACAGTCTACAGCCAAGTTGTAGTTACCGATGCTAGACTGGCGGTCCTCATTGCATACCTTGTAGTAGGCGGCGCCTGAGAATGCAGTTCCAGTGACGTCCATGGAACAGAAAGTACCCGATGCACCTCCCGTCTCCAGATCGGCATTGGTCACCTCCTGGGGGTAGTCTATCAACTCGCCGGCAAAGGTAAGCAGGACTTGAAAACCGGTAGCGTCTGTGATGGGCTTCACGTAGAGAGACCTATCTCTGAGCCATTCGTTCGGGTCGGGATTGTTCCACTGAGGAGTAGTGTTGGGTACGCGGAAACTCCTTGCTGCATTGGGGCCATCCGAAGCATTCAGTTGGACCATAGTGTCGCTGGCATCTCGAAGTTCCGACATGATGGTGCAGGGAGTCTTGGTGTCGAGGTCGAGGAAGCCAATGCCAAAGCCTGGAACGCAAGTGACCGTGTTGGAAATCTCTCCCGATCCACAGGCCTCATCTTCCGTTCCCAGGCCAAAGCATTGGGTCGATGGAAGGAGCTGTTGAATGGGAAGGGTGGCGCCGTTGGTTCGGAGAAGAGAGTTGAACTGAAGGACTGGGTTGGGATTACTGTATCCGTCTGCGGCGTATCCGTTCTGGCCACAGCCTGGTCCATAGGTAGGGGTGAGTCCGGGTCGAACATAGTACCACATGGCCCAGGGGTCGTCGGGAAAGAGGAAGCTCAATCCACAGGGCTCGCTAGTGGGGTATTCTGGGTACGGTTCGCCATTGAAGGGACATGTAAAGCCATCGTCCTGTGTGGGCCTAGAATCCCAGGGGTTGTTGGCAAGGTTACCAGAGGTGACCATTTCCAGAACTCCGGGGTTCTCGGGGTCACTGTTGCAGACGACAATGTAACCTTGTACATCGGGGCCAACGAGTCCGTCTGGGTTGAGAGGTTGCAGAATGGTTGCAGACACCAATCGGCTGGGTTGACTGATGGCCGTCGCCCCCTCTACTCCTCTCGTGACACTTTGGATCTCAATGGACTCTGAAGTGATAGGCGTGGAGATGGTGATATCGATGTTGACACCAACGCTGGGAGGGTTATTAATGTGGTAGAGGCGACAGAAGGGACCCAGTGGTTCGAAGGCTGCCGAGTATTCGACATTGACCTGGCACTGGCCACCGTCACATTGAGCCGATTCCCTATCATAGGTACAGAGGAACTCATAGTGTAGGGCTCCTTCGGCCTTTTGCTCCGTCGTCGGATTGAATGGAGGCTGTGCGTTCATGGGACAGCGGAGCATTTGCTCGTTGAGTCGCTCATTGGTAAAGTAGGTGGTACTGACTTGGTCCGTTCCAGCGAAACTGATCTCTCCAGTGGTATAGAAGAAGGATTGGAACTTGCATTGGACATTGTGATAGATGGAAGAGTCCAGAAGATCTTCTACGGCCCCCGTGAACTGGTCGTCGGTAGTACCCACAGCAGTGGCCACTGGAAGGTAGAGATAGTTGTAGGGAATGAAGAATTGACCCTCGTCCGATCCAGTGACATCGTTCAGCTCGTAGATCAGAACCGGTTCGGAGGAAGTGATGCTAATCGTGGCGGGTGTGGAAGTCTGGCACTTGTCAGGTGTATCTGCAGGACAACGTGTGCCACTTCCTATCTGCACTTCGTCCGAATTCTGATTGGGTACGGTACTCAGGGCCACATTGAAGTTTGCACTGGATTCCCCATTGCTGGGGGCAAAGATCTCCAGGTTCATGGTGGTAGCAAACTCACTGGTCGCACAGTTCAGTCCTGTACTGTTGTCGGCACCTCCTGTGAATACACACTCTCTGAAAGAGCTCACGCTCAGAATGTTCACTTGAGCACTTACGCAGAGACATGTCAATGCCAATAGAGGGAGCACGCCTGTGCTCATCGTTCGCACCGACAGTACCCTCCTCCTCCGTGCCATAAGCCACTTCTGGATCTCGATGCGGTCTCTGTACGCAATGACCAGAGCAATGACAATGAAAGAGAGAATGGTCAGGGGGACATAGAGTGCAATGTTTCCAAGGATCACATTCCAGATCCCCATAGACGTAAAGGTACTGGAAGAAGAAGAAGATGTGACAGGTGTCGCAGGAACGAATGAGGAAGAAGACAGTGACGAACTATCCCTTGCCTCTACGGAGCATACGAGGCAGAGGAAGAGAGTCGAAGTGGCCAAGAGAGTCTGTGTGGCAGATATGGCAGACTTTGAAGAGATCTGCTTCTGTAGCTTTCGGATCTTGTTCATCCAAGAGACGTTGATACATGAATATATCATGATACCAAGACCGAGTGCTGCCAAGAGAAGTAGAGTAAGCCAATAGCCGATACGGGCGACCCAATCTATGACAGAGTCTGGCGTGCAGCGATTTGGCCATGGCCATGTCTGCCAAAAGTAACAGGTATCGTTGTTGTCAGAATCGTCATCGGAGAGGTCGGCATCATCTCTGTCACCCACAAAGTTCGAAATGTCCACGGTGCCAAAGGTCTGGCCACCACCAGTTTCGGCCGTAATGAAACACTGCACCTGAGTGGTACCCAGAGAGACTTGGTCCCTCCCAGAGACCACTGTGCCCGAGAACAGACTCAGTTCCACGACGAGGTCGGGATCAATGGGTCCTGCATAGGCAAAGGGAATGGTGCAGGCACCGATCTGGTTGGGTTCGAGAGAGATGGTACAATCGGTTACATCGGACACCACCACAGTGCCTCCATCTAAGGAGGAGAAGCTGGTGGCACCACTCGTAGTATTGGTGGTGGTAGCCGTACCAAAGTTGGTCTTGACAATGAAAGATCCCGCTGTAGCCCCCGTGTTCTGGACGAGAGCAAAGACCTCTCCTGCAGCATTGTTCTGAGGAGCAGCGCATAGGAGAGTAGAGTTGAGGAGTACACCGGTGGCTACGCCTACTCCCTCTCCCACAAAGTTTCCTCCTAGGTAGAGTACCAACTCTTCCTGAATGGTGCCGCTACTAGTGGGTTCACGCAAGATGTGTGTCTTATCCACCCAATAGGGAGGCTCTGCTGGGTTGTAGTCTATAGGAACTCCAGAGAAGCTCACCTTTGCTCCCTGAGATTGGGCAAAGAGTTGCTGGGCCTGTGTCAAGAAGTTCTCGCAGGGAGTGATGCTGGTAAAGTCAGATCCGAGGGTCGTCTGTTGGTAACCAGGCACGCAGGCTCCATTCATGCCACCTGCACACATCAATTCGGCCACCTCTGGCCTCTTGATGAACACGTCGGTGGACATGCCATTCTTGGAGCATCCCGTACCGAACATGCGGACCCACTCAGAGTCGTTGACATAGTACCACGAGCCTTGCTCTTCCTCATTGTCGAGGAGAAGACGGCGGCAGGTCTGAGTGGGGACATTGCAGCCTTGGGCAACTGCATTCAGTCCCTCGGGAGTCTTCCAGGGGTTACGGGTTTCGATGCCAATACCATCGTTTGCAATGTCGGATGCACTAATGTCCGACAGTAGGCCATAGGTACAGATTCCAGGCTCCTCTCCTTGCTCGGTAGGGCTGATACACGTTCCGCAGGTAATGATGCCACCTCCGAGAGGCTGGCCAACGAACCCTACAGGAGTCTCGAGGTTCACCAGAGCTCCCAGTACCGTACCGCTCGTGTCTGGAACCAACCCTCCATCGTTGAGAGAGCTCAGGGTCAGTTGGCCCACATCGGTGAGGGTAGTATTGGCAGTTCCTGTTTGGAGGAGCACTTCGACGTTAATGAGTGTTCTTGGTGACTCTTGGATGCGAAAGGCGCTACAAACCGGCTCGAGGGCAGCGAGGTAGCCATATCTCCAGATGTAGTCACCTGTTTCCTCGTCTGCCGATGGACAGGCAAGAATGTTGCACGTGGGATTGATCTGGTTGTACTGATAGTCGGGGAAGAACTGAGCGGCACCTTCGAATCCTAGCGTGTTGGCATCTCCTTCCAATTGGGCCTGCGTGGGACAGACGGACCTCTGCTGACTCTTGCCCACCGGTCCTGCATTGGGAGTGGAAGTGAAAGGATTGCCGTCGTCTTCCAGCGTGGCTCCATTGTTCATCAGAGTGGAACAGGATTCTGTACTGGCCATGGTATGGTAGGGAGTGTTGGTGGCCGGCGTACCATCCCTTGGGAACTGAACGCTATCCGCTTGCTCCCAGACCATGCCGTAGGGAATGGGCAGCATGGTCTTGTAGAGATTCCAAACGTTGACGGCATTGGAGGTCTCGAACGTAATGACAAGAGGCTCCATTAGGATCTGGCAATCGGTTCCCTCCAATGTGCCACTGCACTCTCCGGCGCTGTTGGTATTGGATCCATTGGGGTCATTGGGAATGTTGGGAATAGTAAAGACCAGATTCTCGCCACCGGACACTTCATTGGTCTGAAGAAAGAGGGTAACAGCCGTAATGGGTGTATCCTCGCCTAGAATACCGCATGGAGTCTTGTCGAGGTTGCCACTCAGATCGTTCTGCAATGTGGACAGGACCGTCTGAGCAAGTTTAGGATCACTTGCGAGAGGAGAGTTGGTGCACGTGTCGAATGTGGTCACGCTGCGCACGTCTCCATTCAGTACCTGACCACTGGCGTTCTGTACGGCAAGTAGCAGTAGCAATACCAGAACAGTGGCCGTCGTACCTCGCATGGCGGAGAGTGTCTACTACTCAATGCTATTGGTTTCCTGTTCTAAGCGCAGTGTTCTCCTTCTGTTTTTATTTTTGATGCTGGATCACGGTCAACCGACATCGATGATGGATGTATCCCACTTGCATTTTCCTGGCTTTGTCTCGGGCGCCTCTTGATCGAATTCTTCCTCGTCTTCCATGATTAGGTCCATTACCTCTATGACGAATGGATCTTCGGAACTGAGGCCGTCGCTACAGAGAAAATTCTCCAATCTAGAGTGCTTATCTCCCACTGGTTCGGGAGTCGTTGGTTCTTCATCGAGATCTATGATAGTGGAAGGATCTATAGAAGAAATCTCCATTGGTTCGGGAAGTAGGGTTCTTCTGATATCCCTAGAAATGATAGAGCCGCCACATGAAGGGCACCTCCCGGGGCGGGAACAGTTCATCAGTGCACAGTAATCGAAGATGTGAGGAACAGAGCAGGCTGTAGAAAAAGCAGGATACTTGGGTCTAGTCCCTAGAAGAGGACAAATGAAGCCACCAACTCCAGTAAGGTGAACGTCATCATCACTAATAGTATGATTCAATAGCCCACAGGGGTCTTCGACCAGGTCGAATGACTCATAGACTTCTTTTGGGGTTTTAGGGTTCGAGAATGTGAAGATGAACTTCATGAGGGGACCTATAGGTACCTTCTGGAAGAACTTGAGAGACATCAAGTAGAACAGTACTTCGCCTTCACCCTCTTCCTGAAGGGGAAGCTCTATAGTAAAGGTGTCCGGAGGGAATGTGAGATAGTCATGTGCTTCTGTGGCAATGAGGGGGTATGGAGGATACATCCCACTATTCGATACGAGCTTGACGGACACCGATTCTCCAGCCTGCTTGCGGATGATGAATCTCCCACTTGCGGAGAATATGTCCTTGTACGATATTGTAATGGTACGTTCTATGAAGGGAATCTTACATTGGTAGGCTCCTGGGTTGATCTTCTCCATCAATGGGAGATTCAAGGCGTGGTACTCTTCGACGTTTTTACGGATCATAGCTCTCTTAGTAAAGATCTTGCGTACGAGGTGTACCATCTTTGTCCAAAAGTATATCATACATTGTTTCGGAACGAAACCGCTGAATGAACGGTTCAATACATAGTTGTACGCGATCATACCACATTCTGATTTGAACGTACTGGCGGCTCCCTTGTATTTTGGGTTTTCTAGGAGCAAACATATGGTAAGCAACCCATGCATGATGATCGTCTTCACTTCTGGGGCATCGGCCTTCTTGTTACTCCGAATGAATGTGGAAAAGGCATCAATGGTCTTATAGATATCCATGTCGAAGAGACAAATGATGCACGATTCTCCAACGAGTAGGGAGAGGGACTGGGAGAGATTCCCCCTCATGGAAGGTGGAATTACCAAATTTGGCAATTCCACTTATCGTAGTGTGGGAAAGGGAGAAGAAGGGGAGCGGGAAGACTGGGAACCTGATTGACCTTGAGCAGAACTCCACCATTGTCATCATTTGGTTTTAGAACCATGTCCACCGCAATTCGTGATGAGGAGGCTCCCAAGAGGCTGGGGGTACATGCCGGACATCAGATTCGCGATGCACGAATGGCCAAGGGATGGACAATGAAGCAACTGGCGGGCGCCTGCAATGTGAAGAAGAACGTTGTAGTACAGTACGAATCGGGGAGGGCTGTTCTCGATCCCACTATTCTAGCCAAGATGAAGCGCGTTCTGGGCATCCGCAAGATCAAGAAGAAGCCCAAGAGCAAGGTTGTTCTTCGAGATGAGTACAGCGACAAGCTCAACCGAGAGATGATGGATATCATCTACGAGCCCAGGGAGTACTTGGATGATGATTATTACTAGGCTACGGGTACAAAAACAACAAACCTATGAATATAGCCTGCTTATCTCCTATCGCTGGCATGTTCGTAGTAGTGGCATAGCGAGAGAGAGAGGGGCAGGAGGAGAACACATGGCTACGGACTATGAGTCTCTTGCTGCCATTTTTTACAATGCCTCTCTCGTGGGCCTGGTATACTTTATCATAGTATACTTTTTCCTCTACCGTCTGCTCATCAGGCCATGGATCGTTCGTGGAGTGGTGTGGGAAAGGCTTGTGAACAACACTGATGGAGGTATATCGACCAACATGCTCCAGAGCTACATGAGGAACTATTCGCTCAGTTCTGGTAGGACGTGGCTCATGGCGGCAGAGATCTTTGAGGACATTGCGCACCATAAGGAGAACAAATTCAAGACCGAACTTGCCAACCAGTTCCCTAACATTGCTTCCATTTCCGATCCCTCCGAGAGACACAAGGCCATGCGGCTCATTCCGGATCAGCCCTACTTCCCGTACTACGTAACGGCGAGGATGAACTCGCAACATCTGAACGAGAAGTCGGGGGTATTCAAATGGTTGAAGAAGCGTACTTAGGCCCCACCCCGATGATGACCACCCATCTGTATTGATCCATAAAAAGAAATGTCTCTGTGTTCTACACCACCCTCTTCTCTTTCATACTATACAATCAGTGGTGGCAGCAGGAGGAGGAGTTGGGCCACCATGGCTGACGAAGATACGATCAATTTGATCAACATGATCCTCTCTGCCAGTATCCTCCTGCTGATAGTAGTTGGAAACGCTGTCCTTACGGGTTTCCTAGTGGCCAGATGGTGGCCTCAGTACAAGCTTGCCAAGATCTTCTACTCTATCGTAGTGGAGATGGCACCCAGTACTGCATTCGCCGACTACAGTGGTGGAACCAACACTACCTATACGGCAATTGTGAACGACAATGGAGCCGACGAGAACAGTGGACAGATCCAGGATAAGCGAGTCCCCACGCTGATGGTGACCATTCCCACCCAGAGGTATCTCAGAGACGAGCTTGGCCACGCGATCGCCTACGGTGGACCGCCATCGAAGAAGATCAATTACAGCGATGCTCCGTTGCGCTGGACAGAAATGCAAAAGACTGTAGGAAGGGATCAGGCACTGGTGCAAGACTCGGGACCAGAGGCGCAACGCATCAAGAACCTCGCACTGCAAGCAATGGAGTCGGAGAAGGAGTTCTAGGATGGTATGATCGAATGAATGAATGAATGTTTACTTGCACAAATCGTCGAAGAAGCTTTGTCTAGCCTCGCTATCGGCCATGACAAGAAGACTGATGCCGAACAGTACCACTGATACTGCTTCTCCTTTCATCAGTGTAAGCGGATTCTTCACAGACTTCTTTTTGCGCCCATCCCAAACGAACTTCTTCTTGGTCCGAGTAGAAGTGATCTCAATACGGTAGATTCCCATGAATCGCAACAGATTGGCATGATGATTGTATGTCATAAACGATTTGTTACTCCATTTCAAAGTACAACTGCGTGGGGCAGTGGTCGTAAACGTAGCCTTATCAGGTTCGGTCGAAGAAGACATATTGATGCTTCCCTTTATCCGCTGTTAAGTCCAGAAACAAATGGTAGGAGAGGAATGAAGAAATGGTGATGTTTATCGACGGTTGGGAAGTTTACTTTCTCCGTCTCCTTTCTCGTCGGAGAAAGCTGAAAGTGACCAACTCATTTGCCTCTAATGAGACGGATGGAGTGGGTGCGTTCTTCTTAGGGCGTACTGGAAATGTGAACTCCTCTCCTCCCACATAAAGCATGATGCCTGAAAAACCATGACGCTTGATATAGTCTATGGAAGGGAAGAACACCAAGTATTGACGCATGTCTTGAATCGATGTGATAGTACACCGGTGCGTAGAAGACGAATTCACTGGATCCAAACCGGGCATGTTTACAGATTTCCTCAGTGGGGGCAGTGAGGGGAACAACTGTCCAGTATGATACAGTTTTTATGCTTACAAACGAAATGGGGGGGGGGTGGAAAGGTTACTTTCTTCCCATGCGGTTGGCGACCGCTGCCAGTTCTGCCTTTTCCAGTTCTGCCTTCTTCCTCCTTAGCTTCTCTGCGCCGGCGACGATGCGTCTAATGTAGAGTTTCACCGACTTGTCTGCAATGAATACCCTCTCCCTCTTCCCTGTCACTGGGTCTTTGATCACCTTTGGACAAATGGCGTGGGCGAGGTACTGTTGAATGATGGAGAGACTCATAGTGGCTGCGCAGGTCGCAATGTAGTACTTGTCGTGGTACTTGGTACAGAAGTAGACATAGCGCCAGTAGGGGGGTCTGGTGGATGATGTGTCATCCAAGATCCAGTACCTTCGTACTTGGTGGGCCTGATAGAGAGTACGAGTCGAACACTGACTGCATCGGAATCGTGTAAAGTCCTCAATATCAGTGCTGACAGAGGACTTGACGAGACTGGTACAGGAGGGGCAGGCGAGACCCAGGAGAGTCGAGAACTTGCCAGCCGACAGGAGGGTGATGGTGAAGCAATAGGGACAGGCAACGTAGTTCTTGCTTCCAAGGCGGAGTACCTTTCCAATGATGTCTGGTACCTTCTGGAGAGGAAGTTTGGCACAGTACTTCTGCTTGATCAGGTCATCGTGGTTGGTGTAGACGCAACGAATTGCCTTCTTGGATCCACTTCCTCCCAACATGTCCGTTTCCAGGTCATCGTCGTCGTCATCGTCGTCGTCGTCATCATCATCTTCATCATCCCTGGTATCTCCTTGTTGATCCCAGAACATCTGATCGACGTCATCCTCCATCACCGACCACATTCCCATCATGGAAGTGGGATCATTGCCTTCGCCTCCTCCATCATCAAGTCCAGGCACCATCTTGGACACTTGCATGTAGTCTCTGTTCTCTGCACACATCACATCGTGGAGCCTGGTGTGCCTATCGGAACGATTTCCCGATGAAGAGCGCTCGTATTTGCATACGAGTTTCTGACTATCACAATCGAACGTCACATTGGTAAGGCCATATTGATGAGTGAAGTGAGGATGGTTGTTTGCCAATGGATGCTTGATGTGCTGGTGGGCAAGACAGAAGTAAACGGATCGTGCTTCGGCAGGAGGGAGTTCTCCCCTGCGAACGAGAGCGTTCGACTCGTGGAAGGCTTTGATCTGCTTGACGGCAATTTCGTGGGGGAGATCGTAGAGTTGGAACGACTTCTCTCTCGCCAGGAGCCTGAAAAATGTTTTGAGGTACTGGAATTCCCTCGGGAAGTGCTTGAAGATGTACTCCAGAATGTTTCCGATGGTCTTTGGGAATAGTTCCTTCTCACAGTAGGTTTCTGACATTCTAAGAAGAACAATGGGCCAGAAGCGGAGGTCGAATTGGGGACAGAGCCACTCGTAGGAGATCTCGAACTGTGCATCGTCCAACGAATAGCGAATCATGGCCAGTATGATGTCTTCATGCTCTTCTGGCATGGCCTTCTCCTCACGAATCATGTTCTCGAATAGAGGGTTGCCCTCCTTGAGTCGCTTGTGCTTCTTGTGAGAGAGAACCTCTATACGAGTAATGTCCTTGTTGATGGTCTCCAGTACGGTACGCTTGATGTAGAGAGACCAATATCGAAGCTGTGCCTTGCGAGCCAGAAAGATGTAGGTCTCGACCAGAGTTCTCATATGCTCCCCAAAGATGACGTGACCCGCATAACCAGAGGGTCCTGTAGTCTCCTGGAACTCGTCCGATCGAGTATCGTAGAGGAACTCTGCGGCCTGGTTGACTCCCGACCAATCCATGTAGGGGATCAATGACTTGGCAAGAGCGGCGACGAAGCGGCGGCCGGCCAGTGGCTTTGGCACGGGACCCTTCCCTCCTCTCGCCTGGTGAATGTCCTTCATGACGTACTTCCACTCTTGGGCCACTGTGGGGTCACGCACCTCTTCGATCCTCGAAGGCTGGAGGAGGCTGTCAAAGATCAGGCGAACCATATCCATCGTGGCCACCATGTCATCGTAGGTCTCGTGGTACCAGTAGAACCTACGCATGACCTGATCGAAGCCTGGAGTGAGCTTCATCAAGAGAGTAAAGTACTCGTTGGCAATGTACTGGCCAAAGTAGTTCATGTTGCAGTAGCCCTTCTTGACCTTGTCCTTGTTGCCTCCCACGAGGAGTCCTGGCTTCACTTCGGATATGTTCTTGGTGTCTACGGCAATGATAGAGTCCATGCGGTCCCAATCGGTGACCACGGTGGCCGGCACGCCATGAATGAGAGTGGGCTCGGCTTCTAGTTCATGGTCAGAATCGCCATCATCCACTGCCTTGGCCTTCTTCTTCTTGGCGCGCTTCTTCTTCTTGGGAACGCCCTCTTGGACTCTCCTCTTCTTGATCTCCTTCTCGGATGCAATGTTGGCAGTCTTCTTGCGAAAGTCTTCGTGCTCAAAACCGAACATGAATGCAGCGATATCATCTGGGCTTGTTGCTTTCAGGAACAGCTCGTCGTAGAGAATGCCTCGAACAAACCACGACGATACGACCTGCGAGTCAATGTCCTCGTAGAGGCCCATGACAGACACACAGAACATGCGAGTGATGCAGTCAGAGATACGTGGGTAACTCATCATGTTCCTGGCAATGAAATCGTAGAGTCCCCTGGCCAGTTGGGGCTTTCGAAGAGTCTTGGTCATGAGTTTAACCAGTACCACCAGATCGACGTCGATGATATTCGAGTTCTTGGTGAACTTTTTGGACCAAATGGGCATCGTGGCGATAATGTCATAGAGATCCGGGAGTTCTCCTTGGTGCATCACGAACATGAGACTGGGCTTGAAGATGTCATAGTAGGATAGAAAGTCTCTGGGCTTGAGGTACTGCAGGTCGGTCATGCTTTGAATGCGTTGGGCCAGATGAACAGTGCCAGTGCCGGCCAGGATCTCAAAGTCGGCCACCGTTCGAAGGCTGGCGTCTCTATACCGATTGGTCTTCTCCATGAAGAGCCTGAGCATCTGGTGCGTATCTTGCCAGATGGCAATCTGCTGCCGAATCTTTACTGGTAGAGAGGGTCGCTTCGATAGGCATTCTAGGCCGTCGATGCGGTTCACCAGAGTGCAATAGATTCGGTATTGAGATAGGTCGGTGTCCTCGGAGAGTCTAAGAGGGTACCAGACATAGTCTCGCCAATCTGCACCCTTGTAGAGCCAACCGTCCACCACTTGGCTATCGAAGGAGCATAGCATCCACGAGGGAACGAGCTCTGCAGCCGTCGACTCTCCCACTTCCTTCCTGAAGTACTCCCAGATCAGAACGGGTGGCGTATCCTCTCGAACAAAGCCATTCTCCTCGTTGATGTAGGGGTTGAGTTTCTTGATGGGCAGCTGTGGTTTGCAGTAGAATGGCTTCTGATCCTTGAAGGCGCGGCGGGCGCCGTCGGCTACGGGGGGTCGGGTAGAATCGGCCGATGCAGATGTCTGGGGAAATAGGCCCTCTTTGGCACTCTGGTCTCTGTACAGATAGGCATCTTGGCGAGGGTCGTTGATGTTCACTGCCTGACCACCGTGAGTGCCTCCCACCTCTTCTGGGATCCACTCGATATCCTTGTTGATGCTACCAATGTCAATGTTGCGGGCCACCTCTTGGAGGTACTCTTCGTTCTCCTTGAGGGCAGGATCTGTCTTGGATCTCTTGGACCGGTTCCTCCTCTGTCGCTTGATGTGACTATCACCTCGACGCTTCATGTTCCTCACGTGTGCCTGGGGTTTGTCCGGCTTGCGGAATAGGGGGTTGGTAGGACCTCGAGGCTTCTTGGAGGAAGAGGAGGAGGAGACGGTAGGCTCTGTGGGTCCTTCGGGACCATTGTTATTGGGTGGTTGAGAATCAATATCCACCAAGTGGATCATGTCCTTCCAGCCCCTGGTCCGCACTGCACTCGTGTACTCGGCAAAGGCATCGTCGGTGGCGTCCAGATTGCATACTGGTGTAGAAGTGGTCCTGTAGCGTGTGGGCACTAGGTCCAAGAAGGAAGATCTTGGTACCGTGATCTTCGAGTGGCTTCGGTTGGACTTCTTTTGCTTGGACAACGACGATGATGATGAAAAGGAGTGGAATGTTCCATTCGTCTTCATGATTCTCTCCAGGTACTTTTTGTCGGGAAGCATCTTCTCTTTCCATTTGGCACCCACAGTCCCCTCGGTGAGCATGGTGAGGCGAGTGAGTTCCGAATCGTCGACGGTAGGCATGAAAAAGGCCTTGCCAGAAGTGTCATAAACCTTAACGTGAGAGATGCGGCCTTGATCGTCTCTTACAGGGACCACCTTGCCAGAGATCTGTTCTTTGGCAACAAAGGTACTAGAATCAGTACCCGAAGCATCGTTCTTGGAGGAGGAAGAGGAGGGAGCGGACGACTCTTCACCATTGTTGAGGATGGAAGATCGAGCGTAGGTCAAGTCGACCTGGAAGAAGCCATCCGAAGCACTCTCTGTCACGACGACATTGGTATCGAGCATGGAGTAGTTGTTTGCCAAATCCTCGTTGGTAGGAAGCGGTGGAATGGATGCATATCGATCACGCTTCTCCTGTTCAGGGGAAGTGGTAATGCCAGTCTTTCTCCGAGTCGCTTGAGAGAGAAGGGACAGAACGGCCTGCCTGGGGACGGCATGGGGGGTATGGATAATGACACGGTCTGGATCCGTGGACCTGTCATCGTCTGGCGTAGGACGCCACCCAGCAGTCACAAAGAACTCATTGGTAGTGTTGGATGATGGCATATCGTACCAATAAGGTCCCAGACCGGAACAGTCATCCAGAGGGCCTTGGATACTCCCGGCCGAGGTCTGCAGCGATTCGTATCGTGCGGGACCACCGATAAGGCGACGGAGACGATCCTGATAAGAACAATCTCGCTTCCACGCCTCATCGCTGATTACGGTGGTCCCGGATTGAAATGCAGTTTCGTGCTGCCGTCTACCACTGGGGAGAACCCATGCTGGATCACGAACTGCACATCTACCTTCTCGCCCGTGGGTAGTGTGGTTCGCTTGACCTTCGTGCTATACTTGGAGATCGTATGGCGAGCAATGGAGCCAACGAGGCCAACATTGGCATTGCCGTAGGAGAGGCAATCGGAGAGACAGTACTCTCCCACACGGTCAGTGTAGTTGTAGATGTTCCCCAGAACGAAAGAGTGGCTGTTGGTATACTCGCCAGAACCAATGGAGGAACTGTACCCGGCGCTGATGATGGCTCGTGTACAGAGTAGGCACAGCCTGGGCTTGGTAGTCTCTATGTGAGGCCAGGTCCCTGTCGACAGGAACTTGTGATACTCATCGGGGAATACGAGCTCTCGGAGCTCAAAATGGGCATCGGTGAACATTGTCTGTCCCTTGCAAGAGGGTCCATTGGAGCAGGCTCTCTCCCGGAGTTCTGTGATGGGAGCGTGAAGGAGAACTTCTTCTTCGTACTTTCGTGGCAGAGCAATCCTCTGTACGAGTGTCTTGTTGTTGGTCAAGAAGGAGGAAGAGTGGAAGGGCATGTGGCGAATCTCTTCACCAACAAAACCACAGCCCTCCTCGAAGCGAACTCTATGCATTCTGATCCCGTCCGATAGCGAGTGGGTGAGAACGGCCTTTCTCAACAGCTGCTTGTAGTATCTAGGGTCAGAGCTATTGCGCATGATCCACTCTTTGGTGGCGGCAATACGTTGATCTCTCTCCCCCAATGACCGCACGATCAGATCCTTACAGAATGCTCTCTGGACTGTAGCGCGTTCTGCAACGGGGACCAACGCATCGGCTCTGGGGACAACGTCGCTGACGGCATCGATCAGTTCGGCATCTTCCCCCGTTGCATCTGTAATGGCACCAATGACATCCTCGTTGAAGATCAAGTCATTCTCCAAGAAGGACTTGCGTGGATCCGTAGTACCCTGGATAGTTTCTGTCGGCACCTCTGTCGGGCCTCCCTTCCTACGAAAGTCATCTTCGGAAAGGGTGACGGTGGGCATGCACTGAAGGTTTGCCGTATCTTCGGGTCCCAGAGTGGCTTCTACCGTTTCCGTTACAGACATGCGATCACATCGTCTAGGAGGCTTCTTCCTCTGATCGTGTGGAGAAACCTTCTTGATGAGTTTGGTTGCTTCGATACTGTGGCTGTGATCGTGCATGGCACGGAGTTCCGAATCGGAGATGGGTGGAGGTACGGATTCCGCTAGGCCTACCCCTCCACCATTCGTGATAGCTGTAATACGGGAGGCCTTCTTCTGCTTCTTCCTCTTTACGACTCTCTGATAGGCGTCTTGTACAGGAGGAGGAGCAGCGAAAGACACCCTTCTCCTCTTCGTTCTGGGAGCGATTGGTGGCTCTGGAACTGCGACATCTTCCGCGGCGGTGCTAGTGCCGTAGACAATGTCCAGAAAGGCCAAGTCCAGGGCATCTGCGTCCTCCTCACGCTGCCTCTTTGTTCCAACCTTCTTGGGAGGAGGAGGAGGAGGAGAAGGAGAATCCATCCCGAGGAGGGAGAGGAATGCATAATCCCCTTCCGAGATCTCCATAGGAATGGGGAAAGGTACAACGACGAGTCGTTTTATGTGTGACCTTTGCCCGAAAAGAATAAAATGTGTACATGGAAGCAGCGCAGTGAAAGTCGAGACCCTTCTCCCCCAGAAGAAAAAAATGATACGAGTGTCGATTTATTATTATTATTATTATTATTCCAATCGAAATTGAGCCAAGAGGGGAAGGGACGGATTACTACCCAGTTGATTCTGAAGGATGCCTGTGAGTTGTTGTTGGCAACAACATGGAAATGGATGTGGTATCTACACGTAGTGCCATTCGGCGTAGAGAAGAGGAAGTATTGGAACAACTGGAAGAGACCTGTTCGGTCTACATTGCTGCCGTATGCAGAAACCTATGTGAGAATGAGATGTTTGTAAACGAGACTGTCCGATCGTGGCTTTCGGTCCAGCGCAAGCACAACGATCCCAGCCTCTACGACTCGGAGCCAATGGTGTACTTGGAGTCACTATTTCGCTCTATACTCGTCGAGCCTCTGGATCTTCGTTTCATGGCCAAGAGTGTGCGTGAGACTGTTGTGAGTGTACGAGTGTTCAAGTCATTCGCATTCCGGGGACGCCCGAAACACATGGACATGTACTCGAATCTATTGGGAGAGGAGGATCGTGAGCAATTGGCATTGCTGGCTAGGCTTTACAAGGCGCCAGTGATGGGATCGGGCCCATCCAATGCACGCCACTGGTCACAGTTCCCCTACAATCATCTGTTCGAACAGTACTGGTCGAGGGCGATCTTTGCCAAGAAGTTGGCCCTCTCCATGCTGGCGATGGGATTGGAAGGCAGGAACTTACGGGGGGCCGCAGAGATGATTCACTACGTAGTAAGTAACATATGCAACGACCCACGATTGCATGCTACACAGAGATCATTATGTAACATTATACTTGGAGAGGCAAAACGGGTCATGAGTGGAGACTACGAACACATACTGGAAGATATCGCCGAAGAGATGGTGGAATCTTTTGTAGAGTACACGCGTGAGAATCTACCAACTTTATTCACCGACGAATAATAGGACGGGGAGAGAGAGAGAGAAATGTAATATATGAAATAGTTCATTGTACATATATGACTTGGATCAACATTTTGCCCCTGGTCTTCTTTCCTCCATATTGTCTTTGGCACACTGCGGTAAAATGGCAGATGTTGGGAGAGGCATATTGTTGCTCGTTCTGATTTTGGGAGTGTTCTCCTACGCAGTGCCTGCCGAAGCCGTGGCGTTGTCCTCTCTCCTATCTCCGTCCTTCTATGAGATTGATTCCTCCTCGTACTTCGCTTCTCCCCTCACAGGCGTGATTCAGGAGTCCTACTGGACATCGGAGGATTTCCTCTCGCCCACCGACAAACCTGACAATACGCTCACTACGATTCCTACCAGCCTCTTCAATGATGATGACGACGACGGAGTGAGTGACAATGATACCACTGCAGGCATTCTATTTGCCATCGTACTCTCGGTTGCCGCGGGCGTGATACTGGTATTGATCGTGCTGGCATTCCTGTTCTACTTTTGCTATTCGAGTTCCTGGACTAGGATTATCAGAGGATACGATAAGCCCACGGGAGATATGGATGCGGATATGGCCGAACTGGATGAACTGGATAATTACGGAATACCCGCCGAAGCATCCGACCTATGAGGGCGGAGCACCGTGACGAAATAGGCTTTTGGTACCACAATATTACAGTGTGATAAAAGTAAACCTTTGATTCAGGACTGGCATTGTATGTTTCGCACCGGGTCATTGTAGTGGCATAGATACGCCTCATTGCGGCCCCCCC